>Ga0207421_10008241_pt1 | contig 10870 bp, 11 predicted proteins | sample SodLakKL_010_SED_4_FD_187542 | JGI IMG/M metagenome (GOLD analysis project Ga0207421, IMG submission 187542) | Alkaline sediment microbial communities from Lake Tanatar, Kulunda Steppe, Russia - 8KL_010_SED (SPAdes) (version 2) | ecosystem: Environmental > Aquatic > Non-marine Saline and...
ACACTAAGAATATTATTTTATTATAACATGTACCATTTTGTCGCAATTGATTCTATTTTGAGAGATGCAAGAAAAAGCAAATTTACTGTGGACAGGAGGATGGGACTCCACCCTGAGACTGTTGCAATTACTCCTGATTGACAAAAAGAGAGTACAGCCTCACTATGTTATGATCGGCGCGCGAAAGTCCACGCCGATTGAAATTGAGGCTATGGAGAGAATCAGAAAGCACCTGTACGCCAACTATCCCCATGTAAAAAAACTGCTCTTAGAAACCAATTATGTTGACGACTCCAGTCTTGCTGATAATGAGATAATCAAATGTTCATATGAAAAGCTGAATGCCCAAAATTATATTGGCGATCAGTTTGAAATTCTGGCCCGTTTTACTGATCAATACCAGTTAGACAAACCGGAACTCTGCCTGGAAAAAGGAAATTTTGCCAGAACCTTTATTCTACCATACATGGAAACGGTTCAGGTGAATGGGCATCTGGAAAACCTGATCCACACGGAGAGTGCTCCGGAACAAATTTATAGAATTCTGGGCGAATACAGGTTTCCTGTAGTTAATTTGACCCGCAAGGATATGATGGAGTCAGCAAGGGAACAGGAGTGGATGCAGATTATGAAATTGACGTGGTTTTGCCATAAACCTATTTTAAATCGGTATGCATGCGGCGCTTGTAATCCGTGCATGTATGTGAGGGACGACGGAATGGGGTGGCGGATTCCTTTTCCGCAGCGCATCTTGGGCGGTATTGCTAAAAAAGCATACAATTCTAAAATCGTGATCAGGCTGCGAAATATGTGGAAGTAAAACTCTTACTAAGTTTAAAATTCTGAATAATTTTATACAGTTTAAAACTTAATCTCAATTTGACAGATCTATTTCCACAGTTACATGGAATGCTCTCAAGTAGTCATTTTCAATCTGCGTGACAGATTAGCTATTTTAAGTTTGGTGTTCATTATAAATTCGTCATTGACAAAAGGACCAAATCGCTTGAATTTAAAAGACGGATTAAATGTTAGATACCGATCTTCCTGAATGATATACTTAAGAATTTCATCTGAGAATTCACCAAACAAGGGTTTGCCCATTGAATACTGATAAATCCAAAATTGTCCCCCAAAATTATGCTCAATAAAAAATGGAAGGTTATCTTTCCCCACGGCAATGTCCCAGCTTATCAAATTATGATGCAGCACATCAGAGTGTAGGTTGACAACGAACTCTTTAAACCGATCAAAGTTTAGAATCTGTACATTGTTATTTTTAAAACTAAAGCCGGTTGTCGGATGGGCAATCAGAACTTTTCCGCTTGTCTCCACAGGATAATCATTTAAAAATCCATCATCACTAACACCTGCACACAAACCACCAGAAGCTGCATTATCATTTACAGCTGAACCGGATCCTATCCTTAAAAATCCCAACAGATAGTGAATCTCACTGTTCCACCTCAGCGTTACCAGCCTGAGAGTGTTAACCGACTCAGGATCAATCTGGCCTACTATATCACTACCGATGACAGATTGGTATTCTGTCACTTTTTAAATAGTGTTGCCCCGCATTTGGGCAAAATTAGTGGCTCTGAATGACTCTTTCCTGAATGGTGAAATCATCACCGTAAAGATTAGCAAAACTTGAGAATGAGTAAAGAGAACCATTGAATAGCATCTCACTGTCTTGTCTTCTACAAATACCAACCTTTTCACCTCCTGCGGTCAGGCTTGGTTTAACGATGTAATCCTTATCATTTTCAAGCTTTTTAATCATTTCAACTCTATCCACTGATTGGTTACTATCAGCAAAATAATTTCCATTCATACGACTGACAATATTTTTGGGCTGACGGTGGGTCTTCACAATCAACGGATACATATTTTTGTCAATGTACTTCCTTACATCCTGGCCGTTCAGAACTCTGATTACACTACCGCGCAACTCATCAGGTAGAAAATATTTAGATTTAATGTTGAATCTTTGATTTAATAATAAATGGAAGGCAGTTGTAAAGTTCTTACAGCCAATATTTTTATAGTATTCTACAACCTCACTAAGATAACTCTACCGACTTGATATCAAGATTTTTATACCGATCAGATAGATTTTTTTTAGAATTCTTAAACTTCAATATTTTATATCGCTTATTTATTTCTCTCACTTCTTTATTTTTCATAGAAAATTTCTTCAATTATATATTATCGACATCTGAACAATCATTGATGAAAAGTGTATTTTCACGGCTATATAAATAATTGACTGTTACAAAAGCAATTAAATACTCGGTATCATATCGCCAAATACTATTAATTAACTCTATTTTTTAAAACAAATAATTTCCAATAATCTATTTCTACAAACAGAATTAATAAATCTGAACTTGATGCAATACAATACAAAAATAACAAATTTTTTTTGGACCGGTGGTTGGGATTCTACATTCAGACTTATACAATTGCTCTTAAGAGATAAGAAGAAAGTGCAGCCCTATTACATTAAATTCCCAACACAAAAATCCCCAATAAACAATTTCCCTGTCAGAAAGACTACAAACAAAGAGATAGATACAATGGATGCGATCAGACAGCATTTTTTTGATGAATATCCATTCACGAAAGAACTTCTTCTACCAACTATTTATATAGAGACAGAAAAAATAAAACCTGATGACCGCATTACTAACTCATACAAAAAGATAGTTGATTCTACCTATATCGGTAACCAATATGAAGTATTAGCCAGGTTCGCAGATCAGTACAATATAGAAAACATTGAATTGTGTATAGAAGTCACAAGTAATCCACATACTGTTATCAAGGATTTTGTCATGACCGAGAAGGATGGAGATATTTTCAGAATCGATAACGCTTCAGCCCCTGAACACATATACACATTATTTCAAAACTTCTCATTTCCTATATTAAAATTGAGCAAGCTTGATATGGAGCAGACTATCAAAAAAAATGATTGGCTTTATATTTTGAATATGACATGGTTTTGTCATAAACCTATATTAAACAAATATCCATGCGGCTCATGTAATCCCTGTATTTATGTATATGAAGATGGCATGGGCTGGAGAATTCCATTTTTCTTTAGAATATTTGGGCGTATTTTTAAAAAAACTTACAACTCTAAACTATTTCTTAAACTGAGATCCATGTTATGAGCTGATTTCAAATAACCCTTTTTTCAGAATTAGCGCAAGTTTCAACTTATAGTGCAAACAGGGTTTTTATTTATAATTTTATTTTAAAATAGTGATTTAATTAGAATCATCTATCGGTTAATATTAGATATATCGTTTACTATAAGAGTTGAAATTTGAGGGACTTAAATAGATTGATATGATTGGAATTATAGGGGGAGTTGGGCCACATGCGGGCCTGCATTTACACAAATCTATCCTGGATCAAACAGATACAACTTGTGACCAGGACCATCTGCCGGTGCTGCATATAAACCAGGCATCTGACGTACCCGACAGAACAGAGTTTCTTTTAGGGAAAACAAGGGAGAATCCTGCCAAAAATCTAATTCGGCAAATGGAGCTTCTTTACCGTTCAGGAGCCAGAGTTATAGGAATTCCCTGTAATACTGCGCACGCCGATCCTATCTACGCAGATATAGTGAACTACTCCCGCAATCATCCGGACCTGATTCTGGTAAACATGATAGATGAACTGTTTAAAGAGCTAGTTCGTGACGGCATTAAAAGAACCGGGTTATTAGCCACACTTGGCAGCTATCAAAGCCAATTGTTTGAAAGTTATGCAAAGAAATATAAGATCGAGTTGGTTTTGCCGGATGACAATACACAACATTTGATTCATGATACAATTTACAACAGGCAGGACGGCTTGAAATCGACAGGGTTACTGAACAGTCGTATAAGCTCCCAATATGAATCCATATTTGAAGGATACTGCAAAAAAAAGATCGGTTCCGTAACGCTGGGCTGTACTGAAATATCAATGGTTTTTTCTTCTTCCAATTTCAAAGGGTGCAGAGTATTCAAAACGATTGACATCCTTGCCAAAGCGTTAATCCGGGAGTTTTATCATAGCCGAAATCAGAACGTGGCCAACCTTACGGACGAATATGAATAAAAAGGCCCTGGATAAGCTTAAATATCAGAAGGATAAATATTCAGAAAATCCGCAGCTTCTGTTTATAGCAATGTGGGGAATTGCCCACATCGGCCATTTTCTCAGAAAAGGCAGCGCGCTCGACATATTTGCCTGGATTGTCTTGTTGCTTGCGATTCTTGTGGTTTTTAAACCGGAATCGTCCAAAAGAATGGCAGCACTTGCTGCAGTTCAATTATTTTACCTGTTCAAAGAGATGCCCTTTACAGACAATCACCTCTACATTATGGGCTTCATCAATGCAGGCCTTCTCATTGCAATAGCAGTCAGTTATGCTAAAAAGACCAGCTATTTACACAACATCAACCTTTCGATGGGCTATCTGTGCGCAGCATTCTTAATCGCCTATTTTGCAGCGGCTTTTGCCAAACTTAACTCCGGCTTTTTCGATACTGATTACAGCTGCGCGGTTACCATGTTTTACGATTCTGCATCCATTATTACGGCTAAAAACTTCCTGCCGTCAACCCTTGAATCCATCCTCCCCTACTATGTGGCAGCGACCGAGCTATCAATACCTCTATTGCTGCTCTTTAGAAAAACGAGGCACCTGGGAATTCTTGTTCTCGTATTGTTCCATTTGGGCATTTCACTGAGCCCAACAGCAACAGCGCTTGATTTTACAATAGCCCTTTTTGCTCTTGCAGTCCCTTTTCTCGACGGGGATGCCAAACATGAAGTTATACGTATACTCTATTCCCTGGGTAAAAAAACAGTGGGTTTTTTTACTGCTTCAGTATACTCCTGGCCATTTGTAATTTTCCTGTTTTTGTTCCTAATTAAATCTTCTTCAAGGCTTCTTTCACTCGGTATCTATCCATACTGGCTGCTGCTCGCTCCTTTTGCCCTGCTATCGGGAGGTATTCTTCTCATTACCGTCTTCCGAATAGGCTTATCGTGGAACTCATCTGACAATTCAAACCCTTTCAGGCCTCTTTACCCCATCCATTATCTTCTTCTACTCTTCCTTATTATAAATGCAGCCACTCCCTACCTGGGAATTAAGACGATTGGCACATTTACCATGTACAGCAACTTGCAGACAGAGAACAGCTCTTCAAATCATTTTTTGGTTGACAGGTATTTCGGTTCCATGCCGCTTGATGATATGGTTGAAATAATCAGTTCTGATCACTCCGTTTTAAACAGTTTTGCACAGAGTGGATACTGGATTACCAACCATGAACTAACAAGAATTCTCTCTGAGAGCCCAACCAGCAGTGTACAGTTTCAGAGAGGCGGAGAAACATTTGACATCAACCCTGCAGGCAGCTCTACGGAATCGATCAGAAAAAGCTTTTTTAAGCATAAGTTAATGGGACACAGGGTTTATGATCCTGAAAATGCAGTGTGCCTGTGGTAGCTTATACTTTATTTTTAAATACCCGGTGCAACAGTGTATTTAACAAATAAGAGGTTTTCGGGAGCCGGGTACTTAAGGTAAAGTGTAATAATTCAAATCTCCTGTTTTTTTAAGCTCTTCCAACCAGTAAGGGCCATACAACGCTTCTGCTTTCCATAGGTTCGGCTCAGAGTTCCACTCCAAAAGCACGGGTTTGCCTTCACTGTTTACAGCGACATCCCAACCAATGAATCTCAAATAGCGATATTTCTCATGGGATTGAAGACATTTTTCTAACGTTTCCTGAAAAGCCGGAATTTTCACAGAAGAATACCTCATTCCTGTTTGGGGATTTTGATCACCAAGGGCCATACCTGATTTGTCATATGCGATATTGTCTAAGTAACCAGAACTTTCAATTTTGCACATTCCTCCTCCGGATGATGAGTTATCTACACGAGATTCACCGCTTCCAAAGCGGAAATAAGCAAACTTAACTACAATTTCTCCATTTTTTTTCTGATAAGTAAATACCCGTATTGTATTAACTGACCTGGGATTAATCCTGCCTAATAACTCATGCTGCTTCAATGCCGGTTGAATTATATAACTTTTATGTTTTGACAAGTGATTTAAATCCAACTCAACCGAATCTACAAACAACACATTGCTACCTCCCCTGCCAGAATCCTCTTTTACCACGACCTCTCCCCTGTAGTCATTCAACAACTTTCTGGCTTCACTAAATTCTATTCGATCTCCGGAGGAGTTGAGCACACTGCCTGAGATTATAGAGATGACAGGTTTTAAGGAAAAATCCGGAAATATTCTGTAATCAAATGATTTGTAGTTACAGATTTTTGCCGTTTCAGGATTTAATTTTTTCAGAAGATTAACAGTGTAGTAATCATCAGGAAGCCAACCCTCAATAAATTCTCCCCTGATTTCTGTATAAAGAGCCAGCCATGGCCAAAATGATGAACTACCGAAAGTCTCTTCCGCGTATGTCTTAATTCTTTGTTTAGTTTTATGATCTACAACTTTATATCCTCGCTCCCTTGTTAATTCATTCCTTAATTTATGAGCTCTTCTTCTGGAAAAATAGTAAGAACCGTTTCTATCTATAAAATCCTGCGACTTTTTGATCTTATGTATAATATTCATCCCCATACTTCTATGCCCTGTGTTTGAGTAACTCTTTAATGCGCTTATTGATCCCTTTTTTCTCAAAAGCAATCTACAATAATCGAAATTTAAGCACTTCCTATACCATACCTCTTCTTTCCATAAAATCTTTAAATTTTTTAAATGCTCCGGAATTCTGTTTGTCATAGTTATTTCTCCAGTATTTCCGAAATGGAACCTGAATATTTGCAATGATTCTTGCACGAAGCGGTAACCTCCATCCTACACCCGCAATTACAGCATCGGAACACGGGCCACATATCCCACAAGCCTTTCCTTTTCTTGGTCTTCTGCAAAACCACGTCATATTCATATATTCCGTCCAGCCCCTCTCTTTAGAAACTTTTGCCATTTGCGGCTTGGTTAATCCAAGAATTGGAAACTCAAAATATTTAAATATTGTCGTGTTGGATTTGAAATATTCGAAGGTTTCACTGCTAAGTACGCTCAGCTCTACAGAATCAAGTCTCTCTTGTTTGCAATATCGCGCAAGCATTTGATACTGTACACTAATGTATTGCTTAGCTTTTATACGCTCATTTTCAGCTTCGATATCCGGGTCGGGTTTTACATGTTCAATATTGACAAATTTTACAGGCAGCATCAACTTTCCAACTTCAGGTGACTTTCTTCGAATTTGACGCTCAATATCATGAATCGTATCAATCTCTTTACCTGTACAACTTTGCGGCCTGATAACGTAGTGAGGCTGTACGGTTTTCTTTTCCACAAAAAGCAGTTCTAATAATCGATACGTTGAGTCCCAACCCCCTGTCCAAAATAGATCTACGGGCATATTAGTTTCTTGATTCTTCATGACTTTTTCAGTCTAAATTTAGTTTCCTCTTTAGTTTTTCAATGTTGCAATATTTTCGAATATTTCCTCCAATAAATCCAATGACTGGAAAGGGGTCGTCAAGTCTGAAAACCTGATAGTGCACCCCTTTTCCCGCAAATTTAAAAAAAGAAGGGTTACTTCCCTTTATAGTCCTGAATGAGGTGAAGATAAACCATAACATATCCAGCATCATGTTTCTCATTATGATTCCGTCCGTGTATACTCTTTTTCCCTCAACATCTTCCCCTTTAAGAGAACAAATTATCATTTGCCCGATATCAACCCCGGCTAAAAAGGCAATTTTTATTATCGCACCGGCCCTGGGATTGATTTCGATAACTTTAGCTGTATTATCCCTTGGATCCAATATCAGGTCGATGTTTGCACTCCCAGTCCAATTCAGCTGTTTCAACATTTTTTCAAGGGTATATTCAATTTCAGAACTGTGCATAGTCACATTACAGCTGCTTGTACCTCCTTTTGTAGGGAAAAATCGGGTTTTTTCAGCTACGACGCAGGCTTTCATTTCGGATAAGTGGTCACAAAACACTTCTGCAGTATACTGAATTTCATTAGAAATATATTCCTGTATCAATACCGGACCGAACTGTTCCCTCAGCCCGGGCAGATCATGCTCAAGTGTTTCAATGTCGTGATAAATTGAGAATCCAACCGCACCAACCCCCTTTTTAGGTTTAACCACAACAGGAAAATTGATTTCAAAACGAGAGGGATTGGTTAAATCGCTCTCTGAATCCAGTGTTACAGGACAGGGAATATCATGCTTCATGCAGAACTTCATTGTCTGGTATTTGTCTGCTGCTACTGAAAAGATATGGTAGTCTGGCACCATTGTTTTTGTATGCTGTTCAATGTGGTCCTTATTTCTTGAAAGCACCCCTGCGCTAACGTCTCCAAGGCCAAGCACCAAGTCGTATTTGTTACTGGCAATGTGCCCGATAAGCAACTCGTAAAATTCCTCCTCATTTCCAGTGATTCGCGGCCATATGACCCTCTTATGTACATACCTTGAAAAATACCCGGCAGAAAAAATGCCTGGGCAGACTAGAACCACTTTATATCCAAGCTTATAAAAAGACCCGATAAGCGGCAAACACTGACTGGAATTCCCGTCCAATACTAAAATCGACTTACGGTCTCTCATAAAATCAAACTTTTACCATAGGTGTTTCTGCATCAGTCACAATATCGCCTTCATAAAAAAGAAATCGATTGCGTTTTCGATAATATTGGCCGGCAAACCGGAAACCAATTTTCTTGCACAGTTTTTGAGATGCTATATTGTGTTCATCGGTCATGTACCAAAAAACTCTTTTATTACTATTTGTTTTGTGGAGCACGTATTTTACAAGATTAAAGGCAAGGCCCTTTCCCCTGTGATCAGGGTGTGTAAAAACATTTTTAATCTGAAGTCCGTCTGGTGTCATAAACTTCCATTTATTGAGTGCCGGCACACAAACCAGGGAGCATACAGTTTCATTGTCCGATACAATTGAGTATGCCCGGTAATATTCATTCTTAAATAGGCGAAGAGTTTTCATTAACCAGAAAAAAAAATAGCTCATAGGTGAGTTGGGAGGAATATAATTGAACAAGTCTGGAGTCCAAACCTTAATTTCATAATCATCCATGATATACGGCTCCTCAGTTAATTCTTTACCATTCAACTTGTAAACAAAAATATTCTTATCCATCAATCTCTGACTCTTTTCAAACTAATTTTATACAAAATGGTTTAATATTTTCTGACAGGAGTGTTGAACATCATATTTCTCTCGAAGTAAGTCATATCCTTTTTTTCCCATTCTTGTAGCTCTTTCAGGATTTTCACTTAAATAACGAACACTTCTTGTAAAACCTTCCATATCCCCGTGTAACGTATTCAAACCAGCTCCACTTTCCTCAATAATTTCACCGATATCAGTTCCCTCATTAACCGCACACAAGACTGCCATTTTTGACTCTAAATAGGATAGTAGCCTTGAAGGAAACTGCGGATAGCTATACCTGTTGCTTAAAAGTATTAATCCTACATCACAAGTGGCAATTAATTCATTATAATCATCCTGTGGCATGTAGCTGTAGATCATGGCATTCGCAGGCTTTTCCAGTTCCAAAACTAATTTTACTTTTGCAAAGTGCGTGCCTGCGCCCCCAATCAGGAAAAAGGCTTTTTCATAATTTCTTAATTCAAGAATTGCATCGGTCAAAAAATCCAGACCATGGCCGAGGCCTAAATTTCCGCTAAAAATAAATACTGTTGCATCCTCCGGGATCCCATATTTAGTTCTCACCTGCAAACTGTTCTTTCGATCGCTAATTAGTTGCTCTCTTTCAATTTTGATAGAATTTGGGCATACTTCCACTTTCCCTACAGACATTTCCGGGTATTGATCGAGAACAAATTCAACACCCGCAGGCGACATGCATCCAATATTGTCTGAAATCTCGAATAATCTTTTCTCATGCTTTTTGAAATACTTATATATTACCCCGTTTTCCTTAATCAAACCATTGTCCGCAAAACCATAGGGCCACATATCTTTTAAGAGCAGATATAAAGGACAATTAAACTTTTTTTTAAGGTACTTTAAGAAACCAGAAAGCGTAACGGGTGGGGTATTAAACAGAATAAGATCGAAGTTCTTGTCATTAAGATATTTTCTCACCCCCGCTTTGAACTGCCAGCCAAGCAAGAGCAGCGATAAACTTTTTTCTAAAGGACCCGTCTTACTTACGTTCCCGGTTTTCACTCTTAAGACATCCATTCCATCTTCCTGTTCATAGGAAGTTGACTTACCGGACCTTTTTGGCTGGCTGGCAAGAATATGTACAGAGTGCCCGTTATCTCGGAACGTATGCATTAAATCGGTATACAAGTTCTTTTTCCCTTTATCGGGCCAGGCAATCGTTACAAAAAGAATATTCATTATTTAATTATTTAATCTGTAGAAAATGTTTGATGCGCTTTTTGAGAATCAGATCCTGTGGAGTACATTCTGTTATAAAGCTCAATATAGTCCAGATAGCGATCCTCTTTACTGAAATTGTGTTCAGCTCTCTTTGTGCGGGGCAGCAAAAATCGTTACACCTTTACTTCTAGAACTCTTTTAATCACATAACTTAATTTTAGGGATTATATGCATCTTCGAGAATAAAACAGATGTTCAGATTGAAAACAGAAAAACCCGGACGACTCTTTGCTATTGATCGCTAACAATATGGTTCTTATTTGACTCATGGAAAATTATAATCTTTTAAGAGGATGACCTTATTGTAGTTTTTTCTGTGATTGGGTTATAAAATGTTTATGAACCAAATATTCC
>Ga0207421_10008242_pt1 | contig 10870 bp, 4 predicted proteins | sample SodLakKL_010_SED_4_FD_187542 | JGI IMG/M metagenome (GOLD analysis project Ga0207421, IMG submission 187542) | Alkaline sediment microbial communities from Lake Tanatar, Kulunda Steppe, Russia - 8KL_010_SED (SPAdes) (version 2) | ecosystem: Environmental > Aquatic > Non-marine Saline and...
AGAACTGAATCGCAGTTAATAACAGCCATTGCCCAAGCGCTGGAGTATGTCACACCACAGGACGTGAAAGGGTGGTTTAAATCTTGCGGCTATGCGAATGTTAAAAATTGAAATGCTCTAGCGTTGAGGAATTCACAGATCATCTTGAATACTGGATTCCCGACAGATACAAATAAAACGGTCAGAATCACTATTGAAGCAGCGAGGGGTTACGTCTTCATAGCATCGATTTCAAGAAACGCTATTGGCAGGAAGATAAAGATCGGCAGCCAGGCCCAGAATTCCGGCATCACTCTGCCGAAGACCATTTCAGTGGCAAGCATTTTGCAAACAAACATGGCAACAAGGCACAGGGCGGTCACAGTAAAGCTTATGACAACGGCTGACTTCATTGACTTAGGATCTCGGCAAACGAGAATTGGAAGGGATATCATAAGCAATACAAGATTAATTATTGGTTCTGTTATTCGGAAATGCTTCTGGCTATAAAGCTGAGCCTGGTCTTTTACCTGTGTCTGCTGCCTGGCGAGGCTCGATATCTGGGATGAGCTTAACAATGTTTTGTTATCGGCTGCTCGTCGAACTGGAAGATTTCGTGCTGTGATGTCGCTTTGATAAGTTTCGACAGGCTGGCGAGACGCAGTTGGTCCGGTTGGAGTAAAATAGCCATCGATAAACTCCCAGAGGTCTGTTTGGCTGTTATATACTGCCTTTTGGGCGTCTATTCTGCCGGTAACTTCCCATATAATATCATTATCGCCCCGTGTCCTTGTGATAATTGTGGGATCGTGCATTGTAGAAGTTTTTACATCGAACTGGCTTGCCAGTATAAGTGAGCCGTTCTTGTCATGTATGAATCTTACATCATAGGTTTCCTGGCCGGGCAACGCGTCATGACGCCGGACGAGTTGCGGTGCCAAATGTGGTATGAGAAGTTCCTGATTAGCTACAAGTATGGCGGTGAGAATAATAGCAAGGACAATTATAGGTGCGATAACGCGTTTTAGCGAGACACCCGATGCCATCATCGCTACGAGTTCGTTATTGCGAACGAGCTTGCCGAGTGAAAAAGCAGCCGCGATAACTGTTATCATGCCGGCGAAATCTCGAAAATAAAGCGTGATCTGTGCGGCATAGAAAGTGGTAATGTTTTGTATAACCACAAATGTGCCGAGGTCGGCGTGTTCGGTGAACTGGTCGAGATTTACGAACAGATCTATAATCACGCGAAGCCCTATCAGTACGGCAAAGCTGATTCCGTAACCGGTAAGGAAGTTTTTAGCTATATACTTATCGAGTATCTTTATTTTCATTTTTGTTTTCGCGTCAGCTTTTCAGCAGTTTCCTGTAAATGATTATAGTAAGCAGTGCAAGGAAGACTACTCCGCTCCATATAACAGGCTCGCCGGGAAAAGCATCAGCAGCGGTATTTTTTATGAAACTTTTTCCGGTCAATATGCTTACAACCAGCACAGTCGCGGGTAATGCGCTTATGCCGAAAGCACTCAAGAGATGGCCGCCCTTTTTTAATATTCCCAATCCTATTCCGATAAGTATCAGGAAAATGCATCCAACTCCAAAAACCATTCTGGCGTGTATTTCACCGGTTATTCGAACCATTGCGTTTTCTATCCCTCCCAAAAGGTTTCTCTGAAGCGACTCCAGCCTCGAGCTAAGCTCTCCGCCAAGTTGGGACTTGATAGCAGCGGGACTGATATCGTCGAGCAGGCTTTCAGAGGTGAAAACACCGGTAATTGGTTGAGGTATTATCAGCCCTCGAAAGGCCATTCTGCCCGTAGCGGCTCCTGTACTTCCATCGGCAAGCTGCCAGCTTGGACCGCTGAGCTCCAGTGTCAGGGTTGGTGAAATCGCATCACCGTCAATATAAAGCCATCCGCCATCGCTTTGAAGAGTGCGCTGTAATTGCCTGTCGGAGGCCGAATACTCCATGACCGTAAGCGGACCATCCAGCCAGACTCTCCGGTCACCGTCAGGTTTGCTGTCGGCAGCAGAGAGTTCGATTATTCGTGTTCCGCTGTGAAGACGATAAAGATCGCCCTGCTGTGTTTTTTGGGAAATATCTCGTGCCAGCAGTTCTGCTATATAACGCATTTTGACACGGCGAGCATCCCTGGCAACCGGATAAAATTTAACTGGGTCGCGGGCGATTTTTTTCATTTCATCGACTTTTTTGAATTTTATCTGATCTCCCAGCAATGAGCCGAACTCCCTGGTTAGTGACATTTGCTCAACTGAAAACCAGCTTGTCTGGCCGGGAGTTATTTGTGATGTCCTTGTGGCGGTGATTCGCACCTGGTTGTAATTCTGATGAGATATGAAATCAACTGACGCTCTTTCTGTGGTAATTGTCCTGTTAACCTTTCCGCTGTCCATTTCGACAAGAATTACGCCGGCAAGAGTGTCTGTTTCTATATCCGCCCAGTCGGCGTATATTCGGTAGCTGCTCTCGGGCAGATCATAATAGCCCCGGCGTTCAATATTGCGAAAGAGTATTTGTTTGGCATCGGCTTTTAAGGATTCCTCGGAGAGAGCCACGAAAGTCGGCATCACATAAAAACTTAATAGAAGCGTAGATATTGAAACAACTAACGCCAGCACAGCACCGGGATAAACCAGGGTCAGGAGGCTGATTCCGGATGCTTTGCAGGCATCGAGTTCGTTGTCTGCAGCAAATCTACCATATACAAGGGAAGCCGCGAACAATGCGGCAATTGGCAGGATAAAAGTCAATGTAACAGGCAGAAAATATATCATCAGGCTTACGACCTGAGACGGGCCTATACCGTGCTCCTGGACCGGTCTGAGAATTGACCCGATGCTCATCATCAGAGCAAGCGCAAGGGCTGTCAGCAGGAAAACCTTGAACAGTTCGCGAAATATATATCTTTGAATCGTAAAGACCATATGGGAAATTACCATTTTTGCCGAGGATAGTTCGTATTATAACAGGCGTATTTTCAATAAAACGGCGTGATTTGCAAGTAAATTGTTTATTCGGCGATTTTCGGAAAAGGATGTTTCACGGTGGTTTAGACTTGCTTGTGTGTCTTATTTTCGGTAAAATAGTAATGGGTGTATAAGTTTATGACGACACATTAATAGTTTTAGATAAGTAGTCGTTTACGGCCTACCAATGGGGCTTATGAGCTATAAAAACAGTAAAATACTTCTGTTCAGGTCAGTACTTCTGGCCACAGTGCTTTTTTTTGCTGGGGAAGCTTACGCCGATCAAAGCGGGCAGTCTGAGGCATTGACTGTGCATCCACAGGCCCTGGAGCGTGCCGGAATATATAATCTTCGCCGTATTGATCCCAGCCTGACTGGTGAGCAGACTAACATCGCATTAATTTCGCGAAGTCTTACATATCTTCAAGGCCAGCCACAGAATGACTATCAGCCGGATATCGGACATAACGCCTTTTTGGAACAGGATTTTGAGTTTTATCATGACTCTGATATAGTTGCGGGTTTTTCGTCGCATACAACGGCTATCTGTTCGATACTTTTCGCCAATGACAGCGCGGCTTATAATGACAAGCTGGGAGTATTTGAATTTGAGGGTATTATACCGGAGGGTCAGGGGCATATCTTTGAGTTCTGGCATTTTCTGAAAAATAATATTTTTCCGCAGCAAGCCCCTGAGGCAGATGTAATAGCTGCCAGTATGGGCACACAGTTCGAGGACTGGTGGACGCGCGGCTTTGACGCAATGGCACAAAATACGGGGATACCCATCATCGCCGGCATCGGAAACGGTCTTGCTATGCACGACCCTCCCCTTTATCCGGCTGCGGGAGCTAATGTTATTGCGGTGGGCGTAGCCAATTCCGTGGACAGTTCCGATAAGCTGACAAAACTCAAGAATTTCGCATTGCCCGATCCGCGAGTTTCGACAACCGGGCCTACGGCCGATAACCGCGTTAAACCAGATATCGTTGCGCCGGGAAACTGTCTTGCGGCAGATGTAAATGAGCCGTGGCAATACAGCGCAACCGGAAGCTATTCGAGTTATTCAACGCCGATAGTGGCCGGTACGATTGCCCTTCTAATGCAGACTGCCAGACAATACGACGACTTGGCTCCATTGGCGGAGGATGAGAATCGAAACTGTCTGGTCAAAGCGATTTTGCTTAACTCAGCCGAAAAACTGCCTTTCTGGAACAAAGGTTATTTAGGTGATGACGATAAGCATCTCTATCCGCTGGATTTTGCTCAAGGGGCCGGTATGCTGGACGCAACGGCAGCTTACTATCAGCTTCTTGCAGGTCAACATAAGCCGGGTGATGTGCCGGCCGAAGGGTGGGATATCGATACGCTCAACCCTTGGGAGAAGCCGCTGAACTACTATCGGTTTGTGATTGATGAGCCGGAAAATAAAACTATTACCATAACACTGAACTGGAATAAGCATTATTCGCCTAACTATCCTTTCGAGGCATTACCTGAGAAAGACGCGAATCTGGCGCTTTACCTGTGGGCGATTGATCCGTATGACAGCAGCAATGACTACCTGCTGGATTATTCCGATAGCATACACGATAACCTTGAACATATCCACATTCCGGCTGACCCAGACTTTTTCGAGTACGAAATCATTGTCACATATAACGAAAATGACACTACCGAAGCTGAACAGCCTTATGCCATCGCCTGGAACATTGCCGAGAGCAACGATCGGGATAACATACTCTGGTACGACCTTAATGCTGATGGTAAGGTGGATAATCTTGACCTGTCGATCCTTATTAATAATATGGCAAAAAGCAGAAACGACAAGGAAAGCTATCTTATTGGCGATATAACCGGCGAGGGCAAAATTGACATTAACGATGCCAAAGCCTTGATAGATAATTTCGGGCGTAAGGCGCCATGGCATCCGGATTATTCTGATATCGCGACCGATTGATTACATCCGGGCAGCACTGCGATATAGTCCTTTTCAATTCTCAGAATTTGCAGTAAAATACAGGGTGAGATTTTTTTGCAATTAGCTTTTTGTCGAAATTTTTTGTCGCCGGAGATGCTGATGAAATTAACCGTGTCGAAATCACAATTATCGGGAACCGCTGAAATACCCGCCTCTAAATCGCATACGATCCGTGCAGTGGCAATTGCCTCACTGGCAGAGGGAGAAAGCGTTATACGCAAACCGCTTGTATCAAATGATACTTTGTCGGCGGTAGAATGCTACCGGGCTCTTGGCGCCAAAATTGACACTAAAGATTCAGCCGCATGGAAGGTATCGGGGACTGGAGGAAAAATAACCGCCCCCAAAGAGCCTATCGATGTCGGTAATTCGGGAACAACGCTTCGTATAGCAATCGGCTCGGCGGCATTGACTCAAGCAGACAAAACTATAGTGTTGACCGGGGATAAGCAGATCAAATCACGATCGGTTGGTCCATTGCTAAAGGCACTGAACGATCTGGGTGCAAAATGCCTCAGCAGCAAGGGCAACGGAAAAGCTCCGGTTAAGGTTTCAGGCAAACTCAAAGGCGGCAAGGTGTCTATTGAAGCTCCTACCTCGCAATTTCTGACATCACTGCTGCTATGTTCGCCGCTTGCCGAGGATACTACTGAAATCGATGTAACGGTTCTCAACGAACCCGGATATGTTAAAATGACTCTCGATTGGCTGGATAAACAGAAAGTTCATTATGCCAGTGCAGCTAACAATTATTTTCGCATTCCGGGCAGGCAGTCTTTTAAAGCTTTCGATGAAAAAATCTGCGCAGATTTTTCCAGTGCGACATTTTTGCTTTGCGCCGGCGCCCTTGTCGGTAAAAAACTCATCATAAAAGGTCTGGACTTCAATGATTCGCAGCCGGACAAGGCAGTGGTAGATTATCTGATGAAGATGGACGCCGATATCACGATAGGCGAAAACAGTGTAACGGTTAACGCAGGCCCGTTGCGTGGGGCTGAAATCGACATGAATGCCACTCCCGACGCCCTACCGGCTATGGCGGTTACGGCGGCGTTCGCCAAAACTCCCACAAAGCTTTACAATGTCGCTCAGGCACGCGATAAAGAGACAGACCGGATAAAATGTATGGCAGAGCAGCTAAAGAAATTAAACATCGGCGTTGAAGAGCTGGCCGATGGACTTGTAATAAAACCCGGTGAGGTGAAAGCGGCCCAGTTGCATGGTTATGACGACCACCGAATCGTAATGGCGTTGTCGATTGCGGGGCTGCTTACCGAACAGCCCTGCACCATCGACACCGCTGAAGCAATGCAGGTAACTTTTCCGACATATGTAGATTTAATGAATAGCCTAGGAGCAAAAATGGAAACGGCTGATTGAGAGCTTATTCAATGTAACTTTGAGCGAAGTAAAAAAGCACGCCCCGATTTGGAGCGTGCTTTTTATTTTACCAAACTTAGGGCTGTTAAGAATTAATCACCACCCGCTGCGGGCCAAGGTATCTCATCTTCATTGGCAGGATCCCATATAATAGGACCACCGTGGGCACTTCCGAAAATATAACTGGGACCCTCATGAGCGCTGTAGTAATATGACCATGGACTTTCATTGCCTTCGGAATCTCGGGTCTGTACCTGCCATCTCCAGTGAGCCTTATTACCAAAGCCGACCTGGGATACCATTACAGAATGTGTTGGATCCGGGGACCAGCCGCGGTCATATCCAGACCTGCGCTGGCCATTTTCCCAGCACCTGAACCTATACTCAACCGGTTCATTTTCATCGGTCGCCTCTACGGCTGTCATTTCATGTATGAAGTAGTCATCTGCATTCAATTCCCACTCCGGCCCCGGATATTCAAAGTGCGGCCTATAGGGATCATCGGGCCAGACATTGGTAACCGGCGGATCAGGATCGACTACTTCGCCGACTATTGCTGTTTCGATATCAGACCATTCAGATTCATTATCGAACGCATCTATTGCCCTGAAGCGATAACTGTATTCTTCACCGTCTTCGAGGCCAGTAGTGTCCAGCCATGTCGGATCAGGTGACCAAGTTCGAATCCTTCCTGTGTCCATGTTCTCAAACTCGTATTGGATCTGGGTTGGATGCTCGGCATGAGCTTCCATATATATACCACCCAGTTCATCATCCCAGCCAGGGGGAACAATCCATACCAGGTTTGTGGGAGGAGTCTCATCGTCATCAACAAATTCATCTTCTCCGGTTTGAGAATATGCAACTTGTGACCAATCTGTCTTGTTTCCAACATTGGGGTCATTTGGATTAAACCTGTCATAAGCATCGAGATTTTCAGGGTCAACAGCATTTGGACCGCTGAAGTCCGCAGTGCGAACTCTGTAGCCATATATAACATCGGACTGAAGGCCGGTGTCAGTATATTCCCGCTCTAACTGCCAGCCGCTGTCAGTGCAGCCACTGTCCTGCCCCATAATACACTGGAAGTAGTAATATACATCTCTACCACTGTTATCGTAAGACCGGGTAGCCCGCATTCCTATTGCACTTGCCCCAGCCGATGTCGGAGGTGTTGACCAAGTGCTTGGATTCGGAGAAGGCGGCATAGTATCACCCTGGCCAAACTTAGACACCAAAATAGCATAATCCAACATATCAACCCTGCCGTCACGATTCAGGTCCCTGCCCTGGCACCAGTCAGGGAAAGTACAATTCTCAGAAGGTATCCATTTAACCAAAAGATTAAGATCCTTGTCGTCTATTACACCATCGTAATTGATATCACCTAAGGCAAACTCTCCGGGTTTTGGATAGTGATAACCAACATCAATAGGCTCATTCGGATCATACTCGTGATTAGGGATTTGTGTCTCTGGATCTATCCATTGCGTCCATGTGGTGTATGGATAAGGACCAAATGGAAGCTGCGACGCATCTCCGTGGCCTTGTTGTATCAAAGGGCTGTCCTCTTCCTGTTCGGGCAGTTGTGATCTGGAGAGATAATAATCACCAAGAGGGCCTTCTACAAAAAGCGGATCCTCCAACCCGATAATATTTTCACCATCTTCGCCCGGCTCGGGCCATATTAATTCACAGTTATTATCAGCCCAAATATCACCGCCTACTTCACTTCCATATACCAGCGATCCGCCTTCTACCATACTATAGGAAACATCTACGGTAGATGGGTTGCCCTCTGTTCGAATAGCTATCTGCCTGCCTCGCAGTGTGGAGTTGCCCCATAATACGCTGTTCCTAACTTGCGTATAATTGCCCAAGGCGGCACTTATACCGCCACCATAGCCATCAGCAACAAGGTTATTCACAATCGTGCAGTTGACAATCTCCGGATCGCTGTGCCAGTGTGCGGCTATGCCGCCGCCTGAAATATCAGCAATATTACCATCGAAAAGACAGTTCTTGACCAATACACTGTCCACCGTATCATCCCATCCCTCAACTGGGGCTCCGTGAACATCCCTGCTGGAAACATACAGTCCGCCGCCTGAGCCGCCTGTGTTATTATTCACAAATTCAGTGTCAAAAAGCATACTATTCGCACCAAGCAAGGCAAGGCCTCCTGCGATGCCGCCCTGGGACATATCCGCTGAATTATTCAGGAAAAGGCATTCAGCAATTCTGGCTCTTCCGCCTGTTATAGACGCTCCGCCTGCACGCTCCGAAGTGTTAGAAGTGAACTGCGTACCCACTATCAGGCTATCTGCGTAGTTGCCGTAAAGCCCGCCACCCATAGATGCGGTATTGCCGGTAATTATGCAATCAATAAACTCAATATCAGCATTTTCCGCATAAGCGACTGCTCCGCCATAGCCAACAATTGATGTTCTGCTTGTTGGAGCAGTGTTAGGATCGGCCATATTATTTTGAAAACTAGTGTTCTTAAACAACCCACTGGCTCCAGAATCAACATAGACTGCTCCTCCGTGATTGGGTATTCTATATCTTAAGGAAGGCTCCGATCTGAGTCCAACTGGCTGGTTCAGTCCACTTATGCCGCTAAGTCCGCCAAAAGAATAATTATCCTCAAATATACAGTCTCTAAACTCAGCAGCACTGCCAAGCCCGATATAAACTGCGCCGCCTCTGCCGCTGGGCACCTCCGCCCATGGAACATCATAGCTCCAGCCACCGGCTCTTCCGCCCGATCCTCCGTCACCATCGGCATCCCCGCCGTCACCGCCGTCACCGCCTATGGCCTGGTTATCGCGGAAAGTTACATTTACGAATAGTGGATTGCTATCTCCGGTAATATATACCGCACCACCAGTGGCGTTGCCCGGCTCTCCACCGTCGCCGCCGTCAGGGTTATCCCCGTCGCCTCCCGCGCCCGGCCCGCCGCTGCCGGCAGAAATGCCGCAATCCTCAATTATAACATTCCTTATAATAGGGGAAGACGACAACATCCTCATAGCACCGCCGCCATAAGTAACTCCAGGTTGCCCCGGATCGCCGGGGTCCTCTCCGCCATCACCACTAGGAACACTAAACCAAAAATCCCGAATTGTTATCCCTTCAATAACTGTCCTTTGATCCACACCCGAGAATGAAAAAGCTGTGAAAATACCCCCATCAGGACCGAACTCCGGCTCTATTACTGTCCGCATAGAAGTATCCGGATCATCAGGATTTTCACCTGAAATAGTTAAAGGTTTATCAATAACAACTCCGCTTGAGATCACATGTGGCTCATCACTCTCTGCCAGAACTATCTTATCGTGTGGGTTAGCTGCATCTATGGCAGTTTGCAGATCAGATGCAGCATAATCGTCCGGGACTCTCCAAACCTGGGGGGCATAAAAGCGGACGGTAACTACTGTCGGATCTTCGCGCAGTGTAACCTGGTTCCTCGACAAGCTCGATGAATCGTCATCGCTGCCGTCCCATACGATTACATCACTGGGGTTGTCCGGATCTGCTTCCATGGTAACCACGCTGCCCCGTGGCCTTGTAATAGGTCTGCTGGGCGAGACTCTTCCGTTTGTGTTACCCTCATCATCCGGCTCAATATCCAAAATAAGAGTTATTTGAGCACGGACGAAAGTGACCACAACTGACCTGTCGTCATTCATAGTAACAATGTTAAACTGTTCCCGCACCGGCAGTCCCTGATTATCCAGCTCCACGGCCTCGTCGTCATCTGTGCCTTCCCAGCTTCCGAAACCGAAATTCTCGTCAGCCTCGGCTCGAATTATTACATGGCTGAATTGAATAAACTCGTGCATCCCCTCATCAGGATCAGTCTCTCCACGGCCTGGGCCGTCATGGGTTATATCAAGATCGAGGTCGCCAACCTCCGGGGTCTCGACATAATGGAAGCCAATATCAACCGATCCTGTGTCAAGCGAGTGGTCGGTCCGGGTGGTATATTGGTCCATACCGGCCTCGGCTGCTGTCCTGCTGCCGGCATTTATCGCAGGACTATTGGCGTCTTCGAGATCGGTTCCTTCATGAATACCGACAATAAGCCCGTTGGGATCAAGTCGTTGTCCGGCATTATAATTACTGAGATAATAATCACCATGCATTCCCTCAACGAACATGGGATTGCCTGTTTTGTTTCCATCACCCAGTTGTTCTGCGGTATAAATTAACAAGACGTCAACCAAGCCGTCCCAGTCATATTTTTCGCGGTCATAAATTACATAGTCGGCATCCGAGTTTTCATAAAACAGATTGTAAAATAAGTCCGCAAAATGATCGTCATCAACAGCAACAGCGTTAGGCGTATTACCGCTCATTATGGAATCGCCTATCTGAGGATCTGAATCAAATGCAAATACAGCTGCTCCGAGGCCGTCAGACTGATGTGCCTCATTGTTTGCAAAAGTACAATTACTTATCTGGGGCTGGTCGCAGTACTCAAGGTAGATGCCGCCGCCGTCATAGTTAATAGCACGATTCGCTGTAAACAAAATGTTA
>Ga0207421_10008243_pt1 | contig 10870 bp, 10 predicted proteins | sample SodLakKL_010_SED_4_FD_187542 | JGI IMG/M metagenome (GOLD analysis project Ga0207421, IMG submission 187542) | Alkaline sediment microbial communities from Lake Tanatar, Kulunda Steppe, Russia - 8KL_010_SED (SPAdes) (version 2) | ecosystem: Environmental > Aquatic > Non-marine Saline and...
TGGCCGAGTGGCATGACCCACGGGGAGGACGCGACGAGCTCACCGAGAAGGACCACGAGACGCTGCTGGCCGTCGCGGCGGTCGTTTACCCGTCCGCGGTCCGGACGAGCGGTTCGTTCGTCGAGACGTACGCCGAGCGAGTACACCGCGACAGACGCCGGGCGATCGCACGTGCGATCGACGACCTCGACCGCGAAACGAGGCGACGACACGGGAGTCGGTTCGCATCGCTCGACCGGGAAGGACGCGACGACGTGCTCCGGGGCATGGGCGTTCACCGGGTCCAGCCCGCAGCAACCGGCACCGTTCCCGAGCGGATCAGGTCGGTTCTCGTGAACGGGCTGTTGTTTGCGCTGTACAGCTCGCCCACCGGGAGTCGTCTCGTCGGGATCGAGAATCCGGTCGGCTACCCCGGCGGGCTCGAATCGTACCAGCGGTCACCGAACGGATGAACTGGAACCGAACGACGATGGACGCGGAGGTCTGCGTGATCGGCTCGGGGCCGGCTGGCGCGCTCGTCGCGTACTCGCTTGCCGAGCGCGGCCACGACGTCGTCGTCCTCGAGGCCGGCAAACGCTTCGAGCTTGACGAACACGGCGCGACGTTCGAACAGCTCGAGCGGGCGATCCGCCCGGAGGTGAGCCGGGGGGAGCTGTGGGGCAGCCGCGAGCCCCGCGACAGCTACACCACGGAGCTGCCGCCGGAGGTCGTATTCGAGCTCAATGAGCAGCGGATCAAAGCTGTCGGTGGGACGACGCGCCACTGGAGCGGCTACACGCCACGGCTCCACGAGAAAGATTTCGAGATGCACTCCCGGTACGGGCTCGCTGTCGACTGGCCGTTCGGCTACGACGAGCTCCGTCCGTACTACGCGCTCGCCGAGGTCGAACTGGGCGTCGCCGGCGAGGCTGGCCCGTTCGGCCCACCACGCGAGCAGCCGTACCCGATGACTGCGTTTCCACGGAGCTACACCGACGAGCTGTACGCCGAAGCCTGTGCGTCGCTCGGCATCGACGTCCACCCGCTCCCACAGGCGAGAAACTCGGAGGCCTACGACGACCGCAGCGTCTGTGTTAACTACGGAACGTGTACGCCCTTCTGTCCGAGCGGGGCACAGTACAACGCCGGGGTGCACATCCGCAAGGCCGAATCGGACGGGGTGACCGTGCTCGACCGGGCGCCCGTGACGCGTCTCGAACACGACGACGCGGGCGAGCGCGTGACCGCAGCCGTCTACGTCCGCGACGACGAGGAGCACCGTCTGGAGGCCGACCAGTTCGTCGTCGCGTGTGGGGCGGTGGAGACGCCGCGGCTGCTGTTGCTGTCGGCCTCGGAGCAGCACCCAGACGGCCTCGCCAACGCCTCCGGCCTCGTCGGCAGGTACTTCCACGCCGGCCTCACCGTTTCGACGTGGGCCGAACTGGATGGCCCGGCACAGCAAGAGCCAGTGGGCTTCAGCACCACCCACACCGAACAGTTCTACGACCACGACCGGCCAGCGCCGGGGAGCATCCACCTCGTCTTTCGGAACGAGAACCCACCGTCGCCGGTTCGGCACGCGCTGGCCGACGAGGGGGTGGTCGGCGGACTGCTCTCCGAGCTGACCGGCGCGAGCTGGGGTGACGATCTCTCCGGGGCGCTCGAGGGCCTCGACCCGGCGACACACCGACAGCTCCGTCTCGACTCCTCGGTCGAGCAGCTCCCCGAGGCCCACAACCGGGTCGGGCTCGACCGCTCTCGAAGCGACGATCAGGGTAACCCGGTTCCGAAGATCACGTTCTCGGTCGGCTCACACGCGCTCTCGACGATGGCGCACGCGCTCGAGCTCCACCGCGAGATCTTCGCGGAGATGGGCGCGACCGTGACGCGCGAGCAGCCCCCGCGCGAACAGGACGTCGGCAATCACCACAAGGGGACGACGCGGATGGGCGAGGATCCAGCGACGAGCGTCGTCGATCCGGAGGGGCGCACCCACGACCTCGCGAACTGCTGGATTGTCTCCTCGAGCGTCTTCCCCACCGGTGGGGCGGTCCCGCCGACGCTGACGATCGCCGCGCTCGCGCTGCGGACCGCCGAGGCGATCGACGCTAGCCTCTGACCTGGATCGAGTACAGCTCGGCGTACGTGCCGCCAGCCTCGATCAGCTCGCTGTGTGGGCCGCGTTCGGAGATCCGGCCGTTTTCCATCGTGTAGATCCTGTCGGCGTTCTCGACTGTCGAGAGCCGGTGGGCGATCGTGATGATCGCGTACTCACGGTCCATCGACTCGATCTCGCGCTGGACTTCTTTCTCGAGGCTCGAGTCGAGATCGCTCGTCGCCTCGTCGAGGATCAACAGTTCGGCCTCCGACAGCAGCGCCCGCGCGAGCGCGACCCGCTGTTTCTGTCCGCCCGACAGCCGCACGCCCTCGTCCCCGAGCACTGTCTCGTACCCTCGCGGGAGATCCCCGAGAAACTCGTCGACGCGGGCGATCTCGACTGCGCGGTCGATCTCGGCGTCGGTCGCCTTCCGGTTGCCGACGGTCAGGTTCTCCCGGAGGGTCCGGTTGAAGATGAACGGGCTCTGGCGCACGATCGCGATCCGGTCGCGCCACTCGGTGGGGTCCATCTCCTCGATCCCTGCCCCGTTCGCCAGGATCTGTCCGCTGTCGGGCTCGTAGAACCGGGCGATGAGCGAGACGATCGTCGACTTCCCGGCGCCCGACTGGCCGACGAAGCCGACGAACTCGCCTTTTCTGACCGTGAAGTCGACGCCGCGGAGGACGACGTCGTCGCCGTTGTAAGAGAACCAGACGTCGTCGAACGTCAGCGTCTCCACGGACGCCGGGACGGGCGCTGAGCCGCCTTCGGGCTCCTGTGTCGCCTCGAGTTCGGCGATGAACCGCTGGGTCCGGACGAGGTGTGGCAGCCTGTTCTCCAGCCGGTAGAGCTGTTTGTTGAGGCCGCTCACCTTCGGGCCGAGCTGGAACATCAGAAAGAGAAAGAGCCCGAGCTCGCCGAAGGAGAGGTTGGCGAAGACGAGCGCGACGTAGATGAGACCGAAGACGAACACCGCCACCGCGAGGTTGTAGAAGTTGTTGATTCCTTCCTCGTTCCGGCTGAGTTTGATCTTGTTGTGGGTGTACGTCTCGACGGCGTCTGCGAACTTCTCGAACGTCTCGTCGGCGAGGCTGTAGATCCGGATGTCACGGATCCCGAGCATGCCGGCCTGGGCGGCCTCCTGGCGGCGTTCGTTCGCCTCGGCGACGCGGTCGCCGATGTCGTAGCCAGGCTCGATCGCGCTCCGGAGGACGACAGTGATCAGCGCGAGCACCACCACCGAGACGAGCGTGAGCCCGGGCGAGATGTACATCGCGATCAGCAGGTAGACGAGCGTCAGAAACGCCGTCTCGAGAATCGTCACGACGTGGGTGATCGTCCGTGACGCTTCCTGTGATTCGGTGATGATCGCGTTGAGAATGTCGTCGGTCCCCTCGGCGTCGAAGTACTCGATCCGCGCGTCGATCGCGTTGTCGAAGCCGCGCAGCTGTAGCTCCTGTCTGTACCTGAACGTGAGGATATCGCGAAACCAGGCGACGAGAAATCCCATGGTGTACCTGACGGTCATGACGAACGCGACGCCAGCGATGACGTAGCCCAGCGAGAAGGGAATGCCTACCTGCTGATAGACGACCACGAACACGGCGGTGAGTCCCTCGGCCTCCGCGACCGGGTCGTCGGCCTGAACGATCTCGATGATCGGGATGATGAACGTCAGGCCGACGCCCTCGAGGACGGCCGCGACGAGCCCAAACAGGACGATCGTCGCCGCGAACGCGGGGTTGAACCGCCCGACCTCGAGGATGGCGTTCAGCTTGTCCCGGAGCGAGGTCTCCGGCTGTGTCGTCTCTGCCATGGCACTCACGCGCTGGTCGTCAGCGTACGACGGCTGACCTGCTGCTCTTGGTGCGCCGCTGGCTGGGAACGAACTCCTCTCATTGGCCACACTGAGACGAGCACGACACCTTGTTATACACCGTGTTCCGGGCAGACGGACGGGCGCTGTGGGGCGCGAGCTCGAGGAGGCCGTACGCTTCGAACGGAGCTCCCGGCCCGCTCACGAGAGGCGGCCGTCGAGGTGGTCGGCGAGCCGGAGCGCGAGCGCGGCGATCGTCAGCGTCGGGTTCGCCGGGCCTCCCGTGACGAAGACGCTGCCGCCGCTCACGTAGAGGTTCTCGATGTCGTGCGTGCGGAGATCAGGGTCGACGACGCTCGTCGCCGGGTCCTCACCCATCCGTGTCGTGCCGAGCATGTGGTTCGCGAAGAATGCGTTTTCTGGTTCGTGACTCGTCTCGATCGCCTCGGCGCCGGTCGCGGCGACCAGCTCGGTTAGCAGCTCCTCGGCGCGTTCGAGCGTCCCGATCGCGTGCTCGTCGATGCCGAAGCTGAGGTCGGGAACCGGGTTTCCGAGGTCGTCCGTCCGCGACCGGTCGAGGCTGACGCGGTTTTCCGGGTCGGGTAGCAGATCAGTGCCCGCCGAGACGGCGAGGAACCCGTCCGTCTCTGCTGTCACCTGGTCTACGAGCTCGTCACCCCACGTCATCTCATCGGGGCGACGGCCGCCGAGCAGACTGGTGATCGCCGGGCCATCCTGCAGCGCCGCCTCCGTGGGACTGGTGCCGGCGGTGTTCAGCGGCGTGATCAGGATCGATCCCCGCGGACCCTCGTCGTAGCCGTAGAACTGCTGTGTCTGTGACGTTCCGAAGCCGATGAGGTGCTGACGGGTTGGCTCGTCGAGCCGGCCGCGGACTCTGATCGCCGCGTGTTCGATAAACCGTCGCCCGACGAGGCCGGAGGCGTTGGCGAGGCCGTCTGGGTGCTGCTCCGAGGCCGACAGCAACAGCAGCCGTGGCGTCTCCACCGCCCCACACGCGACGACGAAGAGGTCTGCCTCGACCGAGCGCTCCTCGTCGTCGTGGACGTAGACGGCTGCAGTCACGCGCTCGCCCGTGTCGTCGTGCTCGAGGCGTGTCACGGGCGCCCGGTCGAGCACGGTCACTCCGTCCGATTCGGCCTTGCGGACGTGAACTGTCGCGTCGTACCTCGCTCCCGAGGGGCAGACCGGGCTACAGGTGCCGAACGCCTGACAACGCGAGCGCCCGTCGTAGGACGCCGAGTTGATCGCGCGGGGGAGGTGGTGGAGTGTCACTCCCAGCTCCTCCCAGGCCTCCTGAAAGAGCCGATCGGAGTAGCTCAGCGGGTGAGGCTCCATCGGGAACGGACCGCTTCGCGACCCGCCGAACGGGTTCGGCGCGCCCGCAGCCCCCAGCTCATGCTCGGCCTGCAGGTAGTACGGCTCGAGCTCGTCGTAGCCGATGGGCCAGTCGTCGGCGACGCCGTGACGCGAGTCCATCTCGAAGTCCTCGGGGTGCATCCGGGGGACGGTCCCGCCCCAGTGCAGTGTCGAGCCCCCGACACCCTTGACGCGGCGTTCGTTGAGCGCGTACGCCGAAGCGCCCGAGACCGTGAACGCGTCGCGCTCGCCGCCCATCTCGTAGAGTGCGGTCCAGCGCTCGCGGCGCAAGCGCTGTTCCATCCGGCGGCCGCTCTCGCCCGGGTCGAAGCGTTTGCCGGCCTCGAGGACGACGACGTCGTGGCCACGCTCGGCCAGCGAGTACGCGACGAGCGCGCCGGCCGGCCCCGAGCCGATCACGCAGACCTCCGGCGTGCGTGCCCGGATCATCCGTCGGGGCCTCGCTGATACGCCTCGAGGCCACCGGGATAGCCCGGCGGGTTCTCACAGCCGACGAGCTCGCCTCCAGTCGGCGTCGAAAACAGCACGTACACCAGATCGTTGACGACGTAGTACCGGACGCGCTCGGGGACCGTCCCGTCCGGGTTCGGGTGGGCGGTGTGGACGCCCATGCTCCGTAGCGTCGACCGCCGACGGGATTCTGACAGGGCGGTGAACGACTGGCCGGCGTGTCGTCTGGCGTGACTGTCGAGCTGGTCGAGCGCGTTCGACTGCTCGCGGAGGTGGCGCTCGCGGTTACCGAGGCGGCCGAGGACGTACGTTTCGACGAACGAGCGGTCAACCTCGACGGCAGCGGGGTAGATCACCTCCGCCGCGGCATGTAGTTGGTCCGTCATTTCTGTCTCGTCCACATCACCGGGAAGTCCCTGTCGCGCAGTGCCGATCGCCGCTGTACCGACACCGATCGCGCCGAGGGCGACGAGCGCGTCCCGGCGGGTCAGCTTCATGGCGCTCGCTTGCCCGAAATCCGGATTAGTTATGTGGCCCATACGTTGGCCCCAGCCCCGCATCTCGCCACTGTCGTGGGCCACGCCCAGCGTGATCAGGCGTTGGAAACCACAACCAGAGCGATCGGGCGCCGATGATCCCAGCGAGAACGCTCCGGTGTTGGAGGCCGAGACCGTGAGTGGTCGCTGCCGAGACAGCGGTGATCCGCTGTCAGAGGGCGAGACAGAAGCGAGGGGCGCTCACCGTCGTCCCGTGGGGCCCGAAAACCCCAGACGCAAGACGAGCGCGATGAGCGCGAGCGCGACGACAGCGCCAACCAACACGACCGCCGAGCCCCAGGGCCCAAACGCGATCACGAACTGGTCGGTCGGCGGGGGGACGGCTCCCTCGATCGCGTCTCCGAGAGCCGGGAACATCTGGACGTCGCGGCGGACCAGATCGAACAGGAGGGTGCCGACCAGCCAGCCGACAGCGACGAGCGCAACGGCTGCGAGCGTGACGACCCACCGCCTTGGAGGCGTCTCCCGCCCGCGAGGGAGTCGCACGAACCGGGAGCCTACGGCGAGAAGCCCCGGAGCCAGCACCGCGACAAGCAGCAGCCGCTCGACTAGAACTGCTGTGAGCCCGATCGTTCCCAGCGCGACAGCAAGCACGGTTGCCACGCCGGCACCGACGACCGTCGCGACGAGCGCCACCGGCACGATCGCGACGAGCGCCAGCCTCGGCCGGCGGATCCAGACGTTCGAGCGTGCATCCCACAGCGTCAGACCGACGACTCCACAGACGAGGAGGTCGGCGAACACCACGACCGGGTAGCGGCCGAGCCCGGCGGCCCCGAGCTCGTAGAACACCGCGCCGATCGCGACCCCCCAGACGGCTGCAGGGCCGAGCAGCACCGCCAGCGGGACAGCCAGGGCGTACGGCAACACCGTCACGGAGAACAGCACGACAACGAGCGCCTGTGCGAGCGCAACGGCGACAGAGACGACCAGCACTCGCCTCGTCCGCTCGCGGTCGGTCCAGACTGCGCGGTAGCCGTCCATACCGTGGCGCACCGACACCGCATCGTTAGTAATGACGAGGCTACGGGCGGGTGATCGGTGACACCGTGGAGACAGACTCTCCCCGTAAGGACGGAGTAACTATCACACAGGAGAGAGGAGGCGTGACGATGAGTGGTTCGGACAACCTCGAGGCGATCGGCGACAGCGTCGGAGTGGTCACCGACGGAGTCGAGCCGACCGGTGATCGTACAGGGGTGATCGAGCGGTGAACGTTCGGGCGGGGCTGTACGCGTTCGAGCGGGTCGGACTCCGCGACGCCGGAGCGGTGCTCGCGCTCGTGGTGCTCTACGTCGGCGTCTCGGCTGTCGCAACGCTCTGGTTCACACGGACCGGCTTCGGCGGGTTCGACCCGGCGACGGGCCTCGTCGTCCCCTTCGCGGTCGCGTTCGGTGCGGTCGGCATCGCGGCCGCCGGTCTCAGCGTCGTCGCCACGGATCTCCTCTCCGGGGCTGTGGGTGTGAGCACCGCCGTCGTCGCGCTTGCTCACCTGCTCGGCGGGCTGCTCGCCTTCCGCCTCGGACGGCGACTCACCCCGACTGCTGCGGTCACGACCGTTCGCGGCGGGGCTCGCTGGCTTGCGGGGTTTTTCATACTCGCCGTGACGGTCTCGGCTGCGGTCGCCGCGTTCGTCGGCTGGGGCAACGAGCTGTTCGGGATCGCGCCGTTCTATCTGGCAAGCGACGTCGCCGTCGGATACGCGCTCTGGACGACTGTGCTCGGTCTGCCGCTTCTCGTCCTCTTCGAGCGCGTCGGCGGCGGGCGTGTGACCGGCCGCGAGTCGGGCCGTGGCGACGGCGTCCCGGGCGCTGCCGAGCGACCGTCGGGAGCCCGGTATTTCGTCCCGCTCGTGGTCGTCCTCTCGCTCGGCTGGCTCGCGCTGGGCATCGTCGGGAGCACTGCTTTCCGGATCGTAGAGACGCTCCCGGCCTCGACTCTCCATGGAGCGGGGCTCGGCTTCGCCGTTTCGCTGGTCGACTCGGGGCTGTTCGGATCGGGTGCGGTCCACGCGCTGACGGCCATCGCTGTCCTCGCGCTCACGCTGCTCGTGGTGCTGCTCGTCGCCGACCGGCGAGCGGAGGTGATGGAGTGCGGCTGACGCGGCGGGACGCCCTGCTCGCGGCCGCCGGGGCTGGTACAGTTGCGGTCGTCGGGGTGTCTCTCGGTGCCAACGTCGGCGGCGAGCGAGCCGGCCGTGAGTCGGTGACCGACAGCGACGTCGAGACGGTGGTCGCGCTCGCCGAGGTTGTGTACCCCTCCGAGGTTGAGGCTACCGATGAGTTCGCCGAGACGTACGTCACCGAACTGCACGAGTCGCGGCGACGGGGAGTCACCGCGGCGATCGACGACCTCGACCGAGAGAGCCGCCGGACTCACAGCCGTGACTTCGCCGCGTTCGCCTCCGGCCAGCGGGCGACGCTGCTTCGTGAGCTCGGCGTCCATCGCTCCCGTCCGATCGCCGACGGGACGGTCCCCGAGCGCGTCCGGTTCTTCCTGGTGAACGGACTGCTGTATGCGCTGTTCGTCACCCCCACGGGAACGGGGCTGCTCGGGATCGAGAACCCGCTCGGCTACCCCGGTGGGTACGAGTCCGCGCTTCGAGGGTCACGATGAGCGACCGGCCACCGACGCAGCCAGAAGCGGACGTCTGCGTGGTCGGCTCGGGGCCGGCCGGCGCGTTCCTCGCCTACTCGCTGGCCGAGCGCGGCCACGACGTCGAGAACCGCTACGTGAGCGGCGCCAGCGCGTTCGTCACATACGGCGCGGCGAACCCGACGCTGACGATCGTCGCGCTCGCGCTTCGGCTCGCCGATCACCTCGACACCCGCCTATGAGCGGAGCGTCTCGTGGAGGTGGTCCGCAGTCTTCAGCGCCAGGGCGACCACGGTCAGCCCCGGCTCGACCGCCCCGCCGGTGACGAACACACCCGGACCGACGATCCAGCAGTTCGCGAGATCGTGGGTGCGCCCCTCCGGGTCGACGACGCTCGTCTCGGAATCCTCGCCCATCCGCGTCGTCCCCTTGTGATCAGCGCTGAGACGCTCGAGGCCGTCGTCCTCGCCGAGGAACTCGGCACCCATCGCCTCGAAGATCTCGCGGTGGATCTCGCGCGCACGCTCGACCGTGCGTCGTTCGTGCTCGCCGAACGCGAACTCGATTCTCGGAACCGGGTTGTCGAAGCTGTCGAGCGTCGAGTCGTCGAGCCTCACTCTGTTTTCGGCCTGCGGGAGCGTCTCGACGTAGGAGGAGATCCGGAGGTTCGAGAAGCCAGCGGGGTCGGCGTCGCGAAGCTGCGAGAGGAGCTCGTCACCCCACGGCTGGCCCGAAACCTCCGTGAGCAGGCCGGGCCGGAGCGCCTGCTCGACGATCGGCGTCGGGTCGTCGTTGCGGAAGACGAGCCAGATGCTCCCGACCTCGTCGTTTTCCGGCTCGTAGAACTCGTAGCTCATCGCCGTGTCGAAGCCCGTCTGGGTGGGCTGGACCGGTTCGTCCCACAGCGCACGGCTGTTGACGTACGTCTTCGCCTGGAAGTACCTGCCGACGAGACCGGAGGAGTTAGCGAGGCCGTCTGGGTGCTGCTCCGAGGCCGACAGCAACAGCAGCCGTGGCGTCTCCACCGCCCCGCAGGCGATCACGAACTGGTCGGCTTCCAGACGGTGCTCCTCGTCGTCGTGGACGTAGACGGCTGCAGTCACGCGCTCGCCCGTGTCGTCGTGCTCGAGACGCGTCACGGGCGCCCGGTCGAGCACGGTCACCCCGTCCGATTCGGCCTTGCGAACGTGAACTGTCGCGTCGTACCTCGCGCCTGTGGGGCAGAACGGCGAGCAGGTGCCGTAGCCCTCACAGACGTTGCGGCCGTCGTACTCGGTCGTGTTCCGGGCGTGTGGGATCGGCTGGATCGAGATCCCCAGCCGTTCACAGGCGTCAGCGTAGAGCTCGTCGGGCTCGCTGGCCGGAAACGGCTCCATCGGGAACGGCTCCTCGCGTGGTGGCGACAGCGGCCCCGGCTCACCCGCGACGCCGAGCTCGCGCTCCGCACGGGCGTAGTACGGCCGTACGTCCTCGTAGGAGATCGGCCAGTCGTCGGCGACGCCGTAGCGGGAGTGCATCTCGAAGTCCTTTTCGAGAAAGCGCATCACGGTGCCGTTCCACGCGAGCGAGCTGCCGCCGACGCCCTTGACGCGGTCCTCGTTGAGGTCGAACGGCACCGCCGGCGGAACGTCGGCCGTGTAGGCGTCGCGCGCGGCGTCGACCTCCCAGGTCTCGGCGTCGGTTACGTCCGGGCGGATCGCCCGCTCGAGCTGTTCGCGTACCCGTTTCGGATCGCTGAAGTCGAAGCGTTTGCCGGCCTCGAGGACGACGACGTCGTGGCCACGCTCGGCCAGCGAGTAGGCGAGGAACGTCCCGGCTGGCCCCGAGCCGACCACGCAGACGTCCGCTTCTGGCTGCGTCGGTGGCTGGTCGCTCATCGTGACCCTCGAAGTGCGGACTCGTACCCACCGGGGTAGCCGAGCGGGTTCTCGATCCCGAGCAGCCCCGTTCCCGTGGGGGTGACGAACAGCGCATACA
>Ga0207421_10008244_pt1 | contig 10869 bp, 14 predicted proteins | sample SodLakKL_010_SED_4_FD_187542 | JGI IMG/M metagenome (GOLD analysis project Ga0207421, IMG submission 187542) | Alkaline sediment microbial communities from Lake Tanatar, Kulunda Steppe, Russia - 8KL_010_SED (SPAdes) (version 2) | ecosystem: Environmental > Aquatic > Non-marine Saline and...
GCCTCTTTGTGGTGAGGTATAGTCTGAATAACGTCGAGGCCCGTGGTCTTTTCTATCTCTCCTTTGCTTGCTTCCTCCAACATACCTTCCATCTTGTTCAGTACGACTCCCTCTATCTTGGCACCATGCTTTTCAGCCTCCTCTGCGATTTTTCTCACGTCGTTTATCGCCTGGAACTCGGGGTTGGTGACGACCAAGACCCGGTCAGATGCCTTCAGACTGCTGTAGAAGCCTTCGTTAAAGCCCGGCGGAGAGTCTATTATTATCCTGTCCGCGAAGCTTGAGAACCTGTCTGCGATATCTCTTATATTTTCTTCGGTTATAGTTTCCTCCGAGAGGTGCAGGGCCGAAGGAACAAACATGAGGCCGGAGTCGTGTACGTTTATCGCCTTGTGCTCGTTGATATCTCCTCTCAGATAGTCTTCGATGGTATGTCCTTCTGGTATGTGGCCCAGCTGGAGTGCCAGATTAGGAGAGTCGAAGTCCGTGTCTAAACAAACAACCTGATCCCCGAAGCCCTGGAGGGCTAAAGATAGGTTTGCTGCTGTGAATGTTTTACCGGTTCCACCTTTACCAGATACTATAGATATTAGCTCTGTCATCTAACCCCTAGTCCCAATTTGAAGTTCCTTGTATAAAAATATTCGACTCCTTTATAAAACCTTTTTAAATACCCTTTAACAATATGTAAAGTGCTGGTTTAAAAACCGGGTGAATTCTAGATGGTTGATGAACTGAAGATAGAGAACGTTGTCGCGTCTGCTACCCTCAGCGCCAAGATACCGCTGAACCAGGTAGTCGCGCATCTTCCTGGGACGGAGTACGAGCCTGAACAGTTTCCAGGCCTTGTGTACAGGATGAACGATCCCAACGCAGCTGCGTTGATATTCAACTCAGGTAAGATAGTCTGTACAGGAGCCAACTCACCGGAGGGTGCCAGGGAAGCGATAAACAAGGTTCTTGAAGGCGTACAGGAGGCAGGTGTTGATGTTGACGAAGTGACGGACATAAAGATCCAGAACATAGTTGCATCGGCACAGCTTGACGGCAAGCTACGCCTCAATGAGATCGCCTTCACACTCAGAAACGCGGAGTACGAGCCCGAGCAGTTTCCGGGCCTTGTATACCGCATAGAGGAACCGGAGGCAGCCTTTTTGCTCTTCGGCTCCGGGAAGGTGGTCTGTACAGGAGGGCGCTCCATAGACGACGTCAAGGAAGCAGTCAAAAAGGTTGAAGAGGACCTCAAGGAGATAGACGCCCTCTAAACCCTATTCTTTTTCTTTTTATCTTTACAGATGCGGTAGGTTTAACTTTTTATATTTCCGATTCTCTGTTTTAATCGTTATGTCTAATGTTGCAGAAGGATTCCGGAAACCCCCTTTAGTAACACTTCTTATTCCCATATTTCTTGTGAGCGGCTGTGCGGGAGCAAATGTTGAATCTGATATATACATAAACAGACATTCTGAAATCGATAGGGTCGAAATAGCCGTTGAGATGGATACCTCTGATGTTGACATGGATGAAGACCTTTATGAGGATGAAACCGGAGGTTTTGATCCATATGTCTTTGAAGAAAATCCAGAAGCTTTGGAAGAAAGTCTTCGGGAGTCGTTTCCGGAGGATCTTGGTGGGTTTTCAAGTACAGATGTCAGGGTTCATGGTCCTGAGAGTTTTACATTTATCCTTTACGACTTGAAGTTGTCCGAGAGTTCACAGCTTAAGACAAGTGGGGAGGAAGAGCATATAGTTTACAGGGAAGAGAAGCCTTTCCTCGCACACCTTTTTTCATATGTTTTCTCTCCGAAATATGTTTATGTAGAAGATGGAGAGGTTCAAAGAGAAGAAACAACGGACCGGGGTTTTGAGATGCTGAGAGAGGCTGTGGAGGACGAAGGTTCACTTAAAATAAGCTCAAAAATACATATGCCAGGACCCATTTTGGAAACCAATGGTGAGCTTGTCGGCGAAGATACCGTAAGATATGATGCATCAGAGATAATCGGGCTGAAAAACAGAGACGAGTATATTTATGTCAAAAGTAAAGGAAGGGCGGGAATATTTTCGAGGTTTTTGAACTGGATCAAGAGTCTATTTACTTTTGTATAGGGTAGCCTTATTTTTTTATATAATCACTTCCAATATATTTCCATGGAAGTAGAGTTCGAAATAGAGGGAAAGTATCTTCTTGTTTGTATATCATTGGCTGCCCTTGCCATCGTTGGAGGATTTGTTTCTGCCTCCGGGTCGGGAATATATGAACCCCGGTCAGGCGACAATCCTGGAAACTATCCATACCATCAGATTTCTGATATTAATTTTGAAGGATGTCTGATAATAGGAGGCGAATCTGATACATTGACACAGGGTCAGGAGGGCGAAGGAGGTGGAATCGATGTTAATTGTCCCGAGGGGACTTATATTATATACGGTGGCTGTGACGGGACACAGGGCGAAGATCCTGTGCAACTGTTTCAGAGTGCACCCATACCAGAAGATAACGCATGGTCTTGCAAGGCATATATGCCGTTTGATACGCTTATTAGTCAAGGATATGTCGAGGGCTATGCCGTCTGTTGTCCTTTGTCCGAACCACCTGACTATTTTGATATGATGGAGGAGTGTGAAGGAGATTACTGCATGTCCGCGGAGCACTATGACTGTGTGGAACCCGGAACTATATGGGGCCATGATGACTATCCTTCCTATCTCTGTCATGATGGCGAGACGAAGGAATGCACTTCACAGGATCATGAGGGCAATACATATCAGGGCTACGAATGTGTTTGTGAACCCAGGGAAGATTATAATATATGCCACTGGGAATAGATTACGATTGAAATATGGTGTGATAAATGCCAAAGTCAATAACTTTGAACGGAAAGCAGGCTGCATTGACCTCAGTTTTCCTTGTTTTGATTTTGGGAGGTGGGACCTTTGTGGTCGCAAACACCGAAATGGTGGAAAGACCTCCTAGACATAGAACAGGCAGTATAGATTTTAGCGATTGTTACTGGAGAAATACCATGGATACTGATAGTACTTCCGAGACGGTGTCTGCCTCTTGGAGCCTTATCTCTGGTGGATGTTATGGGTTTCTTGTGGACCTAGATGTTAACAACCCACTTGACGGCAAGTTGGAATGTTCTGGTACCGATGAAACAGGTTGGTTGGAGGCCGATGAGCCATCGACGGGTGCTATTATTCTGGACTGTCCTGTGGACAACTACCCGGAGGAAGTAACGTCTTGGCAGATAGGAGATAGCAAATGTTTTACCGAGTCTGAAATAGAAACGTATTATAAGGAGCTTAAGGATAGGCCTTGTGAAACTTTTTGTGAAATGGTTGCGAGCGATTTCGACGAGGTGGATGATTTAACCTGTGATCCTGATGCTAAATGTGCACATGATGCAGGACATATGGGTGATGATGATGGTCCTTGGTATCCTTCTGAATACTATACTGAATACTATAGATTGGGAGCGAGAAACCAAAGAAAATGTGATAATCCTCCTGACGGTGATCCCTTGTTTGGTGATTGGGAGTTGTCTGCGTGTGGCTGCAAACCGGCTTGATGAAAAAGAGGTATTGATGACATGAACAAAATAATAGTAAAGGGCAAACATATAGCAGTTGGCTTATTTGTTTTTGTAATTTTTTCTGTAGCTTTCGGAACTTTTTTACGTAACACTGCAGGAGGGTCTGAGGTTCAGAGTACGGGAAATGCACCAGCACACTATATTTCGGAAATAGATATGGGAGACTGTTACTGGATATACGAGCCAGGGGAAGAAGGCAGTTATTGGGGATCTGATATGCTTGAAGCAACGGCGGAATGTGCCGCTGGTGACCATGTTATTTCGGGTGGCTGTAGATCTTCATCGGTCACACTTTTCGAAAACAGACCAGGTGGGGAAGATTTCGACACGATGGGCGAAGACATTGACGGATGGTATTGTATTGGTGAAGATTCTCCTGGTTTTTGGCCATGGGGCATGTCCGGGGATCTGAGTGCCTATGCTTTGTGTTGTCCGGGCCCAGAAGACCTGGACGAAGGGGGCATCAAAAAGCCAGATTCTAACTTTGATACATGGTGTGTATTTGAAGCACCTGGTTGGTGGATTACACCAGGAGTTAGTAAGGTGGTCAGACCTTACTATTCTGCTTGGGCAAGGTCCAGTAAGGTCTCTAACTGGCAAAGTATTTTTTGTCAGCCCTTTGGTGAAGCGGTCGAATGTGCGAGCAGTGACCATGTTGGAGATCCTGACCATGAGTTGGAGGTATGGGATGAAACCTACGAATGTAAGAAGAAAGATCGAAGCTGGCATCCAAGTGACTGTTACACATGGGATTACTTTTGTGAATATACAGATTTTGATGACGATGGAAAATGTTGTTAAGGCCTTTTGTTTTCCACAAACTGTCCAATAAATTTAAGTAGAGTTGGGGTTTATTTAGTATGGGGTTTGTTGGTGATGATTGAAGAGCTCGAGGAGTTTTTCAGAAAGTTCTACGAGGACGAGATGCTCGAGGCGGTCAGAGAGGACAGGGATTTCGTTCTCATAGACTTCAACGAGTTGGATAAGTATGCAGGACACGAGCTCACGGAGGAGCTTTTAGAGAACCCAAAAAACTTCTTTGATGCTGCCCGTGACGCGATAGGAGGGATAGATCTTGGTACAGACAAGGAGGTCGACCTCAACGTTCGTGTTGAGAACATACCCGACGACGAGAAGATAAGGATCAAGGACCTGCGTAGCAAGCACCTCAGCAAGTTCGTCAAGATCGAAGGTACCGTCAACAGGGCATCGGAAGTAAAACCGGAGCTGGAGGTCGCGGTTTTTGAGTGCCCTGACTGTGGTGAGAGATTGGAGGTTCCACAGCTCAAGAAGAAGATGACCTATCCCTCGCGTTGCGACTGTGGACGTAAAAGAGGTTTCAACCAGGTTGATAGGGAGCTAAGCGATGCTAGGTGGATCCACGTCGAGGATCTTTTTGAAAAGGTCTCCGGTGAGAAACCTGGAGAGGTTTCTGTCTATCTGAAGGACGGACTTACAACACCTAAGATGCAGAGGAGAACCGATCCGGGTACACGTCTTGAGTTGACGGGACGTGTTAGGGAAATGCCCAAACGCATCCAGGGCAAAAAGACGAGGCAGTTGGATATATTTGTTGAGGCCAACTGGACGAGTCCAAAGGAAACCACGTTCGAGGAAATGGAGGTTACCGAGGAAGAGGAAGAGGAAATACAGGAGCTTGCAAACGACGATAAGATATACGAAAAACTCAAGAAGTCTCTGGCTCCGTCGATGTACGGACTGGAGGACGAAAAAGAGGCCATAATCTTACAGCTTTTCGGCGGGGTACCACACATACTTCCGGATGGAACGAGGATAAGAGGCGATATACACATACTTTTTGTAGGTGACCCGAGCTCCGGTAAGACCCAGCTTCTTAAACTTGCTGCAGACATGCTTCCAAGAGGAAAATATGCCTCCGGTAAGGGCACGTCGGCGGCAGGAATGACCGCAACAGTGGTCAGGGACGAGGAATTTATGGGTGGTTGGGTTCTGGAGGCCGGTGCCCTGGTCCTTGCTAACAAGGGAGTCCTATGTATAGACGAGTTCGACAAAATGTCCAAGGAGGACCAGGTGAACCTACATGAGGCCATGTCGACCCAGACGGTCTCGATATCCAAGGCCACGATACAGGCGACCCTGCCTGCAGAGACTTCTATAATAGGTGGTGCCAACCCCAAGTTCTCTCGCTTCGATCCATATAGACCCATAGCCGAGCAGATAGATATCCCTGAAACCTTGCTTTCCCGTTTCGATGTTAAGTTTGTCTTGAGAGACGTGCCTGACAGGGAGAGGGACGAAAACATCGTTGACCATATCATTGGGTCACGTATAGAGGGAGATGAAGCGGAGCCCCTGATAGATATAGATTTTCTAAAGAAGTATATATCCTACGCCAGAAGAAACTGCAGGCCACATATCACCAAGAAGGCCGCAGCGGTTCTAAAAAACTTCTATGTTGATATGAGAAGCCAGTATATAGATGCAGATAGCGATACCGTTCCAATAACGTTGAGACAGTATGAAGCCCTCCAGAGGCTTGCTCAGGCCTCTGCAAAGGTGAGATTGGACGAAGAGGTCAGAAAGGAAGATGCACAGCGTGCTATAAAACTCATGAAACATTCTATAAAGCAGTTGGGGATGGATCCGGAGACAAAGGAAATAGATATCGACAGGGCCGAGGGAGGTACACCTGCTTCCGAACGTTCCAAGATGAGCAAGGTCATGAAGGTTTTGGACGATCTCCAGGAGGACCTCGGTAAGAATATACCCGAGGAAGATTTACTCTCGGCTCTGGAAGAGGAAGGTTTAAGTAAGCCAGAAAAGTTATTACAAGAGATGAAGGAAAAGGGTATGATATTTGAACCAAGACCAGGACACGTTCAAAAGGTTTGATAATATGAAAGAAAAAAAAGGAAAGGAAAAGGAGGATGAGGCTTTTTTCAGCGATTCGTTTTCCGTACTTTTCAACCCACACAAGTTTGTATTCGACTTCAAACAGTCCACGCCAAAGGTCAAGAGTACCGAGGAGGGGAGGGAAGTCGAGTCTGTGGTCTGGCATAAGCCTGTGGTAATGGACCCTGTTCTGGCGAAGAAGATACTGACGGTCCTCAAGAAGAACCTGGAGAAGTACGAGGAAAAGTTCGGTGAGATTGAGATCGGCGAAAGAAAGAAGGGAAGTGAACAGGATGTTGAGGCCGAGGACGCCGAAGAGCCAACTTACATAGGTTGATAGAATGGACGGAAAACAGAAGAGACTGACTGCGAAGAGAGCCCTGGCAGAGGATATAGTCGATGGAAGATATTTTAGAAGGGAGGGTTTCAAAAGCAACTATCTTGTAACGCCACGGGGTCAGAGGTTGAGCCGGGTAAAGATTGTTGCCACGGTTGTATCAACCTTTGTCAACGATGACGGAAGCTATGCATTTCTTGTACTGGACGACGGGACGGAGACCATAAGGGCCAAGTTCTTCCAGGAGCTCGATGATTTCGAGAGCGTGGAGGAAGGTGATCTTGTTCTTGTGATCGGTAAGGTTCAGGAGTATGAGGGTGAGATATACATAAATCCTGAGATAGTCAGGAAGGTCGATGATCCGAACCTTTTGAGCTTGAACATGGCCGAGATTGCCGAGGAACTCGGAGAGCTTAAAAGGGACAAAGAAAGGTTAAAGGAACTCAAGGAGGAAATGGACGAAGGATACGAAGAGATGTTTGCCGAAGAAGTGGGCATAGACAGGGCAGAGGCAATATTAAAATCCAAGGATCTGGATGAGGAGGAAGACAAGGATGATGAAAAAGAAGACAAGAGCGAGTTGAGAAAGGAGATTTTGGAGGCCATAGAAGGGATAGACGACGGAGAAGGAGCTTCTTACCAGGAGATAATAGATGAAGTGGATGCCGAGGAAAACGATATAGACAGTGTTGTAAACGACCTACTGACCGAAGGAACGTGTTTTGAGCCCCGTCCGGGCAAGATAAAGAAGCTCTGACCCAGATGCTTTTATAAGTGTTACGAACATACTTGTAGTTGGTGTTTTTATGGACTATGACGAACTTTACAAGAGGGCAGAGGAGCGTATTTCTGAGTCTGCGGATGAGAGTAGGTTCAAAGTCCCCGACCCCGATACGATGAAACAGGGCGAGAAGACTATAGTGAAGAACTTCTCAAAGATATTGGACAGTCTGAGGCGTCCGAGCGAACATCTCATGGATTTCCTCCGCAGAGAGTTGGGTGTTCCTGGAAAGGTTGACGGTTCCAGGGCGGTCTTTCAGGGAAATATCACCGAGAGAAAACTGTCCAGGAAGATAAACCAGTATGTTGATGAGTTTGTTGTATGTCCTGCCTGTGGAAAGGCCGACACCGAGTTGGTCGAGGAGGACAAGATAAAGAAGATAAAATGCGAGGCCTGTGGTGCAAAACAGGCCGTAAGACAGTTTTGAGTTCTCAACTGTCGTATACACAAGGAAAGTATTTGGATGTTTTACCATAGCTTTTTCGAAGACGAGGGTGAGAAGGTCCTTGCAGTCTGTGATAAGAAGATCCTCGGCGAGGTACTGGAACACGAAGAAGGGACGTTCAGGGTGAGCGAAGACTTCTACGGTGGAGAGGAGATAGGCAAAGAGGAGCTGCTGGATAAGGCCGGGAGAAGCAGTGTCTTGAATGCCGTTGGGAACGACGTAGTAGAGTTTTTGACCAAAAATAATTTCTTTGATGAGGATAAAGTTATTGAGGTAGAGGGAGTTAAACATGCTCAGATGCTCAGGCTGTAATCCCTTCGGTACAAAGGGACAGTTCTTCGTTATATCTATAGTCATAATTACCACAACCCTGATAGGTGTAATGTCGATGATCGAAGCATACGGTGATATAAGCGTGACAGAGATACACGAATACGAGGAGGATAAGATATTCAGAAATGTAGTTGAAGGTCTTGAGAGCACGGCCATGGAGAGTGGTTGTGAATACGGAACGGATTCAAAACAACCAAGGCAGAGGAACCTTCTAGACTACAACAAGATGGTGGGAGAAGACCTTTCTAAGCACGGGATCCGTCTGACTGTAGACTTTGACAGTTTTTGTCCCACGGAAGCGACCGTAGAGATGAAGACGCACGGATTTGAGACGAGAGAAACAGTTTTTGTTCCATCGGATCCTTGAGCAAGCCAGATATTTCAGAACTTTTTCAGGACCTCTATTTCTTTTTCTTCCAGGCCCCATTCCCTGAACCTGTCCGTTGTTTCTATATTATTTTCCATCAACCACTGAAAAAGTGGCACATATTCTAGCTTCATCTTCGATGAAGAGACATGTAGCTCCTTTCCTATTTTGTCGTGGATGCCGTCCATAGCTTTTCTCTCCCCCTTGCTTCTGCCGTACCTCTTTAGCCTCTGGGGTGGTTTGTACCTTGTGAATCCTCCATATTTTTTTTCTTTGGCCAGGGCGACGCCCGCCGACATCAGGTCGATGTAGTATTTCATAAGAGACCAGTTCTGTCTTCTCCTTATTCGGGTCTTGAAGAGATTGGCCTTTGAGAGTTCATCGAAGGCTTCTGCGACATCCTTCTTTTTTTTGTACTCGTTTGGTATGTTTTCCTCTATCCACCAGAAGAGTTCGTCGGGATCCTTGTCCGAATCCCCGGCAAGGTCCCTTGCAGTTTTTGCAGTCATCGTCTTGAACACAACCTTCAAAACGTCGAATATCTCCTTTTCACGGTCCCTGAAGCCCAGTGCCTCCAGATCTTCCTTTTTTATTTTGTTCTGTCCTCTTGCAACGGCCTCCAGATCGTTTATCGCAGACCTCATATCTCCTGCATTTTTCCTTGCCAGCCTTTTGAGCAGGCTTCTGTCCGCCTCGACGCCTTCCTCCTCACATATCTTCGAAAGGTGTGCTGTCATCGATGAAAGGTGTACCTTTCCGAAGTCCACCATCTTGCAGTATCTTCTCAGGCTCCGAAGCTTGCTCTCATAAGGGTCGTTCGCCGTCAGAACCACGGGGAACTTCGACTTTTTCAACACTTCTATTATAGCGGAGACGCCGCCTCGGTCCTTGTTTCCCGATAGGCCGTCCACTTCATCTATGAGTATTATCTTTTTCCTCCCCGTTAGACTCATCTGCTGTGAAGCCGAGCCTGCAAGCCCCTGTATTTGATCCTTGTTTCTGTCGTCGGAGGCGTTTACCTCGAACAGCTCCAGGTTCTTGTCCTTCGCCAGTGCATAAACGGAGGTGGTCTTCCCATCTCCAGGTGGGCCGTGCAGGAAAAGGGCCTTGTCTCCAGGACTCCAGCCTTCGTACCACTGTTCCAGCTTTTTCAGCTGTTTGTTCTGCCCTGCAAAATCCTCAAGGCTCTTTGGCTCGTACTTGTCCACCCACAGCATAGATAGAACTTCTCGAGAAAACTATTAAAGGTAATGCTAGTTGATTTTATTTCTTTATTTCTCGGGCAACTGGGAATCGATTATCAAGTTTTGTTGTCTGGACCACTCTTCATCCGGGTGGTTTTTGACGTACTGGGCCCAGTACTTTACGAATTCTCTCCTCTGCTTCCTGTTTTTCTCCCTCTTCTCCTCAAGCTTTTTCAAGTTCATCCAGTTTATCACCCACGCTGAGTTTTTCGGAATATTCTTTTAACATTTCTTTGTCTATCTTATCTACAAACAGTTGGTAGAGATGTAACGCGTCTTCCAAGTCTTTCTCAGAGCCGAGGTACAGCTTGTAAGCTATCTGCAGTTCCATGGGACTTATGTAAAGTGTTTTGTTATCCAGTTCTACCTTTATCTTGTTTTCCAAAGCATCCCTCTCAAACTCATCAGAGGCAAACCTCACCTCAAAGTTTGGGATTGCCTTGCCCTCTTCAGCAAACCTTACGGCCAAATCATCTTTGAGCATGTCATAGACCTTCGAAGTATCGGTGTTTATGCACCAGTAATCCCTTTCTTTAAGACTCTTCGCAAGCTCAGTTGTACCTTCCTTTTCAAGCCCCTCTATTATCAAATCCACGTCCTCGGTACCCCTTGACCTTCCTGTGAGTATTGCGACGTATCCGCTCACTATCACGTAGTCCAGACCGAAGTCCTCAAGAAGGTCGGTGAAATCTAACACAAGCTCATCCAGCTTCGATAGCTTCCTATCAAGCTTGAGCTTGTTTCCATTTAGTTCCAAAATTTCACCCCAATAAACTTACAGTGGAAGATTAATAATGCTTAGGTTTCTCTTGTACATAGTTTAACTGAAGAGATAATGTTACAATTTAGAAGTTACAATAAAATATATAAGCCTTTAAAGTTAAAGGAT
>Ga0207421_10008245_pt1 | contig 10866 bp, 11 predicted proteins | sample SodLakKL_010_SED_4_FD_187542 | JGI IMG/M metagenome (GOLD analysis project Ga0207421, IMG submission 187542) | Alkaline sediment microbial communities from Lake Tanatar, Kulunda Steppe, Russia - 8KL_010_SED (SPAdes) (version 2) | ecosystem: Environmental > Aquatic > Non-marine Saline and...
CTTTCCTGTATACTACTGCTGCAGTTTCCCTTACAGTCCGCGGTAAACCTAGGGCAGAAGCCATCCTATCAAGTTCTGATAGTGCAAAAGCTAAGTTTCTTTCAGTTGCATTGCTTACACGTATGCGTCTTTGCCATTTTCTCAACCTATACAATTGAGCTCTGTTCTTTGATGAAATTGATTTTCCATATGAATCTCGATTTCTCCAGTCTATCATTGTGGAAAGACCTTTGTCATGTATAGTATAGGTCATTGGTGCACCTACTCTTGACCGTTTCATCCTCTGGTCGTGATCAAATGCACGCCATTCTGGTCCTTCATCTACAAACTCTGCATCTACTACCAACCCACAGTCAGCACATACGAGTTCTGCCCTTTCATAATCATGCTCCAAACTCCTGCTTTCACATTCAGGGCATATTACTTCAGGTTTCTCAGTATCATCAGTTTTCTCTTTTTCTTTACGTGCTTTAATCATTGCACGCATTTTTTCTCTTTCCGAGGTTTCAGAATACCGAGTTCTCTCAACTTCTACCATTTGATATCTCCTGTTATGTCACTTTAGTAAACTTTAACTTGATGTGATTTTATTATGCAAATATGATGCCAATCATAATATTTGAATAAGAGCGACCACAAAAATTAAAAAGGAAATATTACATAACCTTTTAATTACTATAATGCTCTCATTGGACGTAGACTTTTTCACCGATAAGTGATTGAAGATAACCATAATCATGTGATTTACGTGGTTTGATTGAATAATATGGTTTAGTAACTGATCCAAATATATTATTAATCTTCCCAACACGGTCAACGGATTTATCTATTACATACGAATTAATTCTAGGAATTTCTTTTAGGCCATAAGGACTTGCTTTCTGATCTCCCCGAACTATTATGTTCTTTTGACCGGTTATATGCATTACTTTACCAAGTCTTTTCATATTACTCGTCTACACACAATATATAAATACAATTGTTCAGTAGTTAACTAACAAATTCATAATATAAATACATTTCGCAATCAATTTAAAATAACGTTTTTTTCCTATACACATTCTGGAAAGGTTTTTCCAAAAATAAACATGCTAAAAATATTAGATTCTAGCATTTTTCAAAAAATATCCTTAAGTTAATCAGCAATCCTATCAATTAATGCAATTGTCATAACACTATCATAGATAAAAACCATAAACTTTAATATTAAAGGTACCTTTTGAAATTCATTATTAACCATCATTGAATTCAATATGCTATATATAGTAAAAAATAGAGGCATCTGCTCCATGGAGGATAACTGGTGGCTGAAGACAAACTCGTATACTTTTTCGGAAATAATGAAACTGACGGTAATGGACAAATGACAAATTTGTTGGGTGGTAAAGGCGCAAACCTTGCAGAAATGGCTAATTTGGGAGTACCTGTACCCCCTGGATTCACGATTTCAACTGATGTTTGTATATATTATCTAAAGAATAATAAATACCCTGATGGCCTGATTGAGCAAGTTAATAATTCTATTAAAAAACTTGAACAAGTTAGTAGCAAGAAATTTGGTGACTCGGATAACCCACTACTTTTATCTGTAAGATCTGGAGCTAAAGCTTCAATGCCAGGTATGATGGATACTGTATTAAACTTAGGTCTCAATGACGAGTCTGTTAAAGGTCTTGCAAAAAAAACCGATAATCCTAGATTTGCTTATGATAGTTATCGTAGATTTTTATCAATGTTTGCAGATGTAGTTCTTGGAATAAGTTACAATAAGTTTGAAGATACGCTTGAGAAAAAGAAGTGTGAACTTGGAGTTAAACTAGATACTGAGCTTAGTGTAGATGATTTAAAAGATATTGTCGAGAAGTTTAAATCTATTATAAAAAAATGTACAGGTAAGCCTTTTACACAGGATCCAAAAGAGCATCTTCAAATGGCCATTGACGCTGTGTTCAGCTCATGGAACAATCAACGAGCTATTAAGTATAGAAATTTGCATGGAATACCTCATAGTTGGGGAACTGCTGTAAATATTCAGACAATGGTTTACGGGAATATGGGTGAAACTTCTGGTACTGGTGTGGCTTTTACAAGAGACCCGGGGACTGGTGAAAAAAATTGTTTTGGGGAGTATCTCATAAATGCACAGGGTGAAGATGTTGTTGCTGGAATAAGAACACCTGAATCCATTGAAACTTTAGAAAAATCAATGCCTGATGTTTACGAACAGTTAGTAGATATTTTTAACAAGCTTGAAGAGCACTTTAAGGATATGCAGGATATCGAGTTTACTATAGAAGAAGGTAAACTTTATATTTTACAGACAAGGACTGGAAAAAGATCAGCTGCTTCTGCAATCAGGATTGCTGTAGATATGGTCGATGAAGGCTTAATCGATAAAAGAACAGCTGTAATGAGGTTGGAACCGAAACAAGTTGATCAAATGTTACATCCAATGATAAAGCCTGATTCAAAATGTAAGGTAATAGCTACAGGACTTGCCGCCTCCCCAGGTGCAGCTGTAGGTAAAGTAGTTTTTTCAGCAGACCATGCTGAAGATATGGAGAAGAAAGGTGAAAATACAATAATGGTACGCACAGAAACTTCACCTGAAGATATTGGTGGAATGCATGCAGCTGAAGGTATTCTAACAGTAAGAGGTGGTATGACATCACATGCAGCAGTTGTTGCAAGAGGTATGGGAAAACCATGTGTTGCTGGATGTTCTGATATTGTGATTGATGCCTCAAGTTCTTTTTTCATGGTTGATGATATTAAAGTGAAAGAAGGTGACTATATCTCAATTGATGGAACTACAGGCAGGGTTATTTTGGGGCAAGTTGAAGTTGAAGCACCCGGTGTAAGTGAATATCTTGAAGTTCTTCTCAAATGGGCTGACGAGATTCGTGATATAAATATAAGAACAAATGCAGATACGCCAAGTGATGCTACTACTGCCAGAGAATTTGGTGCTGAAGGTATTGGATTGTGTAGAACTGAACATATGTTCTTTGGTGATGACAGAATACCTGTAGTCCGCGAAATGATTATGGCAGAAGATGAAAATGAAAGGAGAACTGCATTAGCTAAACTTCAACCTATGCAAAAGGATGACTTTGTTGGTATTTTCAAGGCTATGAAAAACTATCCAGTAACAATTCGATTACTAGATCCGCCATTACACGAGTTTTTGCCAAGATTAGAAGAACTCGAATCAAAACTTGTTAAACTCGAATGCGATAAAGACAAAAAAAGGAAAGAAATAAAGAAAGTAAGGAAGTTAATCGAGCGTGTAGAGGCTGTAAAGGAGATTAATCCTATGCTAGGTCATAGAGGTTGCAGACTTGGGATCACATTTCCTGAAATATATGAAATGCAAGTTAAAGCAATCATCGAAGCAGCATGTGAACTTGAATGTGATGGTACTAAAGTCATACCAGAAATCATGATCCCACTTGTGTCAGATGCAAAAGAATTAGCTATTGTAAAGGAAGAAATCTCTGAAGTTGCCGAAAGGGTTATGAAAGAGCATGGTATGGATGTTGAATATTTGATAGGAACTATGATAGAATTACCTCGTGCTGCACTTACTGCAGACAAAATTTCAAAACATGCTGATTTCTTCTCATTTGGTACTAATGATTTGACTCAGACAACTTTTGGTTTTAGTCGAGATGATGCAGGCAAATATCTGCCTTTATACATTGAAAAACAGATACTCGATATAGATCCTTTTGTTTCCTTAGATCAAGAAGGTGTTGGAGAACTAATAAAAATTGGTATTCAAAAAGGTAGAATGGGTAACATAAACCTCAAAGTAGGCATTTGTGGTGAACATGGTGGTGAACCAACTTCAATCAAATTTGGATATGCCTGCGGACTAGATTATGTTAGTTGTTCACCTTTTAGAGTACCAATTGCCCGATTGGCAGCTGCACAAGCAAAGATTGAATCGGAATAAATGATTAGTAGGTGAAAATAAAAACCTTTATTTTCAACCACTTCTTTTTATTCTTGTTACAAAAATTAATATCGATTACTAAATTGTATTGCTTATAAATTTAAAAATTTAAAATATGCTACACTTCACTCTAAATTACAATTTACAACTAACTACAAAGTAAAGTAGCCACACACATTAGTTTATTAGTTTATATAAATAAATACATAAATACATTCGTTCTTCGTACTACTTTATCAATATCAAAATTGAACTTACAGTTTTCCAATATAATGTTACAGTAACTTTATATCGTCCATATCAATAAGTTCTATATTAGCTTCATCAAGTACTTTGATTGCATTTGTAATGTTATCTACGCGTAATATCAAAAACGCTTTATCAGTTCTAGTTACAAAAGCATAAGCATAATCTATATTTATACTATGTTCGCCTAATACATCCGCTATTTTAGCAAGACTTCCAGGTACATCTTCCATTTCTACACCAAGCACATCCGTCTCAGAGACAGTAAAACCTGCATCATGAAGTACTTTATGAGCATTACTAGGATTATCTACGACCATTCTAATAATTCCAAAATCTCCAGCCTCAGCTATAGTGAATGCACGAATATTGACATCAGCAGACTTGAGTTTTTCAGCAGTTTTGGCAAGTCTTCCTGGTCTATTCTCTGAAAAAAGAGATATCTGTTTTATTGTTTTATCCATATTTGATCACCTTTGATAATTTTATAGATATAGTTCTATAGTTTCCTCTTATCTATAACTTTCTTCGATTTGCCAACAGTACGTGGAAGCGAACCATGTTCTACAAGTTCTACTTTAACACTGAGATTCAATACACTCTTTAATGCAGATGCAACTTTTTTTTCTAATGATATCATGTCATTGATTTTATCACTAAATACTTCGTCAGTGACTTCTATTTGAACATTCATGGAATCCATTTCATTTACTCGGTCAACAATTATCATAAAGTGTTCTCCAACTTCAGGGATGTTCATAAGTACTGATTCAACTTGGCCAGGGAATACATTTATACCTCTTACCACAAGCATATCATCTACTCGACCAAGAATTCTCATTATACGTGGATGTGTACGACCACATTGGCATGGTTCAGTATTAAGAACTGTAGTGTCACCAATCTTATATCTTATCAAAGGTAACGCTTCTTTTGATAATGTAGTTATTACAAGTTCACCTCGTTCGCCTTCAGGTACAGGCTCACCAGTATCTGTATCAATAACTTCAACTAAAAATTGATCAGCCCATATATGAATACCATCTTGATATAGGCATTCAGTAAAAAGAGGTCCACTTAATTCAGAAGTTCCAAATACATCATAAGCCTTTATACCAGTAGAGTCTTCAATTCTTTTTCTCATCTCTTCAGACCAAGGTTCTGCACCTAAGATTCCAACTCTTAGGTTAGTATCCTTTTGGAAATTAATGGTTTCTTTTTTTGCAACCTCGTTGAGGAATAAAAAATATGAAGGGGTGCATGCAATCGATGTAGTACCTAAGTCTTGCATTAGTTCAAGTTGTCTTTCAGTGTTTCCTGCACTTGTGGGAAGAACACTCGACCCAATCTCCTCTGCCCCGTAATGCAAACCAAGGCCACCAGTAAACAATCCATATCCATAGCTCACTTGGAGAACATCACCCCGACCTAGTCCTATAGAAGTTAACGCTCTTGCAAGTGATTTAGTCCATTCATTCACATCATTTGCAGTATATCCAACAACTGTGGGTTTGCCTGTAGTTCCCGAAGAAACATGAAAACGTACCAAGCTTTCATTTGGAACACAAAACATACCAGTTGGATAAGTATCTCTTAGGTCCTGCTTATAAGTAAAGGGTAGTTTTGTCACATCATCAAGAGTCTTTATATCTTCAGGTTTTACACCAGCATTATCAAATTTAGTCCGATAGAAAGGTGAATGTTGATATACGTACTTTATAATATTTTTCAACTTTTGTTCTTGCATCACCCTTAGTTCATCTGCTGGTAACCTCTCTACCTGTGGATTCCAATACTCTATCATTTTACTCACCTTTCAAATCAAACACATTTAAAATATTTTAATTACAAGTTTGACGGATTTTCTTGATGTTTAAGGATGTCGATTACATGCATCTTGCATTCATTTAAAATTTCGTTCATATCAGAATTAACATCTATTCCTGCTGCACCTGCATGGCCACCACCAGTCCCATCATAATTAGCACTGATGTTTTCCATAATCTGGCCAAGATTTACACCTGCATTGACAGCTTCTCTTTTAGCGCGGCCGCTTATTCTTGTAGTAGAATTGCTATGAGACGTACCAACAAATGATACATCTGCGCCAATATTAATTAGCATCGAAGCCGCTGAACCACCAAATGAACTTACATATGAAGTTGATATAAGCCAGTCACCTGTACGTTCGGTGTCGGCTCTTGCTGCAGCTTTTAACATAGCTATCCTAATTGAAATGTCTTGTGGGGTGCTAGCCATTAAATCAATAACTTCTGCATAATCTACACCACTTAATTTAATAATCTCGGATACACAACTGAATGTCTCCGAATTAGCATGTTTAAAGTGTCCTGTGTCAGTAACAATGCCTGTTAGTAATCCAAGAGCTACTCTGGGCATAACAGGTGCCTCCATGCACTTTAAAACACTAAATACAATTTCAGCTGTTGATGATGCATGTTTATGTAGATAGAACTCCGCATTCTCTGTTAAAGCTGTTGTAGCATGGTGATCAATCACGCCATATTTCATTAGTTTAAGACCATTTAATTGAGATATTGTAGATGTATCTACAACTAATATAAACTCATATTCATCAAAGTTAGGTGATTCTACAACCTCAATATCAAGTTTTTCAATCAATAAGGAAGCTACGCGGTTACAGCCGTCAACAAGGCCAACAGTACCCCCTATAGCTTCTGAAAGTGCAAATGCACTACTTACTGCATCTGGATCAGCATTACGGTGGCATAAATATAATATGTCACGATAATTCAATAACCGGTTGTAAAAGTCAATTTCATCTACTCGCATTGACACCTCTAGTCCTTAAAGGAAAAAAGTCTCAATCATAAGATAAATCAAACACAAGTTTATTGTGCTTGATGACCTTGACCCTGCTGCTGTCCCATTGACTGTTTTATTTGCTCTTGCAGTTGTGTGAACCTTTTAGAAACACGTTCCTCTTGCCTTGTTATAGATTGAATTCTTAAAGAAAGAGATTCGATCTTTTCATTTAATTTATCTATAGTTTCATCTTTATTAGCTTGTATCTGAAGTCCACCTATTGCCCTATATATAACAGAATCATCTGATAGTTCTTTGAGTTCTTCTAATGCATTCTCTGACTCTTTCTTCAAAGACTCTGTTTGCATTTTCTGCATTGCTAACGACTGTGCTTGTTGTTGAACTTGTTGAAGTTGTGCTATTTGGTTTTGTACTTGTGGGGGATATTCGTTATTCATGTTTTCACCTGCGAATTGAATTGAGTTAAAATGATTTTAATCTTTCTGTTATTGTATGAGTCGAATTATTAATGGATTTGATCGAATGAATTGAATACCTCATATGATATTTTTATTAGACGTAACCAGGTATTTAGAGCCGCCCTCATTGAAATTATATCGTTGGACCTTATTTTAAGTTCTAATTTTGTCCCGTTTGCTAATATTTCTACACTTGATCTTTCAGAAACAAGTGTTTCAAGTTCAGGTTCCAATGTTCTATAAATATTATTTGCCGTAGATGAATTATTCGTTTCAAAGGTTGTTTTGGATTCGAGAATCATTCTGATAATTCACCATCCATTACACGATAGCTTATAATCTCAAAATTGAATATAATCGATTTATTATCAAAAAAGAGTAACTTTTTTTCAGTAACTTTGAGTATCTTAGAACTATGAATAATGTTTTTGTTATTATCAGCTTCCTCTTTTTTGTGAAGGGCTGTAAATACAGATAACTTTTGAGCTAATTCGGTTTTACCTACAATTACGGGATCCATCATCTTAGATTTTGAGTACTTGATTCTAGGCAAGTCCGACAATTTAAAATATATTGATAGTCGGCTAGTATCTGTTTTGTAATAGAGTACAAGGCTACCAGGATTTCCATGCCTATCTCCAATACTAAGAACAATGTTGTCACTAGCAACATCAATAAGGTCTTCAATCCCAGCTTTACCCCTATTTATATATTCTGTGTTAAAAAAATAGGCTAGGTATTTACAAAGAGTTCTTGACCTTTTTGAGGGTTTTCGTGAAGAAGTAATTATCATACTTCTTCCTTACTCTGCCTTTATCCTCTTAATACTGGTTGGCCTGTCTTTGACTAAGATTCTATGTCCACAATAAGGACATCTTATCCCAGTATATTCATAATCAATTTCAACGGCCCTTTTACATCTGGTACACTTATAACCCATAAATTTATTCTACCTCTTCCATTGCTTTCTTAAGAGTACGTTGAACCGTCTTGCCAACAGGTGTCACTGGTGCATAAGTTCCACCTGTAAATGAATGTCCACATTTTTTGCATTCCCAGACACCAGTGCCTTTTCGTTCTACATTAGGCTTAGCGCAGACACTGCATGTGTAGGGTTTACGCATTTTTTCTTCTATATTTGCAACAAGTTTTCGATCTCGTCTACCATAACGTGTCCCAAATCTTCCAGCTGATTTGGTTACATGACCTTTACTAGAATACTTTCTTGCCATTAGATTATCTCTCCTTATAAAATATATCGATATTCAAATAATTCGCATTTAATATGCTTTTTGGTCCAAACTTATTTTACTTTAAATTAACTGATCAAAATCTAAGTATATTAAATGTCTAACAAATGTTTCTCTCTTATTTCAGAAGCTCGTTTTACTGCAATTTCAGAGGCTTCAAGCACTTGATCTATAGTTAAGCCACCATTACCACTTTTCTGCATACCACAAATACTACCATCTTGGTTGGAAATGATCGTTATTTTAGTGTTACATATAGTTTCCTCATCAAGACTTGGATCCACCATCAGCTGTCCTTCAATATCCACCAAGCTAATCGCAACTGGCAATTCTCTAACAGGTACAGGGATTTCATCATTATCTTCCCCGATTGCAGGTATTTTCGTTGTCAAAAGTGCTGATATAGCTCCAATAGAAGCTGCATCCAATATATTCCCATCATCGTTTAGGACATGAATATCAACAAATACCATCCATACTTCTTCACCTTCTTTTATACATAATTTCTTAAGGTCTATTGAACCAGATTCTCTTATACCCCTATCAACAACTCTTGACATTTCAACAGCATTTTCATTAGGTGGACCTGGCTCAAAGATTGGTGAAGCTATAGGATTAAGTTCCATGCTGGTTATTATAACACCCTCGTCAGGTGAGTCTGGGAAAGGTGTTCCTTTCTGAAGTTTAATACCAGCAATTAACTGAGTTTGACCAACTTGAACTTTTGCAGAACCTTCAGCTTTATCAATAACATTAGTCTCTATTTGAATATCACGTACCTCATCAAAGCTACGTTTGTCCTCACGCTCCCCTTTAAGCATCAGATTATAGATATAATCTTTTTTGAGTCTAGCCATTACTTCACTGCTCATCAGAATCATCCTCCTTCTCATCACTTAGGTTGCTAATTCCTTTTTTATCAGGGTCTTCTTCGACTTCAATGACTTCTACTGCTTCTTCAAGTTCCTCGTCCACATCCAAATAATCTTCATCTAATTCAACGTCTTCACCTTCACTGTCATCAAGTTCAACTTGAATTTGAGCAAGACCTTCATCATCTTCGTCATCAATGTCGTCAACATCAAGAACAGGGTCTTTTCCAAATTTTGTGTATAATGCTTTCTTTTGAATCTCAAAAATTTCAGTACACCCCTTCTTCAGCATTTCAAGTGATTCTTTGAGCTCATCTGGTGTAAGATTTCCATCCATTTGTAGAAGAGTTACTTCCCCATCTTGTGTCATTGCAACTGGTAAATCTGCATCACCAAAATTGTCTTCTTCTTTGTTCAAGTCAAGCACGAGTTTACCGTCTACTTTCCCTACCGCGCAAGCAGAAACCAAACCTTGCATTGGAATTCCAGCATCTGCAAGGGCAATTGAAGCTGCATTAATGGCAGCTGTCCTAGTTCCAGCATCTGCCTGAAGTACCTCTGTAAAAACGTCAATTACTGTATTTGGATAATATTTAGTAAGAACTACAGGCTCAAATGCTTCTGCACTTACCTTTGAAATTTCAACACTCCTTCTGCTAGGTCCCGGTCTTACCCGTTCCTCAACTGAAAAAGAAGCCATATTATATCTATACCTAATCAAAGCAGCATCAGGAATCTGTTTTCTACGGGGGTGAAGTGTTCTTGGCCCATAAACTGCCGCTAAAATCTTATTTTTACCCCATTCTAGATAACATGATCCGTCAGCTCTGGAGAGTACACCTATTTCAATCTTCATTGGCCTTATTTCATCAAAGCGCCTGCCATCAAGTCGTAGGCCATCATCATCGATGAACTTATCCGGTTTATCACTCATAATTATTCTCCAAGTAAATTCACAAAAGTGTTCATTTTTTTAGATTTATTGCTTATGTATTAGTCTTCAGATGAGTCCAATAGTGCGTCTACTTTTCTATGTATATCTTCAGGAATCTCATCGTCTTCCTGGAACTCAATCTCATCTTGAGAAGATACATAAGTCTCAATATCTATCACGTTTTTTTCATTAGTTAAAAAGTCATATATTTTATCCGTTAGACCGTGTATATGTGACTCTTTCACAATAAGTCGTATTGCATCAGTCAATTGATCCATTTTTTCTTCTGAACCACTTATCCATATCCTACCATTCTGACCAACAAATATCTCGCATTTAG
>Ga0207421_10008246_pt1 | contig 10866 bp, 9 predicted proteins | sample SodLakKL_010_SED_4_FD_187542 | JGI IMG/M metagenome (GOLD analysis project Ga0207421, IMG submission 187542) | Alkaline sediment microbial communities from Lake Tanatar, Kulunda Steppe, Russia - 8KL_010_SED (SPAdes) (version 2) | ecosystem: Environmental > Aquatic > Non-marine Saline and...
AGGTAGATGATGATGTGGATCAGGCCGTCCTGCCATTTACGATCATATTCGAGGCCAAGTTTATCTAACAGGCGGAATACGGCTATATTATCGGGCAGGATATCAGCAGTGAAGGTATGCAAACCCTGGTTTTTAGCGACGGTGACCAGGTATGAGAGCAGCTCAAAACCGATGCCTTTGCTCTGGTATTCGTCACGGACAACAATTGATGTTTCTGCAGATAGATTATTCTCCCCGATGCAATACTGGGCCAGGCCGGTGACAATTTCCTGTCCCATATGCTCCTGTACTGCTACAATAGCCATTTCCCTGGTGTAGTCAATTACAACAAAGTGCTTCTGCAGTTCTTTACGCGGCAGGTAGCGACGCATCGAAAGAAAGCGCTGGTAAATGCTCTTCTCGGAAAGGGAGTAAAAGAAGTCCTTGATTAAAGGCTCATCGCTGATCTTGACCGGGCGCAAAAAGATACGGACATTATGCTTGGTGGTGCGGTAAGTTTCCAGGTGCTCGGGATATTCTCCCTGCTCACCGGAATAAAAAGCCTGGTCGCTATAAATGAGGTTCCGTTTCTTGGCCTCTTCAATCAACCAGGGCCGGAAATCGGGGTGAGCAATGCTGATAAGCGACATAGCTCTTTCCCTGATGTTTTTTCCATGCAGGTAGGCAATGCCATACTCGGTTACAACATAATGCAGGTCACCGCGGGTTAAAGTTACACCGGCCCCTTCTTTCAAGGCCGGCACTATCCGCGAATTCTCATCATTGCGGGTAGTTGATTGCATGGCCAGGATGTTTTTACCGTACGGAGCCAGAACCGCCCCACGCATAAAATTGGCCTGTCCACCGATACCGCTGTAAAAAGTGCTGCCCAGTGATTCCGACGAGGCCTGACCGCTTAAATCTATTTCCAGTGAGCTGTTGATAGCGGTCATATGATCCTGCTCGGCTATAACCAGGGGGCTGTTGGTGTAATCAATTTCTTTAAAAGAAATAGCAGGGTTATCATTAATATATTCATACGTATCCCTGCTGCCCATGCAAAAAGAGGCTACCAGTTTGCCCCTGTTCTTGACCTTCATGCTGTTGTCAATGACACCTTTTTTCATCAGGTCGATCAGTCCGTCACCAACCAGCTCCGTGTGCACACCCAGATGGCGTTTTTCACTAAGGCATGAAAGAATCCCGTTTGGCACACTTCCGTAGCCAACCTGGATCGTGTCGCCATCTTCAACAATTCTGGCTACATAATGCCCGATTTTATTAATAGTTTCAGGATCTAATTCCGGGCTATGATATTCTAAAAGGTCTTCATCGTATGGAACGAGGTGATCCAGTTCACTAATATGGATAAAAGTATCCCCGTGAACCCGGGGCATTTTTTCGTTAACCTGGGCGATAACCAGGTCGGCATTTTCGACAGCGGCCCGGGTAATATCAAGACTAATACCAAGGCTGCAGTAACCATGTTCGTCAAAAGGAGAAACCTGGACCAGGGCCACATCGACAGAAACATGCCGGCGGCGGAAAAGAGCCGCTACTTCTGACAGGAAAATCGGGGTATAATCTGCCATCCCCTCGTTAACCGCTTTACGGGTATGGTGGCTGATAAAGAAGGAATTCTGACGAAAGTTCTGCTTCAGCTTTTCATCGTTGTAAGGCGCAACACCAAGGGTCCAGACATGTAGAATTTCTGCATCGAAAAAAGCCTTAGGGTTTGATTCTACATATTCAACCAGTTTCTGGACAAGGTATTGTGGTTCACCACAACCGGTGGAGATAAAAATGCGGTCTCCGGCCCGGATTTTACAGAATATTTTATTTGTATCGGCAAATTTATCAGGATATTGTTGGCGTAATTTATCGAGTGCTTTAATAACCGATCACCTCTTTTCGCTTCATTTTACCAAGCACAGGAATTATTGGCAACAAGATGCTTCACACGGGCAGGTATAAGTGAGTGTGAGTAGAATAATTATTTTAACGGAACTTTTTTCAGGAGGTAATTGAAAATGAAACTTTTTTTGGATACTGCCAATATTGATGAAATCAAGGAAGCGGTCGATTGGGGTGTTATCAGCGGAGTAACTACTAACCCCTCACTGGCAGCAAAAGAAAATCAGGATTTCATTAAGAGCCTGGTCACAATTTGTGAGATGGTTGATGGCCCGGTCAGTGCCGAAGTGATCTCACTGGAATACGAAGGTATGCTAAAAGAAGCACGTAAATTGGCCGGAGTACATAGCAATGTGGTTGTTAAGGTCCCAATCATACCTGAAGGGATGAAGGCGGTAAAAACTCTGTCTGCAGAAGGAATAAAGGTCAATGTGACCCTTGTTTTTTCAGCCAACCAGGCTTTACTGGCTGCGCGGGCAGGAGCGGCTTACATCAGTCCCTTCCTGGGCAGGCTCGATGATATTGGTCATACCGGCGTTGAACTGGTCCATGATATTGTCAATATTATTGACATGCACAACCTTGATAGCGAAGTTATTTCCGCCAGCATCCGCCATACCGAACACGTTCCGGCCGTCGCCCTGGCCGGTTCACACATAGCCACTATGCCCTATAAAGTGCTGAAGCAAATGTTTAAACATCCCCTGACCGACAAGGGTATTGAAAGTTTTCTAAATGACTGGAAGAAGTTAAACCAGGAAATATAAATAAGTTGAATTTATCTCTGACACCTTTTCAACTTACTTAGGGGGCACGGTTTGCCGTGCCTTTTATTCTTTTTCTTCCGTCTCTTTGTTCTCTTGTCCCTGATCACTTTCCACATTGCGTCCGGCTTCTCTTTCAGCCTTCTTCAGCTGATTTTCGAAATAAATGCTGCGGCTGGGGAAGGCTACGGAAACCCCTTCATCCTCAAGGATTTCCATGATCTTAAAATTAATTTCTTCCTTTACGGCCATGAATTCTCCCCAGACAATAGTGTTAGTAAAGTAATAGATGAAAATATCAAGGCTGCTGTCGTTAAACTGATCGAAGCGAACAAATATGGTATCAGGGTGAACTTCGGCGTTGTTTTCCAGGAGTTCCTGGATGCGCTCAACACAGGTCTGCAATTTTTCACGGGGGGTAGTGTAGGTGACACCGAGGTGAAAAGAAACCCTGCGCTTTTGCATCCTGGTCCAATTGGTTATCGCCTCATTAGTCATAACTGCGTTTGGAACTGTAACCAGGGCATTAGCAAAAGTGCGCACCTTGGTGCTGCGGAAAGACATTTCTTCCACTGTTCCTTCAACACTGGGTGACATAACCCAGTCTCCCACCGCGAATGGTTTGTCAAGTAAAATTATTATACCGCCAAACATATTTTTCGCGACATCCTGGGCCGCCAGGGCGAAAGCGAGACCACCAAGGCCAAGGCCGGCTATAAAGCCGCTGACATCATAGTTCCACTCCTGAGCGATAATGGTCATAGTAAGTGCTATAATTATGAACCTGAATACTTTTGTAACGAAACCAACGACAGTTTTTTCTACTTCGAGCCTGACCCCAATCTCTGTCACTGCAGGTCCACCAGCCAGGTTATAGATACCAGCGCTAATTAAAATAATAATTGCCGAGCGGAACAACGTGGATATAAAATCCATTACAGCCACGGGTAATCCCAGGTAAACTAGTGCAAAGTACAGGCCGGTTATCAATATCAAAGTGCGAAAAGGCCCTTCATAAGCCAACACTATGGCACTGTCTACCCCGGTTTTAGTTTTGCTGGTAACGCGCAGCACTATATTAAATATAATGTGGGTAACCAGGCCGCGAATCAGCAGGGCAATAACAATAATGGCTGCAGCAACAGCTAGCTGCACCCAGGTACTATCATAATCTCTAAGGAAATCCCAGGTTTCCTGAATACTTTCGAACATTGTTACACCTCCCAAAAGAAGCCTTTCAAGGTTAAAAGCAACTTAACACTTCAAACAATCTTTCGCTAGTTAATTATGGGATCCTGCTTTTTAGGTTCAAATGATTTATAATAGGGTCAAGTTCTTAAAAAGGGAGCCGGCTTGTAGAAATGAAACTTTATCCTTGGCACAGATTGTTTTTTATTATCATTGCCCTGTTCCTGGTTACAAGCGCCCTGTTTTTGCTTGGGGACGGTGAACAGGCCGATCTTCCTGAATCCATTGAACCACTGAAAATTACCCCCTTTTTTTTATCAGCCAGTGAGACAACAGGCAATGCACAGGGTGAACTGATCTTTTATCCGCAAAACCCTGCTCCCGGTGATTTCGTCATCATTGAAGCAGGTCCACTGCCTGCGACAGATCAAGTGCAACTGCAGTTCAATTTCCAAGGTGCAATTTCTGAATATTACCAGCTGGGCAATATGGTTTATGCCGTTGCAGCAATTTATTACGAAACCGAACCGGGCAGCTATAACCTTGAATTAATAAATGTTTCCGATCAACCGGAAGAAACCATGGCTGCGGCTGAATTAACTGTAGCTGAAAAAGACTTTCATTTTTCCAGCTTCAGCATGCCTGCCAGCCGGACCGAAGGATGGACAGCACAGCGCCTGGCTGAAGACCGTGAAAAAATCCGCCTTGCCAGGGAGAATACCGAACAATACCCGCTCTGGCAAGGTTCCTTTATTAATCCTGTTGGCGGTCGAATCAGCTCGACCTACGGAGCGATCAGGGTTATTAACCAGAACCCGCCGCGCAGGCACTCCGGCCTCGATATCGCCGCCGAGGAGGGCACCCCAGTTTATGCCACCAACAGGGGTGTAGTCAGGCTTTCCGAATCTTTGCTCTCAGGGGGTGAAACCGTTATAATTGACCACGGTCTCGGCCTTTCCAGTACCTATATGCACCTGCACACTATCACTGCAGAAGAAGGAGAAATAGTCGAACGCGGTCAGGAAATCGGCACGGTCGGCATGACCGGCTATGCCACCGGTCCTCACCTCCACTGGGAAGTCAACATTGATCAAACCCCGGTAAACCCGGAACAGCTTTTTGATGACGAGCTGCTTTTGATACCGCCTGCCTACGTTGTAGATAAAGTGAAAGACTGGCAGTAGTTTACAACTATCATTGTAAAATCTTCAACTTTAACTGCGCTCCGGCACGATTCGTGGTAAAATAAAAAATATTTGTAGCTGCTTAGCTTGAGTATGAAAACTCCGCTCGCTGACAGTTTAGGCTGGAACTGCACCGGCTCAGCTTTAGTCTTGCGCCTGGGTTACCCGAGCGATAAGCTCATCCAGATCAGTACCAAACATTGTAGACTAAGTAGTAGTAAACTTTTTTCAGTTAAAATACTGAAGCAGAGGTGAATTGAAATGTTGTCGAAAAAAGCGCTTAGTATTAACCCATCACCAACCATGGCCATTGACAGTAAGGCAAAGGAGATGAAAAGCCAGGGGTTGGATGTAATCGGCTTCGGCGCCGGTGAGCCCGACTTTGATACTCCTGAGCATATCAGGGAAGCAGCAATTAAAGCCATAAATGAAGGCCACACCCGCTATACTCCCGCTGCCGGAACGCCTGAACTTAAAGAAGCTGTTGCAGCAAAGCTAAAAAGAGAAAACGACCTCAGCTATGAACCGAACCAGATTGTTATCAGCAACGGAGCAAAACATTCCCTCAGCAACATTTTTACCGCCCTGCTCAACCCCGGGGACGAGGTAATGATACCTGTACCGTACTGGGTCACTTACCCGGAACTGGTCAGCTTAAACGACGGAACCCCGGTAGCAATAGAAACAGCTGAAGAAAATGGCTTTAAAGCCACTTTGGAAAACCTGGGTAAAGCCACCAACAATAAGACAAAAGCCCTTGTGCTTAACAGCCCCTGCAACCCCACCGGGCAAATTTACGGCGAAGAAGAGCTGCGCCGAATAGCTGACTTCTGCTCTGATAATGATATCTACATCATTTCTGATGAAATATATGAACACCTGATCTACGGCGACCATCGCCAAACAAGCACCGCTTCTTTTAGCGAAAAAGCCAGGGAATTAACGATCATTGTAAACGGGGTTTCGAAAAGTTACGCAATGACCGGCTGGCGGATTGGCTATACCGCATCAACACCTGAGATAGCAAAGGTTATGTCGAGCATTCAAAGCCACACGGCTTCAAATCCGAACACAATTGCTCAGAAGGCAGCAGTAGCTGCCCTTAACGGCCCCCAGCAATGTGTTGAAGAAATGCGGATCGCCTTCGATAAACGGCGAAAATATATGTATGAACAGGTAACTGCAATTCCACACCTGCATGCTTTAGAACCACAGGGTACATTCTACATGTTTGTCAGTGTAAAGGAAGCCATTGGCAAAACTTATAATGGAACAAAACTTAGCAGCAGTGATAATTTCGCTTCTTTGCTGCTGGAAAACCGGAAAGTAGCAGTGGTGCCGGGTACCGGCTTCGGGGCGCCCGATTACATTCGGCTTTCCTTTGCTACTTCCATGGATAATATTGAGGAAGGGTTAAAGCGGATCAATAGTTTTGTTGAAGACTTACAGTAAATCAAGTAAAAGTTAAAGTCACAGCGTTATTGTCTTTTAAGCTTAAAGATTAAACTAACAGGTTAATAACTTATACCTGGTGCCTATTAATCAGCCTACCAATACTCAGAGTGCCTTACAGGATTGCTTAAATAAATGCAAACTTGGAGGTTTAATAAATGAGCTGTCTGGTAGCAGGCAATCTTATTAAGCTTCAGCTATCATCTATTTTCATGCTAGCGGATTGAAAAATCTAATTCCTTCTATATAACTGCCAGAGGTATAATCTTCACTGGCAATTATGGCCACCTGATTTAGGCGTGCAGTAGCCCAGATCAATGAATCCCAGTATGAAAAACTATGGTCCTGTGCGCCCCTGATCGCTTCCATTACTATCATTTCATTGAGCTGTAAAACCGGCCATATCTGGCAAAAATTTTTGATTCTTTCTTCTGTTTGATTTACGCTCATTTTATCAGGAATTTTCCTGGTAACAGTAACAAAAAACTCAGATAAAACTTGAGCACTGATAACTCCCTGATCAAGTGAAATCAATTGATCCAGGCAAGAAAGAGCTTTTTCTTGTTTATCGGGCTCGGACATATCATAAGCATAAACTAAAATGTTAGTATCAATAAAGACTTTACCTGTCATAGAGATCGTCTCTTTTCCATCTCTTTTTAGGCAAATTGCTCTTGCTTCCTTTTCTTTTTTCTTCTATAAACTTACGCTCCTCTAACCATTTTTCCTCAAATTTTCTTGGGTAACTAACTGCCAATGTATGGCTGTCAAGAGCTTCCCTAACAATTTCAGCTTCTGAAATATTATAAGTGGCGGACTTCTTTTTTAAAAGCTGCTCTTGCTGCTTTGTTATATAGAGCTGCTTCCGGATTAATTCACTCATCTGTTTCACCACCCTATTATTATACATCACATTATACATCATAGAATGAATTGCAGCAACTATTACTTGAAAACAGCTTTATTATAAAAAAACTGCCCGATTACAGCACCAATTGCTGTAATTAGTACCCAGCCAAACCCCGCTTCGGCACCTGGAAACCAGGCGCGCAGCGCTCCTAATCCTGCTTCACTGCCAAACATGGCTGCATAACCATAGGCGCCCTCAAATAAGCCCCACCCAAAAGCCGCCAGTGCGGCACCGGCCCTGGCTCCCTTCAACCCTGGAGCAATTACGATAAACAAAACCATAACAATAGCAGGCGGATAGATAATATCGAGGATTGGTGCGGTAAGCCTGATAATTTCGTCCAGACCAATCATGCTGATCAGCCCGCTCAAAATAAGGGTTACTGCGGTGCAGGCCACGTAGGGCAACCTGCCACCAGAGGCCTCTTCGAAATAGGAGGCAGTACCTCCACCCAGTCCTACAGCAGAGGTCAGGGCGGCAAAAAGAAGGGCTACGTTAAATATTGCACCACCGATTGGGCCCCACAGTTCCAAAATAATGGTAGCATATAAGCGAGCATAAGAAACATCTGTGAAAAGTGCCCCGGTCGAAGCCCCGACCAGCATCTGGGTAAAGTGGCTGGTGCCGAGCAGCAGGAAGCCAAAACCGGCAGTCATAACCAGGTAACGGTTTAATATGGCCCCTTTCAAGTTATGGCTTTCCCGTAAGCCAACTATCACCAGGGTAGCGAACATCAGGGCTGCCGGTAAGTCCATGGTTTGGTAACCATGGAGAAATCCATAAGTAAAGGGATGTTCGGGGAAAAATGGGGTAACCCTTTCAGCCAAAGGTGAAACCAGGCTTTTTGTGACCACCGCGACAATAGTAACAATCAAAACAGGCAGGAGATATTTAGCAATCTTATCGATGACCTGGCTGCGGCGATATAAAAACCAGAAGGCCGCCGAGTAATAAGCCAGGGTAAAAAACAGCAGGGCTAAAAAAGGTGAATAGTCCAGGCCAAGAATCTGGCAAATAGCATCCCAGGCCGCAGCACTCATGCGGGGTATGGCAAACAGCGGTCCGAGAACCAAAACAGTCAGGCCACCAAAGATCTGGGCAAACTTAGTATTCACTGACTTTGAAGCAATTGTAAAAAGGGTTCCTTCTTTTGACACGGCCAGGTAAGCCAGCCAGGGGAATAATATTGCGGAAATAAATATACCAAGGTAGGTAATGAGCACTGCACTGCCGCTCTGCTGACCCCAGGTAACCGGCCATAGCATACAGGAACCGCCAAAGTGCATAGCAAATACTGAACCGCCGACTGCTGCAACAACTAGTAGATTAAGTTTCCGGGACATTTGCTTTTTTCTCCTTAATAGCTAAAAGTAGTAAAGTTATTTATTTTTTCCAGGTTGAATAGATAGAGCCCCTATTCCATAGTTTTCTCTCCACTCGAATCAGGTTCTGAAATATTATCAGCAGGAGGCTCTTGTTTAGATTGTACCAACTGAGGTTTACCTTGCTCAGATGAAGTCTTAGCCTTTTTATAATATGATTGAAATTGATTTTTAAAGTCTTCTTCAATACAGCTAATCAGCTGGTCGGTGGTATCTCCATCCCCAGGATAGGTTGCTGAACCGATAATCATTAGTAAGTTATCTCTCTCTTCCGAAGTAACGGTATAAATAAAAATTCCGATCAGTTTTTCCTGAATCATTGAAACTCCATCAGCCCCTGTAAAGGGGAGCACAAAGAGATACTCACTGGGTGACAGGCTAATAATTGCATCAGTTTCCCGCATAACCTTTTGCAATTCTTCGGGATATTTGTGCTCAAGATCCATCACCTGGTTTTTACTGCTTTCCTTGTAAACAGACTTGGAATCCATCTTCTGGAATATGCCTGCCAGGACAATACTGACTTCATAATTTCCTCTCTGTGCTCTCTTCACTTCCATCTGAATTTGCTTATAATAATCCATAATTGATTTGGCTTCTTTAGCCGCTTGATCCGGCGATATGATCCGATCAATCCTGTCTTTTAGCTGTTCGTAGTTTACAGGCTTTGCCACTACATCTTTAGCACCTTCTATGTATGCAGCAGCAACAGTTTCTTTGTTAACCCTGGCGCTAACCATGATAAAAGGAATTGCAGCAGAGCCGGAAACCTGCCTGTAGTTTTTAATTGCCGCCAGACCATTACCATCAGGAAGATGTAAGTCTAAAATAATTAAAAGTACGTCTTCTAAGTCAATGGTATTTAAGTAGTCGTTCATTTCTCTTATGGAATTTAGCTCCTCAATATCAAAAGAGTAATGCTGTTTTAAAAAGTTGCTCAGGCGAACCCTGAATAAAGGAGAATCATCAACTATAATCAACTTGTTTTTAGTAGACATAGAATTACCTCCAGAAAATTATAATATTATTTCTACAGAAAATAGCTATCCCCTTTAATGGGCAGAAGAAGAGACCGTTTATTCTATTTGCGCATATAAAAAGGTGAGGATAAATCCCCACCCATAAAGTACTAAGCTAAATAGCAGCTGCTAGGCCTTCTTAAGAAAACTTAGATATTATTAACTTTCTTTCTCCGGTAAGTTTTCAGACCAGACTATTAAAGCAATGGCAGCCAGGAAAGAAAAACCTATCGGCCCTAAAACCGGGTAATCATATAGCGGCCCCGCTAAAATAAAAATAACCGCAATGATACCCATAAAACCTAGGCCAAGAATCATGCCTCTATGTGTTTCCATCTAAATAACTCCCCCTCAAAATAATTGTCAGGCTCTTATCATTATTGAATCATATTCTTAGCCGTCAGTAAAGGTTAATTTCGATTCCTGCCTATCATAAAGCCAATTTATAACATTAATAGCCAAGTTCTTCTCCCACGATAAGCACATTCATATCTATACTGCCGGGTTTTCCTTCAATAATTGTAGTTACATTGCACATCCGGTGAGGGGAACTGCAGTCAGGGCACTGATCAGTTTCCGCACAGGGGGTATTTCTTTTCAAGCGTCTTGCATTGGGTGGACAGGCCTTAGTTTTAATGCGCTCTATAGCTGTGTGGAGATTTTCAGTCAACTTATTAATACCCACTATAATAATGGCCCTGCGCGGGCCAAATACCATAGCCCCTATCCGGTTACCTGTGCCATCAATATTAACCAGTTTCCCGTCAAGGGTTAATGCGTTGGAACTGCATATATAAAAATCGGCATTCATAGCTTTACGGCGAATAGCATCCTGCTCTTCCTGGTTAGCTCCATGCCAGTGCCAGAAAACAATACAATCTTTATTTAAGAGCAGGCTTTCAAGATCTAGCTCCTGGACCGTTATCGAACCACCTATACCAACGGTAGAATTGTTGGCAACCATTGTTGACACTTTTTCTCGGGCCTGGTCAGCGGTATCTACATACTCGGCATCAATGTTTCGATCCTTTAATGCTTTGAGGGCCTTTTCCACGTTGGTTTTATTATTTGCCA
>Ga0207421_10008249_pt1 | contig 10864 bp, 10 predicted proteins | sample SodLakKL_010_SED_4_FD_187542 | JGI IMG/M metagenome (GOLD analysis project Ga0207421, IMG submission 187542) | Alkaline sediment microbial communities from Lake Tanatar, Kulunda Steppe, Russia - 8KL_010_SED (SPAdes) (version 2) | ecosystem: Environmental > Aquatic > Non-marine Saline and...
CAATTGTTTCATCAACCCTGTTCAAAAACTCAGGGCGGAAGTGCCGCCGCAGTAAACCCAGCACGGTTTCTTTCATCTGGTCGTATTCGCCGCCTTTTTCATGGAAGGCGAGGATTTCCTGGCTGCCGATATTCGAGGTCATAATTAAAATCGCGTTGCGGAAATCAACCGTACGGCCTTTGCCGTCGGTAAGCCGCCCGTCATCTAAGATCTGCAGCATGGCGTTAAAGACGTCCTGGTGCGCTTTTTCAACTTCATCGAAAAGAATAACACTGTACGGTTTGCGCCTGATCAATTCAGTTAACTGTCCGCCCTCATCATAGCCGACGTAGCCTGGTGGGGCCCCGATTAAACGGGCCACGGTATGCTTCTCCATGTACTCGGACATGTCGAGCCTGATCATATTGCGTTCGTCGTCGAAAAGGGCCTGGGCCAGGGTGCGGGCCAGTTCGGTTTTTCCGACCCCGGTCGGTCCTAAAAAGATAAAGCTGCCAACGGGCCTGTTAGGATCTTTTATACCGCTGCGTGCTCTTAATACGGCATCGGCGACGGCGCTGACTGCTTCGTCCTGCCCGATTACCCGCTCATGGAGGATATCTTCAAGGCGAATAAGTTTCTCTTTTTCACCTTCAAGCAGTCTGCTGACAGGAATGCCTGTCCAGCGGTTGACAACACGGGCGATCTCAGTTTCACTGACCTCTTCGTTCAAGAGCATATTTTCCTTATTTTGTCCTGCAAGTTGTTCCTCTTCCGATTGCAGGCGCTGTTCAAGTTCGTTCAGGCGGCCGTATTTAAGCTCGGCGGCCCTGTTCAGGTCATACTCCCGTTCTGCTTTTTCCATTTCGGTGCGCACTTCATCAATTTCGCGCTTGATGTCGCGCACCCTTTGTATAGATTCCTTTTCCGCCTGCCACTGCGCTTTCATTGCATCTGCCTCCGAACGCAGTTCGGCCAGTTCCTTTTGTAATTTTTCCAGTCTATCCTGTGAAGCCTGGTCTTTTTCTTTTTTCAGGGCAGCTTCTTCAATTTCCAGCTGCATTACCCTGCGGGTAATTTCGTCCAGCGCTGCCGGCATACTGTCAATCTGGGTGCGCAGGTGTGCTGCCGCTTCATCGACCAAATCGATAGCCTTGTCGGGAAGAAAACGGTCGCTAATATAGCGATCTGAGAGTGTGGCTGCCGCAATTAGGGCGCTGTCCTGGATGCGCACTCCATGGTGCACCTCGTAACGTTCTTTCAGGCCGCGTAAAATTGAAATGGTATCTTCCAGGGACGGCTGATCAATCCTGACCGGCTGGAAGCGCCTTTCAAGAGCGGCGTCTTTTTCAATATGTTTGCGGTATTCATCGACAGTGGTTGCCCCGATACACTGCAGTTCACCACGGGCCAGCATTGGTTTCAAGAGGTTGCCGGCATCCATTGCTCCTTCAGCGGCTCCTGCACCGACAACAGTGTGCAGTTCATCGATGAAGAGGATAATTTTACCCTCGGCTTCCTGGACTTCTTTCAAAACTGCCTTTAACCTCTCTTCAAATTCGCCGCGGTATTTTGCCCCGGCGACTAAAGCTCCCATGTCGAGGGCAATAACTTTTTTATCATTTAACCCTTCGGGCACATCTCGGGTTACAATTCTCCTGGCCAAACCTTCGGCCACTGCTGTTTTACCGACTCCCGGATCGCCGATCAGAACAGGGTTATTCTTAGTTCTTCTCGATAAAATTTCCATGATCCTGCGAATTTCTTCGTCCCTGCCAATAACCGGATCAAGTTTGCCTTTTTCGGCCTCTGCGGTTAGATCCCGGCCGTAGCGCAAAAGCGCTTCGTATGTGTCTTCCGGACTGTCACTGGTTACTCGCTGGGAACCGCGCACCGCTTTTAAGGAACTTAAAAGAGCGTTGCGGTCCAGGCCAACCTGGGTTAAAAGTTTTTTAAGATCTTCTTCACTTTCCTCGGTCAAAGCCAGCAGAATATGTTCAATGCTTACGTAATCATCTTTTAACTGCCTGGTTTCCTGTTCGGCTTTCGATAGGACCCGGGCCAGGGCAGAGCTCATCTGGAGGGTGCCCTCGTAACCGGACACACGGGGTATTGCCGAAAGCAGTTTTTCCAGGCCCTGCTGCAAGCCAGGAGCGTCAGCCCCTGAATTTTGGACAAAGCGGCCGGCCAGGCCGTCTTCCTGGTCAAGCAGGGCGGCAAGGAGGTGCTTCGGCCCTACCACCTGGTGCCCACGATTGGCAGCTATCTCCTGGGCAGCTGCCAACGCTTCTCTTGATTTATTTGTAAAACGATTCAGATCCATATCAGATCACCTACTTTCTACGCAGCCGTTCAATTTCGTCCTGCAAATATTCTATTCTACCCAGCAAATCAACAATTATTGAAGCTCCTACCGTGTTTACGCCGCAGTTTCTTTTCAAGCGTATAATCTTCTCCAGTCGATGCAAATCTTCGTAGCGGATGCCGTTAACGTCTTTTTCAATAATGCCCAAATCTTCATAGATAGCGAGCAGATCAGGATGAAACTCGAGGTAACAATCGGTTACCTTCTCTTCAATATCGGTGTGGCAGTGAATACGTACCAGTTTCATTTAGATCACTCCCCACCTTTCCGCAGAGTATAGAGCTTCTTGTAGAGCTCTTTTTCTTCTTCGCTTAAGTCGGGCGGAAGGTCGATTACCAGCCTGACAAGCTGGTCGCCGCGGACACTGTTTTTCCCGGGGTAACCCTTATCACGCAGGCGCAGCTTATTGCCGCTGCGGCTGCCGGGCGGAACTTTGACGTTAACGTTACCGTCGAGGGTCTGAACCGGAATCTTGTCTCCGAAAACTGCCTGGTCGGGTCTGATAACGGCATCGACTTCAATATTGTCACCCTTTAACTTGAAAACAGGGTGCGGTCGCAGGCGGACTTTAAGGAAAAGATCGCCTTTTGGCGCCCTGCCAAGGCCGCTGCCGCCCTGACCTTTTAAGCGGACACGACTCCCTTCTTTAACCCCGGCAGGAATTTTCACATCAAGAGTTTTTTCGTCGGGAACAGTACCCGTTCCACCACACCGGGCGCAGAAGCTGCGGTCTTTAGTGCCGGTGCCCTGGCATTCCGGACAGATAGCGCTGCTGCTAAGTCTGATTGAACGGGTTCCTCCACGGTATGCTTCTTCAAGGGTCAGCTCAATTTCACTTTCCAGGTCTTCTCCTTTTACAGGACCGCGCTGGGCGGTTCGCCCTCCGCGCCCTGTCCCCGGCGCTCCTCCGCCGAAAAAGGCGCTGAAAAAGTCACTAAAACCACCTTCAAAACCGCCCTCGAAGCCGCTTCCTCCAAAGCCATCGGATGAATAGAAACGCACTCCATCCATACCGGGCTCGCCCTGGAAGTCCTGACCGTCTTTCCACCTGCTGCCCAACCTGTCGTAGCGCTCTCGTTTTTCAGGGTCTTTTAACACTTCGTAGGCTTCATTAATTTTTTTAAACTTTTCTTCGGCTTCTTTTTTCTCGGCAGCCGGGTGCAGGTCAGGGTGCCACTTGCGTGCCAGTTTTCTATATGCGGCTTTAATCTCTTTATCAGTGGCGTTTCTGTCTAAACCCAAAGTTTCATAGTAATCTTGAAATTTTACTGACATAAGTATTCCTCCACGTTCAATAAAAAGTTACATAAGTTTACAATTTAGAATACAACCTGGTGTTTACTCTTCCGGGTTCCGGGCGACCATTACCTGGGCAGGTTTTAGTAAGATATCCCCCAGCTTGTAGCCGGGGCAAACTTCTTCTGCTACACATCCTTCCGGACATTTACCGGTTGCGACGTAGCCGATTCCTTCATGTTCTTCGGGGTCAAATAGTTCACCCAGGCATTCAATCGGCCTGACCCCATGTTTATATAAAAGTTCGTTGAACTGACGGGCCATAATTTCAATACCTCTGGCCGCATCAGGATCTTGAACCTGTTTTCGGGCTTGTTCAAAATAATCTAAGAAATAAAGCAAATCAAGCAGTATTTCTTTTTTCGCCATTACTTTTTTAGCTTCTGCTTCACGTTCCATGCGTTTGCGGTAATTATCAAAATCAGCATGGGTCCGCAGGTGGCGGGTTTTCTCCTCTTCCAACCCGCGTTTTAGCTGTTCAATTTCAGTTTCAAGAGCTTCAAGCTCGGCTGATTTCTTACTTTCTGCACATTTCTGCTCATCGGCACCATTATGGCCGGTGTCATTTTCATATTTCATGTCATCCATTTCCATACCTCCAAAAACAGCCCGAAGGCAGGGCTGGCTTATAAACTTCGCTTATTCCCGTCAAATTGCAAGTCCACTGCAACGATACTGCTTCCTTGCCTCAACCTTAATCTAATCACAGTCACGGTCAGGATTCCGGAGGCCGGATGCCGGGCGATAATCCTTGATAAAAAGCCGGAGTGGGGGTGAAAAGCACTTCCAACCCCCAGGCTCCAACAACTGATTCCCGGTAAACAAAAACTACCTTTCGTTAAGCGGGAAGCGAGGCAAGTTCTTTCTCAACTTCCCGCTGCAGTGTCGCTTACTGCTCTTCATAATCAGCATCGACTACATCGTCATCGGCACTGCTGCCGCCGCCCGACTCTTGACCTTCGCCCCCCGGGCCGGTGGCAGCGCCTGTTCCAGCCTTGGTCTGCTGATAAGCCGCCTCAGACAGTGTATGTGCCGCCTGCTGCAGGTCGCTGTGCAGACTGCGAATTCTATCAATAGGCGCATTCTCTTTAAGCGCTTCTTTCAGGTCATTCAGGATTTGCTCGATCCGTCCTTTTTCGTGGACCGGCAGGTTGTCGCCAAGGTCATTCATCTGGCGTTCAACCTGGTAAACCAGGCTGTCAGCTTCGTTGCGTTCTTCAACTTCCTTGCGACGTTTTTTGTCTTCTTCGCTGTACTGCTCAGCTTCTTTAACCATCTTTTCGATTTCACCCTGGTCAAGGTTGGTGGAACCGCTGATCGTAATTTCCTGTTCCTTGCCGGAACCTTTATCCTTGGCGCTGACCTTCAAAATACCGTTAGCGTCAATATCAAAAGAAACCTCGATCTGCGGGACACCCCTTGGAGCAGGTGGAATTCCTTCCAGCTTGAATTGACCCAGGGAACGGTTATCCTTGGCCAGTTCCCGTTCACCCTGCAGGACATGAATATCTACTGCAGGCTGGTTGTCTTCAGCCGTCGAAAAGGTTTCACTGTGCCTGGTCGGGATGGTGGAGTTGCGTTCGATGATCTTGGTCATAACCCCGCCCAGGGTTTCAACACCGAGAGAGAGGGGAGTGACATCAAGCAGAACGACGTCTTCCATTTCTCCTCCCAGCACTCCGGCCTGGATAGCGGCACCCAGGGCGACAACCTCATCAGGGTTAACACTCTGGTTCGGTTCTTTGCCGATTAACTCCCGGACAAGTTTCTGTACGGCAGGAATTCGGGTCGATCCGCCGACCAGGATAATTTCGTCAATATCTTTTTCAGTCAGACTGGCATCGGCCAGGGCGTTTTTCACCGGCTGCCGGCACCTTTCGACCAGGTCATGGGTCAGGTCTTCAAACTTGGCCCTGGTCAGCTTTGTATCAAGGTGCTTCGGTCCTTCTGCGCCTGCAGTGATAAATGGAATGCTGATCGATGTTTCTGTTGTCGAAGATAACTCTACCTTCGCTTTTTCAGCCGCTTCGATCAGGCGCTGCAGGGCCTGCTTGTCTTCACGCAGGTCAATGCCCTGATCTTTCTTAAACTCCTCGGCAAGCCAGTCGACGACAGCTTTATCAAAGTTGTCCCCGCCGAGATGGCTGTCTCCGTGGGTCGACTTAACCTCGAAGACCCCTTCGCCGACTTCCAGGATTGAAACATCGAATGTTCCGCCACCCAGGTCAAAGACAAGAATTGTTTCATTGGACTTCTTGTCAAGACCGTAAGCCAGCGAAGCCGCTGTCGGCTCGTTAATAATTCGCAGGACATTCAATCCCGCTATTTTTCCGGCATCTTTTGTTGCCTGGCGCTGGGCGTCGTTAAAGTAAGCAGGTACCGTAATAACGGCATCAGTTACCTTTTCACCCAGGTGTTTGGAGGCATCTTCGACCAGTTTTTTCAGAACCATGGCCGATATTTCTTCCGGCGCAAAGCTCTTGTCGTTTACCTTGAAGCGAACCGCGTTGTTTGGCCCGCTCTCGGTGTTATATGGAACCAGCTTGCGCTCGGCGTCAACCTCGTCAAAATTGCGTCCGATAAAACGTTTTACTGAAAAAAGAGTATTTTCAGGGTTCAGGGCAGCCTGACGCCTTGCCACCTGTCCGACCAGCCTTTCTCCGGAGTCCTTAAAAGCGACAACCGAAGGGGTAGTCCGGGAACCCTCTGCATTTGTAATAACCTCGGGTTTACCGCCTTCAACTGCTGCTACAGCAGAGAAAGTGGTGCCCAGGTCAATTCCTACAGCTTTACCCATCAAGCTCACCTCATTTCCTTTCTTCTAATTTAGATTAACCTACTATGGATTGATTAATCCATTAAACCATCGCTGGCTACTTTAACCCAGATGCATTCCTGGGCGTGACCGGCCAGCTCTTCCTTAATAGTATTGCGGATAGCTTCTATATCTTTCTGGGTTTTTCCGAATATCTCGTTGCATCCTTCATCCAGGTTCAAATCAATGCCTTCCTGGGCAGTTTTGTGAATTGCTTCCAGGTGGTCGTAAATCTGTGCATATTTTTCTCTGGTGGCCAAAGCGTCACGCATCATTTCGGTCTCTTCCTCATCAAGCAGCTCAAATTTTTCCTTGGGTGCTCCACATTTTGGACAAAAATCGGGAGGCTCCTCACCTTCGTGCAGGTATCCACAGACTTCGCAGCGCCACATTTTCATTTAAAGATTCCCCTTTCCCTTTTTAATAGCGTTTCTTCGGCTGCTGAGCAAAACAGATTACAATGCTACCAGCTTAAGGCTTTCGCCCTTCGAGGCCCTGGCCAGTTCCCTGTCCAGGGTTAGAATCATCAGTTCCGGAAATTCTCTTTGCAGCGTCTTTGCTGTCGCCAGGTGCCATAGTCCGGAACCTTTCAGCGGCCATTTTCTGGCCAGTTCTCTTAATGCTATAGTGTCTGGCACGATATTTAACTTGCTCCACGTCCCTGTTTCAAGTATTTCAAAAAGTGTATCAGCGAGCATTTCAGAGAGAAGTTCTTCCCTGCAGCTGCGGCTGATTACCGTGTAAACCTCGGCGATGGTCAGGGTCGTCAGCAGGTGAACTCCTTTTTGACGGGCCTTTTCCATAACCTTTTCACTGTGCCTGTCTTTAAACAGGTAAGAAAGCAGGGCGGTAGAGTCCCAGTAAATAATGGCCAGCTTTTCATTCATCTTCCCTGTCCTCCCTGATAACGCGCTGCGCGTAATCGTGAGGCAGTTCAATAGGTGAAGGAATTTCCTTGCCCCCGGCCGGTGACGGTTCAATTAAACCGCAGCTTTCGTAGTTCTTCAATCTTTCCTCCAGGGAGAGCTCGTGCCCTTCAGCAACAACCAGCTTGGCCACCGGTTTTCCGCGGTCGGTTATGACAATTTCCATACCACCGCGCACATCCCTGATCAATTTGCTAAGGTTAATCCTGGCTTCCCGAATTCCAACATAGTTTTTCTTCATTACAAACACGTCCCAATGTAGTCACCGTCACTACATTAATTATAAGGGCCGGAATCTGCTTTGTCAACAGTTTTTGTGTGCGCAAGCACTACAATGTATTCTTTTTTTAAGAAATGAGCGATAAGCCTGTCAGGCAGGAGAACAAAGGCCTTTGTCGAAATATAAAAAATGGATTAGTTAATGACTAGCGGTAACCGCGGGAAAAATAAATTCTTTTTTTGCGAAACCTGTTAGAGAAGGAAAGGAGATTTATAATTGTTCACCTTTGAAAATATTACACTTGAATTCACCGTAGAAGAGAAAAAAGTTCCTATACTGCATGATATCGATCTGCAGCTTGAAGCCGGGAAAATGTATGCCCTGACCGGACCGAACGGAAGCGGTAAATCGTCGGTGGCCAGGGTGGCGATGGGCATCTATCAGCCAACGGAAGGCAGGCTCTTTTATAAAGATGAAGATATAACCTCATTAAGTATTACGGAACGGGCCCGGCGGGGAATCGGATATGCTTTTCAGCAGCCGGCCCGGTTTAAAGGTATGCAGGTTAAAGATATGCTCGAGTACGCATTCCAGTATTCCGATGGCGTAAACTGCCAGGTTCTGCGCCAGATTGGCCTTTGCCCTGATGATTACCTGGAACGCACCCTTGACACCAGTTTGTCCGGCGGGGAAATGAAAAGAATCGAAATTGCTACCCTGCTGGCCCGTAACCCAAAGGTGCGTATATTTGATGAGCCCGAAGCAGGGATAGATTTATGGAGCTTTGAGCAGTTAATTGACGTAATTGGAGACAGCCACCGTGAAGACACAACAACCGTGGTTATCTCCCACCAGGAAAAAATTCTCAATATGGTTGATGAGATTATCATGATGGAAGACGGGCAAATAAAATTGCGTGGTGATCGCGAAACTGTGTGGCCGCAAATAAAAGAGAGCACGCTCTGTTCCTGCCGGACTGCCTGCCGATTGGGGGACGAAATTTATGCTGACTGCCCTAGATAAGAAACTTTTAGAAGAAGTTGCCGATTTACACGATCAACCTCCGGGGGCATATAATATTAGAAAGGACGGAGAGGGGATCGAAAGGCGTTCACTGGAAGGAATCGAAATAAAAACCAAGAAAGATCAACCCGGAATTGATGTCGTTGTGGCTGCGGGCAAAGAAGGATCAGTTCATATTCCGGTGATTCTCACCGAAACCGACCTTAGCGATCTTGTTTACAACACTATCGATATTGGGGAAGGTGCCGACATTAAACTGGTTGCGGGATGCGGCATTCATAACCCGGGTTCAGGTAATGCCCAGCATGACGGGGTGCACAAAATTATTGTCCGCAGGGGCGCCCGCCTGAGCTACAGCGAAAAACATTTTGGAGAAGGTGACGGTGGCGGCAGGCGGGTTCTAAATCCAAAAACCATCCTCATTATTGAGGAAGATGCTTATGCCGAGCTTGAACTGGTCCAGATCAGGGGTGTTGATGAAACCGAAAGGATTACTGAAGCCGAGGTTAAAGCAGGCGGACGCCTGGTTATGTTCGAACGCCTCCTGACTGATGGTGAGCAAACCGCAAATTCCGATATTGCCGTTAAGCTGATGGGAGAGGAGAGCACAGCCAGGATCATCTCGCGCTCAGTCGCCCAGGGTAATTCAAGCCAGTCTTTTACGCCGCGCCTGATGGCTTACGGACCGGGACGCGGGCATGTCGAGTGCGACTCGATAATTATGGACCAGGCCAAAGTCCGTTCGGTTCCTGAAATATGGGCCGGCAATGCAGAAGCAGAGCTTGTCCATGAGGCGGCAATCGGAAAAATTGCCGGAGAGCAGCTTGTTAAGCTGATGTCTCTCGGTTTGACTGAAGAAGAAGCAGAAGAAGCCATTATCAGCGGCTTCTTAAAATAATCATCCCCGGGGGGCCTCTAGTTGGGTGTTATTACGATATCACGTGAGTTTGGCAGTGGAGGAGAAACTATAGCCCGTTTTGTGGCTGAAAAAACCAGTTTTCTTTTAGTTAACAAGGATACAATTATTAAAGGCTTGTCTGAATTCGGAATAGAGTATCCCGAAGAAGATCCCGAGAAAACAGTCAGCAGCGAGGAAAGCGATCAGGCTGCCGACCGGTACATAGAAGCAATGCATGATTATATTTACGATCTGGCAATCCGTAACAGCCTGGTTATCCTGGGCCGCGGCGGCTTTATTTTGTTTCGCGATTACCCGCCGGCGCTGCATGTCAGAATTATCGCCCAGTTTTCGCATCGTGTCCAGAAAGTGATGAAACTTTACGATCTCAATTCAGAAACGGCAGTTAAGCTGGTCAAAGAAAAAGATCGCGAAAAAAAACAGTACTATCGCCAGGTTTTTGATGTAAACTGGGATAACTTGCGCGGCTATGAACTGGTGCTTAACACCGAAAATATCGGTCTCGAAGATGCGGCCGATATTATTGTTTCCTCCTACCAGATACATGCCGAGCCGCGGGAGGTTAAAGACGGTCCGGGTAGTGTGGAGATAGAAAACGGGATTATCAGCCCTTCTGCTGATGCGGAAGCAGATAAGTTTATGCATCCGAGTGAAGAAGAATTCGCCCATATGCTTGATTTTTACCGCCTCCGCTGGGATTACGAGCCGCGGACTTTTCTTCTTGAATGGGATAGTGAAGGCAATGTTGTCGAAGCTTTCTCCCCTGATTTTTATCTGCCTGACCAGGATCTCTATATTGAACTGACTACGCAAAAACCGAAACAGGCCTGGAGAAAGAACCGTAAAATAAAGCGTATGAAAGCGCTCTATCCTGAAATAAATGTACGCCTTATCGACAAGCGTGGTTTTGAGAGTTTGTTGAAAAAACACAGGATTAACATGGATGAAGGAGAAGAGAATTGAGCGAAAACAATCCGAACCGGGAAGACCAGTTAAAAATTCTGCTCACCCAGGAGCAGATCGAAACAAAAATTACGGAACTGGGTAAAAGAATATCCCAGGATTACGCCGGAAAAGAGCTGATTTTAGTCGGGGTGCTGAGGGGTAGTGCCTATTTTCTGGTCGATTTAACCCGCAGTGTGCATGTCCCTTTTACCATTGATTTTATCAGCATCTCCCACTATAGAGAGCAGGCCGATTCCACCGATGTGGTTAGAATCACCAAGGACCTGGATCTGAGCATTACCGGAAAACATGTTCTTATTATCGAAGACATTGTCGATACAGGCTTGAGCCTCGGTTACCTGCTGCGCAACCTGAAAAC
>Ga0207421_10008250_pt1 | contig 10864 bp, 7 predicted proteins | sample SodLakKL_010_SED_4_FD_187542 | JGI IMG/M metagenome (GOLD analysis project Ga0207421, IMG submission 187542) | Alkaline sediment microbial communities from Lake Tanatar, Kulunda Steppe, Russia - 8KL_010_SED (SPAdes) (version 2) | ecosystem: Environmental > Aquatic > Non-marine Saline and...
ATGATGCGCTCCAGCTCGTCGTACAGCCGGCATGCGATGGGTTTGTAGTTCATAGGTTTTTTGATTGAGGTACGATGTTTATAACTATTAATGGGTTATTCACCCAGAATGTGTGAATCCTGGAAACCTTCGATCCTGGGCTTTTGAGCCTGAACCACTCTCTATCACTTTGAAAATCGTATATCAATTATCGGGTTTCAGTCATCTGGTGAACGATATTAACTGCCTGACCTTTATTTAATCGAAGGCAATGAGTAAGTCATTAAGTGTTTTAAGAATTAATTTTAAAGGTCCGGTCAACAGATTACTCAAAAATAATAACTCAAGCATAGCTCTGTGAACAATTCTGATACTAGCTCAAGCACCAACTCTGATACTACAACAACAACATCGTCAACAACATCCCATTCCGATTTCCGGTACCGCATCGGAGACCCAGTAGTTCTCGGGCTGAGCGTAGGTTTCATTCTTCTGTTTCTGGGAATGTCCTTTTATGATATCAGCATGGTCGCTTCGCTGGTTAACGAGGGTTTTGCCTGGACGGCGGGGGCTATGGGGTCTTTTTTCCAGCTTCTTTTACTACTTACCTTTTTTATTGGTCTGGGCGTGGCCATTTCTCCTGCCGGAGCAGCAAAAATCGGAGGACTCAAAAAGCCTGAACTAAGCACATTCAAATGGCTTTCAATTATAATGTGCACGCTGTTAGCCGGAGGCGGCGTGTTTTTTGCCGCGGGAGAACCAGTCTATCACTTTCTGGATACGCCACCCGCCTTTTCTACTGAAGCCGGAACTGCCGAGGCCATTTCCGGGGCGCTTGCCCAGTCGTTCATGCACTGGGGATTTCTGGCATGGGGCATTCTCGGCACGCTTTCGGCCATTGTTTTATCGTATGCCCATTATGTTAAAAAGCAGCCTTTACAACCACGAACTCTGCTATACCCGGTATTGGGCGAACGTCTGATGAAAAGCTGGGTAGGCGGGCTTGTGGACGCCTTCTGCGTTATAGCCGTTGTAGCCGGAACCGTTGGACCAATCGGCTTTCTGGCCACTCAGGTTAGCTACGGGTTTTCAGACCTGTTTGGAACAGCAGACGGGCTTACGGCTCAGTTCACGGTGCTAATTGCACTTGCGCTCATTTACGTGAGCTCGGCCATCACCGGTATACATAAGGGAATACAGATACTGAGTCGATTTAATGTATTCCTGGCTCTTGCTATTGCATCGGTAATCTTCATTTTTGGCCCAACTCTGTTTCTCACCAACGCATACACCCAGGGGCTGGGCGAATACCTGAGCTCTTTCTTTACCATGTCTACTATGACCAGCACAACCGCAGATCCCGTTTGGATGCAGTACTGGACCGTGTTCTTCTTTGCCTGGTTTATTGGTTATGGCCCGTTGATGGCCCTTTTTGTGGCTCGTATATCCCGCGGGAGAACCATCCGGCAGATGATTCTCGCCGTTGCGGTTATGGCACCCGTTGCCACAACAATCTGGTTCACGCTTCTTGGTGGTTCCGGCATTTATTATCAGTACACCGAAGCAATCGACCTCACTGAGGCCCTCATGGGTTTTGAGTTTGCTGTTGCCACGCTAACCATCGCTCAGGCCCTGCCCGGTGGTGCTCTGATGGGCGTCGCCATTTTGCTTCTTACCACCATTTTTGTAGCTACAACCGGCGATTCCATGAGCTATTCAATAGCGGTTGTCTGTACCGGTCACGATCAGCCGAGAACCTTCATACGCGCGTTCTGGGGTATAGCTATGGCCCTTATGGCTGGTGTGCTTCTCTACATGGGTGCCGGCCAAATAAATGCTTTGCAGGAATTTATCGTTATTACGGCCATACCTGTATCACTTATTCTGGTTTCCAGCCTCTGGCTTGGTCCGAAGGCCGCTTATGCCATGGCCCGTTCACAGGGAATTATCGATAAAGATTAATAGTGGAAGACTTGTGAATCATTAGCGTACGGCAAAAATCTAAACTTGGTCGATTCGTGGTTTTTAAAAAAATAGAAGCCCATTTCTTGCTTTTTTAAAATGAATCCCCTGCGTGTCTGTTAAACTGATTAATTCCTAAATAGAAACAAATCATCTATTACATTTTGTGTTTTTCAAGAAGCAGAATCCATCATACGCTTGCAAAAAGGCAGTTTTACAGGTTACTGCTAAACATAATCCCGTAAAACTCCGCTGTCAGCCACATATTAACCAGCATAAAGAAAAATGACGGGAAGGACTGAAGTAACCCGTCTCTGATTACTATTCTGATGATCAAAGCCACCAGCATCATCACAGATAAACCTGCTGCGGCCAGCAGGCCGATGACAGGGAACATCAGGCCGGTAATTAAACCTGCAGCGCCTGCAATTTGAAGGGCACCGGTGAGCTTGCGCTGCAAATCATCCAGGCCAAAGCGGCGAAACTCTGCCGTCATCATTTGAGACGTAATGGCTTGAAACCCATAGCCTAAAAAAAAGAGGGCGTTGACAATTAAAACGAGATGGAAATGTGCGGACAAGTTGATGAATTACCGGATCGGAAAAACAGATAAATGAATTGTGATGTGTACATGCACCAACCTTAAGCCACGCATGGCGTTAATCGTTCGGTATTTTGGCCGGGCAGGACGCTATTTCGCGCAGTTTATGACGAAAATTTTCACAAGAGAATAGAATGGGGGGTGGATTGAATATTAAGCAACATCATACTTCTCGTACCTTAAATCAATATCCCAGATTTGCCTCATTTTGGTGTGAAATTGATAAATCTATGAATCTATGAAAGCAGCATTTGTAATAGAAAGTCCGGGAACTGGTTTCTATCAACCAGATAAAGAAGTTATATTTCTGTGAACGTGATTTGAATGTAGAATGAAAGGTTTAGCACGAAACACACGTAAGTAAAATTTACCATCCGGAGAAAGAATCTCTAGACAAACTATCGGGCGCGTATGAAGAAGAAATTCTATAATCAGGAATTAAAGAAGCTACAGATTGAACTGGCCAAGCTGCAGAAATGGGTTAAAGCTAAGGGACTAAAAGTTGTTGTGGTTTTCGAAGGTCGCGACGCAGCCGGAAAAGGGGGCGCAATAAAGCGCATTACACAGAAAACGAACTCCCGTATTTGCCGCGTGGTGGCGCTCGATAAGCCTACGGAAAAAGAGCAGTCTCAGTGGTATTTTCAACGCTACGTGCAGCACCTACCCTCGGCCGGAGAAATCGTGCTTTTCGACCGCAGCTGGTACAACCGGGCAGGCGTGGAAAGGGTGATGGGGTTCTGTACCGAAGATGAAGTGGAGGAGTTCTTCAGAACCTGTCCGGAATTCGAACGAATGCTCATGAGATCCGGCATCATTCTGATTAAATACTGGTTTTCAGTTTCAGAAGATGAACAGGAAGAGCGGTTCCGGAAACGTATGGAAGACCGCACCAGGCGCTGGAAGCTCAGTCCTATGGACCTTGAATCACGCAAGCGCTGGGTGGATTATTCCAGGGCTAAAGATGAAATGTTCCGATACACCGATACCAAGCACTCACCCTGGTACGTGGTAGACGGCAACAACAAACGAAAGGCACGCCTCAACTGCATTCACCATCTGCTCAACCAGATTGACTACAAAGACCTCACCCCGCCACAAATTGAGCTACCCGAGAAGCAGGAAGACAACAGCTACATTCGACCGCCGATAGATGAGCAGACGCATATTCCGGAAGTTTATTAGGATCAAAAAGTCGAAGGTCGAAAGTCTAAAGTCGAAGGTCTCCCAGACTCCTGCATTTGGGTGGCAATTCAATTCACCATTCACCATTCACAATTCTGAGCAGAGCAAGCACCTACAGCCTGTACGAGACCGTAAACGTAAGGTGCCTCAGCCAGGAATCTATGAAGTTATCATCTCCCATATAGGTTGTAACGGCCTGCCTTACTCCCAGAGTGATGTCCAATGGAAGTGCATCTTCATCGAAGCTGTAACCGAAGCCAGCGTTAACGAATAAGTTGATTCTTCGGGACTGCTCAGGATTAGTATAGCTTACAACAGATATTACTCCGTCTTCGTCACCCATTCCCCAGTACGGATCTCCCTCCTCAGGCACAGGATCTAAACGAGTGGTAAAAGCGTCGTTGTTGTGCGCTACTCTGTAACCAACTTCCGGTCCAATTGTGGCGTAAATGGATTTATTAGCCAGCGGCCGTATCACCAGATTCACCGGCAGACCGGCGTATGTAGTGCCAGCGATGCCAGCCATAGTGGTGACTGATTCGGTTCCGGTAGGTTCACCAGATTCATCCGTAAAAATCCCGCGATTTTCTCCTGCGCTGTAGCGATTCACAAACACCGTAACTCCGGTACTCAGCGAAAATACCGGCGACAGCGAGTAGGGGTACAGCACATGAAATCCGTACCCGACAGAGCTCTTATAGAAATCATTAAAATTACTGAACTCATTGTCAAAATAAAGGCCGCCGTAGTTTACAGACACGCCGAAGTTGAAGCCACTATCAAAATTATGGGGCTGGCTAAGACTTTGAGAATTTTCTGGTGATGGCACTTGAGCCTGAATATAATCGGGAAAAAGTAGCATTACCATTATTACGATAGCAGTTATTGCTGAGGTAATACGCTTAGATTTCATGAGTACGGGATTTTTATATGTATCGCAGGAAGTTTTCAACTTTGTTGCTTTCTGCACCTTTCGCAGGAAACGTGTGAAAAATTTGCAGCTTTAACTTTTCACACGAGTCCCATGAATCCTCTTTACAAACTTCGTTCTACCGCCCCAGCAGCCGGCCAATAACCGTGTTCCGGGGCTGACCGTCGAGCGGTATTCGTGCGGTTACGGAGAAGTTTGTTGCGTTTTCCAGAGGAAATGCAAATTGATCTGTTTCATCATACCAGATGTGACTTACACCAAAAGAGATGTAGTAAAGGTCCAGCTCCAGACCGGCCGAGGTATAAGACTCTGTCCAGAAATCGGCTCCTCCAAACCGGCCGAAGCGAAAGAACATGGTTTCGGCCAAGCCCGCCTCAACACCGAGTCCGGCAGATATCTGATCTCTGAGGGGAATCTCCATAACGCCCATGCCATCAAATCGGCGCACCGGCGACCAGCCTGTAAAAACGGCTTCGAATCCACTTGGAACGGTAACTTCACCAGTCTCGCTGTCAAAATCGGATCGCGACAAATATTTATTGAAACTGGTGTACACGCCAAGACTAAATGCCGGCCGATCCAGCCAAAGCGCATCCGTTTGGGTATCAAGCCCGAATGCAAGCCGAATTTGGCCTGGCATGGGTTCATTTTCGTTAAATCTTTCTTCACTGAAACCAGTACTCAGATCATTAAACGACAAACCTGCCTGAGGTGAAAGATTAAAGCCTTGCATTTGGAACTCGTCGCGGTAAAAAAGACCCAGGCTGAACCCCCATGCGGTCGCCTCAACAGTATCTCGTCTAATTGCAATCCGCGGTTCATCAGTGAAAGTACTATAAGTAAATCCTACCCCTGCCGAAAAAGTCTCAGTTATTGCATAACCTGCGTGAAGCTTTGCCATTGTATTTATAAAATCCACTGGAAAGGGTTCTGCCCCATGAAAGTAGAAATAGGATTGTGAAGAACGATCAACCATAAGCCTGAACGTAAACCCGGAAACACTATAAGCTGCTGACGAATTAAAAAGAGAAATACCTTCGAACTGTGGATCTTCCTGTGCATAGACTCCGGTTGTGAGCAGCGGACTGTTTAAATACAAAACGCCCTCTTCAGGCAAAGGCACGGCCGGATTCAGGGAGTGTGATGATGGATTGAACAAAGCCGATGTCGACTGCCCCAATGAAGCCGCCCGATTGTCAAAATCATTATGATGCCAGCCAATCGGTGAGTTAAAACTCTGTGCCATCAGGCCGGCAGGCAAAATTAATACAATTGACGCTATTATGGCAGAAAGGGTGAAGCCAGTAGTAATAGTTTTCATAAGCCGTGCTGATATGGATGATTTTTTGGCAAGCTTGGGCTTTTTACTTAGCCCGGGCTTAGATTGTTCTGTATAATTGGTTATTTGCTGCATTCAGTGGGACTAGTGTTGTTATCTATTCTGTTATCTCCTCTTATTCCTTTCTTTAATCCTTGCCTTTGTCATTCTTTCGCGTATGCCGCCTTGCTTTAGGAAAGCTGTTTCCAGCTGCTTTATCTGCCGCTTTAAGAAGGTAGGTGCAGATTTTTATTAAGGTGATCATGGAATTGGCACAAAGCTCCGGTTGTTTGTGCTCGTTTGCATTTTGGATTGTTATTTGTGTAGCATTATTTAAATTCAATTCGTAGCGACCTTTGAAGGGTAACCACGAAGACCCGAAGACACAAAGGTTCACGAAAAAGAAATTATATTCTAAGCCTACACGAATTCATACTTTGCGTTAATCTGCGCCTGCCTGGCTTCGCTGTGGCAGACAGGCCATAATCTGCGTTCCTTTGCGTCCTATCATATTCTGCGTCCTCCCCCGCATCAGCTATACCCAATCGCAATACCCGCCACGATAAACACCAGCGCTATCGCGTAAAGCACGAGCAGCTTCATGAAGAGCCATTTGGCCCAGACTTCCCAAGGTATTTTGGCGATGCCTAACACGCCCATTAGTACGCCGGAGGTCGGAATGATCATATTGGTAATGCCGTCGCCGAGCTGGAAAATGAGGACCACGTTCTGACGGGAAATGCCGATCAGGTCACCGAGGGGAGCCATGAGCGGGATGGTGAGCGCAGCCTGACCGCTGCCGCTGGGCACAACCACGTTCAGCAGGGTTTGCACGCCCAGCATGAGCGAGGCCGATCCGTAGGCGTTGAAATTGTCGAGCGAGGCCGCCAGATGAAACAGAATAGTATCCACAATCTCGGCATCCGTAATTATAATCAGGATAGCGCGCGACAGGGCGATTATCACCGCAGCACCCATCACATCGCGCATACCGGTGAGGAAAGCGACGGCGGAATCATCGCCTCCAAGCCGACCGAAAATGGCCGAAAGCACCGCAAGGGCTATGAAAAGGCCGGAAAGCTCTTCAATATACCAGCCGAGCTGAACTACCCCGTAAATGAGCAGGACAAGGGTGAGGAAAAACAGGCCGATTACAATTATATGGCGCAATAAAATGGGCGGAATCTCGCCGTCTTCATCCTTTACTTCCCGCTTTTTATCAATCATGTACACCGGCGATTTCATCGGGTTTTTGTGCACGGCCGTGGCGTACATATACACCATGGCGATACCCGCTAAGGTGATGGCCAGCCATAGCAGCATGCGGAAGCCGGCTCCCGAAAAGACCGGAATCTCGGCCAGACCCTGCGCGATGCCAACTGTAAACGGATTATACACCGCCCCTGCGAAGCCGATGTGAGCACCCACATACGGAATGGCCACCCCGGTTATGGAATCATAGCCCAGGGCGAGCGAAAGGGTCACAAAAAGAGGCACAAAAACGATGGTCTCCTCGCTCATGCCGAAGGTGGCGCCCATCACCGAGAATAAAATCATAAAAAACGGAATGTACACAGGCCGCCACTGCGGATTTTCGGAAAAGAATTTGGCCGCACGGCGGATGAACACATCAAACGCGCCTGTTTTTTGTATGATGGAAAACGCACCGGCCACGATAAAAATGAAGACGATAATCGCCATCCCGTAGCTGTCGTTGAATCCGCGCACCGGCGCCAGAATGAGGTCAGTGATCGAAGTCGGATTGGAGTCGATATAATTGAAGGAGGCCGGATCAACAACCTCACGGCCGTCCATATCAACCCGGTCGAACTGACCGCCGGGAATCACCCAGGTGAGGCCGGCAAAGAAAACCATCACCAGCAGGACCAGAATTAATGTATTTGGCGCCTTAATCCGAAAAGCCATAAGCACGAGCTAATTGTGAGTTAGAGTATGATAAGATGCTGCAACCCGATTAATATAAGAAAACAGAATCGCAAGACAGGATATGTTTCATGATTCATGATTCATTTTTCAGTGACAGAAGGCAGCAGAGTTTTAAATGTCTTGAACTCAAATCATCATAAAACATCTCAATAGCTCATCAGAACTACAAACTGATCGTTTTCTGTCACTTTTATTTCCTGGTTTTTAGGTGGGTTAAGGATCAGCTTTTTGGCGCCGGTTGAACCTGAATAGTTTTTATATATGCCCATCGCGGTTTCCCCGTAACCGGAGATAGTTTCTTCAATTTTGGAGAATTTGAACGTGCCTTCAGTTAAACCATACTGATGCAGGCCTCTGAACTCTATTTCGGCTCCTCCTACCGTAAACAGCTCCGTGTAAATAGACTGGAGCTCTCTTCTCAATGCAACCTGAGCCAGCAAATGACTGATAATCACCGGACTTATAATAACCTCGGAACCCGGGCTTTTAATCAGATCATTATTATCAGAGTTTGCGAGTTCCAGCAAAACCTGAGGCGTGCCCGTGGCCTGTTTTTCAAGTATATCGTCGAGCATAATTTTGCCTACAATTGTACGGGCATCGGCCTCTTCGCCATCCGTAAGCGTATCGGAACTCATAAACAAAATATGATCAAACGTATAGGGTTTAACAGCCCGGAGCTCGGCTTCAACCATGAAATCTGCCTCAATATAGCTACAGCTTACCCTGGAAACATAGCCGCCATAGCCTGCTATTTTCTTTTTCCTGGCAGTCTCCGGGATAACCGATAGCAGGCTTACCTCAAACTTCACATCTTCATACGTACCGAGCTCATGTATTAAAGCGGGCACCTTCTTATTCCACCCTAGCAGCAGGATTGTTTGCGTTTGGGGAGCGGTATTTTCAGGCGCCTTCTTGTTTTTCTCATCAGGTGGGGAAAACATGGCTTTTTGCTGACCGGCGCTCGCTTTCTGAGGGTTGGTATCATCATGAGAATTCGCCAGAAATATGATTCGGTCGTGCTCCTGTATTTCAACATCATGCCTCACGTTAAGCATGGGCACAAACTCATCATCCTGTATTCGCACGAGTCCTAAAATGATGCAGTTCGGGAAACGTGGCTCGATTTCATAGATTTTTTTTCCGATAAATTCTTTGTGCTCCCGGGTGTATAAATCGGACGTTATCCCCCTTGAAAGCAGCTCACGATACACCAGAGACAATCCGATATGCCTTATATTTTGAGCAATCAGCCTGCTTATGATTGAATCGCCGGATACAATCTCCAGCGGTCCCGGATACGAGCGTTCGGCAACCGTCAGCTTTGTTTCATCCTGTATTTCTGCTACCACGTATGGAAGCTGATTATTTTCCCGCAGCTTTGGATTACTGCTTAAAGAAAGAAGCGTTTTAATGGTTTCCACATCAGCCGAAACCAGCCCATCCCCGCCTTTCCTGCGGCTTGGAATGATGATGGCCGAAGCGTTGTAACAATCCGCTCTTAATAAATGCTCCGTCTGAAGAGGATTACCTGCTCTCAGAATGATTTCATCTGCCCGCTTTCCAATCAGCCGGTCGGCTTTTAGCTCACGGGTGAGATTAGCTGATGAGTTTTCAGCCAGAATCACAATCTGAAGCTTCGAACTGCCTAAGCGGGCCAGGAAGTGTTTCAGCTTGCCCTCGGATTGAAACAGCTCCACCACAATGGACTGTGTCCGGTCGGTCCACCCCAGAATCACGATATGATTTTTGACCGCAACGGGAGTCAGGCCCTGCTCGAGCTCACCCATTTTACTCGTGAGCCACTGCGTCATAATAGCGACCAGCGCTCCCAGAAAAACCACGTAACCGCTAACGGTAAGAATCGTGGAAATGATGCGCCTCATGGTTCCCTCATCATCGCCCAGATAACCCGGGTCGGTAAGCCTCAGAAACGCCCACCAGACCGATTCTCCCATTCCTTCCACATCTCCGCTAGTAGGCAGCGCGAGTATACCCCCAACCAGCGAGATGATGCCAATCAGCGCAACAACGGCAAGCAGCTGATACTTAGCCCCCTTCACAAACTGACGCTCAATAAAGAATGTAATCGGATGAGTTAGCCGAAACTTGTTTTTTTTCATGAGATTTTGGGAATCTGATTATTGGACTGCTCTATCATGTTGAACACTAAAAAACGAAATTAGCCTATTGATGCCATTACCATACTGAAAATTTAGATGGAGCGGGACGCTAAGGAACGCAGATTTTATCGCGCCGCCCCCTTCGACTCCGCTCAGGGGGCGGCATATTAATATTTTGAATCGAAAACTAATTCACAATTCACCATTAATCCCGACACCTTTCAGGGCCGGGATTTCGCTTCGCTCAACAATTCACAATTTGAATTAGCCTACTTCACAAGCGTAACCCGCGTGGTTTCGACCTGATTTCCAGCCTGAACCCGCACCAGATATACGCCCGTACTTCGGTTTTCAAGGGTGATGCTGAAACGGTTGAGGCCCTCTGTAAAACGAAGATTTTGCAGCTCCATCACCCTTTGGCCCAAAACGTTGAAGACCTCTATGCGCCCTTCCATGGCTCCGGATGACTGCACCGCAACAGTAGTCGATGGATTGAACGGATTCGGGTAGGCCGGCTCGAGGCTGAATCCCTCGCGAGGCAGTTCGCTATCAAATGCCGGATCGTTTATGGAAACCGGTGCGGCATCATAAAGCTGGAAGCTTTCGCCATCGGGCAGCACGTGCATGCGGCCGTTGCTTACGGCTGCGCTGTTGCGCGGACCGGCGGCTGAACCCGATGTAATGAATGGACTCGCGGCGGTCAGGTAGCCTTCACGTGCCTCCATAATAACAACGGGCATCAGCTGGTTTTCGAAGCTGAGCTCGCCGTTGTTGTACGTAAGTTCGGTGAAACGCGTCCCGCTGAGGGCGATTCCCGATTC
>Ga0207421_10008251_pt1 | contig 10861 bp, 3 predicted proteins | sample SodLakKL_010_SED_4_FD_187542 | JGI IMG/M metagenome (GOLD analysis project Ga0207421, IMG submission 187542) | Alkaline sediment microbial communities from Lake Tanatar, Kulunda Steppe, Russia - 8KL_010_SED (SPAdes) (version 2) | ecosystem: Environmental > Aquatic > Non-marine Saline and...
CTCGGAAGGTGTGTATAGAACTCTTATCTCATCGTTTGGAAAATATTTTTTCAGAGACTCTTCACCCAATATTCCTCCCCCTGTCAACCATATATGACCATCTTTCATATCCTGAAGCGCTTTTTCGGCTCTATCTTTTGCTACAGGTTCCGCACCTAGTTCGATCGCTTCTTCGTAGACTCCATCTGTACCCTTTAAACCGACCTTTCCTCCCATCCCTGCGATGGGATTTATAACAAATCCAACTTTCATCACTTAGAGTAAAAAATAGGTGAAAATAAATGTTTGGTAACCATTTAAACAAAACAACCTTCTGAAGATATATAATCATCATTCGACACAATCAATATTTATATCTTGAATCATATACCCCTTATATGGAAATATGTGAGATCTTCCACTCGCTACAGGGCGAAGGCATAGATATCGGTCTACCTACTATCTTCGTAAGAACCGCTGGCTGTAACTTGAGATGCGAATGGTGCGATACAAAATATGCATGGAAGGGAGGGGAAGAAATAGACATAGAAAATATCAAAGACAAATTAGACGAAATCGAATGCTACCGAGTCTGTATAACCGGTGGAGAACCGTTGCTTCAAGAAGACATTTTAGAACTTATAGATTTACTGCTACCTTCCTATGAAATCAGCATCGAAACGAACGGCTCACTAGACATATCAGAAGTAGTTGAGAAAGATCTAAAAGTATCGATGGATTACAAAACGCCCTCCTCTAGTATGGAGGATGAGATGAGAGAAGATAATCTAGATCTTTTAAGAGAAAAGGATCAATTAAAATTCGTTATCTCAAACAGGAAAGATTATGAATTCAGTGCTGACATTTTAGAAGATTTTGATAATAGATGTGAAGTCATATTCCAAACCGAGGAGAGTAATGACATCAGAGAAGTAGCCGAGGCCGTATTAGAGGATGGTCTAGAAGTCAGGGTTTTACCACAGCTCCATAAGATAATCTGGTGTGACAAAAAAAGAGTGTAAAAGAGATCGATAAGTTCTTTTCATTTTTTAAGGAATTCGTCACTAGACCTCCAATATAAGATGATGACTGCTGCTATCAAAACGATAAAAATGATCAGGAGTGGTATCTGAAATGAAGAAATAAAAGAAGGCATCCCTGTTGATCCTTCATCTTCTACAGTTTCCTCGGATTCTTCAGATTTTTCTTCAAAGTGAGCTGTAATTTCCATATTAGCGTCCATCGTAATTGTTATTTCACTTTCATCCTTTATTTCGTCCTTTATGTCGCCCGACCAGTGACTGAAAGTCCAATTCTCTGCTGGATCCGCTATCACGTGTATTTTCTCACCTGAGGAGTAAATATGCAGCCCTTTTTCTGGATCAATACTCCCTCTTCCTTCCACATCAATACTCAACTCATACTCTTTTTCGTAATCTACTTTTTCAAAGTGACCTACAATGCTCTTATTTTCCTTCATCGTTATAGTTATTTTATTTTCTTCCCTTATCTCGTCTTTTATATCGCCTGACCAGTGACTGAAATTCCATTCTTCGTTTGGATAAGCCTTTACAAAAACCTTCTCACCTAAAGAATAATTGTATATCCCTTCTTCAGGATCAATACTGCCTTCTCCTTCTACTTCAATACTCAGCTCGTACTCTTTTTCATGATCTAATTTTTCAAAATGGGCTATTATTCTTTTATCTCTATCCATCGTTATTGTCATTTCCTTTTCTTCCCTTTTCTCATCAGTAATCTTACCGGACCAATGGCTGAAGTTCCATTCTTCTTTCGGGTCTGCCCTTACATATACCTTCTCATTTGAAGAATAATTGTATATCCCTTCTTCTGGATTAGTTCTACCTTCTCCCTGCACCTCAATACTCAACTCATACTCTTTTTCATGATCCACTTTTTCAAAGTGAGCTATTATGCTCTTATCCCCATCCATCGTTATCGTTATTTCTTTCTCATGCCTATTCCAATTAGTAATATTCCCCGACCAATGACTAAAGATCCAATCTCCTTTCGAATCCGCTATCAGATATACCTTCTCCCCAGAAGAATAAATATGTTCTCCTTCTTCTGGATCAGTACTGCCTTCTCCTTCTACTTTGATACTCAATTTGTATTCCGTTTCATGATCCACTTTTTCAAAGTGAGCTACAATGCTCTTATTCCCATCCATCGTTATCGTTATTTCTTTTTCTCCCCTCTTGTCATCAGTGATATTACCTGACCAATGGCTAAATTTCCAATCCGGTTCAGGTTCAGCTGTTATATCTACCTTAGTATCTTTTTCGTATAGTTCTTGATCTGGATCAATTTCTACTGATCCTTTCCCATCTACTTGATGAGTAAGCTCATATTTTTCGTCATCATAACTCAAAAAAACTGCAACAATTTCTTTACTCTCATCCATTTGTAAAGTGATCTCCTCTTCAGTTTCCTGAGGTATTCCGATCCAATTCTTAAAGTACCAATCCTCCTCAGCTTCTGCTGTGATAGTCACATATTCCCCCTCTTCATAGGTGTACGTTCCTTTCGGTGGGTCAGTAGAGCCGTTCCCTTCAATATCTATCGTCAAAAGAAAATCATCGATCTTATGAAAATTAGCGATCAACTCTTTTTCGGTATCCATAATAATAATTATCTCATCTTCTGTTCCTATATAATCTCCACTCCAATCCTTGAAATACCAGTCTTCGCTTGGGATAGCCGTTAGTTTCACTTCAGTTCCTTCTTCGTATTTATCCTGCTTTGGATCGATATCAACTATACCTTCTCCTTCAATGTTGATTTCTAGAGCATGTTCTTCTAAATTTATAGAAGTGGTAAAATTCCAAATGGTAGATCTACTACTATACTCGCCATCATCAGCCTCTACATACCATTCGTAGGTAGTATTAGGGTTGAGACCCTTCCACTCGACAGAGGCTGTTTCTCCGTTCGATATTCCCTCATCTTTCCCGATGAGTTCATTACCTTCGGCGTTATAAAATGCAATGTCTAAATATCTCTCATCTTCATATTCAACATCTACACTCAATTCTATATCTGTACTGACTCCAGTAGAGCCATCAAAAGGAGATGGGGAAGAGAAATCGATTTCAGGCCTTGTCTTACCTAAGACATACAGCCCGACTGAATCAGTAGCACTATTGTTATGATTGTCAACGGCTTTCACAGTCAAAGTTCTTTCGCCCTCAGGGATATTATGAAATGTATAATTTTGCTTTTCAACTTGATTCCAATTTTCATCATCTCTTTTTATCCAATAAGTAGAAATGCCCGAATTATTATCAGAAGCGTTCCATTCAACTACTACGGTATGACCTAATGTTTCACCTTCTAGAGGACTTGTGATATGGACCTCAGGAGGCTTGGTGTCTCTAACTTCGACCATTTTAACTTCTTCGTTATCGTCTTCGTTTCTCTCATTATCTTCAGCTCTAACAGCAAAATAATGTTTACCAATCTCTGAGACCAGAATCTGTTTTTCCGTTTGATCAGTACTCTCTATTGGATCTTCAAAACTCATATCTTCCTTTCTAGAGTGATATATATTATAGGATATAGCTTCACATTGATGATCAACTTCATACCATGCCAATCCCACTCTCATCTCCGAATGGTTCACATATGTAGATTGCAGACCATCAAACTCTAATGGAATGGTACCTTCAAATTCGAAAGAGACATGTTCAGCACTTGTATTGGTAAGACCGAGATCATTAACAACACTGACAAGTAAGTGATGATCAAAGTTATGATCCAAGTCTTCGATCACAATAGAAGTCTCTTCGGTACTATCCCTCCAGTATTTATGATCGAACTCAGCATCCTCTCCCGTATCGTGATGGATCCTGTATTCAAAGGGCTCAGATTCGCCCTCTGCCTCATCCCATCCAATCCTCACAGAGTTGTTCTCTTCATAGATTTCAAAAACTTCAAGTCCAGCGTCAAATCTTGGAGGGTTCACATCGATAACATGCAAGGTCTTCTCGTATTCCGTTTCAGCACCTGTTTGCATATCCATTGCTTTAAGATTAACAGTATGATAGCCTGTTTCTTTGAATTGATATTCGATCTCCTTTCCATGCTTTTCAACTCCTTCGAATGACCAACTATAATTGAGGTCATCCCTTCTACTATGAGCCGTGAATTCAATAGGTACACCAACCACCGTCTCTTCGGAATGAGTAAAGTTTGCGTAAGGCGGGATATTTTTAGTAGTAATCGAATACTCCGCATCAAAATTGGGATATGAGGTCCTAAATATTTTTTCTATAGACGCATTAGGTAGATATCTCTCTACTAATCTGAAATCATCTAGTAAAAGGGTTCCTGAACCTTCAGCTAATTTTAAAGGCTCTACTGAGGAGGATAATGATCCAAAACCATTTAGATAAACATTAACTGTGTTTTCATCTAAAGATCCTGAGCTCTCATAATTTTTCAGGGTAACATTCAACCAATCTTCTTCGTATCTTAGAGCGAAAAATGTCCAGCATGATGGAAACTCCATCGAAGTAGGGATAATATTTTTTTCGTCATTATCCCAGAGTTCTATTACCACTTCTTTATTATCTAGTAATAAACCCCAAGATCCCTCCTTTTTCATCAGGTAACTTCCATCCTCATAATAATTTTCTTTTATTAATGCTGTTACGGTGAAATCTTCTGTATTTTCTGTCACGTTGAGAGTAGAAGAATGGTCTACCACAATTTTACTTTCTTCACCTTTGAAATTTAGGTAATATCCGTACCTACCGTGTAGCTTCTCAGGATCATGTTTTTCTCTTGTCCAATTGCCTTTTAAGTGTCCAATATTTGTCTCCTCACTTCTATCTGCAACCATGCCATCTCTCACTGAGCCATCGAACCTATAATGTGCACGGTGCCAGGATTCTATCAATTCATCTTTTTCCACCGTTATCATCGTTGGATCATCTCTGCCAAAATCAAGATCTAGTTGATCTGCTGCATATGCCTTCTCACTCAATATACTCCTTTTTTTGGACCATCTATCACCAGATGATTCGATTAAAGTCGGTACAGCATATCGTCCTTTCTGAAAGACATAATATTTGCTCGAATCGTTGACATGGTAAGTCAATCCTGATATTGTGCTACCTGAATAAAGGGTCGTAATTTCATCTTCTGATCCATTAAATGATTCACAGGCAACAATTCTCCTAATCTCGGTATGATCCTCCACCCAAGAAACAACTAAATCTCCGTCCTCTTCTGATAACAATTGATAAGAAGTAGTGTTCGGTGTTTCTCTGATTATCTTTTCGTCACCATCTATCGTTACTAACACAGTCCGGTTATAACACACCTCATCATATTTCCCATTAACATCGTCGACTGTTCGGGTATAAACTATATTCTCATTACCATCTACAACTTCTATCGAGGGTCTAGATGATTGGGGTAAATTATCTTCTCTTTCAAAGATTTCTTTCCAGTTCTCTTCCTGTTGCTTCAAAACACCTATATTTGCTTCCTCACTAGAGGATGCTTCAAACATATCTAAGGAAGGATAGCTCGATCGATAAACGATATGAATATCGTCATGTTGATCTATGTCTACATCAAAGCTAGTTATAGATTGATTTTCTACAGAATGGTGTAAGTCTAAGTCAGACCAACCTTTTTCTGCACACCAGGTTTTGCCTCGTAATTTGTCATTAGTGTAGTAGTCTTCTAATTCTTCTACAGTTTCGAACTCACCTGGTCTTTCTTCTATCTCTTTATATATCAAGCCTACCTTATCGTCCTCTTTAAATTCTATAAGCTCAGGATCATACGCCATATCTCCCCGTGTTGTGATCACTTGTGCATCATTTTCCCATGCTCCATCGGAGATCTTCTGCATAAATAGATCGGACTGGACATCACCATTGCTATCTTTTGAGAGTTCACTCCAAACAGCGAGAGATTTCTCTTTATCTAAGGAGACTATTTGAGGATCTGCCCTTGGTCCAACATTCTTTCTCCCATCCAACTCGTCTATACCCAACAGAGTCGTTTCTTCATCCATCCCATAATCCCTAGTCGCTAATCTATCTGTTTCGAACATCTTGTTTTTAACAGCAGCGTTCGTATCCATACTGGTCAAAGAGGTAGAATCATCCTCAGTGCTGTACAATTCCCATTCTTCGGTCTTTGACCATAATCCCCAGCCTGCCGAGACCTCAACAACAAATTTACCAGCATGATCGATACCCGTATCTTTTGAAGGTAATTCTAGACCTACTATAACTTCCAATACCAATCTCCCTTCTATTCTAGCTAGACCAGCACCAACTTCACCGTAGGGACCACCACCAAAATTCAATAAAAACTCTATTGGGATCTCACCATCACCTGGGTCAAGTGAAAGACCTTTTTCATATTCATAACCAAGAGCACCGACCTCGTACTCAACGGAGATCTCACCACCTATCTCTGCTGTTAATCCAACTTCAGCAAATCCGATAGATTTCAGAGGTATATCTATCTGTATACCAGCACCTACCTCAAGTTCTAATCCGCCAGCAACCCTGATACCATCTTCTTTCACAAGGAGATCGATACTGATCCCTGCAGAGACCTCTATTTCGGGATCTGCTGCATAATCTAAAGAATTACCTAATTCACCATCAAAAGAATCTATACCCATCTGGCCTTCATCTACATCGGTATAAAATTCGATCAAAGTGGTTTCGAAATTAAGATCATTATCGAACGTGATTTCTCTGTCAGGAAACAACTCCATCTCAAAACCGTAATTGCCTCCAAAAAATCTTCCAAGGTCGTCGAGGATGTCTAATTCAGGAGTGCCCGAGATATCCATTTGATCCAAAGCATCCTTGAGTTTATCATCATCTTCTAACTCTGGAATCTCAAATTCGACCTCCCAACCTACGTAATTTCCTTCATCTTCTATATTATTTATCTCAAGATTGTCGCCAAAGAATGCATCAAGAAGATGAGGGAACCAAGTTGGAGTATCTATCACCTCAACATTCTTTTCATTTTTTAGTTCGATTTGGTGAGGAAAACTAATCGGGCTTTCGACTTCGTTTCTATATTTATTTTTAAGATAAGGTATCACACTAACTTCTGTATCTTCCTTTGAATCGCTGACGCTAAATGTTTTCTCCCAAATTTCTTTATCTTGTTCTAAACCAGATTCATTTACTGTTTCATCCTTTCCAAGGAACTCAAATTCAACGTATTCGTAAGGTAAACTCTGTTGAGTCTCTAATTTATATGTGTTTTTTAGGCTATCTTCGCTGCTCAAATCCTCAAAAGCTTCTTTGTCTTCAGGCAAGTGGAAGAACCTCTCTTCTGATCCACTCTGTTCATATGTAGAAGTCACATCAAACTGACCTAGGACCCAAGCACTTTGAAGACATCTCCGCCTGTCCCCATTTCCATTCTCATACTCAAGGAGGATACTCTTTAGACCGACCTCATCATACTTCTTATACATCTCTTCTTCAAAGTTTTCATCTTCCCAAGTAGGTCCTTCCTTTGCTTCGTAGTCTAGATCCCATCTGATCTCATAAGGTCCCTCTTCTTCATTACTGAGAGGTAATAACCCATCTGCAAGGATACTGTATTCGTTTGTTTTCTCCCAACTCCTTTCATAGGAAAAATACCGGGCTCTCGTTTTTATTATGGATGTATTATCCCCTACGCCCTTTCTGTTCACGGCTGCTACTCTGTATTCATAAGTATCTGTTTCGTTTTCTATTTCGATCTCATCTGTGTAAGAAAATCCTGTAACATTATCTATCTTTTCGAAATCATCACCATTAGAACGATAAATATGATACCCCAAGATATGGTTACCTTGAGCCTTTATGCCATCGTATAGCGGCGATTCCCACTCAAGTACAACATCACCGTATTCAGACCTAGTATTGAAGGATTGGGGAGCTAATGGAGTTCTATTCTTAAAAAAATACCGCGCATGTCTCAAATCACCTTCAAACTGATCGTAATAGCTTATATGTGTTTCTGCCTCCCCAATATATTCGATAGAGGTATGTGAGCCAACTCTGCCTTTAGTATCTATCTCAACGTTTTTCCATCCCTCACCATCTTTTACCGCTAATCTCAGATTTTCCTCACCCCATTCATGATAGCTTATGAGAGGATTACCAGAACCATAGATTTCGATAGAAGTATAAGTTCCAGAGGGATCAGAACTAGAGACTTCTTCGGAAGTCCACTCACTACCAACAGAATTGGTCACATATTTTAATCGTTTATAGCCGTCAGTCCATTCGTAACAAGATATGTGGGCATTATCACCTTTGTCCAACTCAAGTGAAGTATACTTCCCTACTAGTTCACCAGCTTCTTTTATAGTTGATATCTCCCATTCTGTCTTTTCATCTTCTCTAATTCTCTCAGCGTATTTTAAATCTCTTCTCTCCCAATCGTAAAAGCTTATATGTGGTTCTGAATCACTGTCCAACGCTAGAGAAGTATGTCGACCTAAGTTCTCACCCTGATCAGATACTGTTACGGTTTTCCAATCACCATTATTCTGCTCTGCATATTTCAATGCGCCCCGGGACGAATCATGGTAACTTACGCGTGGATTCTCATTCTCATCTAATACAAGAGACGTATATTTTCCCACTTCACCACTATCGTCTATAACCTCTGTGTTTTCCAATCTGTGATTTTCTCCGCACCAAAGAGTATATTTTAATCTAGTGTTCGTAACGTCATAATAGGCTATGTGGGCTCTCATATCATCGTCGACTTCAAGAGACGAATAACTTCCTACATTACCTTGATAATCTATAGTCCATCTTTCCCAGTCTCCCTCCGGATCATTCATATCATTTTGAGCTATTTTCAAGGTTTCTGAACTTTCTGAGTAGTAGCTTATAAAAACAAGCTTTTTTTCTCCGCCTTCTTTTATGTCTATAGAGGTATATTTCCCCAAATCCTCTGACTCGTCGACTATATCTAAAAACAATCCTTCCCTGTCAGCAGATATCGTATTGGTCTTTTGTTCTTTTGAGAGGGCATATAAATCTGTAGTATTCTCATCATCGTCTAAATCTCTAGAATCAATTTCTGGTCTGAAAATAGCGCCCGTAAACGTTGTGGTAAATATTAAGATCAATACAAAACTAGCTATTATGAGCTCAAACTTCCTGTCTAATCTTTCAACATGATCCATCCTTTTAACCTCTTACTGTCCTTTGCTAGAATCTAGGGCTGTCAAACCCTTCTAATATATAAAAATTTTGATATGCTTAATAAATTTAATTTTAAGATTTTATAGGGAAAATATCATCTGAAAAAGATTTTTAAGGTAACAAACTCTTTTGAACAAATATGGTAAATAGATTGAAAGGAAAGAGAGCTTTAGTCACAGGTGCTTCGAGAGGGATAGGCAGAGCTATAGCTGAGAAGTTTTCCGAAGAAAAAGCGATCGTAGGGATAAACTATAATTCAAGTGAAGGGAAAGCAAAGGGTGTATTAAAGAATGTAGAAACGAATTCCCAAGGCATGTTGTTGAAAGGAGACGTGAGCCGCGAAGATGACTGTAAAAAGATCATCTCTGATTTTGTAGATAAATATAAGGGACTAGATATCCTCGTAAATAACGCCGGCATTTACAAGCGTAAGAGTCTAGAGGAAGCTGAGATCAAAGACTTTGATGAGACAATGGATGTGAATGTAAGAGGACCTTTTATGCTCTGCAAATTTTCACTAGAACATCTAATGGAATCAGAGTCCGGAAGGATAATAAACATGTCTTCCCAACTCGCATTCAGCGGTTCAGATCATGGAACTTCATATGTCGTCAGTAAATGCGCTTTATTGGGATTGACCAGAGCACTCGCACTGGAATTAGGACCTAAAGGGATAACGGTCAACGGTATAGCTCCGGGTACTATCGACACGGATATCATATCGGGGTATTCGGAGGAAAAAAGGGAAAAAAGAGCTGAAAGCATCCCTCTCAGGAGATTCGGTGATCCAAAAGATATTGCCGATGCGGCTGTATTCTTAGCTTCCGAAGAAGGAAATTATGTCAATGGAGAAGTTATAGGTGTAAACGGCGGCTCAACGATACATTGAAACGGCTAGATAAAAATATATAAAAGAGCAACTAATAGAGGCTATCAGATATTGGTGATAAATTGGTAAAAAAAGCAATAGTACTGGCAGCAGGTGAAGGAACTAGACTCAGTCCTATAACAAAAGCTATCCCTAAAGAGATCATACGAGTAGGAAAGAATCCAGCTATCGAACACGTGTTGAAAGTTTTAAAAGCTGGTGGCATAGAAGACGTGCTTCTGATAATCGGTAGGAAAAAACATGCAATCATTGATTATCTAGGTTCCGGAGAAAGGTTGGGCCTTAAGATATATTACAGGATGCAGGAAGAACCTAAAGGTACCTCTCACGCTGTATCCCTTGGTGAAGATTTTATCGAGGATGATGAGGATTTTGCGATAATGTATGGGGACAACTACTTCACACCATATGAAACTATGAAAGAGATAGTGGAGTTCCACAAGGAGAAAGATGGACAGGGGACCCTGGTTCTACATCCTGTTGATGATCCAACGAGGTTCGGTGTTGTAGATATTGATGAGAACGAGGAGATACACGGCATGATAGAGAAACCAACCTTAGAGGAAGCCCAGCCTTACAAGCACAATGATCATTGGTTGAATATAGCTGGATTGATGATAGTCAATTCACAGATCTTTTCTTACATCGATAAGACTGAGCCAGGTAAAAAGGGTGAGATCTGGCTGACAGATTCCATAGAGATGATGAGAAAAGATGGGAACAGATTCTATGGTTACAAATTTGAAGGGAAGAGATTCGACATAGGTACATT
>Ga0207421_10008253_pt1 | contig 10860 bp, 9 predicted proteins | sample SodLakKL_010_SED_4_FD_187542 | JGI IMG/M metagenome (GOLD analysis project Ga0207421, IMG submission 187542) | Alkaline sediment microbial communities from Lake Tanatar, Kulunda Steppe, Russia - 8KL_010_SED (SPAdes) (version 2) | ecosystem: Environmental > Aquatic > Non-marine Saline and...
GGTAATTATTTTAAATTCAGGAACGGGCTCAAGGATGGGAGAGCTCACCAGTAACCGGCCCAAGTGCCTGGTTGAAATCAGAGAAGGTGAAACTATTCTAGGCCGTCAGCTGAGGGTACTGCAGCGGTTCGGCCTGGAAGATATATTAATCACCACCGGGCCTTTTGAAGAAAAGATCAGAGATTACGCAGCTGCTAGGCCGGAAAAACTGCAGGTCAGCCTGATCAACAATCCCGCCTATGAAGAGACCAACTATATCTATTCCCTGGTCCTGGCCGGAGAAAAAATGGGAGATAAAATGCCGGAGGAGATCATCCTCCTGCACGGGGACCTGGTCTTCGATGCGGCGGTGGTGGAGAAACTGCTCTCAGACGGGAACAAAAATGCGGTTTTGACCAATCCCTATACTTCGCTGCCCGAAAAAGATTTTAAAGCAGAACTTGAAAACGGCCTGGTCAAAAGGATCGGGGTGGATGTTTTTGGTGCAAACTGCTCGTTTTTGATACCCTTTTACAAACTTTCCGGAAAAGCTTTCCGGGCCTGGCTGGAGGAAATGGAACGCTTTCGGGAAAGAGGAGACCTGAAGGTGTACGCTGAAAATGCCCTGAATAATTTACTTCCGGGGCTAGAGCTTCACCCGGTGGAGCTGAAAGATGAGTTTTGCATGGAAATTGATGACCGCGAAGACTTAGAAAAGGCTAAAAGCTATTTTACCGGGGGCGGGGAGGGATAAACTTTGCGCTATGACAGCAGGTGGGCTTTTTACAACCCGGTCCAGGTGGTTTCAGGGCCGGGAATAATTAATGAGCTTTCTGCTTATGTCCCACCGGAGGGGATGGATAAGATCCTGCTTGTGACTTCACCGGGATGGACAAAAAGAGGACTTACCGGTAAGGTTGAGGCTCTTTTTGCGGGGCGCAGGGTGGAAGTGATCGACCGGGTCGGCCCCAACCCCGATATTGCCGCAATCGAAAACCACCGGGCTGCTTTGCAGGCTAAAAAAATTGATCTTGTCATCGCTGCCGGAGGCGGCAGCGTGATCGATACGGCTAAATCTTTGAGTTTTTTACTCGGCCTGGGCGAAAGCCGGTTTTCGCTAAGGGACCACCTGACTGGAGAGGCTCCTTTGCCGGACAGCCCGCCTCTTTACATGATTGCTGTCCCCACCACAGCAGGCACCGGCAGTGAAGCCACACCATTTGCCACCGTCTGGGACGATGCCAGCCCTAATAAGTACTCTTTAGGGCATCCTGACTTGCATCCGGACGTGGCCCTGCTCGATCCCGAACTGACTCTGTCTTTGCCGGTGGAAACAACGGTTATTACGGGGCTGGATGTGCTTTCCCATGCCCTGGAATCGGTCTGGAACCGTAACGCCGGGCCGGTAAGCATTGCTTATGCCGCCCGGGCGATAGACCTGGTTTTCTCCGCCCTGCCCGGGCTGGTGGAAGAACCCCGGAACCTGGAGAAGCGGGCTAAGATGCTCACCGGTAGCTATTACGGCGGTGTATGCATCAGCGTGACCAAAACCGCCCTGGCCCACTCCATGTCCTACCCGATTACTGCAAGCTTGAATGTGCCCCACGGCCTGGCCTGCAGTTTCACGCTCCCGGCCCTTTTGGGTTACAATGCCAGGAACGATGACGGCCGTTTGCAAATGGTTGCAGAGATGGCCGGATTGGGTGGGGTCAGCGATTTGTCCCGGCGCCTGGAAGATCTGTTTGAAAAAATCGGGGTGCGGGAACTGCTGAAAAAATACAAGCTGGAAACGGACCAGGCCCTTGGCCTGGCTGAGCAGATGTTTACCCCGGAACGATCGGGCAACAACTTATGTCCGGCTGGCCTGGAAGACGTACGGGCTATCCTGAAAGCTTCCCTGCCCAAAACGTGACACTAGCGTGACACTAGGGACGCGTGACACTAGGGACGGGGCAATTTTGTCACACTTGCGATAGAGAGAGGTAAGCTAAAATATGAAAACCAGGTACAGGTTTCTGATGGCATTACACCTATTTGTCGGTGTGGGGGCGCTTGGTGGCGGCCTGGCCGGCATGCTCGATCCAGAAGAGCCGCTGGGCATACCAGTGGATCTGCTTGAACAAAGCCCTTTTGAAAACTATTTTATCCCTTCGCTGATCCTGTTTACAGTGATCGGCCTGGGCCATGTTTTTAGCGCCCTGGCTACCGTTTACTTTCCAAAGCACCAGGGTTATATTAGCAGTGTTTTTTCCTGGGCCCTGGTGATCTGGATCGTGGTGCAGGTAGTCATAATGAGGATGGCTGCTTTTTTGCATGTCCTGTATTTCTTGATCGGCCTGGTGGGAGCTATTCTGGCCCTGCGCGTCTTGATCGAACAGCGCGCTTTTCCGGTGAAGCTGTTTATGAAGGACGGTCCTGATCGAAAGTGACAATGTGACAAAATTGCCCCGTCCCCATTGTCACGCATGTGTGCATCTTTATTGTTTAAGAAACAGGGAGCCTGAAATTAAATGAAAATAATTTTTGCCGAGTCCCACAACCTCGACCGGCCCGACCCGCTCGGGTCGCACCAGTACATTCGCCTGTTCAAGGAAGACGGACATGATTGTTTATGGCTTGGGCCGGCGGTGAGCCCGATGCATATGTTTAAGCTCGGTGCAATTAACCGTCACCGGTTCCGGGTCTGGCGAGAAGGCGGGCGCCGGGTGGAAGGCATCGACTGGCTGGTGCCCTTCAGCCTCCTTTTTTATTACAACCTCCCTTTACTGCGCAGCAATTATACCGGGCGCAGCCAGTACCGCTACTGCCTGCCTCCGCTTAAAAGTCAGTTAAAAAGCAGAGGGTTTTACCCGGCTGACCTGCTCTGGTGCGCCGGGCCGGTAGCCTTGAGCCTGCTCGATTTGATCCCTCACGGCCGGAGCTGTTACCGCCTGGCCGACCGCCTGGACAAGTTTAAGGCGATCCCGCCGGGGGTGGGGGAGCTGCAGAAAGAAATGATCAGGCGGGTTGATTTTGTGCTGGCCACCTCGCAGTCGCTTTTAGAGTGGGCCCGGGAGGTGCGAACAGAAAATGTTTATTACCTGCCAAACGGGGTGGGGGAACACTTTTTTGAAAGGGGTCTGGAAAAACCCCCAGACTTCCCGGCAGGTGGTAAACCGGTGGCTGTTTACCTGGGCACCCTTGATACCCGTTTCGACTTAGAAACCCTGGCTCACGGGGTCCTGGCCAGGAAAGATATTCATTTCCTATTGATCGGGCCTCTGAGTGATGAAAGCTTAAAACCGGGTTTAAAAACCCTCCTGGAGGAAAAAAATATTACCTGGCTCGGGCAAAGGGGACACCACCTCGCCCCGGCTTACCTGCAGCATGCCGACCTGGGATTAATTCCTTTTAAGTTAAATGAGCTGACAGAAGCTGTTAACCCGATCAAGTATTACGAGTATTTAGCCTGCGGCCTACCGGTGGTAGCCCCGCCGCTGCGGGAGTTAACCGCTATGCAGGGCCCCCTTTATTCCTACCGCGACCGGGAAGATTTTACCTCTGCCCTGCAAAATGCCCTGGCGGCAGGGACAAGTGAGAGAGAGGCGGGCCGGGAGTTTGCCCGGCAGCAAACCTGGCGGAGCCGTTATGAGGAAATAAAGGCCATCATGGCAGACAATAAAGTTCCGGTGAGGGCCTGCCCGGAGGGTGAAAAGTAGTTGGGATGGAATTCTAAAACAAGTCACAGGTATAATGAAGAACACTTCTTGCCAAAACGGCCCTGGCTGTCGGTGGTGGTGGTCGGCAGAAACGAGGCCAAAAACCTGCCGCAGCTGTTCCGCTCCCTGCCCGGCGATGTTGACGTGGAGTGGATTTATGTTGATTCGCAGTCTTCTGATGGAAGTGTTGATGCGGCCCTTAAGGCCGGCGCGCAGGTTTACCGGGTAGAAGAGAATTCTGTTTGCGGCCCCGGCACGGGGCGCTACATTGGGACCCTCGTGGCTGAAGGGGAGTGGATCCTTTACTTAGACGGAGATATGGTCCTGCGGAAAGAATTTATACCCTTCCTGGAACGGGTAAAGGTATTCTGGGCAAGCAAAGAAAGCATTTTGCCCCGGGATACGGCCGGTTTCGTGGGCCGGACTATTAATCACTGCCTGGACGAAGGGGGCAGGGTTAAAGATGTGCGCGATTACGTAGTCCTGGCTCCAAAAGAGATGGGTCCGATCGAAAAATGGGGCCGGCCGGCCGGTTACCACGGCGGAGCTGTGTTCTACAGGCGGGCGGAGGTTTTAAAGGCAGGTAACTGGAACCCGGCTGTTTACCAGCTGGAAGAGATCGATCTCTACAGCCGGGTGCGGGCCCGGGGAGGTGTAGTCAGGGCTGTTGATTTGCCCATGGTTGATCACATTGCTCCTTACATGGGCCTGGTGGAGAAGCTTAAGCTCAACTTTTTACCCCGCTACCGGGGCAAGAATTTGTACGGGGCCGGGCAGGTGGTAGCTGCCCGCCTGAAGGCGGGTGATTTAATGTCTTTCATCCGTTGCTATCCCTTTCCTTTTGTAGTCCTGGGCGGCCTGGTAAGCGTGCCGCCTGCGTACTTGATCTGGCCTCCTTTACCTTTATTAATCAACCTGGCCATAATAATCTGGATCGGAGCGCTCAAAAAGTGGTATTATTACCTGGTCTACCTGGGCAACCTGCTGCAGATCTGGCGCGGGCTGTTCTGTTACAGGCCTTTTGAGCCGGAATACAAGAAGGTGGAAAAACCAGGATAAATACCAGATGCCCTAGAATGAGACAGGAAAAAAGCGCATTTGCCAAGAAGCTATATCATAAGGTAACATAAATTTGACAGGTTTATTTTACTGCCGGAGTGAAGCGATCATGGGTTTTAACAACAACGGGGGGCGCGTAAAAACCGCAGGTATACCTAAATGGCTGGTGGCCCTGGTGGATATTTCCCTGGTCAACCTGGGCCTTTATTTTGCCTTCGTTTTTGTAACCGGCGATTTGCAGGGCTTCCAGCTGGAACCGTTGTTTTTGCTTTTGCCCCTTCTGTCGGCGGTAACCGTGCTTTTGTTCAGCAACCTGGGCCTTTATTCCCGCCAGCTGAGCGGGTTTATGCCGGTAATGCGATCCCTGATTACAGGGGTAATCGGCCTGGCCCTGTTCAGTGTCCTGTTTGCTTTCTGGACCAGGGCCTTTATTTTCCAGCAGGGCGTTTTTTTAGCTGCCCCGGTAATCCAGCTGGCCCTTTTAACCGGCTGGAGGATTTTATACTGGCGCCTGGAGCTGTGGATCCACGGCCAGAAGAAGCTTTTGGTTATCGGCAGCACAGCGGAAGTGGAGCAGGCCCTGGAAAAACTGATGTGCCTGCCCCGCGGGGTTTTTGAAGTAATCAAAGTTATTGGCCCGGACAGGGTGGAGGAGTTCTCACAGTGGCTGCCCCGCTCTGATGCGGTGATGATCACCGGTTCTCTAGAACTTGAGCATAAGAATAAAGTGATCCGGGAATGTTTTGACCAGAACCGGGAAATATTCATCGTCCCCGACTTATATGAGATCATCCTGACCAGGGCTATGATCACCCAGGTTCACGATACCCCGGTAGTGGAATGCCAGGATATGCAGGTCAGCTTCAGCCAGCTTTTTGTTAAGCGGGTCTTCGACCTAACCTTAGCCCTGCTTATGGCGATCCCGGCCGTGCCGATATTGATAATTGTGAGCATTTTGATCAAAACCACCTCCAAGGGTCCGGTTATTTTCGCCCAGGAAAGGGTCGGTTTCAGGAACCGGATCTTTACCCTCTACAAGCTGAGGACCATGGTTGATGATGCCGAAAGTGAAAGCGGACCTGTTTTCACGACCGAAGAAGACGACCGGGTTACGGCGGTGGGCCGCTTCCTGCGGGCTACCCGCCTCGACGAACTGCCCCAGCTTTACAATGTCCTTAAAGGTGATGTGAGTATCGTCGGGCCCCGGCCGGAGCGCCCCTACTTCGTTAAAGTATTTGCAGAAGAAATGCCTGAATACAACCTGCGGCACCTGGTTAAGCCGGGCATAACCGGGCTGGCCCAGGTGGCGGGCCACTATGCCACCAATACCCGGGACAAGCTGCGTTACGACCTCTATTACGTATCTGACCATTCGCTCCTGATGGACTTCAGGATTTTACTTTTAACCATACCAACCCTGATTAACCGGGAAGCAGCCCGGGGGTTGAGCAAAGAAGCTGTAGGGAGGTTGACATGGCCGAAATCTTAATTTTAGGCGGCGGGGTAGCCGGCATATCTGCTGCCTACCATGCCCGGCAGGCCGGACGGGAAGCGGTAATTTTTGAAGCAAGAGAGCGTTACGGAGGCCTGCTTGACCACTTTCACAAGGACGGTTACCGCTTTGATAATGCCGTCCACTTTGCCTTTAGCAAGAATGAACCCTATTCGGCCGTGTTAAAGCAAGCGGATTTGCTCACCCACCGCCCGGAGCCGTATAACTATGAACAGGGCCGCTGGCTGAAGCATCCTGTGCAGAACAACCTTTTCCCTCTGCCGGTTGAAGAAAAGGTAGAGGCAATTAAAAGCTTTGTAGAGCGCCCCGAAAGGAGTGAAGATCCCGATTACCGCCAGTGGCTGTACGAGCAGTTCGGGAAGGTGATCGCCGATCGTTTCCCGGTGCGCTATACGGAAAAATACTGGACCGTGCCTCCGGAAAGGATGAGTACGGACTGGGTTGGGAACCGCCTCTACCGGCCTTCCCTGGAAGAAGTCCTTTTTGGAGCCATGACCGGGCGCACCCCCCGGACCTACTACCTTCCGGAGCTGTTTTATCCCCGGCGCGGCGGGTTCCGGGCCATCCTTGACCCGCTGGTAAAAGGCCTTGACCTGCGCACCGGAAAAGAAGCAGTGCGGATTGATCCCTCCCGGCGTTTCGTGGAATGCCGGGACGGGACCAGGGAGTACTACGAGTACCTGATCAGCAGCGTGCCCCTGCCGGAGATGGGAGAAATTATCGAAGGCGCACCGGCGGTGGTTAAAGAGGCGGCTTCAGGCCTCTGGGCCACCTCGATCGCCCTGGTCTCGATCGGCCTGAGCGTGCCTGATGCTGGTGATCACCTCTGGTTTTATATCTACGACCGCGATATTTTGCCGGCCCGGGTGCATGCGCCCTACCGCAAGTCGCCGGATAACGTCCCGCAGGGTTGCAGTTCCCTGCAGTTTGAAACCTATTTTTCCCGCTATAAGCCGCTAGAGCTGTCTGAAGAAGCCCTGGTGGAACATGTGGCCGGGGCGGCTGAAAAAATGGGCCTACTTAAAAAATCAGACATTGCCGTTACCGACTGCCGCATCCTTCCCTATGCCAACGTGGTTTTCGAAAAGAACATGATCGCCAAACGCCGGGTGGTGTTAGAGTTTCTGGCCGAAAAAGGGATCCTTCCGGTGGGGCGTTTTGGGGAATGGGATTATCTCTGGAGCGATCAGAGCTATTTGAGCGGCAAAAAGGTTGAAAACCTGCCCTCTATGTTATAATTTTGGTGTAGAGAGTGTTTTGAAAGGAGGGTTGCTGCTATGGCAGGATACTCAGACAAAGATAATAACAGAGATTCAGGCGAAAATTGGAACCGGAACAGTTATGATGAAGACAGCCGGGAACCGGTTGCAGGCAGCAGCCCGGACAATGAGCAAAAAGCCCACGGAGAAGGTAATGCCCGGGAGGGAGACAACCAGGGTTCACACTGGTTTGATGAGCTGGAAACGCTGGAAGAGGAACCTTCTGAATATACCGGTAGAGGCGAGCGGCGCAGGAACCATAAAAAAGCGCGCATCAAAAAGACCCTGCTTGCAGCAGGCGGAGTTCTTATGCTTCTTTTAATTGGCGTAGGAGTTTATGCCTATTCCTTCTTTAGTGACATGCAGGAACCGCAGCGTATTTTGCTGGATGAGGCTTCTTTTGAAGATGACCCTGGTTACGAGGTGGACAGCGCGTTTTCAGACCGTATAGTCAATATTGCCCTGCTCGGTTTCGATCGCGGCTGGGGCCGGGAAAAAATAGAGGATGACTTGTTCCGCCCGGATGCTATCGGGGTGTTTTCAATTGATTTTGCCACCGGGGAAGTGTCGGTCGTGCGCATCACCCGCGATGCTTACGTCCCCATTTACGGGATGGGCGGTATGCATGACAAGATCAACCACTCCTACCGTTTGGGCTACCAGTACGGAGACAGTGAGGACAGCCATAAAGACGGGATTAAATATACGCTGAACACGATCAGCCATACCCTGGGGGACATCCCCATTCACTATTATGTTTCGGTCGATATGTACTCTGTTATCGAGTTAGTTGATGCCGTGGGCGGTATCTATTACGAGGTGGAAGAAACCATCTACGACAAGCATTATGAAGTGGGCCGGGTGTTAGTGCCGGAAGGACCGCAGATCATGGACGGTAAAACTTACCTGCGCTACCTGCAGTACCGCGACGATGCCACCGACCAGGATTACGGGCGTATTGACCGGCAGATGAGTTTGCTCAAGCAAACCCTTATCTACCTGCGCGATCAGGGCAAATTAAGCGATATACCTTCCATTTACCGGATTTACAAAGACTACGTGGAAACAGATTTGAACTATACCCAGATAGCAGCCCTGGCTTATTTTGCCCGGGACCTGGACATGAACAACTTTAATGTTTACGTTTTGCCGGGAGACGGACAGACTAAAGATGGCGTTTGGTACCAGGTCCTGAAGCAGGAGGAGCGGCTGGAGATAATCAAGGAAGTATTCGGCGTCGAGGCTGAAAAATGGCCTCCCATTGTCTTAGAAGACAGCCCGGAATATATCGAGGAGCAGGAGCGCTTGCGCCGGGAAGAAGAAAGGGATCGTCCTTTTGAAGAAAGGGATTTTCCTTTTAACAGAAACGATAATGAATCCGGCCCGGGGGACGAGGCGCCGGAAGAAGAAGCGCCTGAACCTGTTGAAGAGCCCGGGGAGCCGGGCGAATCAGATGAAGGAACCGGTGAAGATCCGTACGGATCCGGGGAAGAGGAACCGGCTGATGAGGAGTGTGTTGATGGGGACCCGGATCCTGGGCGGGAGCCGGCAGAAGAAGGGGACGGAGGCAATGATAACTGGTAATAAAGGCAGGGATGAGCATGGCTAACCTGTCATCAAAAATCAAGTTATATATTTCGCTCGGGATCGTTTTATCGATCATCCTGGCTTCATTTTCTATAATCTTTTACGGTGTTTACCAGGTTTACTACGATCCAGCTTCACTTTTTCGCCATGATTTTGGCGGCGGTGGGGAGGTAGAAGAACATTTTGAAGAACGGGTGGTCAATGTTGCCGTTTTAGGTCTGCACAATCGCCGGGAAGACAATACCTTTGGCGAGGTGTACTTCGTGGACACCATTCTGGTGGCCTCGGTAAATTTTGACCGTGATTCGGTAACCCTGCTCGCCGTGCCCCGCGACTCGTACGTTGAAATTGCTCATGCTGGAGAAAAAGACCGGGTCCGCCAGTCTTACAGCTACGGGTTTGATGCGGCCGGGGATGACGGGAGCCTGGACCAGCAGCATGCAGAAGGCATGCGTTACGCTGTAGATACGATCGCCAGTTTGCTAGACGGGGTTGAACTGCAATACTACATTGCCATGGATATCCAGGGTTTAGAGCAGCTGATCGACTCTTTAGGCGGAGTATACTATACAGTGGAAGAAGACATGATCGGGCCGACACCACAGGAGTCACTGTGGGCGGGCCCGCAGATGCTTGATGGACGCGGTTACCTGACCTATTTGACTTACCGGGAAGATGATGCCAGGGACGATCTGAACCGCATGGAACGCCAGAAATCGCTGCTCCTGGCCACTTTTGACTATTTCCAGGAAATGGGCCTGTTCCGCTACGTTATTCCCACCTACGCGGCTTACCGGGAACATGTGCGCACCGATTTGAATTTTAACCAGGTCACCGCCCTGACTTTGTTTGCCGCCGAGCGCCTGGAAGCGGACGCTATATATGACTATTCCCTGCAGGGTGAATATTATTCTTCAGAAGACGGTGACACCTACTACCTGGAACTGGACGAAAGCAGTAAGAAAGAGCTGCTCGAAAAGGTTTTTGCCCCTGCACCGCAGTAAGGGCTAAGTTTAAAGGGGATTTTTTTAAAAGGGAGCAGCGAAGACGGTTTGTTTATAAAAATGTTCCCGGTAAAACCGGGCGGGAAAATTGACGAGGGCTGATTTTAGAAAACGCACTTACTTGAAACCCCACTGAATACTGGAGGAAGCATACATTGAATTTAAACAGGTCCGGCAATGATGGCAGCAGGGAAGGCAGCAGCAAACATGACTACATGAGCAGTCTTCCCGGAAAGCACTGCCTGGTAACAGGCGCGGCGGGGTTTGTAGGATCGCATCTTTCAAGGCGCTTGCTTGCCCTGGGCTGCCGGGTAACCGGGATTGACTGCTTTACCGATTACTACGACCGGGAGCTCAAGGAAAACAATACAGCGCCCCTCTTAAAAGAGCCCGGCTTTGCATTGCTCAGGCGTGATCTGGCTGAGATAGAAGACGGCTGGGTAAAGGATGTGGATTTAGTTTTCCACCAGTCGGCCCAGGCGGGGGTCAGGGCCAGCTGGGGGGAAGAGTTTGCCCATTATACCCGCCACAATGTTCTTGCCACCCAGCGCCTCTTGGAATGGGTCCGGCTCAGCAAGCCGGAGCGTTTTGTTTACGCTTCATCTTCTTCCGTTTACGGGGATACGGGCAAACTGCCCATGCATGAAGAAGATTTGCCCCGGCCCATGTCTCCCTACGGGGTAACCAAACTGGCGGCAGAGCACCTCTGCAACCTTTATTATCAAAACTTTGCCGTGCCGGCAGTCAGCCTGCGCTATTTT
>Ga0207421_10008254_pt1 | contig 10859 bp, 12 predicted proteins | sample SodLakKL_010_SED_4_FD_187542 | JGI IMG/M metagenome (GOLD analysis project Ga0207421, IMG submission 187542) | Alkaline sediment microbial communities from Lake Tanatar, Kulunda Steppe, Russia - 8KL_010_SED (SPAdes) (version 2) | ecosystem: Environmental > Aquatic > Non-marine Saline and...
AGCGCCGCCAGCTGCTCCTCATCGATGAAGATTTCCAGCTCGCCGGGATTCTCGAAGTCCAGCAGGGTGGTCAGGAACGTGGCGCTGTTGATGCCAGACTCGCCGCGCTCCGCCATGTAGGCCAGGGTTGAAGCCAGCAGGGTGCCCCCGAGGCAATAGCCGATGATGTTGACATCGCGCTCACCGATGGCCTGCTCGATGGCGTCCAGCGCCGCCAGCGGGCCATCGGTCATGTAATCCTCGAACCGCTTGTTCGCCAGCTTGGCACTGGGGTTACACCAGGAAATGACGAACACGGTGAAGCCCTGCTCCACCAGCCACTTCACCAGGGAGTTCTTGGGCCGCAGATCAAGAATGTAGTACTTGTTGATCCACGGCGGCACGAACAGCAGCGGCCGGCGGGCCACCTGCTCGGTGGCCGGCGCGTACTGAATCAGCTGCATGAGCTCATTCTGGTAGACGACCTTGCCCGGTGTGATCGCCAGGTCCTTGCCCACCTCGAAGGCGTCCGGATTGGTCTGGCGGATTTTCAGGGTGCCGTTACCGCGCTCCAGGTCCTCCAGCAGCTTGTTGAGGCCATCCATCAGGTTCTGACCGCGGGTCTCCACGGTCCGCTCGAGCACCTCGGGATTGGTGGCCAGAAAGTTGCTGGGCGACATGGCACTGACAAACTGGCGGGTGTAGAAGTCAATTTTCCGCCGGGTGCGGTCATCCAGGCCGTCGACGTTGTCGACGGTTCGATGCAGGTAGTCCGCGGTCAGCAGATAGGACTGCTTGACGAAGTCGAAGAACGGGTTATCCTCCCAGCCCTCGTGGGCAAAGCGCTTGTCGCGCTTTTCCGGCTGCCGAACCGGCTCGCTCTCCACCCCCATCATGCGTAGCGTGGAGTTCTGCATGATGGACATGTAGTCCTGCCAGAACGCCATCTGGGCCTGCATCAACTGGACCGGATCCGCCATCAGGCGGGCGTAAAGATCCTGGAACAGCTTGCTCATGTGCAAGGCATCATCCATGGATACCTGCTGGCCGGCTTCCTGACGCGCCAGAAAATCCTTGACCAGTTGCTGACTGCGGCCCGCGATTTCCGACATTGAGCGATTCAGTTCGCTGGGATCGATGCCCTCGAGTCCGCTATCCTTTTTTTCAGTCATCTTTCCGATCGCCTCCAGGCGCGAGTGGTATCAGAATCATACGGCACCGCGACAAATCGCCACAATCACGGCCACTGCCCCTGGTGGTTGGCGATGTGGATGACCGGCGGGCTGACGACGTCGCCCGGCAGACTGGCGCCTCGCCGTCACGGGTCCCTGCAGAAGGTGAACTCTACCTGCAGCTCGACGCCAATGGTCTGGCGTTATGCCTTAACCAGCGGCCCTCCATGTGTCTGCGCGTTGACTACCTCACCGGCGCCCAGGGTTATCGCGGTGCCCGCCTTGCGCCCCGTCGGGAGCTGATCGCCCGGGCCTGCGGCCTCACCGGCAGCCACCAGCCCCGCATCGTCGACGCCACCGCCGGGCTGGGACGGGACGCCTTCGTTCTTGCCCGGCTGGGAGCCCGGGTCACGCTCATCGAGCGATCGCCGGTCATCGCGGCGTTGCTGGACGATGGTCTGCGCCGTGCCCGGGAAGGGGGCCTCGAGGACATCACCAATCGACTCGATCTTGTTTGCGCGGATGCCCGGTTCTGGCTCGGCGCCGGGGACAGCCAGGCTGAGCGGGGGGATGTGATTTATCTGGACCCCATGTACGCCGGCGATCGCCGTCAGGCCGCCGCCGGCAAGGAGCTGGCGCTCCTGCAGCGTCTGCTGGGGCCGGATGAAGCCGCTGACGCCCTACTGCCGGCCGCCATGACGGCCGCCCGGGATCGGGTGGTGGTCAAGCGTCAACGACGGGCGCCGCCGCTGGCGGATCAGCCACCGGATCATTCCCATCAGGGACGCAGCACCCGCTTCGACGTCTACCTAATCAAAAAGGCGCAGCCGGCTGATAGCGCGGAATACTGATCGAGGCCTCCAGCGCCAGCATGGCCGACCAGGGATCCGTTGCCGTGGCCGGCGCATGGAGATCACCCTCACCGACCAGTCGAAGCCTGAGATCGCTGAATCCTGCCCGCGCCAGCGCCGTGGCCACCCCCGCCTGGGCCGCGGCGTCCGCCTCTCCCGCCAACAGCGCCAGAAGCGTCCCGCCGCGCTGGCTGGCCGGATCGAACTCCGCCAGCCGCAGGCTTCTCAGCCGCTCGCCGAAGGCCTCCCGCAGCACCGGCCAGGTCTGTTGCAGGCGCTGGCGGTGCGCACCATTGAGGCGGGGCACATCGGGCATGGCCCGTCGCAGCGCCAGATCGATGAGAATTTCCGGGGGCGCGCCGGTGCGCAGGACCACGATGGGAGCCCGGCCGCCAAGACCGGGGTGAGGGCTCATCCACCAGTTGCTGGCTGCCTGCTCGCCGGCACGATCACAGTAACGAAGCCGCTCCAGGAAATGCAGATCACAGCTGACACGACGGCTCCCGGCCACCAGCAGCAGCCGGCCGGGTCGCCCGCAGGCCTCGCAGGTCACCTGCGCCGCCTCGCGGGCCCGAAATACCGCCGGCTTGATGCGATCCCGAACGCCATCAAAGCGAATCTCGAGAGCGCCGTGGGCAGCCACCAGCCGACGCCATCGAAAACCACCCCGCTCGGCCTCGGGCACCAGCGACTCGACTTCGGTGAACAGGCATTTCATCACCGGGTGCCAGCCCACCGGGACATTGACTTCAACGGGATCGGATTCCGCAGCGACACCGCGCTGCCGGAACTGCCAGGCGTGACGGAGCTGTGCCTCCGCCAGAAATGCTCGATGTCGACGTTCGTCTTGAATGGCAACCATAAAAACAAAAAACCCGTGACCGTCGCCAGTCACGGGTTTTCCAGAATAGCTTAAGCCATTACCAGTCGCGGCGCGGGCCACCCCCACCGCCGGCGGGCTTACGATCCTGCGCTTCGTTGATGCGCAGCGTGCGCCCACCCATCTCGGTGCCATTCAGCGCCTCGATGGCGGCATCCGCCTCGGAAGGGTCCATGCGAACGAAGCCAAAGCCACGGGGGCGACCGGTTTCCCGATCGGAGATCATCCGGACTTCCTTGACCTCGCCATGAGCGGCAAACAGGTCACGAATTTCGTCCTCGGAGGCGGAAAAGGGCAGATTGCCCACATAAATCGATTTCATCACTTAGTCTCATCACACACTGCCGTCCGGGTATGGTCCGGCAGGTTAAACATCGCAGAAGGTTCTACCCTTCCTTCGGACGGTCCGATCGTCGGCCCGCCGGATCCGACATCTCCTTGACATCAGATCTGCCATCGACAATACGGCACCCCCCGACCCCACGCAATCAGTATTTCAATCGGAAATCAGCTCCAGTCCCGGTATGCTGTCGCCGAATCCGGCCATTCAGCAGACAGGAGACGTATGTCGTGGGAGCCCCTCTGGACAGTGGCGATGCCATTCTTGACCGGCAGGCCGCTCAGTCACACTGGCTGCTGCGCACGCCGCTTGCGGCGGTCCTGGTGTACCACGGCCTGGAAAAGTGGCTTGGCACGGGGGTTGGCGCCTTTGCTGAGGCCATGAACTTCCCCCTCGGCCTCGCTGTGGCGGTGGTGGTCCTGGAGCTGATGGCCGGCCTGCTATTGCTGGCGGGAGCACTCACCAATGACTGGATCACCCGCCTGGGGGCCGCACTGGCCTGCCCGGTGCTGCTGGGCGCCATTTTTCTCGTCCACTGGGGCCAGTGGCACTTTTTGCCCTCAGCCAGCCATCCCATGGGAGGGATGGCGTTCCAGGTCACCCTGCTCTGCCTGTCCATTTACCTGCTGATCCGCGGCAATCAGACCTGATGAAAGACGATCACCCAACCCGCCGCCAACTGATCGCCCGGCTGTCCAGAACCGTGGTCTACACCACCCCGCTGCTGATTGCCGTCACCGGTGCTGCGTCGCTGCACGCCATCGTCTCGGACATCCGGCAACCCGGCGACACGCCGGACACCGCGCCGGAAGCCACGCCCGAGGCGACTCCGGAGGCAACGCCGGAAGCCATGCCCGAGGCGACACCGGAAGCCACTCCGGAGGCCGCGCCCGAGGCCACACCGGAAGCGACCCCCGAAGCCGTGCCGGAGGCGACACCCGAGGCAATGCCCGAAGCAACCCCCGACAACAACGACTGAGGGTCGCCCTCAGCGGTTCGAAGTGGCCCGGGCGGAGTCTCGATAGCGACGATCCAGTGCCTGCTGGATGCTGGGGTGGACAAACCGGCTGACATCCCCGCCCAGGGCGGCGACTTCGCGGACCAGGCTGGATGAAATGTAGGAATACTTCTCGGCGGGGGTCAGAAACACCGTTTCTATCCGATCCATGAGTTGCCGGTTCATGCTGGCCAGCTGGAACTCGTACTCGAAGTCCGACACGGCGCGCAGCCCCCGCAGGATCACGCCAGCGCCCTGGGCCTTGACGAAATCCACCAGCAGGGTATCGAAGGCGATCACCTCGACGTTGTCATGGCCCTGAAGGACATGCCGGGCCATCTCCACCCGTTCCTCCAGTGCGAAAGCGGGCTGCTTGGAAGGGCTTGGATAGCCCGCTACCCCCACCACCAGGCGGTCAAACAGGCGAGAGGCCCTTTCAACCAGATCGCTGTGGCCGTTGGTCAACGGGTCAAACGTGCCGGGATATACTGCCGTGACCGCCATGATGTCTCCTCCGTTGCGGTGCAGCATAATAGAAGCCACCGCGTCAGGATGCCACCCTTTTTGGTCAACTTCAGTCCGGCCGCGGGCCGACCAGCACGCCGTGCACGTCCCCGGCCCGGGTCTCGCGGGTCACCGCCCAGTCTGCCGGCAGATCCAGGGCTGCGGCTCGGGCATCCGACTCCACGTAAACCACGCCCTCCGGCTGGACCCAGCCCTCGGCGAGCACGCGATTCAGCATGGGCTGCTGAAGTGCCAAGGCAAAAGGGGGATCCAGAAAGACAATATCGAAGGGACCGGCGTCGGCGCCGGGATAGCGGCCCGCGTCACCGCACCACACCTGGCCCCGATCGCTTGCGCCGAGCTGTTCGAGATGATCCTGCAGGTGACGGGCGGCCCGCCGGGCGCGCTCAACGAAAACGGCGTGCGCCGCTCCCCGGGACAGTGCCTCCAGCCCCAGCGCGCCCGTGCCCGCGAAAAGGTCCAGCACCGACGCCCCGGCGATCCGGCCCTGCAACCAGTTGAACAGCGTTTCGCGGACCCGATCGCCGGTGGGGCGCAGGCCCGGTGAGTCAGCGACTCGAAGGCGACGCCCGCGCCACTCGCCCCCGATGATCCGCAGACGGCCACTCATGCACTCATTCAACCGCCTCGATCACCTCTGCGGGACCCACCAGGACAGTCACCAGACGCTGTGGCGGAATTCGCTCCCGGAGCGCACCACGGACGTCCTCAACCTGCAGGGCGTCAATCCGCTCCACAAACCGGGGCAGATAATCCCGGGGCAGATCGTGGAATCCCATGGTGGCCACGTACCCCAGCAGTGCCCGGTTGCTGTCCAACTGCAGCGGGAAGCTGCCGGTGATATTGCGAACCGAGGCCTCCAGCCGATCGTCGGATGGCCCCTCGTCCCGCAACTCGTCGAGGCTGCCCCGAAGCACGCTCAGCGCCTCCCCTAGTGCCTCGTTACGGACCTGGGTCGCCATCTGGAAGCGGCCGGCCCGCACGCCGGCGGTCAGACTCGATGAGCTGCTGTAGGAGAGGCCCCGCTCCTCGCGCATCCGCTCGGCCAGCAGTGAGGTCAGCCCACCGCCGCCGAGTATGTGGTTGGCGAGATACAGCGCGTAATACTGATCATCGCCCCGGCGGATGGATGGCTGACCCGCCACCACATGGGTCTGCTCCGCATCGAAGGGAATCCGCACGGTCACCGGCTCGTCGGGCATGGTGACCGTTGGCAGCGGCTCCAGGGTCGTGCCGTCGGGCAGCGCCCCGGCAACCCGGCGGGCGATGTCCTCCGCCTGGCTCCGATTCAGATCGCCGACGATGGCGATCACTCCATTGGCCGCCGTGTAATGCCCCTGGTGAAAATCCTGCACGTCGGCGCGGGTCATGGCCTGCAGCGATTCGGCCTCGCCACCGGGAGGAGTGGCATAGGGGTGGTCGCCGTAAATGGCCCGGGCAAACGCCCGCTCGGCCAGCGATGACGGTGATGATTCCACCTGCCGAAGGCTCAGCAGCATCTGCTGCCGGACACGCTCCAGCGCGTCCTCCGGAAAGGCCGCGCCAGCCAGTGCCCGGGCCAAGTTTTCCACGCTGGGCTCCAGCCGCGTCGGATCACTCAGGCTCCGGAGCGAGACCTCGGCGGTGTCCCGCCCGCTGCCGGTGGACACCCGCGCTCCGTGACGCTCGAAAGACCGGGCGATCTCACCGGCGCTGTGCTCTTCGGTCCCTTCCAGCAGCAGGTTGCTGACCATCCGCGCCAGACCCGGCTGGTCATCATCCCGGGCGCTGCCCGCATCGAAAGTGACCCGCAGATCGACGATGGGCAGCTCGCTGCGCTCCACAAAAAGCACTCGGGCACCGTTGTCGGTCTGCCACTCCTGAATGTCCACCTCCATCGCACCCCCTGAGCCCATGAGCAGAAAAAGTCCCAAACCCGTCAGCCACCGCCTCATGACTGACTCTCCTCATCCGCCGGCCGCAGGACCCCGATGGTGAGCTGTTCCGGCCGCAGGTAACGTCGGGCTGCTGCCTGGATATCCTCGGCGGTGACGGCACGGATCTGCTCCTCGAACGCGCCAAGGGTCTCCCATCCGGCCCCGGTCGTCTCCAGCATGCCGAGCTGCATGGCCTGAAAGAACACCGAGTCGAGCTGGAAAAGATGATCCGCCAGCACCTGGCTGCGGGCCCGCTCCAGCTCTTCGTCACTGACCGGCTCCTCCTGCAGGCGAGCAATCTGCTCACGCAGGGCGGCTTCCACGCTCTCCACGTCATCGTCGCTGGGCACCCCGTAGAGCGAGAACTCGGCGTCCAGCCGGGTCATCGGGTTGTAACCGGCCCCCGCCGCGGCGGCCACGCCACTGCCACGAACCAGCCCTTCCGGCAATCGGGCCCCCTCACCGCCGTCCAGCACGGTGGACAGCATCAACAGGGCGTAAGGATCCCCGGGATTTTCCGCGGTGGCGTAAGAGGGCACCGTGTAGCCCATTCGCAGCTGCGTGATGCGGGCCTGGGGATCGGGGTAGTCAAGGCGGCGCTCCCCCGGGGGATCGATGGCCACGGGATCATGCACCGGCGGCACTGCCCGGGCGGCGATCCCTCCGAAATAGTTCTGGGCCAGTTCATGGACTTCATCGGGGTCCACATCACCCGCGACCACCAGGGTGGCATTGGACGGCGTGTACCAGTGCTCGTACCAGGCCTCCAGCTCCTCGGTGCCGGTGGCCCGAATATCGTCCGCCCAGCCGATGATGGGGTGGGCGTATCCAGAACCCGCATGGGCAATGGCTGCAAAGCGCTCGGCGAATCGCCCCTCCGGCCGGTCATCGGTGCGCAGTCGACGCTCCTCCAGCACCACCTCGCGCTCGGTGGCCACCGCCTCGGACCGGAGCAGCAGATTGGCCATGCGGTCGGCCTCCAGCTCCAGGGCGATGGACAGCCGATCCGCAGCCAACACCTCGAAATAGGCCGTGAAGTCGCGACCGGTGAACGCATTGAGGCGGCCGCCCTCGCGGGCGATGATGTCCGAGAATTCGCCTTCCGGCACCGCCTCGGTGCCCTTGAACATCATGTGCTCAAGGAAATGCGAAATCCCGGTCTGGCCACGGGTTTCATAACTGGAACCCACCCGGTACCAAACCTGGGAAACCACCACCGGCGCCCGGCGGTCCTCCCGCACCAGGACCTGCATGCCATTGTCGAGGGTGTATTCCCGGACACCGGGCACCGACTCGGAGGCGATGGCAGGCACTGCCATGAGGGCCGGAACCAGCGCCAAAATCGCAGAACGTGTTGTCATGAGTGCCGAATCTCCCGAAAGGCGATGATACGATAACGGTAGTTTGTTCGCTTTCCACTCCAGAGAGTTCCCATGCTGCCATTTCGCCGCAAGCACCGCGCCGGTGATTCCGAAGAAAAATCCACGTCTCCGGAGACGGCAGGCTCCAGCGGTGGCCTGCTGGAGCGGTTACGCGCCGGACTGCGGCGAACCGGCAGCGGCCTCGGGCAGCTGTTTCTCGGGCGCAAGCAGATCGACGAAGATCTGCTGGACGAGCTGGAAACGTTGCTCCTCATGGCCGACTTGGGCGTCGATGCCACCCGTTCGATCATTGACGACCTGACCGCCCGACTCAAGCGCAACGAACTGGCGGATACCGAAGCACTGCGCCTGGCGCTTCGCGAAGACATGCTCCGCATCCTCGAGCCGGTGGCCCGCCCCCTGGAGCTGCCGGAACAGGATGGCCCGGTCGTCGTGCTGACCGTCGGCGTCAACGGCGCCGGCAAAACCACCACCATCGGCAAGCTCGCCGCCCGGCTGAAAGACCAGAGTCATGGCGTCATGCTGGCGGCCGGCGATACCTTCCGGGCCGCCGCCGTCGAGCAGCTTCAGGCCTGGGGCGAACGCACCGGCGTGCCGGTGATCAGTCAGCCCACCGGCGCCGACAGTGCTTCGGTGGTCTTTGATGCTCACCAATCTGCGGTCGCCCGAGGCGTGGATGTGATGATCGCGGACACCGCCGGCCGGCTGCATACCCAGAGCAACCTCATGGAAGAGCTCCGCAAGATCCATCGCGTTCTGGGCAAGCAGGATGAGCGCGCACCCCATGAGGTCCTGCTGGTGCTGGATGCGGGCACCGGCCAGAACGCCCTGGCCCAGGCCGAGCAGTTCCAGCAGGCCGTCAGTGTCACCGGCCTGGTGCTGACCAAACTGGATGGCACCGCCAAGGGGGGCGTGATTTTCGCGATGGCCAAGCGCTTCGGGCTGCCGGTCTACTTTATCGGTGTCGGTGAGGGAGTCGACGATCTGCGACCCTTTGACGCCGAGGCCTTTGTGGACGCCTTACTCGACCAGGCCGGTCAGTCCAGCGACGGGCCATGATCCGTTTTGAGCAGGTGGGCAAACGCTACCCGGGGGGACACGATGCGCTCCGCGGCCTGAGCGTGGAGGTCGCCCGGGGAGAAATGACTTTCGTCACCGGCCCGAGTGGTGCCGGCAAGAGCACCTTCCTGCGGCTGATCCCCCTGCTGGAGCGGCCCACTCGGGGCAACGTCATCATTGACGGGGTCAACCTCGCCGGCCTGCCCCGGCGCAGGATCCCGTTCCTGAGGCGGCGCATCGGCGTCGTCTTTCAGAATCATCGCCTGCTTCAGGACCGCAGCGTCTTCGACAATGTGGCACTGCCGCTGATCATCGCGGGCCGGCCTCATCAGGAAGTACAGCGACGGGTCCGCGCCGCCCTCGACAAGGTCGGGCTGCTGACCCGTGAACGGGCCGATCCGGTCACCCTGTCCGGCGGCGAACAGCAGCGGGTTGGCATCGCCCGAGCGGTCGTCACCCGTCCGCCGGTGCTGCTGGCGGACGAGCCCACCGGCAATCTGGACCCGGCGCTCTCCGAGGAAATCATGCAACTCTTTCAGCAGTTCAATCAGGTGGGCGTCACCGTGGTCATTGCCAGCCACGATCTCTCGCTGATCCAGCGCCTGGGTCACCGTCGCATTCAGCTGGAGGAGGGCCGGCTGGCGTGAGGGGTCTGGACAGTCTCAAGCGCTGGCTGGAGCAGCACGCCCGGGCGGCGATCGGAGCTCTGGGCCGCCTGGCTCGGCGGCCGGCCGGGAGCCTCATGACCACGGCGGTGGTGGGGATTGCCCTGGCGCTGCCCGGCGGTTTTCTGGTGGGACTGGACAACCTCGAGGCCGCCACCGGCGGCTGGGACGGCAACCCGCGGCTTTCCGTGTTCCTGGAGAAGGATGTACCGGAAGATCAGCAGGCCCGCATGGCGGATCGCCTTCGTGCCATGGACCCCGTCCTGGGCGTTGAACGGATTGACCCGGATACCGGCCTCGCCGAGCTTCGGGAACAGACCGGACTTGCTGACTCCCTGAGCCTGCTGGACGACAACCCTTTGCCCCCGGTCCTGGATGCACGACTCATCGAGGGCATTGGCTCCAACGCCACGGATACGCTCCTGGCCGAGGTCCAATCCATGGCCGGCGTCGATGAAATACGTCTCGACCGCCTCTGGCTGGAACGCCTGCAGGCGCTTACCTCGCTGGCCGGACGGGTGGTGACCCTGGTGGCCCTGCTGCTGGGCCTCACCGTGGCCCTGGTGGTGGGAAACACCATTCGTCTGGATATCGCCAATGCCCGCCCGGAAATCGAGATCACCAAGCTGATCGGCGGCACCGACGGCTTTGTCCGGCGGCCGTTTCTGTACGCCGGACTCTGGCATGGGCTCGCCGGCGGCGTGCTGGCCGCCCTGTTAATGAATGTCGGGGTAGCGCTGATCACCGGCCCCGCCGGTCAGCTGGCGGCCCTTTACGACAGCGGTTTCGTGCCGACCGGCCCGGGTCTGAGCGGTACGCTGGCTCTGATCGCCACCGGCGGTGGCCTGGGATTGCTGGGTGCGTGGCTGGCGGTCGGGCGGCACCTCGCCGACATCGAGCCGGGGCATTGAACCAAGTCAGCGGGTCAGAAATCGGATAGGCAGTGCTAAACTACTGAATGATTTGGCGAGGGTCTGAAATGTCGTCCGGAACATCACTGATCAATGTTCAATACGAATCGTTGCCGCTGCGCGCCGGCAGCGAGGATCAGTACATTCGAGCGGTCAATGCCATTCCGGCCCTGAGTGCCGAG
>Ga0207421_10008256_pt1 | contig 10858 bp, 15 predicted proteins | sample SodLakKL_010_SED_4_FD_187542 | JGI IMG/M metagenome (GOLD analysis project Ga0207421, IMG submission 187542) | Alkaline sediment microbial communities from Lake Tanatar, Kulunda Steppe, Russia - 8KL_010_SED (SPAdes) (version 2) | ecosystem: Environmental > Aquatic > Non-marine Saline and...
CGGCTAGAATGGCTCGTCTGCACAATGACCTTAATATTTTGACGCTGGGGTCGCGCTCTACCGGTGCTGGACTGGCGCTGGATATTGTGGAGGTTTTTATAACCTGTTCTTACGAAGGAGGTCGTCACCAGCGCAGGCTGGAAAAGATAGAACCTTAGGGCGCCAGGCCGGGAAAACAAAAAATGACAGGCTTTTGGTGCTTGACAGGAGAAGGAGAAGGATAACAATGGAGAACGTGTTGATGGTAGATCATCCCCTGGTTCAACACAAGCTAACTTATTTGAGGCAGAAAAAGACGTCGCCCAAAGAATTTCGTTCCTTGATGGAAGAGCTAACCCTGCTCATGCTTTACGAAGCCACCCGTTCACTTCCCCTGGTGGAGGTAGAAATTGAAACCCCGGTAAGCCGGGCCAGGGGAAAAATAATTGCGGGCAAGAAACTTGCATTTATAACCGTTTTAAGGGCGGGCCTGGGTATGGTTAACGGAGCCATGAAACTGGCACCCAGCGCTCGGGTAGGGCATGTGGGGATTTTCCGGGATGAAACCAGCATGCAGCCGGTAGAGTACTACTGCAAGCTTCCTTCAGGTCTGAATTTAAGAGAATGCATTGTTTTAGATCCCATGCTGGCTACGGGGGGAACGGCTGTCGAAGCAGTTAACCGTTTAAAACAGGAATCCCCTCCCTCCATCAAGGTGGTTTCTCTTATTGCTGCCCGGGAAGGATTGAATGCTTTTGTGCATAGCCATCCCGATGTGGAACTGTATCTGGCTTCCCTGGATTCCAGGTTAGACGCCCGGGGCTTTATTGTCCCCGGGTTGGGTGATGCCGGGGACCGCCTTTTTGAAACTGATTAAAATCACGGAGGTGTTTTGTTTATGAGCAAAAGACCTTCCTGGGATCAATATTTTATGGATATTACCAGGGTGGTAGCTCGTCGGTCTACCTGTTTGCGTCGCCAGGTAGGTGCCCTGATTGTACTGGATAAAAGAATCCTGACTACAGGTTATAACGGCGCTCCTGCTGGGTTAGAGCATTGCGCTTCCAGAGGGTGCCTTCGAGCCGAGAAAAACGTACCTCCCGGGGAACGACATGAGCTTTGCCGGGGGCTCCATGCGGAGCAAAATGCGATTATTCAGGCTGCCTTGCACGGTATTCAGATCAGGAGCGGGCTTCTCTACGGGACCCATTTCCCTTGCGTAGTTTGTGCCAAAATGCTGGCTAATTCTGGCATAAGCCGAGTAGTTATAGCAGAAGGTTACCCCGATGAGCTTTCCCAAAGTGTATTAAAGGAAGCAGGCATTACTGTCAGAGTACTGGGAAACCAGAGAACATAAACAATAAATAAAATTTAAACAATATATGCAATAGTTGAAAAGTATACAGAGCAGCAGGAGAATATAAGGTATTGTAGAATTTATTTTAAGAAATATGATAAAGGAAGGGTCGCTCCTTGCCGGAAAAAAGGAATCAAGGCCACAGATCCCGTGACCAGGAAACCATGGGTGTCCTAAGAGCCCTGGCCCTGCTGGTTCAGTTAGGCCTTTCCATAGCTATTCCTCTAGTAGGTCTGGTATGGTTGGGCCAGTTACTGGGAAGCTGGTGGGGAGCGGAGACTTTGTTGTTAATTGTAAGCATTTTTATAGGCCTGGGGGCGGGGTTTTTAGCGGTATACCGTATTCTTATCCGGGAAATTAAATAATATAAGCCAGGGTGACTGATGTTGCAGGAATTCCTTAACTTTCGAAAACATTTTGTAGCGCTAAACGCCGGAGTTGCACTGGTCCTGGTAACTTTCTTGTGGCTGCTGGGATGGCATGAACCTGCGCTGGGATTGATGATGGGTTTTACGGTAGCAGTACTGTCTTTCTGGGTCCACGGCAATGTTTTGTCCCGGGCTTTTTCTATGCCTTCTAATCGGGCCCGTCTTTATGTTTTTATTAATTTTTTAGCAAGGTATGTGCTTTATTTTTTTACCTTGCTGGGTGCTTTGCAGCATTCCCCGGGGCATTTTTGGGGTGCAGTAGGAGGGTTGCTGGTTCCCCGGCTGGTTATACTGGTTTTTTATACTTTTAATCTTAAAGAACTGATGGCAGCCATAAAAAGTAACCCTTCCGGCAATGAATAAATAATAAGCAAGTCAGTAGTAAAGGGGTTTGGGGGGATGATTAATGGAAATGGATTTTGGCATTGAAAAGGTATTTACTATTGAAGCCCTGGGCCTGGAAGTAACCAACACCATAGTAGTAACCTGGATAATCATGTTTCTTTTGATTGTTTTTTCCCTCTGGGTAAGAAAAAACTTGCGACAGGTTCCCAGTCAGCTGCAGGTTGTCGCCGAGCTAATAGTAGTTGGCTCTCACTGGCTGGTGGATAACAGTATGGGAGAAGGGAAGCGGGGTTTTGCACCGTACGTAATGACCCTTTCTCTTTTCCTGGTGCTGGGAAATTTGAGTGGCCTGTTAGGGGTGCGGCAACCTACCGCCGATCTTAACACTACTTTTGCCCTGGCATTGATAACCTTTATAATGGTGCATTACCACGGTATTAAGGCCAAGGGGGGGCTGGGGTACGTTAAAGGCTTCTTTGAACCGCTGGCTTTCATGTTTCCCCTTAACCTGGTGAGCGAAATAGCGCTTCCTGTTTCCCTGAGCTTCCGTCTTTTCGGGAATATGCTGGGTAGCGTTATCATCATGGCTCTTCTCTATGCCTCGGCTTCATTTATTGTCCCCGTCATTGGGCATATGTACTTCGATATTTTTGCGGGTCTCATTCAAACCTTTATCTTCGTAATGCTCACCTTGACGTTTATTACTTTGCAAATGGGTGACGTAAATTGAATGCAAAGAAGGGTGATACTTAATGATGGAGCATTTATGGGCTTTTTTAGAAACTTTCCAGCTGGAAGAACTGTTGTTGTGGTTTTCCCAGTTTGAGACCCCTCACCTGGTTATGGCTGCTTCTGCCCTGGCTGCCGGTATAGCCATGTTTGCAGGCGTGGGTCCCGGTATAGGTATGGGGGTAGCTGCCGGTATGGCAGCCAACTCCGCAGGGAGGGCCCCCGGGGAAATCCGCTCGGTAACCCTGGTGATGCTCCTGGGGCAGGCAGTAGCAGCCACGGCGGGGATATTCAGCCTGGTTATTGGCTTGTTGCTTATCTATACTAACCCGCTGGTGGAAGAATCCGGCTCATGGGTCATCCTGGTAGCTTCTACCCTGGGAGCAGGACTGGCTATACTGGGTGCTGCCGGCCAGGGTATCGGGCAGGGCTTTGCTGCCGGTAAGGGAGTAGAAGGAGTAGCCGCAAGGCCTAAGTGGCACAGTGCTATAGTCCGGGCCATGTTGTTGGGACAGGCGGTAGCGCAAACCACAGGAATATACGCCTTAATCGTTGCTTTAATATTGCTTTTTGCTAATCCTTTTGTTTAAGAGTATTTAAAAAGAAAATATGGTTTTAGAAAAGTCATAGAAAAAAAGTTTATCATACAAAAAAGGAGGATATCTACATGATCAGTGGACAAGAGCTTATCTATGCAGCTTCTGCTTTAGGAGCCGGTGCTGCCATGATTGCGGGAATTGGTGCCGGTATTGGACAGGGCTTTGCTGCAGGAAAAGGCTGTGAAGCGGTAGGGCGCCAGCCGGAGGCCCAGGGAGTAGTACTACGGACCATGCTCCTGGGGGCAGCTGTAGCGGAGACCACCGGTATTTACGCCCTGATTATTGCCCTGATTCTGCTGTACGCCAATCCTCTGGCATAATCAGTAATTTAGTCTCCCGTAACAAAGGGGGGAGGGATAATAATGGAGATAATCACCATAGGAGTAAAGGAATTACCCTTTCTGGCGCTTAATATTATAGTTCTGTATATTATTCTAAGAAAACTCCTGTATAAGCCAGTAGCTGATCTCATGGAAAACCGTACCAGGGAAATAGAAGAGGGACTTCAGCGGGCTGAAGAAAACCGAAAAAAACAGGAACAATTAAACGCGGAATATCAGGAGAAAATACAACAGGCACGCCAGGAAGCCCGGGAGATCGTGGAAAAAGCTTACACCCAGAGGGATGAAATCAGAAAAGAAGCCCGCAAAGAAGCTGACAGAAAAACTGAAGAAATGCTGGCTAAAGCTCGCAGCGAAATAGAAGCCGAAAAGAAAAAGGCTTTTGAGGAGCTCCGCCAGGATGTAGCCCGTATCTCTGTAGCCATAGCCGGCAGGATTATGGAAAAAGAAATTGACCAGGCTTCCCAGGAAAAACTCATTCAGCGGTACCTGGAAGAGGTAGGGAGGGCATCATGATCCGCCTAGCCGTTGCTCAAAATTACGCTCGGGCTTTGTATCAGTTAAGCCAGGAAAAAGGCATTTCCCACCAGGTGCTCTCGGGGCTGGAATTTTTGGAGAGCTACCTGCAAACTGAATCCAGCCTGGAAGGGATTTTGTGTCATCCTCTGATAGGGAAAAAAGCCAAAAAGGAGCTTTTGCAGGAAATATTAAACCTTAAAGAAGATGAACCTCCCGAAGAATTATACAGTTACCTGTTTCTTATGGTGGACAAAGGAAGAAGCGGCCTTCTTCCACAGACCATAGAACAGTATCGCCGTTGTTATCAAGAGGAGAGGGACATCCAGGTAGTAGAAGTTATTTCTCCCGGGAAATTAAAAGAGAAACAAAAAGAGATTATCGTAGATAACATGCAAAGGTATACCGGACGCCAGGTTGTCCTCGAGGAAAAAACAGACCCTTCCCTTAAAGGGGGAGTGGTTCTCAAAATTGGCTCCCACATGCTAGACGGCAGCCTGGATACCCGGTTAAAGAGACTGGAAAAACAACTGGTTCAGTCGGGGAGCAAGTAGAACTGGGGGTGAAATAAGTGAGCATTAGACCTGACGAGATTAGTGAAGTAATAAAGAAACAGATAGAAAACTATCAGGACAAAGTAGAGATGGTGGACACGGGCGTAGTCATCTACGTGGGTGACGGTATTGCCCGTATTTACGGGCTGGAGAGTTGCATGGCCATGGAGTTGCTGGAGTTCCCCCATGAGGTCTACGGCCTGGCCCTGAACCTGGAAAAGGACAACGTAGGTGTGGTTATCATGGGGAATTTTGAGAAGATAAAAGAAGGCGACCTGGTTAAAAGGACGGGACGCATTGCCCAGATACCAGTGGGAGAAGAAGCCCTGGGTAGAGTAGTGAATTCTCTGGGGCAACCGGTAGACGGGAAGGGTCCCCTGGAAACAGACCAACATCGTCCCGTGGAAAGCCTGGCACCGGGAGTGACACACCGTCAGCCGGTTAAAGAGCCCCTGCAAACCGGGCTCAAGGCGGTAGATTCCATGATACCCATTGGCCGAGGGCAGCGCGAGCTTGTCATTGGTGATCGGGGAATTGGTAAAACCGCCATTGGTGTAGACACTATTCTGAACCAGAAAGATTCTGATGTGCACTGCATTTATGTGGCTATAGGCCAGAAAAGGTCCACCGTCGCCGGGGTGGTGCAGATACTGGAAGAGCACGGTGCTATGGAGTACACTACGGTAGTTGCCGCCACGGCCAGTGAACCGGCACCGCTCCTGTACATGGCACCCTACGCCGGGGCTGCCCTGGGAGAAGAATTTATGTATAATGGTAAACATGCGCTGGTAATTTATGATGATTTGACCAAGCATGCTACTGCTTACCGGCAGCTTTCCTTGCTATTGCGCCGTCCTCCGGGCAGGGAAGCATTTCCCGGTGACGTGTTTTATCTGCATTCCCGCCTGTTAGAGCGGGCAGCAAAGCTTTCCGATGAAAGAGGCGGCGGATCGTTAACTGCACTGCCCATTATCGAAACCCAGGCGGGCGACGTATCCGCTTATATTCCTACTAACGTTATTTCTATTACCGACGGACAGATTTTCCTGGAAAGCGACCTGTTCTTCTCTGGAATTCGTCCGGCTATCAACGCGGGTGTCTCCGTTTCCCGGGTAGGTGGTAACGCCCAGAATAAGGCGATGAAGAAAGTTGCGGGAAGCCTGCGGCTGGACCTGGCCCAGTACCGAGAACTTGCTGCTTTTGCTCAGTTTGGCACCGAGCTGGATAAAGCCACCCAGGCTCGTTTGCAGCGTGGAGAGCGAACCATGGAAATACTCAAGCAAGACGAAAATGCTCCCATGCCGGTAGAACATCAGATAGCCATCATTTATGCGGCTACCAACGGGTACCTGGATGATATTCCTGTGGAGGAAGTGACCAGATTCGAAGTCGCTTTCCACCGTCACATGGATACTGAGGAAGGGGAACTGTTAAAACAAATCAGAGAGACAGGGGCCCTGGAAGAAGAAACGGAAAAAGCCCTACAGGCAGCCATTACTTCTTTCAAGGAGAACTGGGGAGTGCCTGCCCGAGAGAAAGAGCAGGAAACTGCCTGATCAAGGGAAGGTGATGATTAGTAATGAGTAACAACACCAAGGAAATTAAACGCCGTATACGTAGTGTTCAAAATACCGAGCAGATTACCCGGGCCATGGAAATGGTGGCGGGAGCCAAGCTTCGCAAAGCCCAGGTACAGCTGGAGGCATCTCGTCCATACGGTCAGCACATGCGCCAGGTTATAAAGCGCATCCTGGCTTATTCCCTGCAGCTGGACCACCAGTTCCTGGAAGAAAGGGAAGTCAAAAGCAGTGGCTATCTGGTTATAACCTCGGACCGGGGTCTTTGCGGAGGGTATAACACCAACTTATTGAGAAAGTTGCTGGCGGAGTTAGACCAGGAAAAGGACAACCAGTTCTTTGTCGTAGGACGCCGGGGAAGAGATTACTTGCGACGCCGGGGCTATAATATAGTTTATGAATACCTTAACGTAGAAGATATTCCCGGGTGGGACCGGGTGCAGTCCTTGGGGAAAATGGCGGTACAGATGTTTCAGGACGGCATAGTAGATGAGCTTTACGTATGTTACAACCATTTTATCAACGCCTTGCAGCAGAAGCCGGTTTTTCAGCGTCTGCTGCCTTTAACCCCACCGGACCCCGAAGAACTTCCCCCAGCCGAAGAAACGCTTTATTTTAATTACGAGCCCGGTGCTGAGGAAGTACTGAATCGCTTGCTTCCCCGTTATATAAACAGCTCTATTTACTCCGCGTTGATGGAAGCGAAAACTTCCGAACACGGAGCCCGGAGAACGGCCATGAATGCGGCTACCAAGAATGCCGAAGAAATGATTGACCGGCTGACGTACACTTTTAACCAGGCCCGTCAGGCTTCTATTACGCAGGAGCTATTGGAGATAGTTAACAGTGCGGAAGCTCTTAAGCAGGAGTCCTAGTACAATCAAATGGAAAAGAGGTGATCGCTGGTAATGGCGGTGACAGGTAAAATTCAACAGGTTATCGGTCCCATTGTGGATATAGAATTTGCTGAGGAGGAGTTACCTTACATATACAACGCTATTAAAATCGATAACCAGGGTGAAAAAGTTATTTTAGAGGCAGCTCAGCATATGGGCGACAATACTGTCCGCTGTATTTCCATGTCGGGGACCGAAGGCATGGTACGTGGCATGGAAGCTGAAGACACCGGAAAGCCAATCACCATGCCGGTAGGCCCTTCTACCCTGGGGCGGTTATTTAATGTTCTGGGCGAGGTAATTGACGAGGGAGATTCCGTGGAGGGAGAAGAACAGTATCCCATTCACCGTGCCCCTCCTCCCCTGGAAGACCAGGAGCCTGCTACGGAGATTCTGGAAACCGGTATTAAAGTTATTGATCTCCTGGTCCCTTATGTCAAAGGAGGCAAAGTAGGCCTTTTTGGGGGTGCAGGAGTTGGCAAGACCGTTCTCATCCAGGAACTCATCCGCAACGTGGCTTACGAACACGGAGGATATTCCGTTTTTTCCGGAGTAGGAGAACGTACCCGGGAAGGGAACGACCTCTGGCTGGAAATGAAAGAATCAGGGGTTATCGACAACACGGCTATGGTATTCGGACAGATGACCGAGCCGCCGGGAGCTCGCCTGCGGGTTGGCCTGTCAGGACTTACCCTGGCGGAATATTTCCGGGATGTGGATGGCCAGGACGTGCTGCTTTTTATAGACAACATATTCCGTTTTACCCAGGCAGGGACCGAAGTGTCTGCTCTGATGGGCCGAATGCCTTCGGCAGTGGGCTATCAGCCTACCCTGCAGACGGAAATGGGAGAACTACAGGAGCGCATCACTACAACCAAGCGTGGTTCCATTACTTCCATTCAGGCTATCTACGTTCCCGCTGACGACCCGACCGACCCTGCTCCGGCCACTACCTTTGCTCACCTGGACGCCAGTACCGTGCTGGAAAGGTCCATTGCCGAACTGGGAATTTATCCGGCGGTGGATCCCCTGGCATCCAACTCCCGTATTTTGAATCCCCATACCCTGGGCGATGAACACTACCAGACGGCTCGAGGTGTGCAGCAGGTATTGCAGCGCTACAAGGGCCTGCAGGATATTATTGCCATCCTGGGTGTGGATGAGCTTTCTGAAGAAGACAAGCTAACCGTGGCCCGGGCCCGGAAAATGCAGCGTTTTCTTTCCCAGCCTTTCTTTGTGGCGGAACAGTTTACCGGGATGGAAGGGAAATTTGTCCCGGTCAAAGAGACCGTCCGCGGCTTTAAAGAAATCCTGGAAGGCAAGCACGATGACCTGCCGGAAGATGCTTTCTTATTTGTGGGCACCATAGATGAGGCGGTGGAAAAAGGGCGGAAAACAGCGGAAACCAGCTAAACCTGGTATAAAGGGAGAGAGGATAGCATGGCTGGAACATTCGAATTGAGCGTGGTAACACCTGAACGCAACCTTCTGGAAGAAAAAAAAGTGGAAAGAGTAGCGCTCCGGGGAAAAGAAGGTGAAATGGGTATTCTTCACGATCATTCACCTCTGGTGACAGCCCTGGGAATCGGGATCATGAGGGCCAAGATAGGAAAGGAATTTAAACGGGTATCTATCAGTGGAGGAGGTTTCCTGGAAATATTACCTCAAAAGGTAACTATCCTGGCAGATGTAGCCGAGTTCCCGGAGGAAATAGATGTGGAAAGAGCCCGGGAGGCCAAGGAAAGAGCGGAAAAAAGGCTGGAAGGAGAAAAAGAAGTAAATTTTGCCCGGGCACGGGCTGCCTTAATGCGTGCCCTTACCCGGCTGGAAGCAGCCAGATGGAACCGCTAAAACCAGACCTATTGTTCGCTGGCAAATTAAAATAAGGTAAAAAGTTTACCTGGTTATAAAGTTACCGGTAGTATTATTAAGTAGAAAGAAGTATTATGCAAAATCCGGCATTAAAGATAGAGGCGAAATTCGCCTCTTTTTTCTGTATTATAGCAAGCTGTAGTAATAAGATAAAGTTACAGGCAATAAAAAGTCAATACTTAACCGTTAAGAATAACCTAGAGCGATCAAGCCTGTACTCGATGATTTATATTGCTAACAAGGAGGGATTAATGATGTTAGAGCGTGGAGATGGGGAAGACAAAAATGAATACCCGGAACCTGCCGGTACCAAATGGTCGCAAAAATCGCCCCTGGAAAAAACCCTTTCTGCAGGTGTTTATGGAATCCCGGAAATAAAGAAAAGTGAAAAAGAAAAATACCTGGGACAATTTAGAGAAAGGGTAATTAAAGCTTTGACCCTGGAACAAATACTCGAAGAAGGCGTTTACAACGAGATAGTGGAAAGTATAAAGGATCCCCGAGCGGAGGAGTTGATTATAAGTAAAAAGGCTGATCTATCCCGGGCCAGGGATTATATTATGCTGGCCAGGGAGAACCGTCTTAATTTTACCACGGTCTCCTCACCTGATTACCGAGGTAAAATTGGCCTGGTAGTAGCCGCTGGAGAAGCAATTGACGAAAAAGAAGTTATGGTTCCTTCCAGGCGGGAAAAGATGCTGCGCCGAGGCATTCCGGAAAAACTGGTAGATGCCAAAGGAAAAAAAGTATGCCCCCCATGTTACCGTTTACTGCAGGAAAAAGCTCCGGAATATGTGAAAGAATACATTCCCTTTAGCTGGTGGGAAAAGCTGATTCGTAAAAAATGCTCTGCGGATCTTAATCATACTATCCCCTGATTATTCCCAGGCATATAAAACCTTTCTGAGGTTCATAATATAGGGAAAACCTCGGGGGAGGAGTTCCAATTTGGCAGGTGTGTTACTTATTGGTATGCTCTGGTTAGTTTTAATGAGTATAAGTGAATTTGAAGAACAGCCAGTCCCTCTGGAATATTTTCATGGCGCCTCAAAAGTGGAAGAAAGATTAAGCCATGACCGGTGGAACCTGGAAAAAGTGAATGGAGTCTACTGGGCCAGGAATGCGGAAAACTTCCTGGACCGGCAACTGGTAACGGGGTACTTTAAAGAAGTCGGGGTAGAAATTGTGGAAGAGCAAGATAACAGCAAGGAAACATCGGTGGAGGGCAGGATGGAAGGCCTGAAGCTGAGTGCTCGCTGGTTTGAGTTGAAGGAAGAACACCACCTGAAAATTACAGCCAAAGGAGAAACAGTCGCCGAAGTAAAAGAAACCATTAAACAAATCGGTAAACCCGTAGAAGCCAAAACCAGTGCAACGGACACCACGGTTTCTTTACAGGGGAGCTGGAATCCTGGGAAAAATAGTAGCAATTGGTTAGAAACAGCCCAGCAGGACTTTGAAGGATCCCTGGGAGGAAATATAATACATAAAAAAACCACTAACAACAGTCTAAACTTGTCAGGGTATACTCCGGAAATTCCAGCAGCAGTTACCTCAGAAGAGGATAAAATAAATTTAAATTTGCTGATAAAAGAAGCCCCTTCTGGAGAGTTCCGTTTTAAACTGGGCATTCCCTTTGAAGCAGACTATCAAGTTTACTAAAAG
>Ga0207421_10008257_pt1 | contig 10856 bp, 6 predicted proteins | sample SodLakKL_010_SED_4_FD_187542 | JGI IMG/M metagenome (GOLD analysis project Ga0207421, IMG submission 187542) | Alkaline sediment microbial communities from Lake Tanatar, Kulunda Steppe, Russia - 8KL_010_SED (SPAdes) (version 2) | ecosystem: Environmental > Aquatic > Non-marine Saline and...
CAATCCGTCGGTGCCCATGTCGGTGGACGAGGATATCCGGAAAATTGTGGGCAAATTCGGCCATCCATCTTGATCGGTCCATTCCAAAGTGGCAAGAACATGAGTGTTGGCCTGAATCTTGAACTTCTCTACCGTACCTTCGTACTCAGGGTTAGTGCGATCCCATTCGCCCATATACTGGTAATCCCAGTCGAAATCGTCATTCCAGGCACTGATGTTCTGTGCATAGTTCAGCGTGGCACTGCCATCGCTCACATAGATGCCCGGTTCACCGGAGAGTTCGTCACCGCCGCCAAACAGGCCCGTGATATAGGGGACATCGTCTGTGATGTTTTCCACGGCGACATAATCCGCAACGCTGAGCGTCACATCGAATTCGGCATAGTCATCTTGGTGTGAAGCAGCCATGGCGGCATTGCCAAAGGACAGCAGCAATACAAGGGTCAAGACTAAGGTTTTCATCATCGTTAAACATCCTCCTCATTGGTTTTGTGTTGCCATTGGTCGGTTTCACCATTGACTTGCCGTCGTCTTTTTGGTGACCAATTACAAAACGACGGGTCTCTGCCTCCAACGACGAGAAAGTAGACTTAGGTTCGATCTTCCTGCACAACAACGCCGATCTCTGTCCGGTATCCATGGTTCCTACCTTTTCGCATCACCTCCGCTGGGTGACCCTGCAACCATGAGTCACCAGGATTTGTATGGCAAGCGGCTGGCGCCGCTACCTACCGTTGTGAGACTACGGCCCGGTTATGGTGATAATCAATCGGCCGTCTTCGTGCTGTCCTGCTCGAACTGCAGTCTGGTCGTCTTCGTTGTCAAAGAGCAGATACAGTTTCTTTTCGGTGTACAGCGAATCGTGTTGAAAGCGTCCCGTGGCGATTGGAGTACCCTCCTCCTCAAGGGCTATCAATGCAGAATCGTCTTCCGGGCTGCTCTCTGCACTGATGAAGAACAGGTCTTCAGATACAGTGCCTTTATGGGAGGAACTCGAGCCGGAATCGGCGGCCGCCGGTGGATGCAGGGAAACCGCTGCATTCCAGTGCGTATTGCTGCGGACTGCGAAGCGAAACGCTTCTGCGTATCGACCCGGTTTTGTGATGTCAAAATCGATGGAGCTTGGTTCGATCCGAGAAAATTGCAGAAATGGTTGGATGTCCAGAACAATGAGCATTTCACCGTATTGTGGGATAAACAGCCGAATCTCGTACTCCCCGGGTTCCAGTGGGGGAGCATCGCTGGGGACAACAAGGCGAAACCAAAGAGCTTCCGAATCCTTCTCAATAGCCATGGATTGCGTGAAACGCTCAAGGGCAGCATCCCGCTCCTGTTTGACCCGCCGGCCATGGGGCTCCGGTTCCATATGCCAGTGCTCTACAGGCGTTTCTAACCCCTGCAGCGGCAATTTCTCGGAGACAGCTTCGCCGGAATAGTCGAAGGCAATGGCTGTCGTCAGCGGCAGGGCCGGGACTTCCTTGCTTTCGCTGCTCTGGTCAGCACCTGCAGCCACTGCGGCGAACATGACGGCCATCATAACGACAGTTACACTCGTGCGGATCATGACGAATTCTTCCTTTCTGATGTGGTCCAGTGCCGAAGTTCCTGATCCGCTCCTCGGGCTTGACTCCTCGTTACGGCATCGTCGATCAAATGCAGTAGTTCGAGCGCACTGCGGAAACGTTGTGTTTCTCGGCCGTCCAACCACTGAATTTCCCCCTGCCAACTGCTGTGCTGGCAAAATAGGATGCGAACCAGGAAGGTCGGATTGTCTATGGTTCTATCTGACGTTCTCGGGGAATGTGCCATCCTATTTCCGACCCTCCTCGCGGTGTGCGTGTTTTCAACGGTTTGCCTTTGCTTTGACTACATCATAGGTCCGGCCGCTCACACGCCAGCCTCACAGTCCTCACAAACACGTCACAAGGAAGGCGGTGTACGCGAAAAAGACCGGCAGATGGGTTCTCTGCCGGTCCAGTGATTTTTTCATATGGGATGTTGACAGTGGTTGACGGGAGCGTGGCCGACGGTCAAGGACTAGCGATGGCTGCCGCCCGAGCTGCTTTTTAGGTGGTGGTTGTAGGTTCCATTGCTAGCGCCGGCCCTGTCCGGGGACCGCTGTTGGGCGGCGATCATGGTCGCGTCCATTCGCAGTGTGACCTGTCCGATGTATTTCCGCTCATATTGCTGTTTGATGCGGCGCATGACAGGTTCTGCGCTGTCTAAGTCAAGCGATGACAAGAGCAGCAGGAACTGGTTTTCGTTGATCCTAGCTACTACGTCGCCGCTGCGCAGATGGCGCTCCAACACCGACTGCAGCGTTTTCGCCGCTGCCGTTAGTTCGGCTGAAGTCGGCATGGCCAGCTTCGCCTTGATCATATCGATTTTGACCAGATGCGCCGATGCTTGGCTGCGAAACAGGCGTTTCCGCTCCCACTGGTACATGCGCTGGAACGACTCGGCATCGCAGAATAGGGGTCCTTCGGATATATCGGCGCTGTCTAGGAGTTCTGTGATTACCTTCAGATCGGAAGCAGGCAAACCGCCGTTCTGGGCCTGCACATCCCTGTAGAGCTGCTGCAGGCGCTGGGACGGCTGAATGCCGTTTTCGCGATACAATACAGCCGAAAATTCTTCGTAGGCGTTCTTGGCCTTTGCCAGATTTCCTTCCTTGAGATAGGCAGCAACAACCCGCTCACAGAGGCGTTCTTCCGTGGGATCTGCGGCCAGGGCCGCTCTGCAGGCCTGCCGCGCCCGGCCGAAATCTCCGTTGTCGATAAGTAGGTCGGCATAGGACAGGGCGGCCTCGACATACATGTCGTGTAAACGCTGCTGCTCTGCCTTGACCCAATCCTCGTAGAAGTGTTCAGCCAGATACCCGCCGCGATATAGGTCCAGAGCTTCTTTCAGATAGTCCATGGCCTGGGCCGGTTCTTGGTCTTTGACCTGGCGAGCCTCCTGACAGAGTTGCTCGAAACGATCGACATCAATCCAATGGGCCAGGTCTGTGTTGAATGAGTAGAGGCCATCCTGAACCAGAAACACCGGCTCCCGCAGTCCGGCCTCTTCCATGGGCTTGCGGAGACGGTACATGACGTTATGCAGCGCGTGCCGGGCCATGGGCAGGGGTGCATCGGGCCAGAACATTTCACAGACCACTTCATCGGGCACCGGCGTATGTCTGTGGGTGAGCAGGAATTTGAACAGTTGCCAGATCTTGCTCATCCCCTGTCCTTTTTTCACCACCGGTCGTCCGTTAATGGAGACGTGAAATCGCCCTAATGTGCATACGCATAGATAAACGTCCTGTTTGCTAGGCACTTCTATCCCTCCTACTGTGGAAATCAAGGTGCCCATAGTATACGAAAGAGGCTGCTTCGAAGCATGCTCTGCCGTGTATCGCCAGTCGCTCTTAAATCTACAAAGCCTTGATGCCAACGTTGTGCTTGACGTTATTACTCAGTTATTAGGTTACACTCTAACATGTCTTTGACAGGAAATAAACCGTTGCAGGCAAACCATTCTGGAAGTTCCTGCCATCACAAGCGTGTTTCCCTTCTGTGATAACCTGGCGGAGGGGAGAACACTCTGCCAGACATCTTGCGATGATCTGGGGCTGTAGAACTGCATGCGGTCCCGGCAGGCTAAAGCCGCAGACGACCTGTGTCCGGCATGGTATGGGAGGCTGAAGAGACGCTCCAAGGAACTAGAAGGATCGGAGACGCGCCAGTGGGGTAAACGCTTCATGCATCGACGGTTTGACAGCGCGCAGAACGAGCGCCGACTAGGCGCTCGCTCTTGGGCCTGGCGATGTAGTTTTCGGTCACTGCGGCGGCTGATCATAACAGGAATCCTTCTTGCCACAGTCGAAAGGATCCAATAAGATACGAAGGCGTATAGCAAGATGCAGGCCCAAGGACGGCGGGACCCGGTAGGATGTGCGGTTGCTATCTGAATGTCTCTGGCGGGTGCGGAACACAATGGAGGGATAGCGATGACAGTGACACGCCGCAATTTCATTGGTGCGCTGATGGCTGGCGGTGCTGGGTGGCTTGCCTATTCACTGGGAGGCAGATGGCTGGGCTCCGGTGATCGGCCGCCCCTTGGGCCTGCTCGGTCGGCGTTGGATTCCACACGTCCGGCCTATGCCGCCGCCGAAGAGCAGGGCATACTGCAGGATCGCATCGACGAAGCCTACGCAGCCCTGGAAGACTGCCAGCTGTGTCCCCACCGCTGCGGCGTCAATCGCAGGCGCGGCGAGAAAGGGTTCTGCAATGCAGGCGGCGAGGCGGTGGTGTACAGCCACAGCGCCCACTACGGCGAGGAACGGCCGCTGGTAGGCGTTGGCGGTTCGGGCACGATTTTCTTTTCCCACTGCAACCTGCGGTGTGTTTTCTGCCAAAACTGGCCCATAGCCCATGAAGGGCGGGGCAGCACGGTCAGCGATGAACAACTGGCCGACATGATGCTGAGCCTGCAGCGCCGGGGCTGCCACAACATCAATTTGGTGACACCGACTCACATGATGCCCAATATCCTCGGAGCTGTCCGCATTGCCTTGCAGAAGGGACTGGAGCTTCCCCTTTGTTACAATACAGGCGGATACGAGCGGGTAGAGATGGTACGGCTGCTCGACGGCATCGTCGACATTTATTTGCCTGATCTCAAGTTCATGGACGGCGAGCAGTCGGCGAAATACGCACTGCGAGGCGTCCCCGATTACCCGCAGCAGGCCCGGGAGTCCATCGCGGAAATGCATCGGCAGGTGGGCGTTCTGCAGACGGCGGACAACGGCGTGGCGCTGCGGGGACTTATGCTGCGGCATTTGGTCATGCCCAACCGCGTCGCCGGCACCAAAGAATTTGTGCAGTGGGTGGCAGAGAACCTCTCCCATGACACCTACGTCAACATCATGTCCCAGTACCGCGTGGCCTTCCAGGCCTTTGACTATGATCCCATTGCCCGCGCCATTACCAATGAAGAATACGTGGAGGCCATGGAATGGGCCATGGAAGCCGGCTTGACCAATCTCGACGAACGTTCCCTCTCCCAGTACCGGACCTTAAGCCGCCGATTGGGAACCAACTAAGCAAAACAGCCTGGAATGTCCGTGCCGCAGAAGCGGCAGCGGCCGTCTTCCACATGGATGGCGTCAACGACAAAGCCTTCTCTGTCGATAATCAGTTCCCCGCAGTCGGGACAGAACGTGTCCTCTCCCTCATGGCCGGGGACCCTGGCCACGTAGACGTAGCGAAGCCCTGCCTGCAGGGCTCTTTGCCGCGCCTTATCCAGGGCGGACACGGGAGTGCGGGGCAGGTCGAGCAGCTTATACAGCGGATAAAAACGGGCAAAGTGCAGCGGAACATCGGGCCCTAATTCGTCGGCAATCCAGCGGCACATGTCCTCAATGACATCCATGTCGTCGTTGAGCGTGGGAATGAGAAGGTTGGTGATCTCAATGTGCACGCCCGCGTCCCGCACCTGTTTTAGGGTTTGCAGTACCGGTTCGAGTTCACCGCCCACAGCTTCGCGGTAAAACGAAGGTTCAAACCCCTTCAGGTCCACGTTGACCGCATCCAAGTAGGGAAGCAGTTCGGCCAGGGGCTGCGGCTGCACGTAACCGGCGGTCTGCATGAGATTGAGCATGCCGGCCTCTTTGGCCAAACGGGCTATGGCGGCCATGTATTCGTAGAACACAACCGGTTCTCCAAAGGAATAGCAGACAGCACCGACCTCCGTGGCTTGGGCGTGTTCTAACACCCGCTGCGGGGGCATGTCGTGGGCGTAGACGTCTTCCGGGGCCACCAGGGCCATATCCCACACTTCGCAGAAGCGGCAGGCCAGATTGCAGCCGGCCGTGGACAGCGAGAGCGACCGGGTGCCCGGCCTGACGTGGAAAAATGGGTTGCGCTCCACGGGATCGTCCCGCACCAACACGGGGTTGCCGTAGGCCAGTGTATACAGGCTTTCTTCCTTGTTTTCCCGCACCTGGCAGGAGCCCCGTTTGTCCGGTTCTATGGTGCATTGGTTGGGGCAGAGCTCACAGCGCACCGCTCCCCGGCTGAGCTTGCTGTACCAGGGTGAGGGTACGGGTGCCACAAATCCTTTGCTCGGCCCTTGGGCCAATGCGGTTTTTGTCTCCGGTTCCGCTGTCTGCTGGGGGACACAGCCGGCCAAGGCGGACAGACACAGTCCCGCCATGCCTTTCCAGCCGAGATCCAGCAGCGCTCTGCGGCTCATGCCTTGATTGCGTCCATTGTTCTCTTGTTTACGCATGCAACCACCCTCTTGCCATTAGCAGTAGAATACAGGCTATGATACTTACGCCGGCGGCCAACACAAAGGAGGCGCCGACTCCAAAGATGGGTACAACTACGGTACTGGCCAGCGCAGCACTGATACAGGCGCCAAACAGCTCCATAGCATAAACTACGCCCGCCGACTTCTCCGATTGTCGGTGGACATCCGTATAGCAGGCTGCGGCCACCGGAAAATCGACGCCGTTGATTAAGCCGGCGGTGGCCGTGACCATGGCAAAGAGAAAGAACAGCAGCGCGGGGGAATGCAAAGCGACGATGGCGGGAAGCCCAAGCCACAACAGCATCGAGACGGCAGCCATCATCAGCTGGATGTAGGTCAGCATGGTGATACTGTACCGGCGCAGCAAGAAGCGATGGGCCAGCCAGGCACCGCATGCCAGTCCGAGCATGAAGAACGCCGTGATCAGGCCGACCAGTTCATAGACAAAGCCATACACGCTTTGAAAGACAAACAGCAGCGTGATCTGCAGCATCATGGTGGAGATACCCGTGGTCAAGACCGTTGTGAGCACGGCCAAGCGAGTTCCCAGACGACGCAGCAGCGGCTGGCGCCTGCGGATGCGGGACCCAAGACAGATGGCCAGCATAAGAACCAGCGGCAGGGCCGCCGCCGGCAATACCCCCCACGGCTGGGCACGGAGCAGTCCCGGCAGTACGGATTGGTGAAAGGGCCGGGTAATATCATCCCAGAGCATCAGCGTATAGAAGTAGCCAATGGGCCGGAGATCGGAATTGATAAAGCGATCTTGGTTTACAGGGGCAAGGCCGGCTTCCTCTTCAATCTGTTCGGCCAGGCTTCCCGGCAGCAGCGGTTGGGGTCCGGGCCCGGTGAGGTGAGCATCGGGAGTGCGCCCGTGGTTGCGAATCACCCAATTTACCCGCCGCACGCCCGTATCCTCCAATAACGTATGGAAATGACTGCCGGCGAAGCCATCGGTGACGATCTCCCGCTCCTCATAGCGACGGCGCAGCAGGACTGCATCCACCGAGGGGTGCTCAGCATCTTGGCTGGCAATGTAGAGCATGATACGATCGCCGGCGACGACTACATGGTCAAATACGCTGCGCAGGGTATGGTAGACGGTGGCATTGCGGTTGGCCACGGCCGTTCGCTGCAGCTGGGGCGTGGATGAGCTATGGAGCACGAGAACACCCTCTGGGCCTAACAGACTGGCGGCCTCGGCAAAAAATTCCTTGGTGTAGTAGCGGTTAAGGACAGCCGTGGCCGGATCGGGCATATCGATCAGAATGACATCGTATTGCGCATCGGCGGTTTTTACATACAGGCGCGCATCGCCGTGCAGAACCTGCACCCGCGGATCGGCCAGGGCCTTCTTTGTAGACGACGGCAGATAGGGACGGGCGGCTTCCAAAAGCAATTCATCCAGTTCGACATAGTCGATGGCCGTGACAGGATGCTTCAAAATTTCTCCCAGCGTGCCCCCCAGTCCGCCGCCGACCAACAGGACCCGTTCGGGCTCTTCATGCTGGGTCATGGCCATATGGGCGAACGACACCGAATCCTGCGCCTCCCATCCGGGATGCAGTTCATCGGCACCGGCTGTACTGAAAACCAGCTGGCCGCTTTGGTAGAAGCTGAACTGATCGGCATATTGAACCACAGCGATATCGCCGTACCGAGACGACTGTGTGTCGACCAGTTCATGGCGCGGCAAAAAGTGCTGCCACTGGCGGGTGTGGGCCCAGTGGTCCAACGGAGCCATCAGCGCCAACAAAAGCGCCGCTATCCCAAGAAAGCCGATATAGAACAGCGGACGAGCAAATCCTTGGGGGCGCTGCGCGATCATAACCACGAACAGCAGGAGAGCCCCCACCAGGCCTACGGCCTGCAGGGGGTTGAGCAGATGGACGAGGACCGTGGTGAACAGGAGGCCTCCCAGGGCACTGCCGAGGGCCTCACTGACGTAGGTCTTGCCCGCGGCGGAAGCATCCTCGGATTGTTCCTCGTCCCGCCACAGCCTGACAATATAGACGAAGTGCATGCCCATGAGGATGCAGGCGGGGGCCATGAACACTATGCTAGAAACAGCGATGTCCACCAGGGACAGCTGTGTGGCCGGGGGCACCGTCAATAGGCTGCGCACTTCGCGCATGAGCACAATGGTGACCGGGAGCGTGATCAGAAGTCCCAAGGCGCTGCCCCGCAGCAGGACTCCGGTGCGGGCGTACCGGATGGAAATGGTGCCTCCCAGATAACTGCCCAGGCCCACCCAGGCCATCCAGGCCGCAAAGATAAGCCCAATGGAGAGCTCATTGCCGTGGAACACCATGAGGAGGTCCCGCAGGAATACCACCTGCACGATCTGGCTTGTAAGGCCCAGCAGGAGAGCAATGCAGAGGCCTGAGGAGATCTTTCGGGTCACCAGCTTCACCTCCCGATCACACCAGCGTACCGGCGGCACCGTGCGTGCTGAAGTCGTATTCCTACTTCGACAGCACGGGTCGGGTTCCCTGTATGGTCTGGCGGGTGCGAGAGGCCCGGACCCGGAGATGTCCAATGACGTGTTGCTGCCAGGCGGCTTGGGAAAGAGCTGGCGTTTGCAAACCGCCGTTGCGCGGAAAATAGCCGGCAGCCATGGGCTAGCGGTTGGCCGAGCTGCTGCCGAGGGCGTGTCATACCTGCGTGCTTTCCATGAGACTGCCCCAAAACGGCAGTGCAGGACCATGTATGGGGTACCATCGGTCTAAACCACGGGCCGTCGTTTCGCCAGAGTCCCTTGTTGTATTTGGCGGCCAAGGCGGGCTATCGGGAGAACTCGTGTAACCAAATGCAAATCCTTGGGTGTATATATTTATATGCATCACCTAAACCCAAGGAGAGGAGTCGGCATGATGGCCAATCTGTATGTTTGGTTTGAAACGGCGGAACAACGGCGGGCATTTGTCATGCATATGCTGTCCATTGCAGACATCGTTCCGCAAAACGGGAGCAAGACGGCAGCGCGAGAGGCGGAAAAGCAGAGACAAGAACTGCAGGAATGTCTCGGCTGCCTGGATGCCGGGGCAACGCACAGCCCCTACTACCGGCTGTACAGGAACTACTACATGAACCAAGTGCCCGCAACCATCGACCGCCGCAGGCTGCAGCCCTGGCACCCCCTGGCCGTATACGAAAAGGGATTCCGTCAAATTTATACGCAGCGGCGGTACTGCCATCGGCCGGGACATTGGCTGGTTTTGGACTTTCGCCGCAGCAAAGCCGGCTGGGCCATGCGCTGCTGGGTGGAGTCGAGCGTACCGGTGGAAGACCTAGGCACCAATGTACCACTGCCGGAAGGCGTCCGGGCCCGCTGGTACTTGGAGTACGCCGACAGGGTGTTGGAAAAGTCTGCCCTGGCCCGGGAAGCATTGGATGAACTGCTGGCTGGGCTGATCAATGTCAAGGCAGCGTATCCCGATCTATTTTCCGGAAGCTCGGTATACGCGTGGGAGCGATTGGCCTTTCAGTTCTTCGGCCGCGGCGACTTAAAAACGGCTGCCTTCTGCCTGCGCCAGCAGGCGGAGTTGCAGCCGAAATCCAGCGAAGCGTACCTCAATCTGGGCTCATTCTACATGGCGGAAGGACGGATTGGAGAAGCTGTCAATGCCTTCACCGCAGGCCTGCGGATCGAACCGGACGATGAGTTCCTGGCTCACAATCTGGCAGCGGCGTACGCAGAGCTTGGGAGTATCAGGCAGGCCGCCCGCTCTGCCAACGACGCCGTCTTGGCCAATCCCGAACGGGGCCTCAATCACAAGCTGAAAGCCGATCTCCACTGCAAGCAGGGGCAGTGGCACGCTGGCCTTGCGCATTATCGCTATGCGGCCGAACGGATCGATGACGAGGGGTGGTCTGCCATCAAGGCAGAATGCTATGACGGCATCGCTGCCATCCAGCGCCATTTCGGTGCTGTCCGGGAAGCGGAGCGGGCGGAGAAGCTGGCCGAACGCTGCCGGACAACCGACGCAACCGAATAGCTTCACCCACGGCCAGGCGCAGCCATAAGTACCTGTATGGAGCCCGCAGAACTGGGCTGCCCATGGAGCTGGTACTGTAAACCCAGAGGACGCGTCCATGGAGCGCTCTCTGTGAGAGCCTAGCCAAAATCCAGGGATATGCCGCCGCATTCCAGGGCCGCTTCTGGCCCCACCGCTGCGAAGCCGCGGTTTGCTGTAGTGCCAGCCGGGAACAATCCGGATGGCCGGCGCCGTCCGAGAACTCTCCTCATTCTGCAAATCCCCGTGGCAACGTTTAGGAAAACGTCAGGCAAGGCCGCAGTGCACCAACGCCCCAGCATGCCCGTGGCCAGGGACGATTTCCGGGATGTGTCTGCAGACTCATGGAGCGCGGCGCCAGGAAGTGTGCAGCGCTGGGATGTCTGAACGCAGCGATCCTGGCGCCGTGAGTATGAGCCAAAGAACCGGTGCCTGGATGCACCAAACAATATTGCCTGCCGGGCGCGTAGGAGCCATGGGCTTCTCGACTCCGGCCTTGACCGGGCGCCGAAAAGAAGTTTGCCAACCGTATATCCCGGA
>Ga0207421_10008258_pt1 | contig 10856 bp, 9 predicted proteins | sample SodLakKL_010_SED_4_FD_187542 | JGI IMG/M metagenome (GOLD analysis project Ga0207421, IMG submission 187542) | Alkaline sediment microbial communities from Lake Tanatar, Kulunda Steppe, Russia - 8KL_010_SED (SPAdes) (version 2) | ecosystem: Environmental > Aquatic > Non-marine Saline and...
AGGTATTTCTGCGAGAGCTTGTCATCGAAATGCCATGCAGTGCGCCAATCCGGAAAAACCTGAAAGCCCGTATGTTCCAGCGCCTGCATAATTCCTCTGGCCGCCAACAGGTCGGCCGGGTTCATCTGGCTGTGGTGCCACATCAGCCCGTCGCAGCCGCGCAGCTGGGCCACAATGTCGGACGCATGACAATTGACGCGTTTCACCTCAATGCGGTGCTCATCGCACCAGGCGACCCATCGTGGATGAAACCCGCTGTCGCTATCATGAATTGCAAGCCTCACTCTAAATTCAATCCGGCCATAGATGGCTTCGCACCTCTATTTTTTTGAAAAGTGCCAAAATTCTGCGTAGACGACTCAAGACATTCATTCGCCAGCGGTCTTCAGGCTCTCCACAAAATCTGCGAGCATCCAACCTTGCGGATCCACTGCACCCGCTTGCCATCTAAATGAGCGGTCCCAGTATCCAGGACAATCTTGGGCGAAGGGTCCAGTTGGAAATCCGTAGCTGACTTCCACAAGCAAAAACTTTCCTTCTGATATTATAAAGTCCATCGCTGCACATTTAGAGCCAAGCCTCTCAGCACACTCAAAAGACGTCTGAATAAGCTGCTTCTCAAACAGGCTCTTACTGTACTCGAGTAAGCCACTTCCAGATGCGCGAAAGTCGTTATCGCGAGTATTCCTTTTGATCGAAAGGCATTTTTTGCCAATTACTATAGTACGGTAGTCACAGCTTAGGCTATCGATGAACTCCTGAAAATACACGTACCCATATTCTCTGCCCAGAACACGACAGAAACCAGGTGGGTAGGCGAAACGCGCGATACCCTTCAAAATCTCTATTGGGGAAGTTTTCCTCAGTCGTACCTTGCGCCACCGTTCCTTCAAGCTCCCCCAAGCGTCGTAATTCGGAAACCCGCGCCCAAATGCCTGACGGACCAGCTTGCGCGCTTCCGCGCGGGTCCTTACCAGCCGCACATTGGCTGAGCCTGCGCCGCCACGCAGCTTGAATACCTTTGGGAACTGCGCCTGCTCAATCCAGGCAAGCGCAGAGCCCCGGTCCAGGAACGCCCAGGTTGGTAAGAACGGAAAGTCCAAGGCTTCAAAAAGATACTTTTGCGAGAGCTTGTCATCGAAATGCCATGCAGTGCGCCAATCCGGAAAAACCTGAAAGCCCGTATGTTCCAGCGCCTGCAGAATGCCTTTGGCCACCAACAAATCTGCTGGGTTCATCTGGCTGTGATGCCATAGCAAACCATCGCATCCACTTAGCTGTGAGACAATGTCTGACGCATGACAGTTTACGCGCTTCACCTCAATGCCATGCTCTTCGCACCAGCCAACCCATCGTGGATGAAACCCGCTGTCGCTGTCATGAATTGCAAGCCTCATTTCAAATCCGATCTTGTGATGGCCCGCTTCGCATAGCCGATGACGGGCCGCAGGCGCGTCGCCCAGAACTGCTGCGCGATAAAGCGCGCCGTGGCGCTGTCACTCAGAAACGTCATCAACTCTGCCATCTGTGTCTGTGAGAAGCCCAGCTCCTGCGGCTCAGGCGGGATTTCGGTCGGGAGTGAAGGGAAGACAAGCTCCTCACCTTCGGGCAACAGCGCATTCCACGCGCGCCATTCATCTGCGTGCCTGCTGACGGCCTCAGTGGCCACGGCTTTCGCATGCGCCTCCAGCGCCTCGCCCTGCAGCTTGGCGGAGAGGTCGAGGCGCAACAGATGTTCATAGAGTGGCACCACCAGGTCTGGGCGCCGATCCGCAAGCAGGCGCAAGAGCGCGAGTTCCGACAGCGCAAGCGACGGGTTCACGGAGGCCGGCACCGTCACCTTTGGGGGTGTGACCCCGAGCCATTCGGTAAAGAAGATTTTCTCCAACACCCCCTCACCACGATCATATTTGCGGACGCTCAGATCGATGCCGAGGGCCGACACGCCTCGCCGCAGCCCGGCCAGTCTTTGCGGAAGGTCATAACCCGCCTCGGCCCAGGCCGAGATGCTGCCTGCCGTCCCGCGCTTGGCGCGGTGCTTATAGAGCGAGAGGAACTGCGCAGCCGGATCGCGCAAGATGACGAGCAGCTTCAATCCCCCGAAACCGACCCCCGTAAGGGTATCATTGAACTTGGCCAGAGTTTCCGGCGCGCTCAACGGTTCCAAGAGCTGCTCATTCGTCACCATTACGGCGGCGCAATCCTGTGCCGCGGCTTTATCCTTTGCTGCCTTCAGATTTGCGGCCACTGCATCCCAGTCGCCCTGTTCGATCCAGAGCGCAAACTTGCGGCCGTTGCCAGCCGATATGCGACCCGCCTTCATGCAGCGCTCATCGTATCTGGTGCCGTGAAGGAACCAAACGCCTTGCCTGCACAGATCGTCGCGGCCGAGCGCAGAGAGTGTCTGCAAGAAGGAGCTACCGGTCTTTTCCGTGCCGATATGGAGGAAGAACTGCATGGTGGTCACTCTACCCCGACCCGGTCGCACACAGGCGTGCCCGCGCTCTGCTGACCAGGGCTGACCATCTCCACCAGCATGTAATCATTGGCCAGATCGCCGATGATGCGCGAGCAGGGGTTGTTGGCGTGCGAGCGGATTACCGAATGATTGTGCTTCGAGATCGTCGTCAGGCATCTGAAGCGCGACTCCCAGGCGGTGTAGTAGAGGATCTGGTTCATGACGCAGCCGATGCCCTGGCCTGCCCAGTCTCGGTCAATCGCGCGACCGACGAACGCTTTCCGGTTCCAGAAGCAGCGCAGAAAGAAATAACCGACCATTGCCTCACCCTTGAAGGTGCCAAACATGAGGAAAGCAGGTTCTTTCGTCTTGCGGGTAACACTTTGTAGATCGAAACCATGCGGCTTGAAGAACTCCATCCGCGCTGCCGACTGCCGAGACAAAAAAGCGGAAACTATCGCACTATCGGCCGAAGTGATGGGACGGAAATGAAAGCCAGCCAGTCGATAGCGGTCCAGACTTGCGTGAGCATTCGCCATGACCCTGCGATTATGCAGTATCATGAACAGCAGAGAATTCACCTGCTCGATCACACGCCACAAAATGGGGAGGCGGTGTTTAATTTTCAGCAACAGGAGTATCACGCGTACGCCTCCAGCATGGGCTTAAGCCCCCGCCCTACGGGCAGCTGCCAGACGAGCTTGCACCAGTCATGGTTACCCTCGATCAACCCGGGACCCTCAGGCGTGATGACAATATCCCAGCCGATCGACCGGTTCTGCCGATGCAAAAGGCTGGCTTCGCGGGCAAGTACCAACACTTCAGGCCAAAAGGGGATCTGAAAGCCGTCTATTCCGTTGCCAGTGATAGGATGAGTGGCTTCGGGCGTACGTGTAATGTCGGAGTATACACCGGGGCCTGTGACACGGCCTGTTTTTTCATCAACAGGTGCGGCGAGATTGCCGGCGGCCATGTTATCGACCTCGGAATTCACAGAAATGCGAAGCCGGCAGCCGAGGATATGGCAGCGATCCTTGTCATCAAGCGCAGTGAATATGCGCACGGTGTTAACGCCTGTGGGCGAAAGCACCATCAGGTCGGGATGCTGTTGGATAGCTTCCTCGACAAGGTCATAGCCATTGCGGGCCATGAAGGACACCAGGTCATCCGCAGTCAGACTGGCGGCGTCGACAAATGCAATCCCTACGCCGCAATTTCCCTTGGCCGGCTTGAAGACCAGACGGGCATGGCTGCTCAGGACATGGCGCGCCAGATCCGGTTGCGCCTCGAGTCCCTTGAGCGTGTAAATCGCGTGGCGAAAAAACTGCTGGTAAGCGTCATGGAAATCGCATTTATTCTCTAGGACTTCACGTTTTTCGGGCGGGTTGGCGCGGTACTGGAACTCATACATCGTGCCAGTGCCCGCCCATTTGGCCTTTTCCTCGGATGACAAGTTAAAGAAACGGAACTGGTAGTATTCCAGGATAGAAATGTTGTAGCGCATGCTGTCGCGGAGGATGCGGGCCCATTGCTCGGGCCGCGACCAACCTCTGGTTTTCTGCAGATGATCCATGAACAGCGAAAACTTGGCCTTGTCTAGCCGCCGAAGGTAATAAACAAAATAGGCCATACGGCGTAGAAGTTGCATCATGGACTCTGCTCGATTCTATGTGAAAGTTCGCCTGCGCTTATGAATTCGACTTCTGGCCAACGCTGAACGATCGTCTGTAAGAGACGCTTGAGGCGATCCAGCCCCGCGCGGCGGTTGTCGGGGTCGATATGGCCGCAGAAGTTCACCCGGTGCGAACTGATCATCGCGGGCTTGCCCCAGCGGAAGGCAGCCTCGATCAATCCCAGCGCCCGCGCCACCTCGTCGCGGCCGGGGGAGAGGTTAGGCTCGAACACCACATTGCGCACCAGCGTCACGTGATCCTGCCCACGCTTGTGGCCCATCACGTGAAACGCACGCCGGGTCCGACCCCGATCAATTTGCTGCACGGCATGCAGCGGGCGGTCGATGGCGCGTATCCCCTGCGCGATGACAAAGCCCTGCAACTCGGGGTGCAGGCGCTGCGCGGGCGGGGTGAAGCAGGTCGCGGGCCGTCCGAAGATGCGGGCAAAGCCGGCGATGCCATCGGCGATGATCTCGCGGTGCTGGCTCAGGTCAGACCTATCGGCCAGCCCGAAGGCATGGGTGAAGCCGACGCCGGGCAGGCCGGGGTCGTCCTTCAGCCCGGCCATCGAGTCTGCCTGCAGGTTCGCCATCACATCCGCATCCCTGCGCGCCAGTTTGCGCATCAAGAGCCGCAGGTTCAGATGCTCGCGACCGTGGAATTCGGGCTGCAGCAGTCCGCGATCGATCCCCTCGCGCCACAGCGCCCAAGCGCCGTCATAGGCTTCGGGATCCTCGGCCGCGAGGCGCGTAAAACTATCGGGCAGCGCCTCAGCCTGCCAGCTGTCAGGATCGGCGCGCAGGGCTGCGAAATCGGGGTTGGCGGACAGGGTATAGGGAGTGAACACCGCCCCACGCCCGGTGCTGTCGCGCACCGAGTCGAGCACTTCGAAGAGTGCTTCCAGATCCGCGCGCGTCTCAAGCGTGTCAAGCCGATCAAACCGCCCCGTCAGCGCGACCCCGGCCTGCGCCAACAGCTCGCCCGCCGCGCGCGAGGCGAGACGGATGTTGCCATAGTCATCGACGTTGAACACCACCAGCTTGCGCCGGGTCCGCCAGCCGGGGATGTTTTTGAGTGCCTTCAGGCGCATGCTCAGGTCGGAGCGCTGCACTGTAGGGGCCGTGTCAGAGGAAGCGAGCATAGATCTGTTTCATTTCGTGCATGGATTGGGCAATCGTGAACTCCTCTGCCTTTTCCTGTGCCGCAGCACCCATTCGCGCACGCAAGGCAGGATGGTCATGCAACGCCTTCACCTTGGTGACAAACTCCTGCCGGTTCCCTTGCGCAAAAAGGAAACCGGTGCGGCCCTCGTCCACGAACTCGCGATGCCCGCGGTCCTCGCTGGCCACGACTGGCACGGCGCACATCATCTGTTCAAGAAGCGCGATGCCAAGACCTTCGTGACGACTGGCCGAGATCGCGACATCTGCGATCTGCGCGAAATGCGCGACATCGGTTCGGAAACCCATGAATTGAACATGTCCCTGCACACCGAGCGCCTCGGCAAGAGCACGGCATTGATCCATCAGCACCCCACGGCCCAGAAACACGATCTTCAGATCGGGCATTGCGGCACACAGCTCGGTGGTAGCTTCGATGATGAAACGATGGTTCTTTCGGGCTATGAACTCGGCGATATAGAGCAGGATAAAATCGCTCTCGCCAAATCCAAGATGTCGGCGCAACGCATCGCGGTCGGTCGCATCTACCGGCGCAAATCCGCGAGGCTGAATACCAATGCCCGGAATATGGGCCGACTCCGCGCCCCAGAGCGGTTGTCTAGTGCAGGCCATGTCTTCGGCATTGATGGTGATAATGCAGTCAGTCAGGCTGCTCAGCAGCATTTCGGTCGGATAGTAGAGCAACCAGCTTGCAATTGGGCCACCTTTGTAAAAGTGAAAGCCGTGAGACGTGTAAAGCACCTTGCCGCCCTGTTTGCGCCACTTGCGCGCAGCCAGTCGCGTCAGTGCGCTAGGGATCGGGGTGTGGCAATGCAGGATGTCATAGTCGCCGGTATCTATAATGCGCTTCAGATCAAGATACGCCCGATGTAATCGGCCCGGATGCAGCCGCCGGGGGCAATCCAGCCGATGTACATGTCGCGCCATGCCAAAGCTGATCCCGCCGCGATCCTCATAGGCCAGATCGACAGTATGGCCCTGCGACACCAGCCATTCCAGATAAGGGACGTGAAAGGTCCGGAGGTGGATGTCGCTGGTCGCAATGTAGAGGATGGATTTCATAGCAGGCGCTGACCGGGTTGACCAAAATGATCCTGAAGGAAAAGCTCAAAAAACTCGGCCCGCCTAGTGTTCAGTTCCTCTGTCGAATACTGTTGCGCTGTCCCGAAATTTCTCCCGGCCTCCTGCGCCCGCGTATTTGGGCCGGCAAGGGCCGTAAGAACTGCTTCCATCCGGGCCGTGTCGCCTGGTGCGAAGACACGCTCCTCGGGGATCAGTTCGGGAATGCCGCCGGTGCGGGCGCCAGTGCAAGGTAAGGCGCGGCTCATGGCCTCTATCATTGCGCGCGGCAGGCCCTCCTGTCGGCTGGGCTGGATGTAGATATCCATCTCGTCCAGCAGCGCGAACACCCGCGCATGCTCGGTCGCTCCATGAAAGAAGACATGTTGTGTCACCCCAAGCGCAGAAGCCAGCGCGCGCAGTCGCGTCTGATCGCCGCCGCCGATCAAGTGATACTCGGCTGCTATTCCGCGCGCAGCGAGCGCCTTGAGGACTAGGAATACATCTCCCTGTCCCTTGTATGGTACCCCGACATCAGCCACCGTCACTATACGCAATGGGCCCGCGTCTCGCGCTGCGATCTGCTGCAACCGCCGGTCCAGCACGCCCGGATCCGGCGCAGCGAGTTCAACATTAGAGATCGCAACTTGCTTGCCGCGAGTGGGATAGCGCGCTTGCAGGAACTGCTCGGTCACATAGACGACATGGGTTAGGTCGCGAAACACGGCCTTCTGCGCGAGCCAATACCATGGCGCCGAGAGCTTCGCCTTCCAGTGGTGGTTCCACAGCGCATCCCAGTTGCAGGCCACGCATTCGGCCAGGACCGGCTTTCCATGCACCCGCGCTCGGCCAACCGCCAGACGCGCGGTCAGGCTGGGCAGGCGGGCGACGACCAGATCGGCGGCGTGCACCTCGCGGTCAATGATCTGCATGGCTGCGCGATGGTTCCGGATGCGCCGTGTGGGCGACATCAGGTCGGGCACGGCAACGAAGGCGAAGCGGTCTGGCATGATACGCGAATAGCGCTCCATCTCCCCGGTCAGCGGCGCCTCGCGCATTAGGAAGGTGACGTGATCGCCCAGTTGTAGGTAGCGGTGCTTAATCGCCTCGCTGTAATGCGTGCCAAAGACACTGCCTTCCGGACCCCGATAAAGCGGGCCATTATGAACGAATAGGACCTTACGCACGGGCCGGGACCGTGTGTGAAGGCGCAATTTCCCGCAGAGCCGTATCGAGGTTGCGCGCAAGGTCATAGCGCGCTGCGGCCCAGTCCCTTGGCACCCGCGCCGCGTCCGGATCGGCCAGCGCGGCGGCGACTCGGGCGGCGGCAGCGCTCACATCGCGGGCTGGAAACAGCAAGGACCCAGCGCCGGGCGGCAGCGCTTCGCAGATGCCCGGGATGTCAGAGGCTACGATTGGCAGACCGCTCAGCATCGCCTCGATCAAAGCGTTGGGCTGTCCCTCGGTGATCGAAGGAAAAAGGAATACGTCCATCGCCTGATGAAGTTGGTCGATATCCGTCCGTGTCCCCAACGCATGGGTGATTCCAACCACTCCTGCCCGCTCAAGGCGTTTTGTAAAGCTGGCACTTTCGGTGTCCGAGCCCACGAGCAGCAGGCGCAGGCTCGAATACTGCATATGAAGCTGCGCGGCCACAGCCAGCAGCGTGTCGTGATCCTTGGCCGGGTCCAGCCGGCCGACATGGCCGATTACGCGGGCCTCAGACGGGATTCCAAGCGCGGCGCGCTGTTTCGCGCGACGCTCGGGCTGCGGCCGGAAGCGCTTTGCGTCCACGCCATTTGGGATCACGCCGAACTTGGCCGATTGTTCCCATCCAGGACCGTGATGATGGTCAAGCGCTGCACGGCTGTTGGACAGGATGCGTGTCGCTCCCCAGTCAAGCAGGCGCAGCGAGGTTTGCGCATAGATCCGCCGCCCTGCAGTCGGGGCATAGGCGGGGGTTGCGCGGCGATGCCAGCCGATCCGACAGGGCACCCCAGCGAGTCGCGCAACGCTTAGGGTCAGCCCGCCGAACACGCCAGTCAGCGTCATGACCGCATCGAAACGATGCTTGCGCAGAAATTGGTGGAAAGCGCGCAGCTGCCGCGGCTGGCCGAACCCGGGGCTTGCGTGATGCACCGTGGCACCGGCGTCGCGGAAAGCCTCCTCCAGAACAGCCTTTTTAAGGTTGCCACTGGTCACATGCCAGTCATGGGCGTCTGTGCCGGCATGGCGGATCAAGCGCAGAGCATAGTTCTCCGACCCGCCCGCGTTGAAGCTGGGCACCTGCACCAGGATGCGTTGTCGGGTCACTGTGCGACCAGTTTCCCCGAGGCCGTGACCTCGTCCAGGAGGGACTGCCATTTCTCCGCCACCCGCGTTTCGGTGAAGCGGTCGGCCGTATCGAGCGCGGCCCGAGCCATGGTGGCGCGTCTTTGGGGGGACTGGCACAGGTCCATGATCGCAGCCTCGGTCGCTACCAGATCGCCGGTTTGCGCCAGAACTCCGTCCTTCCCGTCGGCCACCAGCCAGCGCGCCACAGGGTAGCTGTCGAACACAACCGGGATGGCACCGCGGCTCTGCGCCTCGACCAGCGTGTTAGGAAACCCCTCGAATTCCGAGGTCATGAGGAAGATCGCGGCCCTGTGGAAGAAAGGCTCCGAAATCTGACGCCCGTGAAAAGTGATGCGCGGCACACTGGTCCTCTCCGCCTCGGCCTGCAGAGCTGGCAGCAAGTCGCCATCGCCCACCACATCGAAGTGCCAATCGGGCAGACGTGCGGCCAAGCGCCGCCACAGCGGTAAGATCAGATCAGCGCGCTTCTGGGTCCGAGTCACGCGACCCAGCCACAGGATCCGGTTTTCCTTGGTCGGAGGGGCGGGCAGCACGTCGGGGATGCTGTTGGGGATCAGCGCGATCTTCTGCGGATCGAAATCCGGCACGAAGAAGCGCAACTCGTCGCGGTTTGGCTCGGCGAACATCACGAAACGGTCGTAGGTGGCGAGGATTCGCTGCAGATCCGCGGCATGGCGCCGCCGATGGCGGGCAAGCAGCAACCTGCGCCCCAGCGCGGTCTGTCCCAAGGGCACCAGCGGACTGGGCAGGCAGCGGGTCGCATAGGCGTCGAGATTGTTGCGTACTGAAAAAAGGGTATTTCGCAGGCACCCCAGCGCTGGAGCGGGGTACTTGCGGAGAACTTCGCCGATTGGGTGTTCATAAGGCATTTGGTTGATCGTGACATCCGGTCTGAAGAGTTCAAGCTGCGCAGCTAGTGCTTGAAGGTTGCGCGGCTCGGCGACGCCGCCCGGGTTGGGGGCTGCCGCATGGCTGCAGGTCGTCTGCGCGACATGGCCGTCCTGCGCGAAGGAGAAGACGCATATCTCGTGCCCAAGGGGAGCTAGCATGCGCGACAGTTTGACTGTGCTCATCTGCACGCCGCCAGTTGTCGGGTCTAGCGGCGGCGTTAGTGTGATCAGAATACGCATTTTTGTCGATTGCTACATTATCGGTAAAAGGAAAAGGCGAAGCGCCTCTTTGACGGTCATGTTGAAGTCAGGTTCGAACCAAACCACGAGCGGCATGCCAAGCAAGAAGACGCTCGGGAAATCAAAAAATGTTGATGCATTATATAGAAAATAAGGCAAAAAGAGCAGCATGCTAAGCGCCATACCCACTCGGTAGAGCGGAGGCATCAAGGGCACGCGCAGTTGGTTCCCCTCGCTCAAACGCCACATGATGAAACTCAGACCGATAAACACTGCCCCTGCCACCCATGAGCGATTTGAGACGGCATAGATGAACCATGTGGAATTCGACAGCGTGACCATCAGCAAACCAATCGAGAAGATCTTCTGCTGAAAAGCTGTCATGCTACGCTGGTAAATCCCAGTCGCCACAAGTGTCAGAACAAACAAGTAGAGAGCCCAAGTTTGCACGCCAGCGCGGGTAAAGGCCAACCAGATACGAGTGCCCCCCGTACCCTGAGTGGCAACTTGACCCACTCCGGCAGCAACATCTCTTTGTTCATCTCTTTGGTACGCGCGGAACATATGTGCGCCCACTTCAGTCCGATTGAACTGCGCGTCAAGGCCCGCCGTTGGAACAACGTTAGTCAAACTGGAAGCAACGAACAAGGCGGAGTAAATGACCGGGCGAGACCCGAACAGCACAACAATGAAGGCTGGAATGACCATAACAACCCAGCCAATATGAATAAAGGGCGGACACGCCATCAATAGTAGATAATACCACCGGCGCGTATTATGATATTGCAGGGAGGCATAGACAAGCACCCAAAGCCCTGTCCATGTCCGTACTGTATTTACCCCTTCGATATTTTTTACGAGCAGGAAAGTAATAATCAACAGAAGCGTGATGATCGGCAGTTGTACAGATCGCCAGCCTCGCAGCGCGATGACGAGCGAACCGGCGAAGAAATACCCATAGATGAATGCGACGAATGTAAAGAACAGGCCCGGCACGCCT
>Ga0207421_10008261_pt1 | contig 10853 bp, 11 predicted proteins | sample SodLakKL_010_SED_4_FD_187542 | JGI IMG/M metagenome (GOLD analysis project Ga0207421, IMG submission 187542) | Alkaline sediment microbial communities from Lake Tanatar, Kulunda Steppe, Russia - 8KL_010_SED (SPAdes) (version 2) | ecosystem: Environmental > Aquatic > Non-marine Saline and...
GGCAGATCCTTGTAACCGGGTTCGGCCCCTTTGGAAGGTTTGCACAGAACATCTCCTATGAGGGACTTGCCCCGCTTGACGGAAAGCAGCTCGACGGATATGTCATTACCGTTGCTGAGCTCCCTGTTGCCTGGGAGGAATCAAAGGAGATACTGCAGGAAGCAGTCAAGGAGCTTGCACCGAATGCTGTTTTGCTCACAGGCATCGATGCCCATGCATCAAGCAGCATTGTTATCGAAGCCCGGGGCATTAACCGGGTTGTACGTGCCTCGGATATTCATGGAAACCTTCCCCCGGACAGAAAAATTATTCCCGGAGGCAGCAAGTATCTGCATACGCAGGCAGACACGGGGGCAGTCAAAGCTTCACTTCAGGAGGAAGGTATTGACACTGAGATCAGCAGCAATCCCGGAGGTTACCTTTGCGGATGGATCTATTACCATGCATTGTCTGCATGGGAAAACATTCCGGTATTGTTCGTTCATATCCCGCCTGACATTCACCCGCCCCTGCTGAGGGAGGCAGCCAGCATCATCCTGCAGGAAATGATAGCCGGAGAAAAAGAAATACCCTGAGGACTCAAAGGTCTGTCAGGCATTGCAGATTCCTGCACGCATCCTACAGACGGCAATGTGCAAGCTGCCCGTGGGAAGGAAGCGGAACAGCATGCCGCTTTGCAGAGAGTTCACGCAGAGCGTTTTATGCCTGCAAAGATGCTTCAGCTGCTTTCTGAAACTTCTGCTAAGTATTCAGGCCTGATTAAACCGCGGGTAATGATTTCAAGGGCCTGCTCAAAGACTTTCGTGTCTTTTTTCCCTTCCTTGAAGACATATTTTTTCATGAGGAACATCATGTATGTGGAAAACATATATTCTGTCATCAATTCAGTATCCACTTCATAGAACATGCCCCTCTCCATTCCTTCTTCAAGCACGTTGTTCAGCATTCCCCGGGCTTTCATGTTCACTTCCGCAAACATGTCTGTCTCCGTTGATATTGATAATATCCTCCGGTCATGCATCAGCAGCTGCTGCAGCTCATCATTTTGTTCTATGTAGCGGAAAGCTTCTCTAACCATTACTTTGAATTGCTCCACCGGACGATCACAGCGCTCGATTTTCTTTCCCACTTCTTTGTTCCAGTTATCCAGCGCATAGGAAACCGCCTGGTGGTACAGATGCTCCTTGCTGTCCACATAATTGTACAAATTTGCCTTGGTCATGTGCAGTTCCCCCGCAATATCAGCAAGGGTTGTTTTTGTATACCCGTACCTGGCAAATACATTCAATGCAGTTTGCAGCAAATCTGCTGTCTGGATACTTTTCTTCCTCATATATTACTCTCTTACCTGTAAAGTAATTTATTCACCATGAAACACATTGTTATTGCAAGGGTTCAAAGATGTCAATACGCGGCAGAGCAACTATTCCTTTGTAAGCTGGGAATCGGGGTACGGGATTAAGCTGTACGGATGTATGCGTTACTGCTAGACATTGAAGGATTCTGCCTGGCTGCGGGCAGTTTCCTGCAGCTGGATTGAACGGGCACGTATCTGCTGATACAGCCGGTGCTGAGCATCAGGCAGGGACAGTTCTTTCATCCAAGATTCGCAGATATCGCAGGAATCAATAATCTCCCTTGGACTGTGTGCATCAGATCCTGCTAGCGCTTCAGCCCCTTCCGAAGCAGCCAGTTCCCAGAAATTCCAATGGGGATAGATATAACGATACTCAAGATCATCATCAAGTATCTTCTCTTTGCGCATACCGTTCGCATTGATCTCCAGAGGCATTCCATATTCCTTGGCACAACGGATGATTTCCCGCGAACAATCCCGGGCATGGCTGTCCCACTGCCGGTACCCGGCAAAGCATACATCAGGGTGGGCAAGGAATAAAAACTTATCTGATTCTATGATATCCAGCACATGTTCTGTGTATTTCGTTAATTCCCGGGGTCCGTTTAACCGGCTGTAGGAAATCCACCGGCCGTCCTCCATGGGAGTCCAGTGCGGTGCTCCGATCAGGTACGCAAATCCTGCCTCTTCAAGCAGCCAGTCATAGTATTCGCTGTACTCTTCTACCCATTCGCATTCCCCTCCCAGGAACACTTCAATATCCAAAGCATGGCGTGCTTGAGCTGCAGCAACCTCTCCCATGTATGTATCAAGTTCTTCCAGGTTCATGCGGAGATGCTCCCACCTGCGGTCCGCAAAGGGGATATGATCACTCATGCCAATCGAACGGCATCCTGCACGGACAGCAGCCCGGACATAGGCATCTGCACTCCCTTCTGCGTGCTTGCACAGATTGGTATGGTTATGAAACGTGTGGAGCATCATGCTGCAGGTATTCCTCCAATGGTATTCCCGATGAGAGATTAACATATTTTACCGGTAAGCAGGAAAAGAGTCCATAGGCGGCAGCAATAGCGGTTTTGCAAAACACAGTACCGCATCACCGTCAGATCCGCTTCAGACATTTCTGCACGGAGGACAAGGCTGCCTGAAGATGCCAAAATATCAGGGTACAGTTTCTGCTGAAAAGCCTAAACGGATTGGAAAATGGATCAGGTTTATCTGAAGGGACAGTACGAGAGACAGCTTTGCTTCCGGGGATCTATTGATGAGCAATATACGTTACCCCGCGGCACACCGGAATATGTACGCTCAGAGGTGCTCCAGGGGCTGCATACCCTTGGAGAAGGAGGGGGCCTGATCCTTAGTCCCACCCACCATGTACAGCTGGATACTCCCATTGATAATTTCCGGGCGATGGTTGATACGATTATTTCAACTCCGTATCCTTAGTTCCGACAGAACAATACAGAACCTTCAGTTTATTGCTCCTGTGCAAAAATTGTCTCCAGCATCACTGTCAGGTTTTCCAGCGGCACGTCACCTTCCACTGCATGGGCAGGGGATATAATATATCCTCCACGCTTCCCAGCCTCAAGCAAAGAAGTTATCTCCTCCCTGACTTCCCGGGGAGTCCCGTAAGGAAGAGTCCTTTGTGTGGAAATGCCTCCGTGGAAGGCAAGCTTCCCCCTGTAACGGTCCATCAGTGCATACACATCCATTACTTCAGGCTGAAACGGATTAAAGCAGGAAACACCGGCATCGGCAAGAATTTCGAACAATTCATCAACTTTGCCGCATGAATGAATCCACACATATTTTCCCTCATCCCGGACTGCCTGATACATTTTCCAGATATACGGATAAATATATTCCTTCCAATGGCCAGGTCCCATCAGCAGTCCTCTTTGAGCTCCCCAGTCATCACCGAAATAGACTGCATCAATGTCATACCTGCAGGCTTTCCGGATTACTTCGACATGAAAGTCTGCTACGGCACCTAACAGTCGATGGACAAATGCAGGTTCATCGATCATATCCATATACAGCTGCTGCATTCCGCGCAGTGTCCATGCCCGTTCAAAGAGCGAGAACCCGATCTGATAGACGGTAAAGAGCTGCTCATCTTCCGACTTCCGTTGCTGAAAGGCGGCGCAGAATCTCTCATCTCCAGGATCAGGGAAATGGTACCCTGCTAACGAAGGACGCAACAGCTGATACTGTTCAACTACACCTATATCCTTATCTACAGAACGATTCCATAGTACGCCGAAATGGTCCCGATATCTCTCATTCCCTTCATAGGTAAAATATTCCACTGGATCCTTGCAGCTGACCGTATGGTTCTGCAGCACCTCGTCTTCTCGAATACCGAAATGACGTTCCAGCTTTTCCCTGGCCTCCAAGGTAAGGGAAATACTCCAGTGCACATAAGGGGGCTTTTCACCTTCAAGGACCATATTAATCACAGATCGCTTGTCCAACCTCTTCCTCCTGTAACGAGCAGTTATTCAAAAAAGAAAGAGAAGCACTTTTTTGTGGACTGCTTCTTATTCCTGCAATATATTCCCTCAGGTCAGCTGGTCACCCGCGGAACGGTAACAGTGCCGTCCGGAATACAGATAATCCTGCGGTCCCTCCCTTTTCCTAACGCATCATCCACAGCTTTCTGGAGGTCCTCTGCACGTTTGATGTACATCTGCTCCAATGACTCCCGGCCGATATACGTAAACATCTGGATTTCCGCCCATTGTAAAAGCTCTGCAATGTTTCCTGCCTTATGGTACCCCAAACGGTAATTCTCCCTCACCCGGCGCAGCACCTCTTCTGGACTGCAGGCCGATTGCAGCAAATCAGCAAAGTTCTTCTCACCTATGCCGTCTCTGCAGGCAGCTGCAAGAATAAGGGTGCCCCCTTTCTTCAAAGCCAGCTTTCCATGCTCTATTGCCTTGTGCGCCTGGTAAAAGTCCCTGTCCATGGGGTGTGCTGCACAAGCAAGCACCACATCAGCTTTCTGTGCGACAGGTACAGAATACACTTCGTCTGCATATGAAGCGGCACTCATGAAAGCTTCCCGAATATCTCCAGCAGTAACTGCATACAGTTCCTGATGCCTGTCCAACACTGCCATCAGGGAATATATAGGCATATCAACAAAACCAAGGGCCTGATCCAAATCCTCATGGACGGGATTCCCCGCAAGCTGAAGCGCTGCTGATTGGGGAGACAGCGCATGTCTATGATTCTGTTCAATAAAGTGATAGGAAGCAGCACCGGGGAAAAGTCCTTTCCTTCCTCCGGTGTACCCGGCAAAATAATGAGGTTCCACAGAACCGATGACAAGTATCTTTCCTGCCTCAACCACCCGGCGGTTGATTTCCACCGGACTGCCCAGGTCCGTTGTTCCCAGCCTGACCATTTCTGATCGGCGGAAAGCATTATGCACATGGATGCTTCCTTCTGCTGTACGGAAATATTCACCGAACACATATCGCAGATGCTCCTCTGATACTTCCCGGTGTGCCCCTGAGGCAACAATAAATTCACAGTGTTCTCTTGCCAAGTTTTCAGCCAGGTACGTAAGGATACGTCCCGTGGGAGTGGGACGGGTGGCATCATTCACTATGACCGCCAGGGGGCCGGGACGCTCAAGGAAGTGCTCAAACCTCTCTCCAAAAGGATGTTCCAGTGCTTCAAAGAGTAAATCCCCTGCAGAACTGTTTCCCGAACTTGTTTTTGGCTCAAGGATGCCGCCCAGCTGGTGCTCTTCTATTTCAATGGATATTGTGCTTTGATCGTAGGGGAGCGCAACCTGCATACCCTATCTGCCCTCCGCTGAAAGTTATATGGGGATAAGTATACTGCATATGTGCTTCCAGAAAAACACGGCAGTCAGGCTTTTCCTGACATTCTGCCGATGAAAAAACAAAGCAGCCGGCCGTGCATATGCTTCTACCCTTCAGCTTTTCCGGTGCCGGCAGTGGACCATATTCCAGGAGACAGGTGCCAGTACCGGGACCTCTCCCGGCTGCACCTGCTTCTGTTTGGGAAAGACTCCTCCTGGATTATCCTTTGTATTTTCTGCCTGAAGGTCAGTATGGGCAAGCTCCACCCAGTCAAATATGCTGAACTCATCAAATCCCCAGCACTGGAGTGTTAGAGGGATCCGTTCTTCCTGGTGCCGGTTCACCAGGAAGAACGTGAGCTCCTGCTGATCCTCAGAGAGTACTGCCGATGCATCGATATACGGCACTGAGCCATGCCGGCTGTTTTCATAGCACGGCACATCAACAGATATATCCACGGCATTTCCCTTTCCGTAGCGGGAACAGTAATAAAACGGCCAGTATATTGTCTGTTCCCATGCTGTTCCTTGATCTTCCGTCATAATGGGAGCAAGCACGTTCACCAGCTGAGCAAGACAGGCAATCTTCACCCGGTCGGCATTATTAATGAGCGTATTCAGTGCACAGACGATCACTAATGCATCCTCAAAGGTATATTTTTTCTCTAACAGGGGAGGATGCTCCACAGTTTCGCTGCTCTATCAGACTCGTTGGAATGGTACCAGCCATTCCATTCATCAAACGAAATGTGGATTTTTCTGCTGCTTCTTTTTTTGCTCTGCACATAATCACATACTGAAACCACCGTCTTAATGAACTGGTCCATTTCAAGATTTGATGCGAGATACGTTGCCGTATCCTGATTTTCATTAGTGAAGTACTGATGGAGGGAAATATAATCTACATGCCCATATGTTTAATCCAATACTTCTGCTTCCCATTGGGGGAATGTAGGCATCGTGCATATGGAGCTTCCGCAAACTACCAGTTCCAAATCAGGATCAATGCGTTTAAGTACTTTTGCAGTTTCCCCGGCAAATCTTCCATATTCAGTGGCAGTTTTCTGCCCTATCTGCCATGGTCCGTCCATTTCATTGCCAAGGCACCAAAGAGAAATATCAAATGCATCAGGAGCACCATAGGACCTTCTCAGATCGCTCCAGTATGTGCCTCCCGGATAGTTGCAGTATTCTACAAAATTTCCTGTCTCCTCAACTCCCCGAGTACCTAAATTGACAGCCATCATCGGATCAGCTTCAATTTGTTTTATCCAGTCCATAAATTCATGCAGTCCGAATGCATTTGGTTCTATCATGCGCCAGGCAGGATCAAGGCGGGTCGGTCTGCTCTCCCGGGGTCCTATCGAGTCCTCCCATCTGAAGGCAGATACAAAATTCCCTCCCGGATACCTCACTACAGGTATGTTCAGTTTTTGTATCAGCTGCATCACATCCGTCCGGAACCCTTGGGTATTTGCCTTCGGATGTCCAGGCTCGTATATTCCTCCGTATACTGCCCGTCCCGCATGTTCGATAAATGATCCAAACAATCTCTCATCAATCCTGTCTATGAGATTATCCCGTACAGTGGTTAATTTCGCCTCCATTGCCCACCCCCTGCGAAGTATATATATGTTAAGGAATGAAAAAGAATTAGTCTAATACTAATTCACGGAATTCTTTTCCAACCTGCTAACAAGCATGCTTTGTCCAAACGTGAATTTCCTGGACTAAAAGAAGCCCTGGGTACTGGACTATATCTCTCTTTTCGGCTACACTCCAAAAGTTCGATTAGTTACAGCTGCATGTCCAGTTTACACCCATTCAAATCCTCTATTTGTAATGCTGCACATACCGCTATTTAACTCACTTGTTCATAAATTGTAATTAGGAAGGTTCCATGCATACACAGTTCTCTACATTTTCTTCCCTCGGATTGTCCGAGGCGACACTCCAGGCTATCGGGAAACGGGGGTTTGAAACTCCTACAGCTATTCAAAGCGCAGCCATTCCGCTGCTGCTTGCATCCGGTAAAGATTTGGTCGGACAAGCACAGACAGGTACCGGAAAAACAGCAGCTTTCGGCATACCGCTGCTTGAAACAATATCACTGAAAGGGAAACATCCCCAAGCAGTAATCCTGGTCCCTACCCGGGAATTAGCAGTCCAAACGGTCCAGGAACTGAATTCCCTTCAAGAAAAGCACAGGCTGAATATCCTTCCCGTGTACGGAGGACAGCCGATTCATGGTCAAATAAAAGCGCTGCAAAAAGGAATTCACATACTGGTCGGTACGCCTGGAAGAGTTCTTGATCATCTGAACAGGGGCACCCTACGGACGGATAATGTATCACATGTGGTCCTGGATGAAGCTGATGAAATGCTGAACCGGGGATTTATTGAAGACATAGAACTCATCCTGAACGATATGCCGAAGGAACGGAGAACCTTCCTTTTCTCCGCAACAATGCCGAAACGCATCCTCCATCTCGCAGGGAATTACATGGGAGAACGGGATGAAATTTCAATTTCACAAAATGTCGGTGATGCTCATTTGACCGATCAGTCAGCTATCGTAGTCCATGAGCAGGACAAGCTGGAAGCACTCACCCGTCTTATTGACATTCACCCAGAGTTCTACGGACTGATCTTCTGCAGGACAAAGGCTGACACTGATCGGGTAGCTGCAGCCCTGCAAGCCAAGGGATATGCTGCAGAAGCCCTCCATGGTGATATCTCTCAATCCCAGAGGGAAGCAATTCTAAAGAACTTTCGAGACCGGAATACTGCTGCCCTCGTAGCTACAGATGTGGCTTCCCGAGGTCTCGATATCTCAGACCTCACCCACGTAATAAACTATGCTCTGCCGCAAGATACAGACAGTTATCTGCACCGCATCGGACGTACCGGCCGTGCAGGGAAAAAAGGAACCGCGGTATCATTAGTAACCCCGTCTGAAGCAAGAAAACTATCCTATTACCAGCATGTCCTGAAACTGCCGATCCAGCATACAAAGGTACCGCAGATAAGCGGTGTGATCGCCGCAAAACGGGAAACAATGCAGGCGAATATCCACAAAATTCTTCAGGAGCAGCGCCATCTGAAATTCCTTGATATCGCATCCTCCCTTGCACAGCAGGGAGACCCTGTGGATATCATTGCTTCGCTGCTTGCCCATACCTCCCAGGACAGCCTGATCGCTTCCTCATACCGGGAAATCAGGCATGCTTCGGGAGATTCAAAACATAGAGGGAAAAAGAATAACAACCGCCGTTATTTTGCTGAAAAACGGAAGTACCATGGAAAAAGGACCCGCCGTTCCAAGAATTCTTCTTAAAAGAATGTGTACACTGCCTAAAACAGCAGTATGTCCTTAACGGAGCTGCTGCAGCTCTTTGCAATAGATTGAACTGTGAATACTTCAGGAAGGAATCCGAAACAAGCTATTTCAGCATTTCACTGTAGCGTTTCTGTTTCTGTTCCAGCAGCGGGATAAGCATATCTATTGATTCACCGATGCAGTCACAGGAAAGTGAATAATACACCATAGTGCCCTGTTTTCTCACCGTGACCAGACCTGCATTCCGCAGTATGGAAAGGTGTTTAGAGATTGTGGAGGTATCAGCCTTGATCAGACGCTGGAGTTCACATACACAAGTAGGCTCTTTCCGGATCGTCTCAATAATAAACAGCCGGGTCGGATGGCCCAGGGCTTTCAGCGCCTGGGAAAGTTCCTGGATCCTTGAATTCTGTATTTCCTTCATAAAGTTCTCCTGCATACACTGACATACTACTGGATATTTCTTTTGTTGGCAATATTGCCAACAAGGCTTGACAAAATACTTATTATTGGCTATTTTGCCAAATATAAAACATTGAAGGAGGACTTCATATGAAAATCCAAATTCTTGGGTCAGGATGCCCGAAGTGCCAGGCATTGGCAAAACATGCAGAAGAAGCAGTATCCCGGAACAGCTTAGATGCTTCAGTCGAAAAAATCCAGGATATGGACAAGATCATGGAAATGGGCGTAATGATGACTCCAGCCCTTGCAATTGACGGTAAGGTAATGCAGGCAGGAAAAGTATTATCTGTTGAAGAGATTGAACACATGCTCATCAGTTAATATGATGATTCGCTTATTATACTGAATCCTTGGAGAGAAAATCAATTATGCAGTCTTCCTGGTGGAAAGAAAAGAAAAACCGGTCTCTGATACTGATGACTGGGATATTTCTACTTTTTTTCTTTGTTCCCTTTCAGACTCCCCGACTTCAGCAGGCAGTAGGTGAAGCATTTATGCTGCTCTCCTACTATGCCAGGGAACATGTGCTGCTCTGCCTTGTCCCGGCTTTTTTCATTGCCGGAGCAATTATGGTTTTTCTCAACCAGCAGTCGGTGATTAAATATCTTGGCCCCCATGCAAACAAAGCCGCTGCCTACGGGGTTGCCTCAGTTTCAGGTTCAGTGCTTGCAGTATGCTCCTGCACTGTGCTGCCGATTTTTAAGGGTATTTACCAGAAAGGAGCAGGCATTGGTCCTGCTATCTCTTTTCTCTATTCAGGACCTGCAATTAATATTCTGGCAATTATCCTGACAGCAAATGTGCTCGGACTGCAGCTGGGAATAGCCCGTGCTGTGGGAGCAGTACTGTTTGCAGTAGTAATCGGGCTGCTGATGCGGATGATTTTCCGGAAGGAAGATAACAAACGGGCAGCAAATGCTTCGATGTTTCAACCTGCTGAAGGCGAGCAGGACCATTCCCTGGGAACTATGGCAGTCTACATGGCAAGCATGATCGGCATACTGGTATTTCTCAACTGGGCGCCGCCGGAAGGTGATGCTTACTTATGGGATGCATTGTACCGGTGGAGATTCCTGTTTGCCGGCGGTTTCGCCCTTTTCTTATCCTGGATACTCTACCGGCGGTTTACTGCTGCAGAGATGAAAACATGGGTCGGCGCTACCCGTGATTTTGCGGTTCAAATTCTTCCTCTGCTTTTTGCAGGTGTAATGATTGCGGGATTCCTTCTGGGAAGGCCAGGGGAACCGGGATTGATCCCTGAAGAATGGGTTGCCTCTCTTGTCGGCGGCAACAGCCTTGAAGCGAATTTTTTTGCATCAATTGCCGGTGCCCTAATGTATTTTGCAACATTAACTGAAGTTCCCATTATGCAGGGCCTTATCGGTGCAGGCATGGGGCAGGGTCCCTCCCTTGCTCTGCTTTTAGCCGGGCCTTCTCTTTCACTGCCGTCTATACTCGTTATTCACGGGGAACTCGGCTGGAAAAAAACTGTTACGTATATCGGTCTTGTCGTGATTATGTCTACATTTGCAGGATTTGGATACGGATATCTTTTTTAGCTGCGTCTAAAAAATCCTGCAAAGGTGTTGATCATTCATTCTGTATATGATTAAATGCTCATATAGTAATATATAAACAGGAGCTTGTATGAATAAGAAAACACAAAATCAAGGAATAGGATTCTTTGAAAAATATCTCACCCTGTGGGTTGCACTCTGCATCGGAATTGGCCTTGCCGTAGGACAGTTCCTGCCTGCGGTGCCTGAATTCTTAAGCACCCTTGAATATGCAAATGTCTCAATCCCCGTCGCTGTACTTATCTGGTTAATGATTTATCCGATGATGCT
>Ga0207421_10008262_pt1 | contig 10851 bp, 9 predicted proteins | sample SodLakKL_010_SED_4_FD_187542 | JGI IMG/M metagenome (GOLD analysis project Ga0207421, IMG submission 187542) | Alkaline sediment microbial communities from Lake Tanatar, Kulunda Steppe, Russia - 8KL_010_SED (SPAdes) (version 2) | ecosystem: Environmental > Aquatic > Non-marine Saline and...
ACTGTTCGGTCGGAGAGTGTGGCGCGATGAGGTCGGCGAACAGCGCTACCAGGATGAGCCCGACGACGATCACCATCCCCGTCAGCGCGAGGCGGGTCCTGACGCTTCGCTTCAAGAGTCCAAGCGCCCGCGTGTACCGCGAAGTGACCTGTACTTCTGACTTCGTCGGCGTCTGTTGCGCACACATCTCCGAGCAGTACAGTCATGTGCTTGCCTCGTGGATATAATAGTTACGGGCGTGGCGTCGCTCCCGGCATCGCGGCTGAACGTCACGAACACGGCCAAACGCTCCGATTGCGGCTGACTGTCACGGCTGCGGCCGAATCTCTCTTGAGCGCAGCTCTCGTCTGCGACGACTTCCCTGTCGCTTCGAGGTGTGCCGCCCCGGTACACTATCATTTCGGTACGCTGTCTTAGAGGGCGAAACCAGGTCGGCGCTGACAGCCGGCGTGTCCAAACAGTTAAGAACGGCGCTGGTTAGTCTAATATACAACACGATGAGTACATCCACCGACATCGAGTTCGGCTACGCCATTCCCGGCTACAGCAAGTACGAACGCCCGGGGGCCTGGCTCGACATCGCCACCGAGACCGAACAGGCAGGCTTCGAGACGCTGTGGAAGGGCGATCATATCACGATCCCGAAAGAGCTCCGCTACGAGGAGTACCAGTTCGGCACGCCGGACTGGGCGAAAAGCACCAACCCGTCGATCGATGTCTTCCAGACGTTCTCGCACATCGCGGCGGTCACCGACGAGATCAAACTGGGGACGAACATCTGCATTGTGCCGCTGCGCCACCCGATCGTGCTCGCCAAGCAGGCGCTGTCGCTCGACGCCCTCTCTGAGGGGCGGTTCGAGTTCGGCGTCGGCTCGGGCTGGCTGCGCTCTGAGTTCGACGTGCTCGACTCGCCGTTCGAAGAGCGTGGCTCCCGGACAGACGAGTTCCTCCGGTTTTTCGAGCGCGCCCGTGACGAGGGCGAGGTCGGCCTCGACGGCCCCCACCACTCCTTCGAGACGACCGGCTTCTTCCCGATCCCCGAGGAAGCGGGCCGGCCCCGCGTCTGGGTCGGCGGGGCGTCGGGTGCCGCGTTCCGTCGCGTCGCCGAGTTTGGCGTCGGCTGGACGATCGTCAACCGCACCGCCGAGAAGGTCGGCGAGGCCCGCGACCGGATCATGAACGCCTGGCGCGACTACGACCGTGAGGGCGTGCCCGAGATCTCCGCCCGCCTGCGCGTCCACGTTGGCGAGCACCCGGACGCCGACCACGAGTACACCGCCGCCGGTGAGCCTGCCGAGATCGTCGAGGCGATCGAGGCCTACGCCGAGGCCGGAACGACCCAGCTGATCGTCGGCTCGGCCGCTGACACGCTCGAGGAAGAGCTCGAACAGATCCGCCTGTTCGAAGACGAGATCATGCCCGCGTTCCGGTAGCACGCTCTCTGTCTGATATGCCCGCGTTCCAGTAACACGCTCTCCGCTTGATTCGACACGCCCGCGGCTGCCGACGAGAGCGACGCAGCACCTTTTAAGAGCGTCCCGGTCCCTGGGTGTGGCATGGAACTGCTATCCGACGACATCGCCCTCGTCACCGGGGCTGCCCGAGGACAGGGACGGGCGGAGGCGGAGCTGTTTGCAGATCACGGCGCGACGGTGATCGTCGCCGACATCCGTGACGAACTGGGTGAGGAGACCGCTGCGTCGATCCGCGACGGGGGTGGTGAGGCCGTCTACCGCTCGCTCGACGTCTCGAGCGAGTCTCAGTGGGAGGAGACGATCGCGGCGATTGCCGACACGTACGGTGGTCTCGACGTGCTCGTGAACAACGCTGGCGTCCTTAACAGCGAGTCAATCGTCGAGGAGACAGTCGAGGGGTGGCAGCGGGTGATCGACGTCGACCTCGTGGGGGTGTGGCTGGGGATGAAACACACCATCCCGCTGATGTGCGAGACCGGCGGCGGTCGGATCGTCAACACCTCGTCGATCTACGGCTCCGTCGGGGGCTTCGGCAACTGCGCCGCCTACCACGCCGCCAAAGGTGGGGTGACGGTGCTGACGAAAAACGCCGCCGTGGGCTACGCCGAGGCGGGGATCCGGGTCAACTCCGTCCACCCGGGCGTTGTGACGACCCGCATGGGCGAGTACGACCCCGACGAGGAACACTCCCCACCCGAGCGGCTGCTCGCCGTGACGCCCATGGAACGGGCTGGTACCGCCGAGGAGGTTGCGAACGCGGTTCTCTTCCTCGCGAGCGAGCTGTCGTCGTTCGTCACGGGCGTCGACCTGCCAGTTGACGGGGGGTATCTCGCACGATGACCCGCTCCGGGGACGGCGCAGACGCCGAGGGTCCTGATTCGGACGACAGCGCTGACTCCGAGCGTCCTGACGCAGGCGCCTCCGCCGCTGTCGACGACGCGTTCACGCTCTATGATCTGCGCGTCGAGTGTGTCGAGATCACCGGTGAGAACGTCGCCAGCTACGAGGTCGGCGATTACTTCGAGGTTCGCGGCGAGGAGCTCATCTTTCCCGAGGGACAGACGTTCTCGATGTACGCGCTGTCGGCGCTGTTGCCGCTGCTCCCGGCCAAACAGCGCGAGACGCACGAGAACGACTGGATGACGACCGACACGGTGATCGCCGGGCCGGACCCGAACGCCGGCGGCCGCTTCGAGATTACCCGGATCGGCACCCGGACGTTCCGCCACGGCGACGTCTCTGCGGTCTCGCTTGACCGAGTTGACGACACCGACGCGCCCGCCGACGGGTCAGCCGGCGGCCGCGACGGCAACGGCTAAAGGGACGCCCTCCGTCTTCTCGGCTATGACACCGGAACTGGTCGACGGCTACACGGTCTCCCCGATCATCAAGGGAGGATGGCAGCTCGCAGAGAGCCACAGCGACGACAAGAGTGAGACGCCCGTCGAGGACATGTTCGCGTTCGTCGACAGTGGCATCACGACGTTCGACTGCGCGGACATCTACACGGGGGTCGAGGAGCTGATCGGCGAGTTCCGCGAGCGCTACCGCCGAGAACGGGGCGAGCCGGCACCGGTTCAGGTGCATACGAAGTACGTGCCGGATCGGGGCAAGCTGGCAGATGTCACCGCCGCGGACGTCGAGCGTATCGTCGACCGGTCGCGCCGCCGGCTCGGCGTCGACGCGCTCGACCTCGTGCAGTTTCACTGGTGGGACTACGAGGTTGAGCGCTACGTCGAGACGGCGCAAGTGCTCGCCGACCTCCACGAGGCGGGAAAGATCCGCAACGTCGGCGTCACCAACTTCGACGCGCCCCACCTCCGGGAGCTCCTCGAGGCGGGCGTACCGGTCGTCAGCAACCAGGTCCAGTACTCGGTGCTGGACCACCGCCCCGAGCGTCCGGAGACAGACGAGCAGTCGATGGTCGAGCTCTGTGCCGAACACGGCGTCCAGCTCCTCTGTTACGGGACGCTCGCGGGCGGCTTTCTCACCGAGCGCTACCTGGGTGCCGAGCCCGACCCCGAGCTCGAGAACCGGTCGCTGACGAAGTACGAGCTGATCATCGAGGACACCGGCGGCTGGGACGCGTTCCAGCAGCTCCTCGCTGGGCTGGAGACGGTCGCCGAGAAACACGGCGTCTCGATCGCCAACGTCGCCAGCCGGTACGTCCTCGAGAAGCCACATGTGTGTGCTGTGATCGTCGGCGCTCGCGACACCACTCACCTCGAGAGCACCGTCCGGACAACCTCGTTCGAGCTCGACGAGGAGGACCACGAGACGATCGCGGCGGCGCGTGCCGGTCTGACGGAGCTTCCGGGCGCGGTGTACGGGCTCGAACGGACGGACCCGAGACACGCGGGTATCATGAAGTACAACCTCAACGAGGGCGACGACGCGAGCGAGTAGGAGGGCGGTAACGTAAGCGGAACGGCGACGACACGACAGAGCAAGGGAGCGGCAACACGACTGACCCGCGCTGAACGGGCGACCGGCTCAAAACAGCGAGAGCGGCTCCCCGAGGCCCGCCTCGGTGGCCGCCTGGTACACCAGCTCCATCGCCGCGGTGTCGAGCGCCGGCATCCCCTTGTGGGTCATCACGGTCCGCTCGTCGGGTGACTGGCGGCCGGGAGCGTCGCCGGCGATCACCTCGGTCAGGTCGGCGTGGACGTCGTCCTCGTCGATCGTGTAGCCGTCTGCGGTCCAGTTGTCCTCCTCGCCGCGGATCCAGGTGAGGTCACGTCCGTAGTAGCCGACGACCCACCGGTCGGCCTCGCTGCTGACCGTCGGCTCGAGGTCGTAGAAGCCGGCGGTCGCGGCGAGGTGCGTCCCGGGCTCGATCCACGCCTCCTCGACGATCGGCGCGACCGCGGAGGTGACCGTACAGACGATATCTGCACCCCGGACCGCCTCGCGGGCGTCGGCGTACCCCTCGACGTCGACGCCGTGTGCCTCGCTCATCTCCTCGACGAACGCCTCGCGAACCTCGTCGTCGACGTCGCAGGCATTGACCGTCTCGAGGTCGAACAGCTCGGCCATCAGCGCCAGGTGGGTCCGGCCCTGATCGCCACAGCCGACGATCGCGAGCGTCGAGGAGTCCTCGCGGGCGAGGTACTTCGCGCCGACTGCGGCGTGGCCCGCCGTCCGCATCGCCGTCACGGACTGTCCCTCGACGATCGCGAGCGGGAGTGACGTGTCGGCGTCGCTCAGCACGTTCACCGCGTTGATCGTCGGCAGGTCCCGTCTCGCGTTGCCCGCAACGTAGCCCAGCCACTTGTGGCCGGCCACGCCGAGGGGCTCGACGTAGGACGGAAAGGACTGGACCAGTCCGAGCCCGTACTCGTCGTCCAGTTCGGAGACCTCGAGGTCGAACGGGTTCGACTGCTGGACGCGGCCCTCGCCGACCCAGCGGAACGTCTCCTCGACGCGCTCGAGGCAGGGGCCGGGCTCGAGCGTCTGTTCGACTGTCTCGCGATCCAGAACGGTCAGCTCGCCGGGCGTCGGTAGTGACATCGTCTCTGTGATGACCCAACCGCTACTTAGCTGTTGTCACTCCGCTCGAGCGAGCTGGTGGAGCTGCCGACTCTGCCTGAGCCCATCCCGGTTGGGACCATTCTGGCTCCACCGATCCGGACCGACATCACGCATCGGCCCGGATCGGCACCATGCTGGTCCCATCGATCCGGACCGGCATCACGCCGGTTCGATCGATCCCGTTCGAGCCCGTCCTGACTTCGCCGGTTACGGAGGAGTCCTGACCGATACGTTTAACAATAGGTACCACGACATGCACTGGTATGGCACGGAAAGACGAGAGTCTCGACCTCACCAGCCAGTGGTCCCGCCGGCGGAGCTTCCTCGCGACGATCGGCACAGCCGGCGCGATCGGTCTTGCGGGCTGTCTCGGCGACGACGCAGACGACGTCGAAGATCTCGACGCGGATGACACAGACACGCCTGCCGCCGACGACACTGATCCCGACGATGATCCGAGCGTGTTCAACTTCGCGCTCGAGACGCAGCCAGACACGCTCGACATCCACCTCGCGGGCCGCGTTCCGGAGATGGTCGTCCTCGACGCGGTCCACGATCCGCTGTTTCGGCTCAACCACGACACCGAGCCGGTTCCACACCTCGCTGCGGACTACCACGAGTCCGACGACTCGACGGAGTTCGTCATCGAACTTCGTGACGACGTGACGTTCCACGACGGGACCGAGCTTGACGCCGAGGTCGCCGCCTGGAACTTCGAGCGGTTTATCGACTCTGGCGGCCGGTTCACCTACCGTCTGGGTGATCCGGTGATCGAGGCGACCGATACGTACGAGCTGACTATCGAGTACGACACGGCGCAGCCGATGCTGATCACGAACCTGGCGACGTGGGGGATGAGCTTCACCTCCGAGGAGGCCGTCGAAGAGGCCGGTGACAGCTACGGCGTCGACACCGTCGTCGGGACGGGTCCGTTCGAGTTCGAAGAGTGGTCCGACGGTGAGCATATCATCGTCAACCGGTGGGACGAGTACGACTGGGGCCCGGAGTTCGCAGACAACCAGGGACCAGCACACGTCGACACGATCGAGTTCAACATCATCTCCGAGACGACCACGCTGATGCAGGAGCTGCTGACGGGGTACATCGACGCAACGAAGTACGTCGACCTCGCGAACTCCCAGCAGGTGATCGACTCCGACGATGTCGAGTTCCACGAGAACGAGTACCCCTACGCTGCCTGGTTCCCGCTGAACATCGAGCGAGAGCCGACCGACGACATCCGCGTCAGGCGGGCGATCAACCACGCAGTCGATCGGGACGCGGTCGTCGAAGCAGCCCTCGGTGGCCACGCACGTCCGATCTGGGGGCTCGCCCCGCCGACTGCCATCGGCGGCCTTTCCGAGGAACGCGCACAGGAGGTCGGCTACGAGTTCGACCAGGACCGTGCTCGAGAGCTCCTCGAGGAGGCTGGCTGGACGAACGATTCTGAAGGTGAGGTCCGCGAACGCGACGGCGAGCCGCTCCAGATCGAGATGCTCGCGTTCGATCTCCCCCAGTGGGCTCCGCAGGGTGAAGTCGCACAGGGGCTGCTCGGCCAGGTCGGCATCGACGTCCAGCTGGCGACTGTCGAAGGCGGGACGTTCTACGACCGCGCCGAGAACCAGGAGTACCACAGCGTGACCGCGGGCGTCGGAGCGGAGTTCGCGGCGACACACGTCCAGCGGATCCTTCACTCCGACAGTGTCGCAACCGCCGGCGGGACGAACTACTCGATGATCCAGAGCGACGAAGTGGACGAGCTCATCGCGACGGCGCAGTCAGACCCAGACGACGAGACGCGCGAGCAGGCGCTCCAGGAGGTTCAGGAGTTCGCCATCGAGGAGGCGTTGCACGTCCCGGTCATGACGACGAACCGGGCGTACGCGCACAAGACCCACGTCTCCGGCGTCGACAACTTCCTCAACCACGACTGGTTCCCGGAGCAGTACTACCTCCACCACCTCGACGTCCAGATGGGGTGAGCCGGCGCGCTGACGTGTCGGCCGGGGCTCGTTCGACCCGACCGAACCGACGCCGTGAGGTTGTGTGACGCGGCCGAACTCGCCGTGCGGCTGTGCGATCCGGTCGTGATCTTTCCGCCGGAACGCCGGACGGCGCGGCCGACGTTCGCGCTTTCCAAAGGTTGAATACGTCCGAACGAGACGACCGCACTAAAGACGCCGCACACCGCCGAACCACCGCGGCGAACACACGACAGGGAACACGATGTACAAGTACGTCCTTCGACGGATCCTGGTGATGATCCCCGTGCTGATCGGGGTGACGATCGTCATCTCGAGTCTGATCTACCTCACGCCAGGCAACCCAGCCCGGATCGCCCTCGGACAGGGGGCCGACCCCGAGTCCGTTCGCGCGCTCGAACAGCAGATGGGCCTCGACCAGCCGCCACACGTTCGCTACGTCGACTGGCTCGCGAGCGCGGTCCAGGGAGACTTCGGGGAGTCACTCCAGACCGGGACCTCTACTACGGCGCTCATGCTCCAGCGGCTACCGGCGACGCTCGAGCTGGTCGTCGCCTCGATGGTGATAATGCTCGTTATCGCGCTGCCGCTGGGCGTCATCAGTGCCGTCCGCCAGCACACGTGGGCCGATCACAGCTCGATGCTGTTCGCGCTGTTCTGGCTATCGATGCCCTCGTTCTGGCTCGGACTGGTGTTGCTCATGCTGTTTTCGGTCCGCTGGGGGATGTTCCCGATCTCCGGACGCGGGGGCGCAATTGTCTCGCTCACGGCGCTGTCGTATCTGGTGCTTCCCGCGATCGCCAACGGTGCACGCCGGGCGGGGCTGCTGACGCGGATGACCCGCTCGGCGATGCTCGAGATCCTGAACGAGAACTACATCCGAACCGCCCGCGGGAAGGGCATCGGCGAGAAGGCGGTCATCTACACTCATGCGACGAAAAACGCGATGATCCCGGTCGTGACGCTCATCGGGCTGCAGGTTCCACAGCTGTTTTCGGCGTCGGTCATCGTCGAGATCGTCTTCGCCTGGCCCGGCATGGGAACCCTGCTCGTCGATGCGGTCTTCCAGCGTGACTACCCGGTCGTCCAGGGGCTCGTGTTCATGTACGCCGTGATCGTCATGATCGCGAATCTCGTCGTGGACGTGACCTACAGCTACTTTGACCCGAGGATCTCTTATGACTAGGGTGATGCCGCGTGACTGATCAGCTCGCCGGAGAAGTTGCTCGCGACACCGAGCAGACACCGGAAGAGACGCCGGCTGCACACCGTCGCGGCGAGAAGGTTCTCCGACGAATCATCTCGAACCCGCTTGCGGTGTTCGGCCTGCTGTTCATCGTGCTCTTGCTCGCGATGGTCGCACTCGCCCCCTACGTCGCCCCCCACGACCCGGCCGAGCAGAACTACCTGGCGATCGAGGAGCCGCCGAGCGTCGAACACCCGTTCGGGACGGACTCACTCGGTCGTGACGTCCTCTCGCGGACGCTTCACGGCGCACAGTACGCGCTGTTTCTCGGCGTGACGATCGTCGGCATCCAGATGGGAATCGGTGTCCCGCTCGGGCTGATCGCGGGCTACTACGGTGGGGCAACCGAGGCCGTCATCATGCGGATCGTCGACATCGCGCTGGCGATTCCAGGCGTCGTCCTGGCGCTGGCGATCGCGGGGATGCTCGGGGGCGGGCTGTATCCCCTTATCGTCGCGATCGGGCTGGTCGGCTGGCGTGACTTCGCCCGGCTCGTCCGCGGCGACGTGAAAAGTGTCATGGAAGAGGAATATATCGACGCCGCCCAGGCCTCGGGTGCACCGGACAGATACATCATCTCGCGGTACGTCCTCCCGAACGCCTCCGCCAGCATCATCGTCTACGCGACGCTCACCCTCCCGACGGTGGTGCTCTGGGCGGCCGGACTGTCGTTTCTCGGCGTCGGCGCACAGCCACCCACGCCCGAGTGGGGCGCCCTCGTCGCCGACGGCCGCGACCGCATCGACACCGCCTGGTGGATCTCGACGTTCCCCGGCTTCGCGATCATGCTCACCGTGATCGCGTTCAACGTCGTCGGAGACGCACTGCGAGACGCACTCGACCCGAAACAGGCCCGCTAACCATGAGCTCGCCACTGCTCGAAATCGACGACCTGCACGTGCACTTCCACACCGAGGACGGCACCGTCGAGGCGATTGACGGCGTCTCCCTGACGATCGACCACGACGAGGTCGTCGGCGTCATCGGCGAGAGTGGCTGTGGCAAGTCCGTCACCGCACTCTCGGTGATGGGGCTGCTCCAGTCCCCGCCAGCGGAGATCGTCGGCGGCTCGATCCGCTTCGACGGCACCGAACTGCTCGAGCTCACGACGAGCGAGCTCGATTCGATCCGCGGCAACGACATCTCGATGATCTACCAGGACCCGATGACGTCGCTCAACCCCGTCCTGAAGATCGGCTTCCAGCTGACGGAGCCGCTGTTCGCCCATCGTGAGATCACACAGGAGGAGGCGGCCGAGCGCGCGGTCGCGATCCTCAAGGAGTGTCAGATTCCCGACCCAGAGCGGATCATGGACTCGTACCCACACGAGCTCTCGGGCGGGATGCGCCAGCGCGTCGTCATCGCGATGGCGCTGATTACCGAGCCGAAGCTGCTGATCGCCGACGAGCCAACCACCGCACTCGACGTGACCGTCCAGGCGCGCATTCTCGACGTCTTGCGCGACCTCCGCGAACGCGAGGGCATGAGCATGCTGTTCATCACGCACGACCTGCCGGTCGTGAGCGAGCTCGCCGACCGGATCGCCGTCATGTACGCCGGCAACGTCGTCGAGACCTGTGAGATGGAACGGCTGTTCGATCGCGCGCTTCATCCCTACACCCGATTGCTGACCGAGAGTATCCCCGAACTCGAGGAGACACAGGACGTGCTTCCGTCGATCGCGGGGACCGTACCGAACCTCATCGACCCGCCCTCGGGCTGTCGTTTCGCCGCGCGCTGTCCACAGTACATCGGCGAGGAGTGCAGCCGTCGCGACCCCGAGCTCCGTCGGGTCGCAGGCGTCGACCGACAGCAGGTCGCCTGTCACCTCTACACCGAGGTTGGCTCCGAGAGCCCACCGTGGGAGTACGGCGCGGCAGAACCGACGGAGGGGCCATGAGCGACGACAGCTCGAACCGGGAGACGGCGAGCGTGGAGACGGTCGACCCCGAACCGACGCTTCACGTCGAGGACCTCAAAACGTACTATCCGGTGAAAGGGGGGCTCTTCAAACGGACTGTCGGGAACGTCAAAGCCGTCGACGGGGTGAGCTTCGAGATCGGACGCGGCGAGACGCTCGGGCTCGTCGGCGAGTCCGGCTGTGGCAAGAGCACCCTCGGGCGCTCGCTCGTCCGGCTCCAGGAGCCGACCGACGGCTCGGTGTACTTCGACGGGATCGACCTCGCGTCGGTCTCGAAAGACGAGCTCCGTCGGATGCGCAAGGAGATCCAGATCATCTTCCAGGACCCCGCCTCGAGCCTCAACCCCCGGATGACTGTCGAGCGGATCATCTCCGAGCCGATGCGGTTTCTGACCGACTGGTCGAAACAGCGCCGCAAAGAGCGGGTTCACGAGCTGATCGAGGAGGTCGGCCTGACACGCGAGCACCTCTCCCGGCCACCGCACGCCTTCTCTGGCGGCCAGCAACAGCGTGTCGCCATCGCCCGTGCGCTGAGCGTCAACCCGACGTTCGTCGTCTGTGACGAGCCCACCAGCGCTCTCGACGTCAGCGTTCAGGCTGACATTCTCAACCTTCTGAAACGCCTCCAGACGGAGTACGATCTCACCTATCTGTTCATCAGCCACGACCTTTCCGTGGTGAGACACATCTCCGACC
>Ga0207421_10008264_pt1 | contig 10849 bp, 9 predicted proteins | sample SodLakKL_010_SED_4_FD_187542 | JGI IMG/M metagenome (GOLD analysis project Ga0207421, IMG submission 187542) | Alkaline sediment microbial communities from Lake Tanatar, Kulunda Steppe, Russia - 8KL_010_SED (SPAdes) (version 2) | ecosystem: Environmental > Aquatic > Non-marine Saline and...
ATTTACCTTGCAATCTAAATAATAATCCCCGGCTTCTTCAAAGATTTTTTCCGATTCAAAATGATAAGAAATTCCCAGCTCCTTTACCTGGAATTCCTTTACTTTGCGGGGGCTTTTCAGGACTATTCTTCGCTGGTTCCATTCCTCAATAATTTTTTCTTTTTCTTCCTGGAATTCCTCTTCAGTAAGACCGGAAACTTCGTTTTCCTGCAGGGTAGTATCAGGAGGTATCCTGGTGATGCAGCCGGTAAGCGTTACCAGGATTAAAATCCCAAAAACTATCATGTTAATCATTCTTTTTCCCCCCTTTCCCCTTATTATAATATTCAGTAACTCTCTTAGTTTAGTTGTTAATTTTGCATTTTAATTGGAGTACCTTATATAGTAGTTGCTGATTTGGCTGAATATCTCCGGAATCAAAGGGAGGGAAGAAAAGCGCTTCTATTTGCTGCCCAGGGGTTAGTCATTAAACTGGCCATGGTGGGCGACTCTGCCCTTCTGGCTTTCTTTCTCCATATATAAGTTATGTATGATTTCAGGCTTTGGTTATAGTTCTTCCAAGAACAGGGCTTCTCCCTTTTTCAGGGTGTAGATAGAACAGCCTTCCTCCTTATTCCCCCCGTAACGCTGCCATTCGGAGCTGAATAGCACTTCGCCGGTAAGCGCCGGTAGGGCCACTGTTTTTTCTCCCAGGTTGAAAAGCCCCGTAAGAATCTGCTCTCCCTTGCGCCGGGTTAATTCCAGCACCCGGTTTGACGGGTTTGTTTTTATCATGGTGCTTCGCCGGTCAGGGGTTCTCAACACGGGATGGTTTTTGCGCAGCTTTATCAAGTCCCGGTAGTAATGATAAAGCCGGCGCTGCTGGTTATCCCAGTGTTCCCGCGGGGTGAGCAATGAGGAATAAAAAGTTTGTTCCTCCTGGGGATCGGGAACATCCTCCCAGTCGAAATCCCTGAATTCTTCCCGGCGCCCTCGGGATACCGCTTTTTTTAGTTCCGGGTCGCCGTAATCGGTAAAGAAAAGAAAATGATTCTTTTCCCCGTACTCTTCCCCCATAAAGATAAGGGGCAGGTAGGGGGAGAAGAAGAGGAGTCCTGCCGCCGTCTTCAAGTAAGGAAAATCTACCAGGCTGGTGAGCCTTTCCCCCTGGGCCCGGTTGCCCACCTGGTCGTGGGTCTGCACCGCCACCATGAACTGGTGACCGGGGCGGGAGGAGCCGTCGGTTCCCCGCTTCTTTTTCCAGAAAAGCGAGTACTCCCCGGTATAGAGGTAATTTTTAAACACTTTTTCGAAATCCCGGAAACGGCCATAATCAGCGTAATAACCCCGATTTTCTCCCGTAAGTGTGGTGTGAACGCAGTGGTGGAAATCGTCCATCCACTGGGCGTGGATGCCGTACCCGCCCTCTTTACGGGGGTTAATGAGCTTCACGTCGTTTTCATCGGTTTCCGCGATAACCCACACGGGTTTTCCCTGCTTCTTGCTCAACCGGTCGGCGGTTGCGGCAATCTCCTGCAAGATATGGGGGCTGCTCTCGTCTTCGATGGCGTGGACCGCGTCCAGGCGGAAGCCGTCCAGGTGGTAGTTTTCCACCCAGTGAATAATGCTGTCCTTTACCATCTCCCGAACTACATGGCTGTAGGCGTCGTCGTAATTGAGCGCCTCCCCCCAGGGAGTCCGATGCTTGCCGGTAAAGTACGGCCCGAACTCGCGCAGGTAGGTCCCTTCCGGGCCGAAATGGTTGTAAACGATGTCCAGGATAACTGCCATCTCCTTCCGGTGGCAGTTGTCCACCAGGAACTTTAAATCTTCCGGGCTTCCGTAGTTGCAGTTAACGCTGAACAGCCCGGTTCCGTCGTAGCCCCAGTTCCACCTGCCGGGGGTTTGATTTACCGGCATTAGTTCGATAGCGTTAATTCCCAGATCTTTTAAGTAATCCAGTCTTTCCGCTATCGCCAGGAAAGTCCCTTTCCGGCTAAAAGTGCCCACGTGAATTTCGTATAAAACCATCTTAGGGAGTTCTATTCCCTTCCAGTCATCATCCTGCCAGGCGTAGCTTTCGTGGTCCACTACCTGGGAAAAGCCGTGGACCCCTTCGGGCTGATAGTGAGAGCGGGGATCGGGGAAAGGGCCTTCCCCGTCCAGGTAAAATGTGTAGAGGCTGTTTATGTCCACCCCTTCAACAGTAGTCATAAAAAAGTGAGGCTCTGTTTCTTTCAAAGGCAACTTGATGGTATTACTTTCATCCCTGGAGGCAGGAGATTTAATGGCCATTTCCACTGCCTTGCGCTGGTAAGCAAAAACCCCGAATTGTATCTTTTTCTGGTTTTTGTCCAGGATAGTGGCTCCTGGAATAGAGATTTGACTGGTTATCATATCTTTAATTTAACCGGTAAGACACCAAACCATAATTGTAAAAATATTAAGTTAAAATACTTGAGAAAGATATGGATAAGATATAAATGACCCTAAATCATGGCGAGTTGGATATTAAATAAAACCACGGTAAACATTAAAATAAGTTATTTACTTTGCCAGCTCGATCAAACTTGAACAGGCTTGTTCTAGCCAGGCCCTGTTGATAAGGGGTTTAAAGAAGTACCAACCGAAAAAGTACTCTAACCCAACGGGAAAGTTTTTTAACTGGTTGAAATATTATAATTGCAGGAGGTTGTTATGGAACTGGTAAAACCTTCCCCTAAGACATTTTCGGATTACCATCAGTTTATAGACGTAGAATTTAAAGAAGAGATGTTCCGCCTTATCAACCGGTTATCCAACCAAAAGATAGCCATGATCAATGCTACCGCTTACGGGGGCGGAGTGGCGGAGGTGCTTCAATCTCTGGTACCCCTGCTCCAGGATATGGGGCTGCACCTGGATTGGTGGGTGATGGCGGGGCAAAAGGATTTTTATAATGTTACCAAAAATTTTCATAACTGCCTGCAGGGCCATGAAAGCTGTTTAACCGAAGATTACCGGGAAATATACTTAAAATACAACCGGCTCAATGCTGAAAGAATGGATGATTGGAACTACGATTTTATTGTAGTTCATGATCCTCAACCGGCGGCTTTAATACAATATTATAAAGGTAAAAAAAAGCCTTGCTGGATCTGGAGATGCCACATTGACACTTCTACCCCCAACCGGGATTACTGGGAATTTCTCTACCAGTATATAAAAGATTACCATGCCGTGATTTTTACCATGGAAGAGTACGTAAAAAAAGAGGCTTCATTTAATGACCTTACTTTTATTACGCCTTCTATAGATCCTCTTAGTACCAAGAATTTACCCATGGAAGTGGAAGAAGCCCGCCATATAATAAGTAATTTCGGGCTGGATGCAGAACGACCGCTCATTTCTCAGATTTCCCGCTTTGACCCGTGGAAAGACCCGCTGGGAGTGATCGAAGTTTATAAATTGGTAAAAAAAGAATTCCCCAGCGTACAGCTTGCCCTGGTGGGTTCTATGGCTTCTGACGATCCGGAAGGGTGGGATTACCTTTATCATACCCTGCGCCGGGCGGGAGAAGATTACGACATCAAGGTAGTAACCAACTTTAACGGGATTACCAACTTGGAAGTTAACGCTTTCCAGACTGCTTCCGATGTAGTCCTGCAAAAGTCCCTGCGGGAAGGGTTTGGTTTGACCGTGGCGGAAGCCATGTGGAAAGGGACCCCGGTTATTGGTGGTGATACTGGGGGCATCCGGCTGCAGATAGAAGACGGCGTAACCGGCTACCTGGTACGTACCGTGGAAGAGTGCGCCCAGAGGGTACTAACCCTTCTACGAAACCCGGAGCTGGCTCATCAAATGGTAGAGCAGGGGCAGGAAAAAGTCAGGAGGGAATTCCTGGTTACCAAGAACGCCCTGGATTACCTGAGACTGCTCCATCGCCTGGTCGAATCCAATAACTGAAAAAATACCGGGGGATAGGCCACACCTGACCGATGCAGTAATTTCTTATTAAATTATTAGTAAAAAAGAAAAAAAATGGGCCAAGGTGTTCTGACCTCCAACAAACATTATATATTATTTGTTATGTTTGCTGGAGGACTAAAGGTTTGGTAATCCTTATTTTCCAGTTTTTCCTACCGTGGTACATTCCCCCGATGAAATCAATGCAAACTTGGTACCTAAAGGACCTATTATTTCGCAAACTACCACTGCTCCCAGCACTATGGCTACAACTATTTCAGAAATTTCCGGGAATGATTTTTGTACCATTAAGGCCAACCCCACACTCAATCCGGCTTTGGTAAACAAGGCAAATCCAAGGTATTTTTGTACCCGTTTTTCGGCCCTGGCAAGCTTGGCCCCCAGGAAGGTGCCTCCTACTTTGCCTATCCCTCTAATGATGATGTACCCTATGACTATCATCCAAGCTTGCCCCAGAACTTCCAGGCGCAGGTCCGCCCCTGCCAGGAAGAAAAAGCACACGTAGAGGAACATCTCAATATCTTCAAATGCATGAAGGGCAAATTTAGGTGGAGACAGGTTGGTCACCGCAATTCCTGTAGCCATATTGACTAGAAGAGGAGAAAGGTGCCATATGTTGGCCACACCAATGTTTATAAGGACAACTCCTATTAGAAAAGCCAGGGCTTGTGGTTTTTGGGTTAGATAACGCGTAATAAAAACTACCGCCATGCCTACCAGGCTACCCAGGACCAGGGAGCCTCCTATTTCCCAGAGGGGTTCTAATAGAAAAGTTCCCGAAAATTCTCCCCCCTGTAAAATTACTCCTACTACAGCTGAAACTATTGCAAAGAGGGTGAGAGTAACTGCATCAAGAAACGCTACCGTTCCCAGTAGAGTAGTGGTGAATTTGCCCCTGGCTCCGTACTCCCTGCTTACTGCCAGGGGTGAAGCTGGTGCAGAGGCGGGAGCTATAGCTCCAAGCAACAGGGCAACCGGTAGAGGAAAATTAAACAGGTAGTAGGTACTTAAAAATACCAGGACAAAGGTGGCTATGCATTGTACCATAGTTATTACAAAAATAGAACGGATAATTCCTATAATTTTTTTAAAATTCAATTCACTCCCGATTGTGTAAGCAATAACCCCCAGGGCGGTAACTTTAAGAATCTCCAGTTCTCCGCTCATGTCGATAGTAACTACGTTCAAAACAGAGGGTCCCAGCAAAATGCCGGTAATAAGAAATCCGATAACCATGGGGGCTTTAAATTTTTGAACAATTTTTCCTGATAGAAGTCCCGCCAGTACAATAATTCCTACCGCGATGGCGATTTCACTCATAGACATATCCACAACTCCCGATTAATAAAATTATGATGCTAAATAGGGAAAAAATCTTCTTAAGTAGCGACAGGGAATAGCCATTGGTTTAGCCGCCATTTTCTGGATCTGAAACAAAACCTTTTACCCGGTGAAGGGGGAAGGTAAACAGGATGCCTTTACCGGCAGTGTCCAGGTCGCCTGTTACTTCTTCTATTACCCCGGTTGCTTTTTCAACGGTTTTTTCAGTTCTTATTACCGAAAAAATAGTCTTGTTACCCGGGCGGCAGTCGTTAAACAGGTTTCTTAAACCACCTACTACAGGCATATGATCGCAGATAGTTCTACCCATACCACTTGAATCGATAACCGTAGCGCCGTTAATGCCAATTTCATATAACTTTTCCAGGACCTCTTCCAGATGTTCCGTCTGATTTAACACCAGTACCATTAAGTACATATCAATGCCCCTTCCTTAAGAAGTGGTTTTAGATGGTAAATTTAATATCCTGCTCTTATTGTATTATTTTTACGTGGAAAATTCAAAAACCACAGCGCAAGATTATTTATCTTGTTTGCAAAAATTCTCAGAAAGAGCCTGAAAAACCGCCCTTTAATTTTAAGAGAAAAGATGAAGCAAAGTTAAGCTTATCAGCAGTGCTTTTTCCTTCCAGCCCTTCCATCAGGCTGCTTCCCACAATAACTCCATCTACGTAAGGAGCTACTGCTGAAATCTGTTGCCGGGAAGATATCCCAAAACCCAAAGCCAGGGGGAGAGAGGTGAATTGGCGCAGTTTTTGCAGCATGGACAGGGTTTCCTCGGGGATGCCGGTGCGAGTTCCCGTAACTCCTGCTACAGAAACGCAGTAGAGGAACCCCGAACCCGCTTCCGCCGCCTGGCGGCAGCGCTCTTCCGGAAGGGTGGGAGCAGCCATGGTTATAAAGGACAGGTTTCTTTCTCGGGCGGCCTCCCGTAGTGAGGCGCTCTCCTCCAGGGGTAAATCCGGTACGATGAGACCATCGGCTCCCGCTTTTTTCATATCATCCAGGAAGTTGATTTTTCCTCTTTGCAGCACCTGGTTGTAGTAAACCAGGAGAACCAGCGGCTTTCCCGTCTTTTGGCGGATCCGGCTTACCAGTTGAAATATTTTATCCGGGGTAGTCCCGGCCTCCAGGGCCCGCCGGCTGGCCCGCTGGATAACGGGGCCGTCGGCCAGGGCATCGGAACAGGGTACTCCCAGTTCCAGGATATCGCCCTCCTGTTCCAGGATGTGGAGGGCCAGGCGGCGGGTAGTTTCCAGGTCCGGATCCCCGGCGGTTATAAAGGGGATAAGAGCTTTTTCCCCCTCACGGCGTAGGCTATCAAAGGTAAGCTCCAGGCGGTTGTATTTTGCGCAGCCATAATCACTTTTGTTCATAATGACATTTAACCTCCTTAATTTCTAAGTCAAGCCGGAACGTGCTAGCGCGGTAACGCAAAGGAAATAGAAAATATGGTAAAGCTATTTCTAGGACCGCAGTCTGAGTAATTAGTAAATTTAACTACTCACTCCCGACCTCCAAATTATCCAGATCTTTGTCCCCCCGCCCCGAAAGGCAGACTACTACCGTTCGTCCTTCGATGTTCTCGCGGGAGAGGTGTTCCAGATAGGCCAGGGCGTGGGAGCTTTCCAGGGCGGGAATAATGCCTTCCAGCCGGCAGAGTTTTTCAAAAGCTTGCCGGGCTTCTTCGTCGGTAACTGAACGGTAGTTTACCTTTCTCTCGTCTCTCAAAAAGGCATGTTCCGGGCCGACCCCGGGGTAGTCTAGCCCCGCGGAGATGGAGTGTACCGGCTTGACCTGGCCACAAGCATCCTGCAGCAAGTAGCTGAGGGAACCGTGCAGAACCCCCGGGCTTCCCCGGCTCAGTGTAGCGGCGTGCTTGCTTCCATCCAGTCCCTCGCCGGCGGCCTCTATGCCATAGATTTCAGGAATTACTTCTTCCGCAAGCCCCTCCATTCCCAGGAAAGGATGGAAAATCCCCAGGGCGTTGCTGCCTCCTCCCACGCAGGCCATTACAATATCGGGTTGCTTGCCCATAAGATTATTAAACTGGGATTTTGCTTCCCGTCCTATGACTTCCTGAAAGGTCCTTACCATGTAGGGATAGGGATGGGGTCCCACTACCGAGCCGATGATATAGTGACTGTCCTCAGAAGAAGCTACCCAGTGGCGGATGGCCTCATTGGTGGCCTCTTTCAGGGTGGCGCTGCCTTCTTGTACTTCCCTCACCTCGGCTCCCAGCAGTTTCATTCTCTTCACATTGGGCGCCTGACGTCTGGCATCCTCGGCACCCATGTAAACCACTGTCTCCAGGTTCAATAGGGCGCCCACCGTGGCGGTGGCTACTCCGTGCTGCCCAGCTCCGGTTTCCGCGATGAGCCTTTTTTTACCCATTCTCCTGGCCAGCAACCCCTGTCCCAGAGTGTTGTTGATCTTGTGGGCCCCGGTGTGGGCCAGGTCTTCCCGTTTCAAGTATACTTCCAGTCCGGTAAGGGATGCTGACAGGTTGGCGGCGTGGTAGAGGGGAGTGGGCCGGCCGGCAAAGTCCTGCAAGTAGCCGTTCAACTCTTCCAGGAAATCCTTCCGGTTGAGTTCCCTGTCCAGGGTCAGGGTAAGCTCTTCCAGGGCAGGTACCAGGGTTTCCGGCACGAAACTTCCTCCATAAGCTCCGAAATATCCTCTTTCATCGGGCTGCATATGCGTCCCACCTCCTTACTTCTTTTATAAAAGCAGATATCTTACCAGGATCTTTCTTGCCTTCTGTTTCCACCCCACTGCTTACGTCTACTCCGTAAGGATGCGCTCTCTTTAGGGCTTCCCTTATGTTCCCGGGGTGAAGCCCTCCGGCCAGCAGGAAAGAGACTCCCGGGGGCATCTCTTTCAGGAGGGCCCATTCGAAGGTCTCCCCGGTGCCTCCTTTTAGCCCGGGGTGGTAGGTGTCCAGGAGGGGGGTGCTGTGGGGATAATGGTTCAGGGCCTGCAGGGAGGACCGATCCTTTACCGGGATGGCCTTGATGGTGGCCCGCGGCAGGAAAGTCTCGACGAGCCCGGGACCTTCTTCCCCGTGAAACTGGAGGGCGTCCAGACCGCACTCCTCCACGTGCCGGGCTATTTCCTCACAGGGGGTATTAACGAAAACCCCCACCCGGGAGACCATGATCGGGACCTGACGGCTTATACGCGCCACTTCTTCCGGGGTTACCCGGTGCCTGCCCGGGGCGAAGACGAACCCCAGGGCGTCGGCCCCGGCTGCTATCGCCGCTCGTGCTTCTGCGAGAGAGGTTATGCCGCATATTTTAATTCTGGTTCTTACCATTGCTATTTCCTTTCAGTTCTTTGATTTTGTCCCCGGGGTTATTGCTGCACACCAGGGTTTCTCCCACCAGCACTGCCCGCACCCCGGCCCGGCTCAGCTCTTCCACCTGACGGTAACAGTAAATGCCGCTTTCGCTCACCAGGGGCACTTCCGGAGGAACCCGGTGGGCCAGGCGGGAAGTGTGGCGAGGGTCGGTGTGGAAGGTGTGCAGGTCCCGGTTGTTGACACCGATAATCTCAGCGCCGGCCTCCAGGGCCCGGTATAACTCTCCCTTGCCGGTGACTTCCACCAGGCAGGACATCCTCATCTCTCGGGCCAGGGTTATCATCTCCTGCAGCCGGGCAGCGGATAAGATCTTGACAATAAACAGCAGGGCGTCGGCCCCGGCCAGCCGGCTTTCCATTACCTGCCAGGGTTCCAGCAGGAAATCCTTACGTAACACCGGAAGATTCACCGCCTCCCGGGCTTTCCGCAGGTCCTCCAGGCTGCCCCGGAAGAAGCTCCCTTCGGTGAGGACAGAAAGGGCGGATGCGCCCCCTTCCTGGTAGGCGCGGGCCAGGGAGCCTGGTTCTAGCTCCGGGAACAGGTCCCCTCGACTGGGGGATGCACGTTTAATTTCCGCTATTATGGCGACTCCTTCTTCCCTGGTGAGAGCGCTCTTGAAACAGCGAGGAGGGGGAAAGCGGAGAGCCTTCTCCTTTAGTTCCACCGGGGATTCCCTGGGGGTATTCTGTTCCATCTCTCTTTTCTTTTGGTCCACAATTTTTTTCAAGTACAACCTACCAGCTCCTTAACGGGGAAGTTTTGTTTATTTCATACTAAAGGTCGTTCGCTCTATAATGATTAAAAAAGTTCAATTTTCCAGGTGGCCGGCGTGCCGCCACTGGCGCGGCGGCACCAGCAGAGGAAAGAAAATAAGTGTTCCAAATCCGGGCGCTTATGGCTTTGTAGTTATGTTTTCCCTTTACTATTTTTTTCCTCTGCCCTCGAGAGAAAGAAAAAAGCGTCTGCTCCAAGAAGCAAAGAAGCAAAAGGTTTCTTTCAGTTAGGGTTTTTCAGCCAGGTTTCTTACCCTGCCATGGTACGGAGTTTATCTAAAGTACGCATGGCGTGCCCCCGGTCCACGGAGAGAGTAGCTTGTTCCAGGCTGTCTTCCAGGGTTCCCGTCCTGCCGCTGACCAGCAGGGCCGCCGCGGCGTTTAGCAGGGATACATCCCGGGCAGTGCCGCTGCAGCCGGAAAGAACCTTCCGGGTGATAGACGCGTTTATTTCCGGTCCACCTCCGCGTAGATCGCCCTGGTCAGTCCGGGAGGAGGGAACAGAAAGTCCCAGTTCATGAGCCTTTACTGCCAGCTGCCGGATGCGCCCGTTTTTTACTTCCAGGCAGAGATTCTCCCCCTCCAGGGATAGCTCGTCGCTGCCGTCGCCGCCGTGGACTACCAGTACATGTTCCGCTCCCAGCAGGCGGCAGGCTTCCGCCATTAATTCCAGGAATACCGGGTGGGACACCCCGATAACCTGCCTTCTGACCCCCGCGGGATTGGTGAGAGGCCCCAGAAAGTTGAAGGCCGTACGGAACCCCAACTCCCGCCGGGGAGCGGCGGCGTGCCTCATGGCGTGATGGTATCGAGGGGCGTAGAGGAAGGTAAATCCCAGGGCTTCCAGGGACCGGGAAGCCTCCCGTGGGGGCTGCTCAATGTTTACACTTAAGGCTTCCAGCAGATCGGCGCTACCGCACCGGCTGGTGACGGAGCGGTTCCCGTGCTTGGCTACTTTTACGCCGGCCCCGGCCACTATCAGGGCGGCGGTGGTGGATACATTAAAAGTTCCCTTGCCGTCTCCCCCGGTGCCGCAGGTATCCACCGCATCTGCGGGGGCTTCTACTTTGAGGGATTTTTGCCGCATGACCTTGGCCATCCCGGTGATCTCCCCCGGGGTTTCCCCTTTCATCTTCAGGGCGGTTAAGAAAGAGGCTACCTGGGAAGGGGGAAGTTTTCCTTCCATGGTCTCCTTCATCACCTCCCCTGCTTCCTCCGGGCTCAAGTCCCGGGAGGCGAGGAGCTTTTTGAGATAATCGTTAACCATATTTGTAAACTCCTTTCCAATATCTGGATTAGACAAATAAATACATTTATAGTAGGCTTTGCGTGAGGTGGTTTTTATGGGTAGCCATATTTTAACTTCGATAGTGGTGGTTTTATTGGCTATAGGAATTGCAGCTTTAATTAGAATAGTCTCCTCCTACCT
>Ga0207421_10008265_pt1 | contig 10848 bp, 20 predicted proteins | sample SodLakKL_010_SED_4_FD_187542 | JGI IMG/M metagenome (GOLD analysis project Ga0207421, IMG submission 187542) | Alkaline sediment microbial communities from Lake Tanatar, Kulunda Steppe, Russia - 8KL_010_SED (SPAdes) (version 2) | ecosystem: Environmental > Aquatic > Non-marine Saline and...
TGCAGATTCGACTTCTGCTCGCGGCGTGTGCCGGGCTTAAGTTAGGCAAACTTGCCCTTCCTGCTAAGAAGGGGTCCCACACGGGATAGGCGGTTCGAATCCGCCGCTCGGCGTATCCGTAATCTTTTTATAGTCGCAACGTGAATAGTGATATATGAGTAAAGTAACAACCAATGTCACACTCGTTGCAGTGAACAATGTCTCCGATGAGGAAGAAGAGCAGCTACTTCAGGAGAACCCGGACTGTGATACGCTTGAGGAAGTAGCACAGTCGATGGAGGCAGATGTTCGTGCAATTGTCCGACATAAACTGTTCGGAGACGCTGACGAACTGCCAATCCTCGACGTGAATATCGAGGTTGAATAATGAAGATTTTCTGCACAGGAGCAGTCACAGACTGGGATGACCCACTTGGCTGGCACGATGAAGTGCGTGAAGAGTATACAGACCACGAGGTACTCAACCCATACGAATTGGGCGATGACGACCTCGATGTATACAAACACCCAGAGCGAGTAATGGAGCCAGCCGTCGAAGCAGTGGTGGAGAGTGATGGAGTTATTGCCCACTGGGACGATGGCGTTAACCTTCCGGGGAGTGTTGTCTATATGCGTGAGGCAATGCGTGAGGACATTCCAGTAGTCGTCTGGTACTCTGGTAGTAGGCCAACAAACGAAGTCTCGCCAGCCATCCAGTGGCTCTCACAGAAGCGTATTTATCCTGAGCGAGAGAAGTGTATCGATGTATTGCTCGCACTGGGTGGGGACACGAGCCGGTTTCATTTAGACGGATGACATACGAAGAGGTCCTGCTGTGGGAGGAAGATGGTGTGTATCACGCAAACATACTGGGGCGAGCAGAGGCAACTGGCGACACAGAAGCAACGGCATTACGTAACTTGGCTGACAAACTGTAACTCGCAACTTTTTTATAGTCGTGTCCCGTCGTTTACGATATGTCGCTAACTCAGTTCGCGGCGGAGAAGCTGAAAGTGATGACCAGCGAATACGCTATTGAGGATGCTGGCCATTTTTCAGAGGAACCCGTCGTGTCACTGTACTGCCGTACTGCGGATGGGGAACGTCGTACTGTGGATATTGAGGGATTCTATCCACACTTCTACATTAGCACTGATGCCTATGAGGAGAATGAGGACACGTTGCTGAACGAGAGTGCTATTCGCCACATCGAGATTCCGTCTTCGATGATGGATATGCGTCGTCGAAGCAATGCAGCAGTAAAGACGTTGGACGAAGAGTGGGCAGACTTGCACGAAAACGAGGTTGTCCGAGTGTACACTGTTGTGCCGGGGGACACACCTGACTTGCGTGACTGGTTCCACAAGAATGACTACAAAACGTATGAGGCAGACGTATTCTTCACCGACCGATTCATGGTGTCGCAAGATATTTATATGGGCATCGAGGTGCCGTCTGGTGAAGAGCGTGTGACTATTGATGATGTCAGTCCGTGTGAAGCCCCTGATGTGAAGCCTCGGATGTGTACTGTGGACATTGAGGTGCTAACTGATGGTGAGTTCCCTGAACCCACTGAAGCAACGCAGCCTGTTACTGCTATTACTGCACACGACAGCTACGACGACGAACACGTTGCGTGGATTCTTGAGAGTGATGAGTGGGACGAGGAACCAGAGTGGGACTTCGGACAAGTCAACACCTACGATGGGGTACTCGACCTTGAGTGTGAGGTGCGTGTCTACCAGAAGGAAGCAGAGATGTTGGGCGACTTCAACCACTGGGTGATTGACAAAGACCCCGACATTATGACTGGTTGGAACTCCTCTCGCAACGACCGAGGCAATGGATTCGACTACCCATACCTCATCAACCGTTGTCTCAACATCAACGAGTGGTCGGTGCGTGACTTGGCGCAGGATGAAGACACAGTATTTGTCTCACAGCGTGGGTCTGCTGTTGTCAATGGCCGTGAGTTGATGGACATGATGCAGGCCTACATGAAGACGCAGATTCACGAGAAACGCTCCTATGCGCTGGACTACATCGCTGAAGAAGAGGTTGGCTCCGGCAAGGATGACGTGGAGGACTTGGACGAGGCGTGGAAGCATACGCCGAACGAGTTCCTCAAATACAACGTGAGGGACACACTACTCGTTGTAGAGATTGAGCGAGTGAAGGGTGTTCTGGACATGTATGACCACATTCGGTCTATCGCTGGTGCATCCTATACCGAGATTGCAGACTCCAACATCGGTATTATTGACATCCTCTATCTCCGTGAAGCCAAGTCGAAGAACATCGTGCTGCCAACGTCTACCAAGCCTGATGTGCAGCACTACTGGGGAGCGTGGGTGGCTAATCCGAAGGCAGGCCTACACCGAAATGTCGTGTACCCTGACCTGTCGTCGCTGTACCCGAACCTCTTCCGTGACATGAACGCCTCACCGGAGACCATCATTGGCTTTGAAGACGACCTTGCGGCCAGTGAGTACTCCGAAGACGACTGTCACCGCATTTACGTTGACCCACGGGACGAGGATGTAAAGAAAGACGCAGACGACCCACAGCGAGAAGCACTCTACGTCCTCAAACCAGAGGTGCAACAGTCCTTCGTCCGAGAGGTGATTCAGAGCCTCATCGATATGAAGTACGAATACAAGAAGGACGAGTACGCTGACGAGGCATACGCTGCTGTGAAGCGAATTACTAACTCCGTCTACGGTTGTATGGGCGACTCCAAGTCGTATGGAGCAGGATTCCGCCTATTCGACTGGCGGATTGCAGAAGCCATCACACTCGCCGGACGTGATGTAATTCAGCACACTGCCGACACGTTCTCTGAGCACGTAGAGAACGAACTTGGCTACGAAGACAGCCCGATTGTTGCAGGTGATACTGACTCGTGTGTCTCCTCAATCAAAGCAGCGGATGGGACATACACCAACGGCAACATCTCTCGTGAGGAGGCAGAAGACCTCATCATCGAGCACCCGGACCTTGACCCAAGCGAAGAGCCAATCGACACACCACTCCACGAAACACTGGTCGCTGCCATCAAAGCAGCCGACTACGTTGACAGCACATACGACGACTACATGAAGCAGCGGTTCCGTATTGATGAAAACAATATGGCTGTCGAGATTGAGTCCTACTCCGAGACAGCATTCTTCATGCCAGTGAAGAAGCGGTACGCCCAGTGGATTCGATGGGACGAGGGTGACTACGAAGACGAGGTGGAGTACAAGGGCTTCGAGTTGGTGCGAAGTGACTCGGCAGAGATGACGGGTCGTGTCCAGAAAGAAGTACTCGATACACTCCTGAAAGCGGATGACCCGAAACCTGAAATTCGGAAATTCATCAAAGCAACGTATGACGAGTTCGTTGCTGGAGATGTGAGCCTTGACGAAATAGGCAAACCTATGTCCATCAATAAGAAGTTGTCCGAGTATGGCTACACGATGGACAACGGGACTGAAGTCCGTCCACAACCACACGTTCGTGGTGCAAAGTACGCAACACAGTACATCGATGGAGAAAACATCAGCAGTGGCTCGAAGCCGCTGATGTACTACGTCGAGGCCATTCGTGACCCCGACCTTCCCGAAGTGTACTCAGCAGACACGGCGGAGGATGAAGACCAAGTAGATGCACTCTCCGTGGATGACCCCGAAAACATCCCATCGACTGTGCGTGTTGACTATGAGAAGATGGTAGACAAGGTGCTGAAGGGACCGATTGAGCCTATCTTCCAAGCAATGGGCTGGACGTGGAACGATATGACATCTAACGGGAGTCAGTCCTCGCTCGCCTCATACATGTAAGCGTAAGACTTAAATATGAAAAGCCCGATGTAACGTATGTGAACAAAACAATTATTTCTATCGGTATTATGTTCATTGCAGCGTCGGTGTTCTTTCTTGCACCAGCGTTTGTGTTGCTTGGAATAGCACCAGCAACCGTCGAATTGGTTGCAGCAGTCTCGTTCGGAGTAATGGCTGGTAATTGGATGACATTTTTACTTCTCACAGGAGGTGATGGCGATGAATAGATGGCTGACGACGCTTATTGTGTGTATGACGCTCCTATCAGCAGCTAATCTGCTGTATTTAGTCGGTGTTGTTGGGGCAATCATCGGGATTGTCGTTGGAGTAGTCAGTCTCCTTATTGCGAAACACCGCTCCACCGAAACATTTATATACGAGTAGTGCCTACATTTACCCGTTGCTATGACAAGAGATGTAGATTACGAACACGAGCCGGAATCACGTGGTTCCTGTCGAGCGTATGGGGACAAGGACGAATATCAGAATGTGGCTCGGCTACAGCAGGATGTAGAAGTCCACGGAGAGTGCCACGCTAACTTCGAAGACGTTGATGGAGATATTGAGGTACGTCTCCGAACGGCTACTTTCAACTACGACGCTGGTCTCATCGAGATTTGGGATGGTGACAACGAGGAGCCATACTCGATGGACGCACTCGTGGGTTGGTATCAGCCAATGGCCGTCGAGCACTAACGGGCGCACTGATATTTTACTATGCTGTCGCACCGTCCATCAAAAACCTTGCCACTACTTTTATTAGACGACATTACCTGTATTGCAGATAAAGTAACGATTCAACAAGAAAATCAGTCAGAGAAGATGCGCTCGGCAACTGGCGACTCAATAAATGTTACCTATTCAACGAGTGTTGAGGTACAGTTCAAACCTCGTGGTAATATGCGGAACCAACTGCTCGACAAAGTTGGCCGCTCAGTCAACGCATTTGTTGTAAATGACGACAACGTAATTGAGCTACACGACGCAATTATCCAAATGGAATCACAATCGTCGTACACGATTCTTGCGAACGAGCGGTCGGTAATTGGATTGGAACAGTATTAACTGTTTCGCCGTTACCGAAACACTTTTATATCCGAAGACCGTAAGACTTATATATGGAAACAGAGCGGTTCGAGGTTCTTACTGACGTGAAACGAGTAACGAGCCTCACCGAAGAGACCTTGACAGATATGTTTGTCGCTGATGTTGCTGACGGAGCAATTGTCTATCTCGACGGTGAGAAGTATTACGCAAAACACACGAGTCGGGTAATCGACAGTGCTGGTGGGAAAAAGTTGACCTTCCGCGTCGATGAACAGCCACCCGAAACACTCAGAGAAGGTAGGCCTGCGACACTCGTCTTCGAGGGAGGAACGTATGATTGGAGCGTCGAAACGACATCGTTCCAGCATAACCCCATTGACGAAGACGACCATTCTATCAGCCTCCAGCGACCAACGGTGGAGATTCTATGAGCAGACAGAAAGCCGGGCTTCGGAAGGAGCATACACTTGCCAAAGAAATTATGGACTACACTGACGGGCGCGTGCTGCCGCTCAGAGCCGGTTGGTCTGGCAATCAGTCCATTCCATCCCCTGACCTACTAATCCCTCTCAACGGAACGCTGCGGGCCGTAGAATTGAAGACAAGCAATCAGAAGAGAATGACTGTGACTCCCGAAGATGTTGAGGATATTGCGTGGTGGGTCAACAAACAGAAAGAAGTTCCCACAATCGCATATCTCTCGGTGAAGTTCTCCTACTATGAAGTGTACACTGGTGCATTGCCATACGTCGGGAGTAACATCGAAGAGTCCTTCAACTACTGGGCACAGCACGCACCATTCGACACAAACGTAACAGCGTCGGGTAATCTGACAATCGGTAATCCGTCAGACTACGACACTGATATTCTGGCAGCCTCACAGAGCGACGGAGACGGTGTTGCGATGCTCCGACAACTCAATGAGGATAAACACTCGGACCTCGTGAGTGTGACTGACGTGCTGAAGGAAATGGATAACTTCGGTCGAGGAACGTCGTAGCTACTCTCTCGCCGCCCGCGCCTTCCAGAAGTTATTTTCTTGCATATTAAAATGCACAGCATTGTGGTGTGTCTTAGCCACAGCTTCATCGTCCCACTCGTCAAACGTGTACACACCGAATGCGTCGATGTTGCCATCAGCGTCCATCGCTACACCAACAGCGTCATCGATATATGTCGAGCCGTAGCCGATGCCAGTTAGTGGCACTTTTCTAAAGAAGTGTTTGATTGTGTGCTCCGGCCAGACACTTTCCTTGTCTCCGTCAGAGACGATAATTACCTTTGGCTCATAGTGGTTAAATACAGCGATGGGTGTGTCTGGTGTGACAACTACGACATCAAACTCTCGCTCTCGCAAGTCTCCAATCAACTCGTCAGCGCCACCAAGGTCTACAATCATACACTGTAGACCGTCTCCCTTTATTCTATCAATCTCAACGTCGTCGTCTTCTATGATATTAATACCTGAAATTTCCATTATCTTCACCCCAGTCGTATGGGTCGAGGAATCCACCGACACATTTCTTTCTCCCTGAGCCGGGATAGGTTGGTCGATTCGCTCTGAACTTCTCCCACGCAGTCATACTCCCACGAGACTTGCTGTGCCCATGCTTCGTCGCATGGCAGGAGTCGCACAACGCTTCGGTGTTGCCTTTCCAGATGGTGCCATCCTCACATTTGCTACATTCTTCATCAGTCTTGATAAATCCATCTGGTACAGACATTCATCCTTTCCGGCCATCCTTCGCAATTTCTCGGAACTCCTCGTCTACATTGTCCATACTCTTTCGGAGTTCAGCGAACTGTTCATAGAGTTCCTCACGATTTTCCAACCACTCGGTAGAGTGTGAGGTCTCCCACGTCTGTGTGTCGGGGTGGATTCGGATAATTTCGAGCATATCCGTCTCAAGATTGAGTGCATTATCGTATGCCACAAGCTGCTTCTTGTGTTTCGGGTAAATGCGTTTACTCGTCTTGAGGTCAGCCAACACTACTTGGCCCTCGTTATCAATGTAGAGAAGGTCGAATTGGCCAGCGTAGCCAAGGTCTGTGTTTGTAACAAAGCACTCCATATCCAACACATTGTCTTCAGTGATGCCACGTTTTTGCTTAATTTCTTGCCATGCATCTACAGCAAAACTGAGGTCTTCCTTGTAACGTTCCCAGTTGTCGCTGTCTCGTAGTTTACTCTCACTACTGGCCTCTTCAGGGCCGTGCATATCTCCGTCTAACAATCCATTAAGCAGTCTGTAGTGAATAAGTGTGCCGCGATTTGCTTTATACATCAGAATATCCTCCCAGTGTGGTTTCCCACCCGTTCCATCAAAGTTCTTCTTCCATTGTTTCAGTCCTTCAGGCTCCGGCGTCTGGTCAAGGACGGTGCTAACAGACGGCAGGTATAAGTCATCAAAGTCGGTATAGACTCTGCCGTGGTCGGTCGTTCGTCGTTCGAGGTTATCTCTATCGACCATATGTTATTGAAAGAGATAGACAATACGCAGGCAATGCTATCATATACTATGCTTATACTTGGAACTATTTAAATGTTTCGGCTACTGCTATCAGAAACCGCCATAATAGAGTGAGTAGTATACACGAGTTACTACGATAGAACACTCGGAAGAGAACCCTTACCCACTCACACTTTCTTGTTTGAGTACACGGTACACTCCTATTTAAATCTTTCGGTGCCCAAAATAGTAGTCTGCACCGAAAGCTTTAAATAGCAGCAATGTGTAGCACACTACATATGGCAAGTGTAACAGATATTGATGGAGTCGGTGATGCCCGTGCAGAAACTATGGCTGAAGCAGGTTATGACTCGTTAGAGTCTATTGCTGAGGCTGACCCTGCTGAACTCGCCGAAGACATTCCACGAGTAACGGAAGACCGAGCAACTACCTTTACGCTTCAAGCAGAAAACCTGCTTGCTGAAGATGAACCAGTCGTCGAGGAAGAGTCCGAAGAAGAGGTTCTTGGCCCGATGTCTGTAGAAGGCGATGAGGGCGACGTAGAGGACGTTGAGGAAGAAGAGGATGTAGACGACTCGGACGAGGAAGAAGACGCTGAGAACGACGTAGAGGACGATTCAGAGGATGATGAGCAGGATACTGGTCCCGACCGCTACGAACTCAATATTGAGGCAACGGACGAGCGTATTGAAACAGAGTTTGTTGCTGCGGTGACTGAGCGGCGTCGTCACTATCGGAATCGTAATACAACTCGGAGTGACATTTGTGAGGATATTCTGGACCAGTACCGGGAGAATGGCCTCAACCTATCCGTTACTCGTGACGAGCTAAACGTCCTCCACTCAGCGATGCGTGGTCGGAAGAATACGTACAAAGGCTCCAGCCAGCTTGAAGAGATGCGACTGATGGAAGACCTACGAACGCAAGTGCAGGAAGTCCGAGACCGCGTTACTGCGTAACAGCGTAGCCACTATCTTTTTTAGTAAATAAAAAAAAAAACGCTTAGTTGTCAGACTCTTCTTTGAGTGTGTCAGTACGAGTGTCTAACTCGTCTGTTCGATTGTCTAATTCATCAAGCTGCTCATCGAAGTTGTCACGGAAGTCCTCCAACTCGTTTCGCAACTGGCGCAACTCAGCAGTTACACCTTTGGAGAGTGTGTCGCCCTGAATACCATAGAGAGACGCTTCTTGTTGACTCTTGGCTTCCTCAAGGGATGAAACCCTGCGGTGTAGCCAGATAATTACTGCGATTAACGCGCCGACCAATGGTGCGACGATATTTGTCAATACGTCCAGTATTTCCCACAGTGTTATTGCTGCAAGTGTCGGTTCTGCGATAAACAAGAGTGGAATGCCTGTGAGAAAAAATGTAATTGCACCAACCGCTGATAACGCTATTCCAATTAACACGTCTGCCATAATATTTCTTATTCGTCTGCACTATCCTGACAACAGTTGCCATCACAATCACAAGAGTTCGTAAATAGCCGTGACTTGAGTGCTTTTTTCGCCGTTTCGTCAAAGACAATGCCAACGGCTACACCAAACCAAAACTCGACGGTGGTGATGGCTGCAATTATCGCACTCATCTCATTTATATAGGCTATGACTCGACACCTTTATATGTTAGTCGTTGCCATCGCACGACTGTTGGTCGTTTTGTAACTTACGAACTTCTTCTTGTAAGTCCTCAACCTCCTTTAAAAGACCGGGAGATGTCTTGTCTTTCTCATCTCCGAAAATCTTGTCTTTCTGCTTTCGAGTCCAGTAGAAATTCCATACTACTAAGACAAGTCCAGCATATATAAATGTGTCGAGGGCGGAGAGTAGCTCGACAGGCATACCTTACCTCTCTCGAAGCTCCTCTATTCGAGCATCAGCTTCTTCCGCAGCCGCCTCTATTTGCTCTTCAGATAGCTCAACGCCATCGTAGCCAAGCTTTTCGTATACAATGAAAAGCCCCACTCCGATGAGTGCAGCTACCGCTGCTGGAATGTATGCTCCTGTGAAAACAAATGCGACTGCTACTGCCATTGCTGCTGCCGCACTCGCCTCAGTTGCCGCTTGTGTTGTTGCTCCCATAGCATATAAATATACTATGAGTCGGCGCTTTTATAAATGGTCGCTTACTGGACACGTAGTGGTTACTTATTTGCCTAATTAGCGCGAGCAGACTTCACAGCAGACAGCGTTTCTTGGCCGAATAACCATGTCGCACCATTGTTTGAGAAATCATGTAGATGTTTCTATCGGTTGGTACTCATTGCAAATATAAAAGTGTTTCGGTCTACCGCTGTTTACCCGGAGTTATAATTGTTCAGCCAATTGGCTGTCCAACACTCCGCGTAAGTAGCTCCACGTTTTTCTGTCTCTGTCTTCTCTGTCCCACGTTGGACGATAGTGGTCAGGCCACGCTCGTTCTATATCCCAATGTGGTACGTGTGGATACGGCGAGACTTCGTAGTGTCCGTAAAGGTCTACGTGGTCTCCTCTATCAAAGAGATGGACGTGGTACTGACATTCCTTTGGATGACGCTCTTGGTCGAGTGCTGTGTCTTCCGCTTCTGGTGGATGTTCTTCAGCAAGTCGGGCAAATGAGCCATCATCCGTCTCTCCGTTGAGTTCTTTGATTGCTGCAAACAGTTGGTAATGGTAGCCATTCTCTTCTAACAGCCCAACACACTCTTCTAACGAGCCATCAAATTGACCGAGATACTCCGATTCGTTAATAGAATAGGACGTGTATGGGAGTACTGGGTCAAGTAGCTTTGCTGCCTTTAGTCGAAGTTTGTGTTTAGCTTGCATTAGTTAGTGTACTGTTTTCATCGATGTTTTCTTCTGCGCCGAGGCCTCCTCGAAATCTTCAGCACTCATAGATGAACCACCGCATCAGTCATGTCGTACATCTCCGATTCACCGGCTTCAACGTATCGGTCACTCTGTGGCTCAAACAACCGAATCTCACCCGACTCGAAGATAACGATGTTGAAAGCGTGGGGTGTCCCGGCATACGCGATAACTGTGCCGATGGCGTTGACCTGATACTTCTGCCCGAACAAACACCGGATTGCTTTGGTGAAGTCCACGCAGTCATAGAAATGTAGTTCGTACTCTCGCGTGTCCGTCGCATCCCAGTCGATAACCGCCTCGAACTCGGACTGCGTTGGGAGCCGATACTTGCCGTTCATCGGTCGCCAAATATCTATCTCATCAAACCAGTCCTGCTCACGAAGCGCGTTCGACACGAACGACAGTTCTGCAACTGACGGGTCAACAGCCGGTTTGTCCGAGTCGGTTGCCTCGGCCAGTTCTGATTCAAGTGCTTGAATCTCGCTCCGCGCGTCGGATACGTCAGTTTCTAATTCAGCAATACGGTCGCGTAACTCGGCGTTTTCGGATTCGAGTGATTCGACTCGTTCTTGCTGTGGGTGACACAGTATCGAGCGGATAGATTCAAGCATGGTTATTCCCCAACCGGATACCAGTCGTCACCATCAGACACCTGCAACTGCCACGACTCGGGTTCGCCC
>Ga0207421_10008266_pt1 | contig 10847 bp, 8 predicted proteins | sample SodLakKL_010_SED_4_FD_187542 | JGI IMG/M metagenome (GOLD analysis project Ga0207421, IMG submission 187542) | Alkaline sediment microbial communities from Lake Tanatar, Kulunda Steppe, Russia - 8KL_010_SED (SPAdes) (version 2) | ecosystem: Environmental > Aquatic > Non-marine Saline and...
GCTGGAACTGCCGGAAAAACCGGGCAGAAACCGCCTGAGCTTTTCCAGCCCCGGTATTGTCAGCATAACTCTGCCAGGCATCAGCATTTTTATCTCCCCGCTCCTAAGGCCTGAAAATTTCTGCTATATAATAACTTATAGTCACAGCACGAATTACCTGCCCGCAACAGAAAAAGCCCGGCCAGAATTCAATCTCCAGCCGGAAATGTATGTTTTGGGCCCGGCACTTTGCACCTCCTTTTACAGGATTATCCATAATATAGAGCAGGCGGTGAGCGGTCTGTCAGCTGCGCCAGAATGAAGGGCCCTTCTCGGCCTGATTGATTATACCGTAGATATCCTGATCACCGCTGGTCTTTACCGCCAGGCTCAAGCGCAGCCGGAGCAGATTACCTGCTTTCTCGCTATAGCTGCAGTTATCGAAGATGCGGCCGGCTATCTTTTTGGCCTCCTTTCTGCCGATCTGGGGCAGCACGATCAAAAAATCATCACCTGACCAGCGGGCTATGATATCCTCGTGGCGGACGCTCTCCAGCAAAATCTCCGCCGTCTCCACCAGCAGTTTATCGCCGACATCGTGTCCGTTTTTTCGATTGATGCCCTTCAGGTCAACGATATCGACCATAATTATGCTGATCGGCAGCTGTCTATCGGTGTCCAGCCTCTCAATCTCCTTGCCCATATAGGAGCGATTGTACAGTCCTGTGAGCTCATCGTGATATGACTGATATTTAATAATACTCTGCTGCCGGCGCCTCTCGGTTAGATCCTCCGCCGTCAGAAGCAGATAACATTCTTCAGCAGCGGTTTCTATGCAGAATATCCTGAGAAGATATACTCTGTCCTCACACTCTATTTCATCGATCACCCTGCCGCCACTTTCGCTCGAAGATTCTGAAATGTGATGGCCCAAATCCTGACGGGATCTGATTTCAGCTGCCAGTGTGTTCTTCCAGGTTCGGCTGGCCACCACCCTCTCACCGCTCTCATCGAAAATCGCAGCCGGTGATGGCATATTATTCAGAATTCTCCTCACAAAATCATGTGAAAAAGATTTTTTCCTTTTCATCGCCCGGATGGCCCCTTTCCAGAATTTCAGCGAAAAGTTCTGGCCCCTCTGCCGTCCGCTGTAGAATTTAACTTCTGCGGAGATGATAAAATACCTGCTAACTTTTAAAATATTACGAAAAAAAATTCAGAAACTGCCGCCGGCAGAAAACATCATATCCCCCTTATACTAAACCAGCAAGTTAGGACATTAGGGAACGAGCGAAAGCAACAGCAAACCTGCCAGTAAACCAGCAACAGAAAATTTACCACAGCTGCCACCGCAGCATGTCCTGCCGCTGCAGCCAGGTATGAAGTCGATTCTCTCCGATCCAATTTCTCCAATTCGTAAGATCCGAAGATGAATTCAGAAAATAAATATGCAATTACAGCCAGGTATAGAATGATCTTCATGTCAGTTATCCTTCCCGGAAGCAGTCATGGTTCCCCGGTGGAACCAGTCCAGTATCTGTCCCATATTTTCCTCCGCCTGTCTGAATTCCTTCCAGCTGGCCGCACTGCATCTCTTTTCCACGTTCTGCAGGGCAATATCCAGCTTCTGGCTTGCCTTCCGGTAGGTGCCCTCTTTTTCGTAAACATGGATTGCCTCCCACTGAGCCTCAGTCCAGCGGGCCTGTATGACATCCATCAGCAGCCAGAGTGAATTAACTATTATGTCAATTTTTTTCTGATCGCTTTTCACATATGTTCTCTGTCGATCATTTTTGTTGAGATAGTTCAGCGCTTCCCTGGCTCTGTGGAAGGCCTCACCTGTGAGCTCCCATGGATTATCGGCAATTCCTTCACGTGCTATTAAACCGGCCCCCACGCCAATTCTAACCTCAAAGGGATACAGAAAATATCGCAGCAGGCGGACTGTGGCCGGCAGTTCTGTTGGCAAACCGCCGGCCAGAACACCCTGAATTTCATCACCTCTGAGCAGTGAAAATGAATATTCGCATTCCACTTCCTCATTGATGGTAATCAGTCTCTCCCGCGCTCTCCCGGTAAAATCTTCTATCTCCCGGGATGAAATCACATCCGCTGTTATAACTGTATACTCACCCTCATCATACTCGCTCTCATTCATGACAGTCACTCTCCTGAAAAAAGAGTTTTTATATCATTTTCCCGCTTAATGAAAAAATATTCAGACTTCAGAGGCAAAAGACAATTTCACCCTGCGCAGGGTGAATAATAATATTTCACCCTTCATGCGGTGAATAAGTATCATTCACCCTTTAAATGGTGAAAATAGGCCTGTGCTGCCATATTATCACACCACGCCGACAGATATCAAGTTCTTTTGTTAGACATCATCATTTACATTTATATAAGAGACCAATCACACCGCCTGAAATACAGAAACTGCCGCCGGCAGGGACATTTGCCCTTTCGGCAGCAGCGGTAAACTTTCACAGTTTTATATGCAGCCAATTCTGATCACGGACAGAGTTCAGTTCAGCAAATAAGATATATATCAGAGCATTTCCTGTGCTGCTTCATCTCTCAGCTCTGACAGTCTCTCCTCCATCTCGGGATCTGGCTCGTAATTGTTAAAGGCATCATCGGTCGAGATGAGATGGGCCTGCATGGTAGGCTCATCGCCGCTGAAATCGACCTCGACTACACCCAGCTTCTTGAGGTATTCATAGGCCTGGACGACAAGTGTGCCTTCATGCCAGTCTCCCTCGGGAATGCGGGTGTGGCTGTGACCATCTACAAAGATATCGATGCCGTCAACATGATTCTCCAGCATATAATCGGTGGTGGTGAAATCGTCATCATCGGGATTATTGGCACCGTAGCCGACATGACCCAGCGCGATCATGAGATCAGGATCGTACTGTGATCTGATCTCATCCACATATTCCTGGGTGGTTTCCAGGATATTGGGGAACTCGATGCCGACAATATTGTCCGGATGTGTGGTGAATTTGGTGGCCGGTGTGGCCAGACCCAGAATGGCTATCTCCTGGCCGGCTATCTCCTTGATAGTATAAGGCGGCAGCAGCAGCTCACCGCTGTCATCGACCACATTGGCCGAGACGGTCTCCGCCGTGAGCTCATCCATCAGCTCCAGCATCCGCTCATAGCCAAAATTGAAGTCGTGATTGCCGGCGGTCATCACATCATAATCGATCATATTCATGGTCTCCATGACCGGGCCACCTTCGAGTGTGTTGGCCACAGAGGTGCCGTGAAAGGTATCACCGGCATCCAGAACCAGCACATTCTCGTAATTCTCACGGAAATCATCGACTATCGTTTTGAGATAGGCCATACCCATGACATCATTTTCCGGGTCTTCCTCGATACGGCCGTGCATATCGTTGGTATGGAGTATGATCAGCTTTTCCGACAGATCCCCATCCGCAGCTTCAGCCCGGGGTGAGGTGAAATCAAAGCTGAACATGCCGGCCGCCATCAGTGCCGCCAGGGACTGGCCGGTTCTCCTGAAGAATGAACGCCGGTCCATATTGGGCCCTATGCTTTCTTTGCTCTGCTCATCTTTTCTCCCATTATCAGCTGCCATGATATTTACCCCCTTCTCTTATGCCCTTTTAACAGGCCTAATAAATATTATAAGTTTACTCATCTTTAATTATAACAAAAACCGTCGCCAGCTGATGTAAATTGATTACTTATTTCGAAAATCAATATTTATCATTTATTCAGCAAAATGCTGCTCCAGACGCTCGAATACACCGGACCAGGACAGGGATTTAACCACCTGCCGGTATTTCTCATCCTCCAAAAAATTAAGATCACCTGTCTGCTCCAGCTGCCGGCTGAGTGAGGTGCTCAACCTCCTCTCATAACCGGCAAGTTCCTCCTCGTCCGGCACATCCACATCTTTCATGGGAGGCAGCTCCACGAACTCCACCGCCCCGCTCTCCTCTATGATATCGGGCAGATAGCGGGCAACACCGGGTATATCGCTGCTCACAACCCGCAGACCGCAGGCCAGTGCCTCCAGAAGCACCAGGGCAAATCCCTCATAGAAAGAAGGCAGACAGAAGAGGTCCGCACGCCTGAGCCGCCTGCCCACCTCATCCTGGGGCAGAAGTCCGGTCATCTCCACAGAACAGGAAACCTCATCGGCCAGCTTTTCGATCTCATCGCGTTCCCGCCCCTGGCCCGAGCCTATCAGCGTTAACTTCACATCATCCCGCCTCAGATTATCACAGGCCCGCAGGAGAGAATGAACACCTTTGGAGCGGCTGAGCTTGCCCACATAGGCGATCTCATTTCCGTCACGCCGGCGTCTTTTCTCAAGTTCATCTTCTGAGGGGAAAAAGAAACTGGAGGGGCTGTAGCCCAGACCGGTGAGCACCACCTCATCCCGGTCATAATCGAGTTTTTCCGCAATCAGGCGCTGCTGATGGCGGTTGAGGGCAAATATCTTGTCCAGATGGGCAACCCCTTCTCTGACCTCATCGGCAAAGCGGGGATTTTTTTGCAGCTGCCTGAGACCCGTTCCGTGTGAGATTCCAATCACCCGGTACTCTTCAAACCTTCTGGCCGCCGCAGAGGTCACCAGCCACAGATGATGACAGAGGATAACGGGCTCATCCATATCGGCGGCAGCCTTCTCGATTCTGTCCAGATAGGCATCCAGCACCAGCTCCTTTTCCCCGGCACTCATGGAAGCATATGTGCGCGATCGATAGGGCATATTATCGCTCATGCCGAAGATGGGAAAGGAAAGGCCCTCGCTCATGAACTCCACGGGCAGAAAATCATCTTTAAAATCCTCACAGTCACTCCGGCCGCTGCCCTGCTGGGCTGCAGCCACAACTTTCTGATCGTATTCCCTTCTGTCGGCTTCTCTATAGCAGGCCTGCAGATACATGCCGCTGCCGGTGCAGGCCGGCCTCTGGCCCAGCACATGGATCAACTCCTCGCTCATCGAATCTCTCCCCCCTATCAAGGTCAGATTACTGTCCATCTTGCAATCCACACATTAAGTATACTGTATCTGTCGGCTTTTATCAAAGGAAAGAACAGAGGAGTTTATCCGCCCCTTAAATTTTATCCGGCGGTAACCTCCTGGCAGAGCGGCTCAAAGCCATCTGCCCGCCACTTCAGCAGCATCGCTGATGGGAAGGTAACGCTCAAAAATACCTTTTCGATCATAGAGCCGGGCCAGCTGTTCATCTTTATCATCACAGTCTATTCCCTCCAGGAGTTCATCTCTGGGGAAGATATAGTCATTTATATATCCTTCTTCAAAGCCCATCTCGGCCAGGTTTTTAAGCTCCGCCAGCCTTAGATTCTTAGTCTCGGTGACCAAAATCCCCCAGATAAAGGAATCCTCCTCCCGCTCCAGACCCTCACGGTACAGGTAGGAAAAATAATCCTTCAGCTCTTCCCGCTCCAGCTGGCCGTCAGCAACCAGCATCACCAGAGTTTCCAGAGCAGCTGTGCGCGAGACATGAGAAATCCTCTCATCTTCGATTACATCTTTGAGGGCCCTGAGATCCCCATTATAAACGGAGAGGAGAACACGGGGCATATCCTCTGTCAGCACATCCCCCAGCACCGGATCAACTATTTTTTCCCGGTGAGATATTATCTCCAGGGCAAGAGGAAAAGCCCGCTCCTCGCCAAACCCGGCCAGAAGAAAGAGAGCATAGATAGGCAGCATGGAAACATTGGGAGTCTGTCCTTTCCCCCGCTCAGCCTTCTCTTCCATGCGGGAGGCGGTATCCTCAAGTACCCGGAGCAGATGGGGGGTAACATCCCCCGGGCGCTGCGAGGCCGCTCTGACAGCCGTGTAGAGCCTGGAGGTACTATCCTCATCGCGAAGAACCTCCATAACTCTCTCAATATCATCCTCGAGCAGTTCCTGCTCCAGATCTTGATCGATTCTCAGCTCCCTTTTCATCAGCTCCTCGCTCGTCTCATCCCTGTTCAGCACATACCAGCTTATCTCCTCATGAGGGATATAAAACCGGGCAAATCCCAAAAAGCCTTCAATATAGGGTGCTTCGTCCTGCAGACTCAGGCCTGGTATGCTCTGACCGGTGACCTCGACCGCTTTCTCCAGAACCGCAAAAGCCTCCGGTCTTCTGCCCGCTGTAGCCCGGGAGATAAATTCGTAAAATAAAATCTCCAGCTCATCCAGCCTTTCACTTTCCTCGGAGAGGATTTTTTCCACATCCTCCAGCAGCTCATCCTCTTTTTCCCCTTTGTCCCGGTCTATCTCCTCTTGATCCCGGGCCGTAAACTGCCAAAGCCTGGCGGTTAGCCTGGCCCGGACATCCTCCGGTAAAAAAGCAGGAGCAGCGAATACCCGGCCCAGCTGATTCCGCCATTCCTCTTTATTCAGTTCTCCCAGCCTGTCGATGATGTCGGCCAGCATGTGGGCAGCTCCCCGGGGCCTTTCGAGCATTTCTTTCTCCAGCCGGGCCTCAAACGAAAGAAATCCCTCCAGAAAATCCGGCCTCTGTTCATCGGCATCAGCTGCAGCTGCAGTCTGAAAGGGTGAATGGGGGGCCTCCTCACCGACAAGCCAGAGTTTAAAGGAAATCAGCCGTTCATAGGCCTGGATGGCCACCAGATCATCATAATCCGCAGCCAGCAGCTCTCCCCCATTATCAGCATCAGCTTTTGCGGCATAGATACTGTGGAGAAGCGACTTCAGCCGCTCCCCCATCTCCAGATCGGAAATGGCGGTGTTCACCTCGCGCAGCCCTCTCAGCAGCAGACGGAGTGTATCGACCTCCTGTTGCACCCTCTGTTTATTCTGCTCCTGACTGCCCCCGGCAGATAACATCTTCTTCAGCCGGCGGCGGGCTTCTTTTTCCTCTCCCCCTGAGATTTTGGCCAGCAGGCTCAGCAGAAACAGCTCACATTTTTCCTTTTCATACCTGCCCGGCTCACCGCTGAACTCAGGAGCGGCAAAGGAAAAACTCCCCCCCATCTTAACCACCTGCTCGCGGCGTTTGCACATATACATGCTCAAAGCTCGAAGTTTATGGAATTCAACCACATCGGCCAGATCATTCTTCTTCTGCTCAGAAAAATCATTTTCCCGGTTCCGGCGGCTCAGGTTGAGGGCATCAACATCCCCAATATCCTGATGGTTTACCAGCAGATCTCCGGCGGCATCCATCAGCTCATAATTATCACAGAGATAAAGCCAGCGCATACAGGCCAGAGGCAGGTTGACATCAGCGGATACAGCATTGATTTCTGCTTCTGGCCCGGCTTCCTCCACAATTTCCAGCATCTTCAGCAGCTTCTCTCCCCACTGATGAAGTGAAGAGGTATCAGCCCTCGAGCGGCCCATAACCGAGCAGAGCTTTTTTTCCAGCTCGATCCTCTCTAACTCCTCATGGGGTAGATCCTCCTCCCTGCGGTTGTGCCCTTCATACTTGCGCACATAAACCTCAAGAGCCAGCCGCCTGAACCTCTCGTCCCATAGAGATTCTATCAGCTTCTCCTTCTCTTCAGCGATAAGCTCCCGGGAACCCAGGGCCTCCCATAGCATTTCTTCACCACGGGCGGAATCTCCCGCATTGAGTAGAGCAATCCCGTAATAGGCAGTCAGGCGAGGATTTTCCTCCCTGATATCTTCGCATTTCTGCAGCACTTCACCCAGTTCAGACCATCTGGCATCGGCAAACATCAGCTGACAGTATCTGTGAAGGAGCATATCCCTCATCTCCTCACCCTGCAGCCGCCACAGTCTCGCCAGAATCTCATCAGCTCTCTCCTTTTTGTTCAGATTAATACAGGCTACAGCCAGCACTTCCAGAAATCCAACGTCCAGAGGATAATCCCTGATGGCATCCTCCAGGGGAATAATGATCCTTCTTATTTTCAATCCATCCCTGTTACGGGGGCCGTCCGGAGCATCAAATAAGATATTCTCAACAGCCCGAATATACTGCTCTTTTTCACGCTCCGGCCTGACCCTGTCACAGCACTTTTTGTACTTTTGATTGCTGCCGCAGGGGCAGGGCTCATTGCGCCCCACTTTATAGCTGCGCGCAGGCCGATCCCGATCAAAATTTTCCCTGATTATATTTTTTAAAACTCTCATCATCGACATATTATCCCCTCCAGCTATAATTATAGAATATCTGCTGCAGTGCTGAAAGCCCAATTTCATAGAAATATAGTCCCGCCCCTGATGTGCGGCGATATTTATGTTATAATGAGTTTGGAGGTTGAAAAAATGGAAAAAGAAGAGATCAGCGAAGAAAAAATAAAAGAATATGTTCGGGGCTGGAAGAAAAAACAGAAGAAAAAAGAAGCTGCCCGGCGGAAAAGAACCAGACATGCCCGGAAAAAGGCGGAAGCAATAGCCGAGATGGCTTTTGAGTCTTTTGAAGCGGAAAAAGTCTGGATCATTGGCTCACTGGCCCGGGAAGAGATGAGAGAGAATTCCGATATAGATATGGTGATCTCGGGCATTTCCGATCTTTCTCCGGAGGAGTTCTGGTCTCTTTTAAAAAAAGCTGACAAACTGGCCTCCCCTTTCAGAGTTGATATAATACCTGCCGAGGATGCCTCACCGGCTCTGAAAAAGAGAATTGAGCGGGAAGGAGTGCGGCTGGATGAGAAATAAAAAAATTCTTATCCTTGAAGAAGAGATTGAAGAGGAACTTGCCAAAATTCAGGAATTGATGAAATCGATAGAGAAATTGGAAAAAGCAAAATATGATCAAAGCATAGAAAACAGGCTGCTGGCCTCCTTTCTCACAGATTTCTATATGGCTGTGGAAAAAATTTTCAAAAATATCGCTCGAGACATAGACGAGGAAATACCAGAAGGTGAGGCATGGCATAAAAAATTATTGAGACAGATGGCAATTGAAATACCGGAAGAGAGACCCGCGGTCATCTCTGATGAGATGTTTGAAGTTCTGGAGGAATATTTGCGATTTCAGCATCTGGCCCAAAACATTTACGGATTCCAGCTGGAAAGAGAAAGATTCTCTCACCTCATTGAGAAATTATCCGGAACCCATAATCAGCTGGAAAAAGAAATCAAAGATTTTATAAAAACCATGAAAAAAATAACCAGAAAAACCGAAAACGATCACCCATAATCTTCTGTTCTCTCAACACTTCACTGCTTTATTTCTCAATAATTGGGGATATCGATGCCTGTCAGCTTTCTGTAGGTATCGACAGCAAAGCTATCTGTCATGCCCGATACATACCTGACAACAGCCATGATCGATTCATAGGTTTTCTCCCCATAATCAAATCTGTACTCCGGCGGCAGTATCTCCCTGATCTTCCTGCTGCTCCTCCTATCCTCAGCTTTGCTCTCATCACGCATAGCGGCCAGAAACATATCGAGAAGCTCCGGCAGCACCTTAAATCCGGCCGCCTCTATCTCCAGCACACTTCCCTGGGAATATATCTCCTCCTGTGAGAACTCATAGATCTCAGCCAGAACCTCACTGGATTCGATGTGATCGCAGAGCTCGCTGTCAAAATCACCGCTCAGAATCTCCTCCTCCCGGCGGCAGAATACACCGGCCGCCTGATAGACCAGGCTGTAGATGGCCTTGGCCCTGAGATAGCTCACCTTCTCACGGTTATCGTGAATTTTATCCAGTTTGCCGGCATTGGAATTTCCGGTTTCTGCCTCAATTATCGGCATCAGCATCTCCCGCACACTCTCAAAGCTTACCAGCCCCTGCTTGAAACCATCCTCCAGATCCATGATCTTATAGCAGATATCATCGGCCGCCTCGGCCAGAAATGCCAGCGGATGACGGTGCCAGCTCTGACCCGGCCCCTCTTCCTTTTTCTTGAGGCCCAGCACACCGGCAATCCGGCGAAAATGCTCCAGATCCATCTGAAAGATGCCCGGTTTCTTCTCGCTCACCGACTCACCATCGGTCCGCACCCCTGAGGCATTAGTGCGGGGATACTTGACCACAGCGGCCAGCGAGGGATAGGTCAGCCCCAGCCCGCCCTCGAGATCGGTCAGGACTGGATTGCTGTAAACAAGCAGATGAAATGTCATGGCATTGGCCTCGAAATTTTCAAAATCCCGCCTCTCCGCCTCCTCCAGATCGGCCAGAAACTTCTGGCCTTGCTGGCCGTTAAAATACTCCTTGATGGCATCTTCACCCGTGTGGCCGAAGGGGGGATGGCCCAGATCATGAGCCAGACAGGCCACACTGACCGTTGTGCCCAGATTCCAGTCCTTGAAATCATCATGTTTTTCTCTCAGCTTATTGCTCGTTATATTGCCCAGCGACCTCCCCACCGAAACGGATTCCAGGCTGTGGGTCATTCTGGTATGTGTCACATCATTCTCGGGAAAGGGAAAGACCTGGGTTTTACCGTGCAATCTCCTGAACTCCGTGGAGAATATGATCCGATCGAAATCCCGCTCATATTCGCTCCTGTCGGGATCGTGTCCCACATCTTCATTCTCATAACCCAAGCGAAAGGGCCGCAGGAGCTGCTGCCATCTCATCATATTATTCGCCTCCATTTATGTTATGTATACGCCTCTCTTTTTTCGCCGCCTCCAGCTTCTTACCTTCAGGTCAGACCAGCTCAGCTGAGAGCAGAATCGATGAGTTTGCCGGCAAATGCGGGAATTCTCCTTTACAGCGGAGACAGTATGGGTTAGAATAGAGTGGAATAGAAAATCTGAACAGATTTGATCCGGCCGGGAAAACTCAATCGGTGAAAAGGGAGGTGCATCAGCTAATGCCCTATGATGAAGATTATCTGAAAAGAAGATACCGGGAAAAGGCCGAAAAGCTGGGCCGGGCACCCACCGCCTCTGAACTTCAGGCAGATCCGCTCACACC
>Ga0207421_10008267_pt1 | contig 10846 bp, 12 predicted proteins | sample SodLakKL_010_SED_4_FD_187542 | JGI IMG/M metagenome (GOLD analysis project Ga0207421, IMG submission 187542) | Alkaline sediment microbial communities from Lake Tanatar, Kulunda Steppe, Russia - 8KL_010_SED (SPAdes) (version 2) | ecosystem: Environmental > Aquatic > Non-marine Saline and...
GTACAAGAAATTGCAGCTGCTGCACAGGAACAATCTGCATCAATAGAAGAAGTAACGGCTTCTGTTGAAGAGGTTTCTTCGATATCAGAGGAATCTGCAGCAAGTACACAAGAAGCATCCGCTGCAGTGGAACAACAAACTGCATCCATGCAGGAAATCTCAAATGCTGCACAGGACCTTGCTGAAATGGCAGATAAGTTGCAAAGAGATGTATCTAGTTTCAAACTGAGCTCTGAAGAAGGAGAACATGAGGACGAAAAATAAGGTTATTCTAAAAATAATAACCTTATAACAATTTTTTTTGGTGAGTACCATGCAAGAAAATATGCTTAAGATCGATAAGAACGACGAGGAAGATGATGAGAATGTGTTACAATTAGTCATCTTTCAGTTAGGTGGTGAGGAGTTCGCAGTTGATATAATGCAGGTGCAAGAAATTATAAGAATGCCAGAATCCACCAGAATACCACAAGCACCGGATTATGTGAAAGGTGTGATCAACCTTCGTGGAAAAATAATAGTTGTCATCAACTTAGATGTAAAGTTCAACATCGAGGCAAAGGAAATTGATGAGAATTCAAGAGTAATTGTAGTAGAAGTTGAAGACAATGTACTAGGTATGGTCGTTGATTCGGTAAGTGATGTTATCAGTTTACCTCATTCAAATGTAGAAAATGCACCTGATATCATTACCTCAAAAATAAAAGCGGAATATATTCAAGGTGTTGGAAAATTAGATGACAGATTATTGATATTACTAGATTTAAAGAGGGTCTTGCAAGAAAGTGAAATGGAACATATTGAAAAAATAAAGAAAAGTGCATGAAAGTAGATAATCCTAATAGAGGTAAATAGATATTTCACAGGCACTAATTGTGAATTATGCAATGTTCATGTGTCTATTAATAAAAAACATTTTAATCAAACACTAGAAAATTATCTACCAAAAATAGTTAGCCAGTGGGTGGTATTATTTAGTTTCCACCACATATTCATCTTTTTTTTAGTATTTCACCATATTATAGATCATACTCGAATGGTAAATGATCTAGATCCTAAAAACCAATTCAAAGATTAGTTCGATTTATCATTAATATATATTTTGAAAACACTAATAGATTCATTTTCCCATGATCTCTCATATTCTGCATTAAAAAACTGAAAATCATCATCATTTAACAGCAGTACCCATTCTCTAATACCAGGCTGACCTTCATTGATATTTTTACTGTCAATATTTTTTTCAAAGTAAAATCTATTGTTAACTATTTCAAGACCATCAGTTTTCGAGAAGTTCCACTTATAACCTGTACTTGGATTCTCTTCTAATTGTATATTGATATATGTTCCTGGTTCAGCAATCAAATTAGTACCATTATCATTTTCATCTATGTATATTGTGTTTTCATTATCACTATCATTTAAATTTATACTAAAATGGATAGTTAGAGTTATTAAAATTAAAATTAAAAGTATGACAACACTAATTAACACCATCCCTTTTATTCTCATTCAATTCATCTCAGAAAATTTTATACATATTTGATCTAATTCAATCTCTTCTTATCATATCAAAATTGAAAAAGCTTTCATTAATTCCTTTTTAAAATTTGATTGTGATTATCAGATATTCTATTGTCATCATTTGTGGATATATATGTTCTTAAATTATGTTTCATATCAATTTTTATTCTTTAGAGAACTATTTTCATTTAGCGGATTAGGGAGAAATGGCGGGGGTTTATGACCGATACACCACATTAAAATTATAAAGCATTTCACGAATCCTCCTATCGTCATATTGGATATAGTAAATAATATTTTTGTTAATGTGGTGTATCCTCACTTATCTTTTCAATCTTAATTATTATTGATATGGCTTTTTTGACATCATTATTACAAATTATCGTAGATATTTTCAATTCAATTACTCTTGAATCTAGTTTTCCACATTCTAACAAGAGTTACCCTCAAAAAATAGTATAACAGAGCAATAGCTTTATTTACACTTAAACCAGATTACTTTATGGTGAACGTCTATGGCAGTAAATTTCTATGACAATATTGAAGTGATCGATTCATTTCAAAGAGATGGGTTTAAAGTAGAGGTAATACAGTACAAAACTTTAAAAGGTAGTAAGCACCACAGCATTGCAAAAAAACTGTACCATATCCAAAGAGCTGGTATGGCTCTGAAACAAATAAAGGTCACTTTGGAAGATAAGGGTCTTATCATTGAACGTGGGAACTTGAATTTCCATAAAGGGAATATCGAAATGGCGTCAAAGGTAGGTGGTGTTGGTGGACTTGCAAAGAAGGTTATCAGCAGCAAACTTAACCAAGAAGCTGTCTTCAAACCTTTATATAAGGGTACAGGTGAAGTTTTCTTAGAACCTAGTTTTGGTCATTTTGTATTATACGAGCTAGATAATGATTCTATTGTAGTTGATAAAGGATTGTTCTACTGTTGTGAAGAGGGAATAGAGGTCGGGGTAGAGTCAATGAAAACACTTTCTGCTGGAATGTTTGGTGGTGAAGGTTGGTTCCAGACAAAGATCTCGGGAACGGGAATATGTGTACTTTCAATACCAGTACCTTTTGATGAATTAATGAAATATGAATTAGAAAATGAAAGAGTACAGGTTGATGGAACTTTTGCACTTTTGAGAACTTCAGGCATAAAATATAGTGTAAAAAGATCTTCTACAAATCTAATTAGTACAGTTACTGGTGGAGAAGGAATGTTACAGACGTTTGAAGGTACTGGGAAAGTATGGTTAGCGCCTACAGAGCCTGTATATAATTACTTAACACTTGGAGAACCTGGATTCCCTATAACTTATAATACTACTAAATGAACTGTAACAGATACTATATTTATCTAGTACAGTTAAATTTATTTTTTTAATCATGCATATGTTATTCTTTGGAATCAAAAGGTTGTGCATAGGGTTTTATGTCAATTACAGGAGTTCCATCTAATGCGTCAAGACCCTGAACTTTAAGCTCAGTACCATTTCTGGACAATAATTTCACTAAACTTGATCCTATAGGTGTTGGTCGAGCTGGACTACGTGATGCGAACACACCTTTAATTCCACCATGTCTTCTTTTTCCAATAAGGTCATAACCTTTAGACCTATCAAAATAAAAGAGTACTTGAATATGCTCACTTTCTTCTATTCGATATAGACCATCTTCATATTCGGGTTTTATCACGATAGTACTTACGGATTCACGCATTATATCAGGGTCAGCAGGTTCCTGGAACTCGCTGTGCACGGAGCCTATTATTTCTATATCCATTATTATCAGCTTTTAATTCTGTTGCTTTGTTCAGTTTCTTTGGTAATATCCATATCTGTTCGCCAGTACGGTGCACATCTACACTGACATCATAAACAGGTTCAATGTTCTCAGGTGTAAGTATCTCTGGACCACCAGCATGGAATATTTCTCCATCTTTCATCATAATGATCTTATCACTATACCTTGCAGCGAGATTGAGGTCATGTACTGACATGATCACAGTAACATCATTATCAGCTTGATCTCTTGTAATATCAAGAACCTCTAACTGATGTTTCAGGTCTAAACTGCTGGTAGGTTCATCTAAGAGTAATATCTCAGGTTGTTGTGCAAGTGCTCTTCCAATAATGACCTTCTGTCTCTGGCCACCACTAAGCTCAGTAATGTTTTTCATGGAAATATGACTTAAGTCCAGCATTTCCATAACTTCAACTACAATATCCAAATCACGAGATGTAGGAACCCAATTAATGTGAGGTTTACGACCCATTAGCACAGTATCAAAGACCGTTGTAGGAAATGCACCTCTTTCAGCTTGTGGAATATACCCAACCTGTTTTGCAATATCGTTCCTGTGCAGTTTATCAAGATCAAACTCATTTATCATGATAGAGCCTTTCTCAGGATTTAATATTCGGTTAATACACTTCAAAAACGTGGTTTTCCCTGACCCATTAGGACCGATTATAGATAAAAACTCACCTTTATTCACATTAAGGTTCATGTTTTTGAGAGTGGGAACTCCATTATAACTAAACTCTAACCCTTCAACATCGATTTTCATACATACCCTCCATACAATAACACCATATCATACATATTAGAATTAAATCATGAATAAGTTGTTAAAAACTAAAATACATTTATACACGCATATTTATTCGAATGTATATTAATCTCATTTTTTACCTAACATACATTACCCGTATAGGTAACTCTTCTTGTACATATATCACCAATATTCCCTTCCTTTGATCACAAGGTAGATGAACAGCGGTGCACCTAAAAACGATGTTAGAATTCCTACTGGAAGTACTTCAGGCGAGATTATGTTCCTGGCAACTGTATCTGATATCAAAAGTAATAGACTACCTGTGAAAAATGAGAATGGAAGTAATAACATCTCATTACCACCGATCAACTTTCGAACAATATGAGGTACAACCAACCCTACAAATCCAATTATACCAACAAATGAGACAATTAGTGCAGATACTGTTGATGAGATCACCATACCTTTGATTCGCAATTTATCTACATCTACACCAAGACTCTTAGCAGTATCATCACCTGAATTAAGTGCATTGAAGTTCCAGCTATTATACGCAAACCAGAGAGATAATGGAACCACTACAGCTGTAATTAGCCCGATCTCAGTCCATGAGGTCTTCCCAACATCTCCAAATTGCCAAAAGATGATTGCTGCGATTGCAGTATCTTCAGCAAAATACTGAATGGCACTTATACCCGCAGTAAAAACAGATCCTATAGCTACACCTGTTAATATCATAGTTTCAGGACTGGCTTGTTTATATTTGGCCAGTGCAAGTATGACCCCTGTGGATATCATAGAGAACATGAATGCTGAAATCGTAGTGATATATGGATTATTTATATTGACTACATCCCCAGAACTGTGCGTAGTACCAGTTCCAAGTATAACTATCGCAAAAGCTGCACCAAAAGCTGCAGCATGTGAGATACCTAATGTAAAAGGAGAACCTAGCGGGTTCCTGAGGACACTTTGCATGACAGCACCAGATATGGCTAATCCTGCACCAGCAATGACAGCAGTGAGTATCTGAGGCATTCGTATATTCCAAATGATATGATAGGCCATACCACTCTTTGTCTGCCCGGTTAGAACTGATAAAATTTCAGGTAATGGTATATTTACTGGACCTACAAGTACAGCAAATGACATGAGAATAATAAGAAAAATTAGTATGGATACACCAAACACTAATTTTTTCCCAATATCTTTCTTGTACAGATCAAGTATGCTGCTCTGCCCCATCATCTTTCCTCAAAGGTCAACTGGTCCATACCCTGCACCAAGCTTATCAGCGAGTTCTTGATATACAGGTTCTCCAAGGAACATTGTATAGATCTCATCAGCTTTTTCTTCTGGACCGATGTCACTGAATTCATCTGGGTAAGCTGTAGAACCTATAAAGTATGAGTTTGCAAGTGTTGATTCGAAGTTCCTCTGATAGGATGATGTTGGTAGAATTCCATATATTTGACCTTCTTGGTACGCTTTCAGTTCTTTATACGAAGGATTTCGATTAAAATCGTTTCTTATAAGGTCAATGTTCCCGATATCTACGTACATCATGTCGGGGTTCCAGTTAAGCAGATCTTCACGGTTAATGTTAACAGGTGTTGATTCCTCGTGTCCCAAAACATCAAGAGCATCATTTGCATTTAGGTGTTGGAAAGAAGTATATGGTGACCTACTACCCAGCAAACCATGTCCACCGCGATGTGAAGTACCTCCTGCATATAATAAGGGTTTGTCTTCATCGGGTATGTCGTTGGTCCTAGAATCAAGGTCTGTGATCAGTGCTTCAGTATAATCCTGGAGTTCCTGGGCACGGTCTTCTTTACCAAGAACTGATCCATAAGTATCCCAGCAATCATAAAGGACATGTCTATAATGATACAAGTCACCCATGTCCACAACAACTACTGGTATTCCTGTTTTGCTTTGAAGGTTATTAGCATCACTAATATCACCACTTACCAAACTGAAAAAAATAACTTCTGGTTGAGCTCCAGCAATTAGTTCAGCATTACCCCCATGGTTAGGTCCAACTGAAGGAAGATTAGCTATTATGTCCTTATTAGCGATTATGTAAGGTACTGCTTCTTCTTCTTGTTCGTATTGTTCGGTACCTACAGCTTTATCCATAGCATTAAAATATGCTAATTGACGAAGTGCACCTGCTCCTACTGCAGCAACTCGGTCCACATTTTCGGGTACTTCAACTGTTCGTCCAGCCATATCTGTTACTTGTATAGTTGCTTGTGCTTCACCACCATCAATATCTCCTCCACCTCCATCTCCTCCAAGACATCCGGAAAATGATACTATGCTTGCTATTACCATCAAAGCAATTAATATTGTTACTATACCACTCTTTTTATTCAATTTGTTAAACATAAAAACATGTCTCCATAACATAAAATCTTACAAATTAAATTGAAAGTGGAATCATGTCTTAATTTAAAGTACTTAAACACATTTTTTTTGCTAATATTCATTATCTTAGAGGGTAACTGCATATACGGAAAATCAGATGAGAGTTTTCATTAGATTGCTGTGCAACCTTTGACTTAAAATATATTGATCTTAGTACAGCTAATCTTTTAGATATAGCTAAAAAAAAGAAACTAGAAGTTTATACGTGAACCGAGCCATTATAAGTTATTTAACATAATATAACACAAATGCACTATCAAAACCCCTGCAAAAAATCGAATTTATAAAAGAAAGGAAAGAATATACTGTAATGTAAAATGGTTGATTGATCATTGAGTCACTATAGAACTGCTAAGTGTATCTAGCTTCAATATGTTATGTTATGTTATGTCATCTCATTTCCCAACCAATTTCTTTGTTATCTGCGCTACATGCCTGCCTTGATATCTAGCAATTTTAAGCTCGTTCTCACTTGGATGCCTGGTATTTGGGCCATTACCTGCAACAGTTGAAGCACCATATGGACTACCGCCAGTGATCTCTTCAAGTGTTGCTAGACCTTTTTGGGTGTATGGTACACCAACTATGATCATACCATGATGTAGCAAGGTTGTATGAAAGCTAAGTATAGTTGATTCCTGACCACCATGCTGAGTAGCACTTGATGTGAACACACTGCCAACTTTACCTATTAGTCCACCTTTTGACCAAATACCTCCAGTCCTATCAAGGAACGCACGCATCTGTGAAGCCATCATCCCAAACCTTGTTGGTGTTCCAAATATGACAGCATCAGACTCAGAAAGATCTTCCACTGTTGCAACCGGTATATGCTCAAACCTCTTTTTTGATTCTGTTGCCCCCATTTTCTCAATAATCTCAGGAGTAAAGCTTTCCTCTACCTGATATATTCCAACTTCTGCACCTTCGACTTCTCTTGCTCCTTCTGCAACAGCCTCAGCCATTTTATAGTTATGACCATAAAGGCTGTAAAAAATAATATTTATTCGCATTATACCCAACTCTTTGAAATTATGAAAACTGAAATAATAACTTTTAATATTTGTGACTGGTAGCATTAGCAAAGAAGGTTTTGTTTTAGTACACAGGTTCTAGCTTCGCCAATTCATTGATAATTCCACTACTTGAAGCGGGAACTGAATATATTGCACCAGGAATTTGATGTGTTACAGTACAAATATTACATATAAGGATCACACCACCTGAGCATTTTTATACATTGGATGCATACGAAACCGTTGCATATGCAACTATTGAACATGAGTACGGGTGATCTTTTTGGATATATCTTCAGTGAAAGAAAAATTTGATAGGAAAAAACATCACGAGTCTATTGGAAGAAATGTTTCCCATCTATTCAGGTCAATGAACATTTATCTATCAAAAGAACTCGAACCTTACGGTATAGGGAGCGGTCAATTTCCTTTGTTCATGCACTTGATGCATCATGATGGTGTACGACAAGAGACACTTGCTAGCTTATTGAAGTATGATAAAGCAACTATCACAAGGTCTATTACAAGATTAGAAGACATGGGGTATGTCATCCGTAAACGTGATCCTATTGATAAAAGGGTTTACTATGTTCATCTTACTGATAAAGGAGAAAATATGAGAAATGTCCTGTTCGGTTTGAGATCTAAATTAAATGCTATTTTACTACGTGGTTTTGATCAAGAAGAACAAGAACTGTTCAGTTCAATGTTAGAAAAGGCTGCAATGAACATAGCTTCTGAGAATGAGATGTACAAGGTTTCAAATGAGTAACACTAAGCATTCTCAAGAATATACTAATTATGAGTCAAGTACTGACCATGAAAAGACAGCTTCTATGAAGGTTCTAGCAGGTGACCCTAAGACAGCAATAAAGAAGCTGGCATTCCCCATGATGTTGGGTATGCTTGTGCAGACACTTTATAATCTTGTAGATACGTTCTGGGTCTCCGGGCTAGGGGCGGATGCACTTGCTGCTATTGGATTTGTGTTCCCGTTCTATTTCTTGATAATAGCACTATCAAATGGACTTGGGGTCGGTGGAGGATCGGCCATATCAAGAAGACTCGGTCTAAGAGATAAGGTAGGAGCTGATAATGTTGCAGTACATACTTTCATTCTTCTCGTGATCTGTTCTGTGCTTTTTACTGTACCTCTGTACATATTTGCAGAACAAATATTCGAATCCATAGGTGCCGGTAGGGCTACAGAGATGGCTACATCTTATGGCCAGGTTATTTTTGCAGGTAGTATCCTGTTATTCTTTACAAATGTAGCAAATGCCATACTTCGAAGTGAAGGTGATTCCAAGCGTGCTATGAATGCTCTAATATTTGGTTCCGTGCTAAATATGGTCCTTGACCCTATTTTCATTTATACTTTAGAAATGGGTGTTGCAGGTGCTGCATGGGCCACGATCGTTTCTATGGGAACAACATCCATTCTTATGGCCAAGTGGTTATTCTTCAAGAATGATACATACTTAGAATTTGATTTCAAGGATTTTAGTTTTGATAAGAATATTCTGTGGGATATTTTCAGAGTAGGTGTTCCAGCTGCTACTCAACAAGCATCAATGGCACTTATGATGCTCATTATGAACGTTATCATAATAGTTGCCAGTAATACTGATGGTGTAGCTGTTTATACGGTAGGATGGCGTATAGTGACTATAGCCATTGCACCTTTGGTAGGTATTTCTACTGCTGTAGTGACCATGTCGGGTTATTCTTTTGGTGAGAAAAATTATGATAAATTATCATTTTCCCATATCTATTCCATGAAAACAGGTATTGTTGTGCAAACTATCATTGCACTTTTGACCTTTATCTTAGCACCACAGTTAGCTTACATTTTCACAATGTCTGAGGATGCTGCACATATAACCGATGAGCTGATCACTTTCCTGAGAATAATTTGTCTATTCTACCCAATGATATCTATAGGAATGCTCTCTTCATCTCTTTTCCAGGGTATTGGTAAAGGTTTGTACTCACTCATTGCTACTATTCTTCGTGCACTTATATTTGTACCCTTGATAACTATCATATTCGCCTTTGCTCTTGATATGGGACTGACCGGTATATGGTGGGGAATTGTCGTAGGTAATATGCTGGGATCGATCATTATTTTTGTGTGGGCAAGGTATTATGTGATGAGATTGATGAAGTATGGAGCACTAAGGTAGTTTAGGTCAAATGCATATCCATTAAGCAAGCAATGAACCTGCTTAAAGATTGAAAAACCAACACAATAGCCATGAGCATACATCACAGTATGTTCAAACCTGTGATGTATGTTCATTGATGTATGCGCGATGTTCATACCAAACTTACAATTCATAACTGGTTATGAAATTATTTTTTTAAGCTGATATCAAGGATATTTAATGAAAATCATTTTTTTATTGTTGTTCTTTTTCACCTGAAGTATCGGAGAGTCTGCACATTGATCTTTTATACTTTTCAAACCTAGCCTCATCTTTAGGAGTAGGATTTGGGATTCTTTTCCGGTACATATTATCTTCTAGGTCTGCTATTTTGATTTTACATGCAGTTTGGTCCAGTAAAACCCTATCAATAAACTGGTCATAATTCTCATCATCTCTTTTAGTTAGATGGGTAAGTATCTCGATAACCTCTTCTGAAAAACCTTCAGCCCTGAGATCTTCAAATGTTATTTCAGAATCCTCAACAACATCATGCAATACTGCACAAGTTCGTTCAAAGTCAGTTTTCATATTGAGCATTACTCTAAGAGGATGGAGGATGTAAGGATTGTTTCCTTTATCCAGCTGTCCTTCATGTGCTTTACATGCAATTGAAATGGCTTTGTTTAACAGAAAAATAACCCCTTATCTAATAGATTTTATAGTCATGTATTGCTTTCATCGTGATTTTTATTTATAGGTTTTGAACCCTTTAACTTCACCACAAAAAGGTTACATAGTATTGATCTTCAAGTTAAACATATTAATTTCCATCTCTTTTACAAAGATTCCCTGTAAGTATTATACACATTATAGCCCCTGCCCCATATATTGGTATCAACTGTACAAAAACCCCAGTTTCCCTTAATACAAAAGCTGATGCAAAAATAACTGCTGCCCATATCAGAGCTATTCCAATTACGGTCATGTTACACTTTTTACTCATGTGTGAATATAGTTTTCCTATCTTTTAATACCTTTCTAGAATTATGAAACAGCTTGATACTTATTTAAAGCAACTAGTCATATCTGGGAACTAGAAAGTCCTTATATACTAATTATTTCAAGACATATATATGGATGATTTAATCTCTCTGATCAGAGCAGAA
>Ga0207421_10008269_pt1 | contig 10845 bp, 13 predicted proteins | sample SodLakKL_010_SED_4_FD_187542 | JGI IMG/M metagenome (GOLD analysis project Ga0207421, IMG submission 187542) | Alkaline sediment microbial communities from Lake Tanatar, Kulunda Steppe, Russia - 8KL_010_SED (SPAdes) (version 2) | ecosystem: Environmental > Aquatic > Non-marine Saline and...
CCTGGAGGCCATAGCCGCTGTCGCTGTATTCATCCCCGTCATAATGGATATGGGCGGTAATGTCGGCACACAGTCATCCACCATCTTCGCCCGGGGACTGGTGCTCGGCCATGTAAATGTGCGCCGCTTTCGCAATTATTTCCTCAAGGAGATGAGTGTAGGCGCAACTATGGGCATCATGATGGGGGCTGTAGCAGGAGTAGTAGCCCATTTCTGGCAGGGTCTGGAAGGTTTCGGCCTGGCTGTCGGTTTATCGATGGCACTGACAATAACTATAGCCAGCAGCCTGGGCTTTATAATTCCCTACACACTCTATAAACTCGATCTCGATCAGGCAGCGGGTTCGGATCCGGTTATCACCACCCTGAAGGATATCACTGCTCTGATCATCTACTTCTCACTTGTACAGGTATTTATGGGTTATATGCTTTAATGGTAAGAACCTCAATCAATTTATGAGTTCTCACAGAGGATCAATATGAGATGAATCCAGCCGGTCGGAAGCCTGGCGACAGGTTTTCGACCGGCTGATTTTTTCAGCTATCCTTAAAATGCCGCCCATATTGAAATACTCCCATAATGTATAATATAATGCAATAAAACAAAAGGAGACAGAAATTGTATGAAGGCTATTTTGCCAGAAATTAATAAAGCAAATACGGCCCGGGAAATTAACAGATTTATAAAAGGGATTATTTTCGGCATAGTTGTGATAACGCCCGTGAGCGGGGGTACTTTTCTTCTCATCCTGGGAATATACGAGGAGCTGATGCGTGATCTCTCCAGTTTAAATATAATGCGCTGGCTGAGCTTCGGGGCCGGAACTTCTCTGGGAATTGTTTTGAGCGGAATAATTTTCATGGGCCTTTTTGAGAGATACACTCTCTTTATAGTGGCTTTTTTATTTGGATGTATTCTTGCCTCTATAAGAAGTATACTGGGCGAACATTACAGACCGAACACCCGCAGAATAACTGTTTTAATAGCAGGCATGATCATTGGACTTTTCCTGGCCTCGATAAGTGAAATGACAGCGGTCGGCGAGGTAGACCCCGGTATGTTATATATTATGCTCGGAGGAGCTTTATCCAGTCTGGCCATGATCCTTCCAGGTGTTCCCGGAGGAGTGATATTAATATTGATGGGAATATTCACTCACATGATGCAGTCCATAGCCGAATTAGATATTCCAGTTCTGTTTATGTTTCTTATCGGTTCAATTATAGGCATTTTAACTCTGGCCAATATCTTAAATAAACTGTATGAAAAGCATAAACCTGTTTTGAGCTGGCTATTTGTAGGCCTGGTTTTGGGCTCAGGCAGAATGCTTTTGCCTTTTGCCGTTGAAGGGCCTGTTATGTATTTCATTTATGCGATCATAGGATTCATACCGGTCTGGATCTGGACTAACAAAAACACCATCAGGCAGAATTAGTATTAAAAAATTATATCTTTCTGCTCCTTCGCTGACAGAGCTTTTTTAAGAGCTTTAAAACTTAAATCCTCCATTTCCAGCGAAAAACCCCTCTTAATCTCCTGTGGGCGGTGGCTGTCCTGATTTTTAATAAAAACTCTATCCGGGTACTGCCGGTGCAGTTCAGCAATCTCAGAACTATCACTGACCTCCATAACCGGAAGCTCAAACCCCGGGGGAATAAAGCCCAGCTGATATATTAAACCCTGACTCCGCAGTACGTGAGAGGGTATTAAAAGACCGTTTTCTTCTTCAACCCTATCCTGCAGTCCGGAGGTCGATATATCAGCAGCTGCAGCCAGCAGCCTTTCTTCTTTCTCCTCATATTCATCCTCCAGGTTGGTCTTGAGCTGATAGCCAAAATACTCCTCCCTGTTTCTGCGCTCAGGAAGATGCCCCTGAACAAAATTCTGAATCTTTAAGGCCTGCTCCACCTCTTCCAGCAAACAGAGATAATGCACCTCCTCTGCAGTTTCGATTTCCAGCCCGGGAATCACGCACACATCCTCCCCCCTGGCCATTTTCACCGCCACTTCAACATTGCCGGCCGAATTGTGATCGGTTATGGCGATAATATCCAGTTCTTCCTCCAGGGCTTTCTTAATGATTTTGCCCGGCGTCATCTGCAGATCGGCACAGGGAGATAATACTGTATGAATATGAAGGTTGAGGTCATACATTCTGCTACTGTTCACGACCCACACCCAGTTCGTAGAGTTTTCCCGACAGCCGAAAAGAGCTTTCCGAACTGCGCAGAACATTGATCCCCTTTTCCCGGGCCCTCTCTTTCATCTCATCCCTAACAGAAAAATCCTCGGCAATTATTATGCCGGCTGCGTCAGCCAGCAGCGCCACCGCTGCAGCATTCTGATGGCCCTGGATGGTAATCCAGAGGCTGCCGGCAGTTAACTCTGACATCACATTGCTCAAAAGATCCCCACAGTAACCACCCCTGACTTCCTGTTCCAGGTCAGATCCCACAACTACTTCTAAATCCAGTTTCTGTACAACATCTTCTACAGTCATATCTAACAACTCCCCGCTATTTTATACGATATATGACAGTGCCGGATCCAGCCTATAGAATAATAATCTCTGAACCTTAATACACTCAACTCCGGGACCTGTCGCCGTCAGCTGCATCATCTTCAGAGAAGACCGGGGGCAGTTCCCGGCTCAGATTGGAAACCTGGTCTGCCAGCCTCTGTATCTCCTGGCGGAGCATGAAGATGCAGTCTATCCTCTCCGCTTCGCCTTTGACAATGTCTTCAGCCAGTGTTTCACAATCAGGTGCTCCACAGGAAGCACAGTTCAGACCGGGCAGAATCTCCTCCTCTTCTTCCATTCGGGCCAGCTTTTCCAGTGCTTTTTCCATATCGACGTCCAGCTCACCGCGCTGATCAGGGCAGAATCCGGACTCCAGTTTAAAAGCATAGTTCTCTTCTTCAGCCCGTGAAGAGAAAAGATCCTCCTTTCTGGAGCGGACAAGGTTCCGTATGTTGTATTTGGCCTGATAGGGATTTAGTATGTTTAAAACACCTCCCACACACCCCTGCGGACAGGAGACCATCTCCAGATATCTAACCCCGGTCAAATTATTACGTGCCAGCTCATCCAGGGCTTTCCGCACCTCAACCAAGCCAGAAACCGACAGCACCTCGGGCTGCTTTAGCTTATGTAAAAGATCCTCCTCTCCCCCGCTCTGTCCCCATTTAATTCCTGCATAAGGAATCAGGGGAAAATTGATGCTGGGAGACTTCCCGCTATTTCCGCTCTCCAGGCTGTTTTCTCCTCTCAGATAAGGATAAAGATGATCATAAATTTCCCTGACAGCTATCGCTCCATCGAGATAGCTTTCTTCCTGGCCCAGAGCCAGCTTTACCGAGGTTAATTTGGCCGAACAGGGGGTGATGAAAAATACACCGATATCAGATTCCTTCAGGCCGCTTTCCTCACTTAGCTCCTCTCGGGCTTTCCGGGCTGTCATCTCCACCGGAGATTTGAAGGGCAGCAGATGATCTACCAGCTCGGGATATATTTTCTGCACCAGACGCACAACCACCGGACAGGAAGTTGAAATGTAAAACCCGTTACTCTTGCGCAGAAAGGAAGCGGTCTTCCGGGAAAGTGCTTCTGCCGCCCGGGCCACATTATACACCTCTGTAAACCCCAGGCTCTGAAGCCCGGACATTATCCGCCCGGGATCAAAATTTTCTCTGAACTGCCCGTAAAAACTGGGAGGTATCAGAGCAGCCGTAAGTTTATAATTATCTATCTGTTCCAGCCTGTCAGCATCGATATATTTGGCATTGTGCTCACAGGTGCGGATACACTCCGCACAGTCTATACAGAGATCATCTTTGATATTGGCTTTGCCCCCGTGCACACGAATAGCATTTGTAGGGCAGTCCTTGACACAATTTGTACATCCCTCACATTTGTCCCCTTTTAACAGCACCGAGTGAATTTCAGCCATTCTCTTCATCCTCCCGGCTTAAAAATACAGTGCTGTGGACTTTCGTTCCCTCATCAGAATGAATCTTTAAATTGTCCGAATACTTGTCCACATTATTCAGGCCCATTCCCGCTCCAAAGCCCAGTTCTCTCACATCCTGATCTGCAGTAGAAAAACCGGGTCTGAGCGCCCTGTCTACATCTTCAATCCCCGGGCCCTCATCCCTGGCAGCAATCTGTAATCTATCCTTTTCCACGGATGCCACAATCTTTCCTCCCCGGGAATGAATTATTATATTCATCTCCAGCTCATAAGTGATTATAGAAGACCTGCGAATAATATCAGGATCAATATTGAGTCTTGTCAGCAGGGTCTTGAGGCGGCTTGATACCTCTCCCCCCCGTTCAAAGTTTCGGGCTTCAACTTCTTCCTCCAGGATAACATTTTTGCCCATAATTTGTTTTCGCTCCTTAGTAGAAACTCTTTATCTCCTCCGGCTGTACACCGGCCTGGTAGAGGATCCCACAGCAGGCAAAAAGTGAATCACCGGCCCGATAAAGGGCTATATCTTTCTGCCGGGCCAGCTCTACCGTATTATCTTCCGGGTTTTTATCGCGCACAAATATGATGGCCTGTATATCAACCATTTCCGCAGTCCGGACCACCTGAGGATTGGTAAGCCCTGTCAGGAGTATGGTTTTTCGATTGGAAAAAGCCAGGACATCGCTCATCAAATCGGCCCCACAGGCAGCCGTCACCTCAATTTCGGGATCAGTTTCTACAATGGTTTTCAGATCTAGAAGTTTTTTAATATCCCGGATCTTCATCTCTACTCCTCCTCTGGGTCAGCCTGATTTAAGTTTTGGGGCGGCCTCTGTATTCAGCATGAAGAATGCGGTGAGCCTTATTGCTAAGGGGTTCATCCAGGAATTCATCGTAAACCTTCTCAATCATCGGATTTTCATGTGATTTACGGATATATTTATGCTCATCTATGCTGCCCAGCCCCCGACCGCGGGCCTCCTTCTTTTCCTCATCAGCAGGCAGAGGCTGACCTCCTCCCCCCACACAGCCATGGGGACAGGCCATCACCTCTATGAAGTCATATTCAGACTTTCCTTTCCGCACCTCATCCATGACCTGAGATGCTTCCTGGAGACCGCTGATTATGGCCAGCTTTATATCTCTATCTCCGATCTCAACTTCGGCTTCCTGTATTCCTCTAAAACCCAGATCGAGCCTTTCCAGGTTTTCACCTGTCAGCTTTTCTTTGACCATCCTGACCGCTGCTTCGGTAACTCCCCCGGTGGTACCGAATATAGTTCCCGCACCGGTTGCCTTACCGAGCAGCTCGTCGTAATCCTCCTCCTCCAGGACTGTGAAATCAATTCCTATCTCTTTTATCATCAGAGCCAGCTCCCTGGTTGTCAGGACCGCATCGGTGTTTTTATAGGGGCCGGCATTTATATCTTCTCTTTCTTTTTCAAATTTTTTGGCCGTACAGGGCATCACCGAGACCGTATAGATAGATTCGGGATCAATCCCCTCCAGATCGGCATAATATGTCTTGGCCAGAGCCGAAAACATCTGCTGCGGAGATTTAGCTGAGGATAGATGGTCCAGCAGATCGGAGTAATTGTGTTCGGCAAATTTAACCCAGCCCGGACAGCAGGAGGTTATATGGGGCAGGTTGTTGTCCCCCTCCAGGCGCTGCAGAAATTCATGACCTTCTTCCATAATTGTCAGATCAGCGGTAAATTCGGTGGAAAAAACACGGTCAAAGCCCAATTTTTTCAGGGCCGAAACCAGCCTTCCCGTCACAACAGAGCCCGGTTCCATGCCAAAGGACTCGCCGATTGTGGCCTGGATGGAAGGTGCGGTCTGCACTATAACATGCTTATCTTCATCCTCTAATGCCTTCCAGACAGGATATATCTCATTTTTTTCTACAACCGCACCCACAGGACATATGGTAGCACACTGACCGCAGTTGGCACAGTTTACCTCACTCTGGGGAAGATCAAAAGCAGTGGAAACAATAGAATCAAAGCCGCGCCTGCTGAACTGCAGGGCAGAAACACCCTGTATCTCTTCACAGACACGCACACAGCGCCCGCACAGGATGCATTTATCCGGTTCTCTGACAAGGGCAGGCCCTGAGTCATCTTTTGGAATATCTCTGGTCTCTCCCGCGTATTTCTCTATTTCACGGGTGCGGATGCTGAGATCGTGGGCTATTTCCTGAAGTTCGCAGCTGCCGCTGCGGTCACAGCCCAGGCAGTCGTTGGGATGATTGGCCAGCAGCAGTGTAACATTGCGCCGGCGCGCCTTGCGGGCCCGCCTGCTGCGTGTGCTTATGACCATACCTTCCTGCACCGGTGTTACACAGCTGGCAACTGTTCGATCATTTCCCAGGTCTTCTACCTCACAGACCCGGCAGGCTCCATGTAGAGTCAGGTCTGGATGGTAACAGAGGCTGGGTATCTCGATACCCGCCTCCCAGGCAGCATCCAGCACTGTTGTTCCTTCTTCAACTTCAACTTGTTCATCATCTATGGTTAATGTTATCTCACTCACCGCTAATTACCTCCTTTTACCGACTTTAAGTCTGTTCTACGGCATCTACCGGACATTCTTCATCACATACTCCGCAGGCAATACAGGCCTCTTCTTCTATAATATAAGCCTCTTCATTTTTGCTGATGGCATCGGCCGGACAGGCGCGGGCACACTGTCCGCAGACCACACACAGATCGGCAGATATCGCATAAGCCCCCGCCAGGTCCGGACAGGCTCCAGCCGGGCAGTTTTCATCGTAGATGTGGGCTTCATATTCCCCCCGGAAGTATTCTATCGTGCTCAAAACGGGGTTGGGGGCGGACTGACCCAGGCCGCAGAGAGCGGTATCCTTTATATGATCTCCCAGCTCTTCCAAAAGCTCTATATCCCCCTCTTCACCCTCCCCGTCACAGATTCTCTCCAGGATTTCCAGCATTCTCTTGGTCCCTTCGCGGCAGGGTGTGCATTTACCGCAGGATTCACCCTGGGTAAAATCGAGAAAAAAGCGAGCTACATCTACCATACATGTATCCTCATCCATGACAACCATACCGCCCGAGCCCATCATAGATCCCACTCTCAGCAGTGAATCAAAATCTATGGATAGATCCAGGTAATCGGCGGGGATGCAGCCGCCCGAAGGTCCCCCGGTCTGTACAGCCTTGAATTCCTTGCCCTCATCGGGCCCGCCCCCGATATCAAAGATAACTTCCCGCAGCGTGGTACCCATGGGAATTTCCAGCAGACCCGTATTTTGAATTTTTCCGGTCAGGGCAAAAACCTTTGTCCCCGGGCTGTCCTCTGTTCCTATCTCCTGAAATCTATCAGCACCTTCCCTTATTATAAAGGGTACATTGGCATATGTCTCCACATTGTTTATGTTGGTGGGCTTACCCCAGAGGCCCCTCTGGGCTGGATAGGGCGGACGGGGCCTGGGCATGCCCCTCTTTCCTTCTATCGAAGCCATAAGGGCGGTCTCCTCTCCACAGACAAAAGCTCCGGCTCCCTCCTTAATGTGCAGCTGAAAATCATGGCCGCTGCCAAAAAGATCCTCTCCCAGCAGCCCGTATTCACGGGCATCATCCAGGGCTTTTTCCAGGCGCTCTATGGCAAGTGGATACTCAGCCCTGATATAAATATATCCCTCATCGGCTCCGATGGCATAGCTCGCCACTATCATGCCTTCAATCACCCTGTGAGGATCACCCTCTAAAAGGCTTCGATCCATAAATGCGCCGGGATCACCTTCATCGGCATTACAGACTATATATTTTTTTTCGGACTGAGCCTGATGGGCAAAATCCCACTTATAACCGGTGGAAAATCCCGCTCCCCCCCGGCCTCTCAGACCAGAATTCTTTATTTCTTTTACAACACCCTCCGGGCTCATCTCGGTCAGGGCTATACCTGCTGCTTCATAACCACCCCGGGCAATATATTCATCTATATTTTCCGGATCAATCTCACCGCAGTTTTCCAGCACTATCTGCTGCTGCTTTCTGTAAAAGTCTATATCCTGATAGACCGGTATCTTCTCTTCAGTTTCCGGTTCCCTGTATAATAACCTCTCCACAGTCCTGCCTTTGAGCAGATGTTCATCGACTATCTCCTCTATATCATCTATACAGACCTCACAGTAAAAAACACCCTCGGGATATATGATTATAATCGGACCTCTTTCACAAAAACCGTGACAGCCAGTTTCAATGATCTTTATCTCATCCTGCAGCTCTCTTTCTGCCACCTGATCTTCCAGCTCAATTTTCAGGTCCTGGGCTCCGGCAGAGCTACAGCCTGTGCCGCTGCAGACCAGCACATGAGAGCGATAAAAAGCCTTCTTCATCTATGATTCCTCCTTTACCCGTTGGGTTGCTCGGATTTAATATGATATGAATGCTAAAACATATTAAACGTAAATATTATAACTTCAGGTAGAGCATCATTCCTCCAGACGGGCTACGGCCAGTTCTTCGACTATTTCTCCATTGATGACGTGCTGTACTATTATCCTCTGCACATCTTCTGGATTCAGCTGACCATAGGTGATCCTGCTCTGATCAGGAAGTTTAACATCCAGCAGCGGTTCTTTCTCACACATGCCTATACAGCCTGTTTGAGTAACTGCCACATCCAGATCTCTTTTTTCAATTTCATCCAGAACAGTTTTTAAAGTTTCCCGGGCTCCGGCCGAGATTCCGCAGGTCCCCATGCCTATTATTATCTCGGGTTTTTCTTCCTTTGATCTGTTCTTCATATCCTCTTCAACTTCTCTGCGCAGCTCTCTCAGCTCTTCCAGTGACTTCAAGGTTTTCACCTCCAGAAGAATTTATAAGTTCAAAACCGGATGAGATAAGCCTCTAACCTCAGCGATATTTTCTCTCAGATATTCTTCCAGCCATTTTAATATCCCGGGCTCCTGGATATCAACACCCTGCAGCTCTGCTTTAATTTCTTCAGTAGAAAAATCAAAACAATCCCCGTCTTTTTGATGCCGATAGGTTATCTCCAGATCGGGATTGACGGCAATTAAAGAGATCAGTGTATCGGCGAGTGAGCCCAGTGGAGGCCGGTCCAGATGATCAAGTTTAAACCTGGCAGTTACAGCCGTTCCTTCCCCCGGTTCAGAGTCTATGCTGAGGCTGCCTCCACTGCTTTCTGCAGTTTCCTGCAGCAGAGAAAGTCCCAGGCCCACCTCTCTGGTAGTGCGGGTTGTTACAAAAGGATCCATAACCTCTTCTATACTATCTTTTTCGATTCCCCGGCCATCATCGCCAATTTTTATCAGCAGGATATTTTCGCAGCAGTTCTCCTCTATTCTTATATCTAAGTTTTCTGCCCCGGCCCTGATGGAATTCTGGGCTATATCGAGAATGTGAAGAGAAAGCTCTCTCATCATCTGTATTCATCTAAGATCTCCGGCACCTGATCGGGTGTCAGGCGACCGTGGGTTTTTTCGTTGATCATGATAACAGGTGCCAGACCACAGGCACCTATACAGGCTACAGTTGAGAGGGTGAATTTCAGATCATCAGTTGTTCCACCGCTGCTGATACCCAGCTCTTCTTCCATCTTCTCCACAATCTCCCCGGCACCCCGCACATGACAGGCGGTCCCGGTGCAAATCTGTATGATATATTCTCCCCGGGGCTGCAGGTGAAATTGTGTATAAAATGTCACAACTCCATATACTTCACTCAGCGATAGATCCAGATAACCGGCAATTCTTCTCAGAACATCTTCCGGCAGATAGTCATACTCTTCCTGGGCTTCCTGCAATATGGGGATTAAGTGCTTTTCCTTCTGCTCGGTTTTAACAACAGCTCCTTCTCTTTCCATACCCTCCTCATATTCACTTAATATATCCTCGAGCGGCTGCAAAAACTCCTGCAGGTTTTCCTCATGTTTACCACACTGGCAGGCCATAGCGGATACCTCCTGTTGTTTTAATATGCTGCCCGGGTTTTTAACTTCAGACAAACTCGAATAATACTTCTATATTTGTGAAAAATTTATTTTTTACTGTTGTAATTATAACACATGTTTAAACCTCGTGCAAAAAATAACACATATCATTTTAAAAAAATATATTTTGCCGTGATGCTTAATATATTAAGCATCACAGAACATTTTTAGTTTATTAAATTTTTTTAATATAATCCTGCAGCTCAATTTTTCTCGTTTAAAAACCATTATGTAACTACATGAGATGATATTAATTCAGCTTCATTATATTTTGAGTTTAATATTATTATATAGAATGATATTATTGATTTTATTAATGTTAAGTGCTGTAATTTATGCTATTTTTAATATTACTTTAAATATATTGATAGAATAATATACACTTAAAGATAATTATTTTGTTCACTTATGTCGATTAAATTTAAAAAGGGACAGTGCCGGTGAGCTGCAGATACCCGACACTGTCCCTTTTTATATTCTTTAGATCACCAGGTCAGTTAGTCCTGGCTCAGATCGTTTAAATCTGATTCCAGCTGACCGGTGAGATCCTCGTCATCTTCGCCATCAGAGGTGGCGGCATCTTTAAATTCCTTTATGCCTTCACCTATAGCCCTGCCTGCTTTGGGCAGACGGCTGGGCCCCATAATCAGCAGCGCTATGACCAGGATTATTATAAGCTCCGGTGGTCCCAGTCCGAACATTTTATAAAACCTCCTCCCGGTTTTTTACAGGGCGGCTATATCGATATCGTATACACCCATACCCTCATCATCGATCTCTACAAATTCAACTTTGTCCTCAAGACCGGGCACCATAACTTCCATGGCATCGGGATGGGAGCGGAAGTGCACGATACCGGCAACTTCCACCGGTTTTATCCTCCAGTTGTTGGTGG
>Ga0207421_10008270_pt1 | contig 10843 bp, 9 predicted proteins | sample SodLakKL_010_SED_4_FD_187542 | JGI IMG/M metagenome (GOLD analysis project Ga0207421, IMG submission 187542) | Alkaline sediment microbial communities from Lake Tanatar, Kulunda Steppe, Russia - 8KL_010_SED (SPAdes) (version 2) | ecosystem: Environmental > Aquatic > Non-marine Saline and...
ATGATTCAGCACGAGGCTCTGATCTCCCTGCTTCTGGAAAAGGGAGTAATCACCAAAGAAGAATACCTGGACAGGGTCAGACAGATCACCGAGGAGCTCCAGGACAGGAAAAAAGGTCAGTAAGGTTTTTATGTCCCATCCAGCTCGCAGATCAATACGCCTTCCCGCAGTTGTAATTCTTGTTGTCCTGACAGCAGTTATTGCTGCCTTGGTCACTCTCCTGGTTGCCAGACTTTGGATATTCCAGCCCGAAGTCTCTCCCGTGGTGCTGGATTCTCAGGAACAGGCTGAATTAGATCAAAAAGTGAAAGCCCTTACTGACAAATCCCAACTCTACGATGAAAGACCCGATGACCGGGTAATCTACCTCACCGAACGTGAGCTCAATGCCATAGTCGCCAGAGACCCGGACCTTGCCAACCGAGCATCTTTCAGTCTCTCTGAAGAAACAATATCAGCGATCCTGCTTGTTGATATGCCTGAGGATGTGCCTGGCATTGGCGGGCAAACTGTGGAGATATCTGCAGGCCTCCGTGTCGGGCATGCAGACGGAAGACCAACTGTTATCCTTGAAGGAATCAGTGTGATGGGCGTGCCCATACCTTCGGCCTGGCTGGGAGGCTGGAAGGGAAAGGATCTGGTCCAGGCTGATGGCCCAGGCGGTGGAGTGTGGGATATATTCAGTGAAGGAGTTAAAGACCTGCGGGTAGAGGATGGCAGACTTAGGATTGAACTGGAAGAGTGATATGCTGCAGCGCAAAATATTCGAAAAGATAGTCTCCGGCGGCCAGACCGGTGCCGATCAAGGTGCTCTGGATGCTGCTCTTGAGTTAGAATATTCTTGCGGAGGCTGGTGTCCCAAAGCCAGAAAATCTGAAGCTGGCCCTATACCTGCGAAATACCCTCTTCGGGAGCATTCTTCGTCTGAGTACAAGAGCCGAACAGAAGCCAATGTGATGGATTCTGACGGCACTCTGATATTTTTTTACGGTGAGCCAGAAGGTGGAACAGCGCTGACAGTCAAGCTGGCCCAGAAACACGGCAGACCATATTATCTTTTTGATCTGGACAATCATGCCCTGAATCAGGACCCGGAGATTATCTGGAAATGGGGGCTTGACCACAATGTTTATACCCTGAACGTGGCTGGTCCCAGGGAGAGCAAAAATCCAGGCACACAAGTACTGGTCAAAACTGCGATGATGCTGCTGCTGGAACATGCCAAGAAATGCTATCCAGTTGTAGAGGAGCAGTGATTTTGCTTAGCTAACCTAGGCTTTTTCGTCTGGCATAAGTATCCAGGCTCCTACATTATCAAATGCCGCAGCCTTGTCAAAAAATGGAGCTAACTCATAGTTTCTTGAATAAAGATTCCAGTTACATGCAAAAGGAGAGCTTATGAAAGAAGAAGAAAAAGAAGACAAATGGCGGAAATGGCTCGCAATGCAAAATAAAGATGAAATCGCATTGTGGTATAAAGCCACGGATTTTGAAGAGAAATACTTTGGCGATATGAATCTGGATGATTTTGAAGAAGAACTGAGTGGAAAAGAAACGTGGATTGGCGGTAAATGGGTAAAAGTTAAGCGTGATTTTTATACCGAGTTTGGCATTACATTGGGAAGGTGGCGTTTTATCATTGTCAAAAAGCCAAAGGGTTATGCTGGAAAATGTTTTCCCAAAAGCTGTACTATAAAGATTGCGGAAGAATATAAAGACAACGATATAGTTCTTCTTCATGAAATGATTCATGCTTTTGAATGTATGCTTTTTAAGCATGAATTCTTTTTCCAATATGTTTTAATAAAACTTTACAAAAAGCTGTCAGAGCAAGTGCCTAATCTCGATGAGCTATTAATGTTTGATCAGCATGTAGACAGTATTGTTCACAGCCCACTTTTTTGCTTGAAGTCGATTGATCTAGACTTAAGGCTCAATCAAGAAATAGGAACCACTTATGCTTACGAAAGAGAAGAGTTGTTTAGACCCGATAATGGCGAGGAAGGTAACTTTGATACCTTAGACTTAGATAAAATGAAAGTCTTAATGGCGAAAAAGTATTTCGGTGAAAAATAATTGTCTCATATAATATCTATTTTGAGCTCGCGGGAAAATGTTGTGCTTGGTCAAAAGACCTTTCTTTCCGCCATCCTTCTTTTCTTGCTGGCTTTCTTTTCCCCACCAGCACACTCCCAGATCACCGTCACTGCTATTGACGTTGGCCAGGGGGATTGTGTCTTGATTCAGTCAGATACCCATAAAATCCTGATTGATGCCGGCTGGGGCTACAATGACGTAGCTGACTATCTGGCCGGCAGGGATATATTCCGTATAGACAAGGTGGTGGCTACCCACGGCCACGCAGACCATATCGGGGGACTGGTTGGGGTTTTGCAGCGAAAGGACGTGGATAAAGTACTGTATAACGGTCAGACACATACTACGAACACATTTGAGAAATTCATTGATGCCATAGCTGAATCCGAGGCAGCCTACCACGAGCCATCCAGAGGGGAATCTTTTGAGCTTGGAGACATGACCTTGAAAATCCTGCACCCGGAAAGGTCCGCAGCTGATTACGAGGGTCATCTGCACGATATGAATATTGTGGTCCGGATTGAATACGGAGATTTTGCTGCGATAACCTCCGGAGATATTGAGCAGGATAGAGAGCTGGAGATCCTGGAGTCGGGAGTGGATGTCTCAGCCCAGGTCTTGGAGCTGGGCCATCATGGCTCCAGCACATCCAGCCACCCTGACTGGATAGAAGCTGTGGACCCTGAACTTGCTATATGGCAGGCTGGCGAGGATAATCAGTATGGGCATCCACATGACGAAACGCTGTCCACCCTGGAACGACTGGGAATAGAAACCATAGGCACCGCTACACACGGAACCATAACCATCACGGCCCAAAGTGACGGAAGTTTTGAGGTTGAGAGCCAGAGAGTGCCATAAGAAAAATCTGCTCAACCACAAGACTATTGTGTTGACCTCAACCAGGCAGACAAATCAGAACTTACTCAGATTATTCATATTGGCGAAAGCCGTGCTCAAGCTATAAAACAGGGTCGCTTGGCAAAATGTCGGGGGGTTACTGAAATTAGGGGGATCGGTCAGGGTCGACTTCTGGATATCAAAGAACAAGGACTGGTTTGTGAGTAAGCAGTATGTCGTCATAGACGTGATATCAACTGATATGGCAACGCTTTTGATTGGTGAGGAAGAAAAGGAGTGGGTAGTAAGGGTGGATGAACTGCCTGAGGGCTCCAAGGAAGGTGACTGGTTGATACTGGATGATACGGGCAATTTATTACCTGCGCCTGAGAAGACCACGGAGAGAAGGCATAAGATTCGGAGCAAGCTGGAAAGGTTAAGAACATCATACAAGCAATAGCTGCATCTTTACCTTGTTATTAATTTAAGGTTTCGTAAAGAAGGGGATTAACATGGAAGAATTATTTTTAAGTGCTTCCGTAATTATAGTTTTATTAATAGTTCTATTAGCCCTATTGATAGCCATTTTAATAGCTCCATTGTTAATATGGAGAAACACAAACAGAACGAATAGGTTGTTAGTTTTAATTGCTCTACAGTCTGGAGTACCCCCCAAGCATGTAAAAGAAGTTTATAGAATGCCAGGGTCTGACATGTCATCAGTTTTTAATAAACTGGAAATTGACAACGATTTTTCTTTCAAAAAATGATTGTGTTTAAGTTAAATAAATTATGCATGAAACAAGAGAGTGAGCATAAATGAACCGCAATGGAAACCAAGTTGAAGCTCGACTCTGGGCTGCTGCCGATGAGCTGAGAGCCAATTCCAAGCTGAAACCTTCAGAGTACTCTGTCCCTGTCCTGGGGCTGGTGTTTTTGAGGTACGCCGACCATAAATTCAAAGCCGCAGCCAAGGAATTAGAATGTTCTGGAGGTGGGAGACGGAAAATCGGTCCGGCAGATTATCATGCCAGAGGTGTCGTATATCTTCCAGAAAAAGCTCGTTTTTCATACCTGATACAACTTCCTGAAGGCTCCAACCTTGGAGCAGCAATAAACGATGCCATGCGGGCCATTGAGGCTGAGAATACCGACCTCAGAGAAGTACTTCCTAAAACATACAACCGCTTTGAAAACTACCTGCTCAAAGAACTGCTTAAAACCATGAACTCTGTTCCAATGGATATTGAGGGCGATGCCTTTGGAAAAATCTATGAGTACTTCCTGGGTAACTTTGCCCGGGCCGAAGGGCAGAAGGGTGGAGAGTTTTTTACTCCAACTGCGATAGTCAAACTAATTGTCGGAATCATTGAGCCTTACCATGGTCGGATATATGACCCAGCCTGCGGTTCAGGTGGTATGTTTGTACAAAGCGCTCACTTTGTAGAGGAGCACAGGAAAAATCCCGGATCTGAGCTAAGTATTTATGGCCAGGAGAAGGTGGCTGAAACAGTGCGCCTTGGGAAAATGAACTTGGCTGTTCATGGTCTGGGGGGAGATATCCGCCAGGGCAACGCTTATTACGAAGACCTGCATAACTCCAAGGCTAAATTCGAATATGTCATGGCTAATCCGCCCTTCAATGTGGATCGGGTGGATAAAGACCGGCTTAAGGATGACCCCAGGTTCCCTTTTGGTTTACCCAAGCCAGACAATGCCAATTTTCTCTGGATTCAGATGTTCTACAGCGCTCTTAACGACAAAGGTAGAGCCGGATTTGTCATGGCGAACTCGGCATCAGATGCCCGTGGTTCTGAGCTAGATATCCGCAGGCAACTTATTGAATCCAGCTCTGTTGACGTAATGGTGGCTGTTGGTCCCAATTTTTTTTACACAGTGACCCTGCCCTGTACTCTCTGGTTCCTGGATAAGGGCAAGGCAGGCACGGATAGAGCTGACAAGGTGCTGTTTATAGATGCCAGACATATTTACCGCCAGCTTGACCGTGCCCACAGAGATTGGACCCCAGCTCAGATTGAGTTTCTGGCCAATATTGCCAGGCTGTACCGAGGTGAGGAGCCTGAGAACCTGCACGGCAGCCAGGAACTGATGAGTGAAAATTTTCCTGATGAAAAGTACTTTGATGTTCCAGGCCTGTGCAAGGTGGCCACCCTGGATGAAATCGAGCCCCAGGCCTGGAGTCTTAGTCCGGGTAGGTATGTAGGCGTGGTTGCCAGAGAAGAGGAAGATTTTGATTTCAAAGACAGGCTACAGGAGCTCAATGAGGAATTGGAAACTTTGAATGTTGAGGCTCGAGAACTTGAAGAGCGGATTGCCGAGAATGTGATGAAGTTGATGGAGGGAGGGTAATGAATACTCTCACTTTTTCAGAGTTAGTCGAGGTTAATCCTCGAGTAAAAATTGAAAAGGGCAAAAAATATCCATTCATTGAAATGGGGGCAGTGGAACCAGGAAGGCGTTATGTTTATGCTGACCAAGAGCGTATGTTTAGTAATGGTGGAGCGAAATTTTTACATGGCGACACACTTTTCGCGAGAATAACCCCCTGTCTTGAAAATGGTAAAATCGCTCAATATATAGGAAATAAGCTGGGCTTTGGCTCTACTGAGTTTTTCGTGTTTCGTGCGCGTCCTGAGGTAGCTGATCCTGGGTACATCTACTACTTAGCCAAATCAGACATAATCAGAATGCCAGCAGCAAAAAGTATGTCTGGCGCTTCCGGTCGCCAGAGAGCGAACCTCGAATCAATTATTAATCTTGAAGTCCCTGCACCCCCCCTCCCCATCCAACGCAAAATCGCCTCCATCCTCTCAGCCTATGACGACCTGATTGAAAACAACCTGCGACGGATTAAGATTCTGGAGGAGATGGCCCAGAATCTTTACCGGGAATGGTTTGTTAAATTCCGCTTCCCTGGACATGAAAAGGTCAGGTTTGTTGATTCTGAGCTGGGGAAGATTCCTGAAGGGTGGGAAATCGATAAGGTCGGTAATACATTTACCATACTTGGAGGGGGAACACCTTCAAAAAAAATACCAGCATATTGGAAACATGGAACAATAAATTGGTATACACCCTCAGACCTTACAGGATGCAACTTAATGTTTATGGATAGGTCTGGCACTAAAATTACCGAGCTTGGCCTTAAAAAGAGTTCAGCAAAACTATTTCCTCCTTATTCCGTGATGATGACTAGCCGAGCAACTCTTGGAGTTCTTGCGATAAATACAACCGAAGCTTGTACTAACCAAGGCTTTATAACTTGCATTCCAAATCAACGTGTTCCTCTTTACTTCATGTATCACTGGCTTAAGGAAAACGTAGATTACTTTATCAGTCTTGGCACAGGAGCGACATTTAAAGAGATTACAAAAGGTTTATTTAAAACTGTTGAGTTGGCAATACCTGACCAAAACATTGTTTATTGTTTTGAAGATAAAGTCCAACCAATAGTTCAAAATATTTTGAACTTGCAAAGAAAAAATAACATCCTCCGCCAAACCCGTGACCTTCTATTACCCAAACTCATATCCGGAGAACTGGATGTGTCTGAGCTTGATATCAAAATGCCTGAGGAGAATGAGGTATGAGCAAAACTGTCTTCAACAAAGTTGACTACGATTTGGATTCATTGATCAAGAGCATAGCTCTTGGAGATATTGGCTTGCCGGACATCCAGCGTCCTTTCGTCTGGAAAAATGCCAAGGTACGGGACCTTTTCGATTCCATGTATAAAGGCTATCCTATAGGTTATTTTTTGTTCTGGCAAAACGGTCTGGCAAAATCTGATCGAAAAATTGGTGCGGATACTAAACAGAAGGCCCCTCGTTTGGTTATTGTTGATGGCCAGCAACGCCTTACATCCCTGTATGCTGTTGTTAAGAATGTTAAGGTGCTACGGCAAAATTTTGAAGAAGATCATATCAAAATAGCCTTCAACCCACTTGAAGAGAAGTTCGAAGTTGCTGACGCGGCTATTAATCGAGACAAGACTTTCATTCCTGATATTTCAGTATTATGGGACGACAACACTGACCTTTTTGAAGTTGTGGACAATTATCTTGAGGGATTAAGCGCTACCCGTGATGTAACTCCAGAAGAAAATAAGTTTATAAAAAAATCAATAAGTAAACTCCAGGGCCTACTGAGCTTCCCCTTTACAACACTTGAATTACTGCCGGATGTTGATGAAGAGGCTGTCTCAGATGTCTTCGTACGCATAAACGGTACTGGAACACCGCTGAATCAGGCCGACTTCATACTGACTCTGATGTCCGTTTTCTGGGATGAAGGCCGTACAGAACTGGAACAGTTTTGCCGTGACTCCAGAAAGCCATCCAAAGACAAAGCATCCCCTTTTAATCATTTTATCGAACCATCCCCTGACCAGCTGCTTCGGGTTGCCGTAGGTGTGGCCTTTAAACGTGCCCGGCTGAAATATGTATATTCCATCCTCCGAGGTAAGGACCTGGAAACCGAAAAGTTTAGTGATGAGCTTCGAGAAAAACAGTTTGCCCTACTTAAAAATGCGCAAAACCGGGTTCTGAACCTCCAATACTGGCATGACTTTATGAACTGTATCCGACAAGCTGGATTCAGAAGCGGCAAAATGATTAGTTCCCAGAACAACCTGATATTCTCATATATCCTGTATCTTATCGGGCGGACTGAATATAAGGTTGAGGAGTTCGCCCTTCGCCGTTTGATTGCCCGCTGGTTTTTCATGTCAGCAGTAACAGGCCGTTTCAGCAGTTCCCCGGAATCGGCAATGGAATTCGACCTGGCACAACTGAGAGAAGTTGCTTCCGCAGAGGACTTTGTAAAAAGGCTGAATCATGTGTGCGATATCACTCTGACAAATGACTTCTGGAACCTGACACTACCCAACGACTTGGCTACCTCATCACCCCGAAGCCCGTCTCTATTTGCATATTATGCTGCTCTGGTGCTTCTGGATGCCCGGGCTTTATTTTCCCACAGCAAAGTAACTGACATGCTGGACCCAGCCATAAAAGCCCATAAGTCTGCTGTAGAAAGACATCATCTTTTTCCCAAAGGGTACTTGAAGAAACAGGGTATCACTTCAGTCCGGGATACCAACCAAATCGCCAATTATGCCCTGGTAGAATGGGGGGACAACATAGATATATCAGACAAGTCACCTGCTGAGTATGCTCCGGAGATGTCGGAAAGATTTAAGCAGGAAAGACTTGAACGGATGTATCGAATGCATGCCCTGCCCTCAGGCTGGGAGCACATGAATTACCGGGATTTTCTGGAAAAACGCCGTGAACTAATGGCAAAGGTTATTGCTGAGGGTTACGCCACACTGCTCACTGGCGAAGCAGAAGAAGAGCTGGCAAAGGAAGAACTGGACCTGTCAAAAGTAGTGATGAACGGTGAATCCGATGACATTGAATTCAAGGCTTCACTTCGGGTTAATCTCCATACCGGCAGCAAGGACCCAAGAATCGAGCATGCTGTGCTCAAGACACTGGCAGCCTTTTTAAATACCAACGGAGGCACCCTGCTTGTTGGGGTGTCCGATGACGGCACCCCTGTGGGTATTCAGGTAGATGGCTTTGAAAACGATGACAAGATGAGCCAGCACTTGGTGAACATTGTTAAATCCCGCCTGGGGGTATCGGCAATGACAAACATACATGCCCGCTTTGATGACCATGAAGACAATCGAGTTATGGTCATAAAATGCGCAAAGGCTCCAACGCCAGTTTTTGTCAAAGAGGGTGACAGGGAAAGATTTTTTATCCGTACCGGACCGGCTACAACTGAGCTTTCCCCGAGTCAGACCCAGGAATATATCAAACAAAGGTTCAATTAATGACCCCCTCTGACTACTCAGAAAATACCTTGGTGGAACAGCCTGCCATTTCCATGCTTGATGAGTTGGGGTGGAAGACTTTTGATGCCTATAGTGAATTCGACCATGGCTCAAGCTCTCTTGGCCGGGAAAACAAGGGTGAGGCCATCTTAAAAACAAGACTTCTGCAGGCCCTTCAGCAACTAAATCCCGATATCCCAGTTGAAGCGTTACAAGAGGTTATTACAGAGCTGAGCAAGGACCGCTCTCGCATGAGCCTGGCCGCCGCCAACAAAGAGATATACGAACTGATAAAACATGGCATGCGGGTCAGTGTTCCAAATACTGAGGATGAGGAAGAGAGGATTGAATGGGTCAGGATTATTGACTGGGAAAATCCATTAAAAAATGATTTTCTGCTCTGTTCGCAGTTCTGGGTGACAGGAGAGATGCATACCCGCCGGGCGGACCTTGTTGGCTTTGTAAATGGGCTGCCCCTGGTTCTGATGGAACTGAAGGCTATTCATCGTCGTCTGGAAACTGCCTTTACCTGCAACCTGAGTGATTACAAAGACACTATCCCCCATCTTTTCTGGACTAATGCGCTGATAATACTCTCCAATGGGAGCCAGAGCAGGGTCGGTAGCGTGACCGCAGGCTGGGAGTACTTTTCAGAATGGAAGAAAATCGATGATGAGGAAGAACCTGGCAGGGTGTCTTTGGAGACAATGCTCAAAGGAGTATGCGAACCTTCCAGGCTTTTGGAACTCGTGGAAAACTTCACCATATTTCAGGAAGTTCCAGGGGGGTTAATTAAGCTGATTGCAAAGAACCATCAGTACCTGGGAGTCAAAAACGCCATCAAGGCCCTGGAAAACATCCAGGAGCACAAGGGAAAGCTTGGAGTCTTCTGGCATACCCAGGGCAGTGGCAAAAGCATCTCCATGATTTTTTTTGCTCAGAAGGTCATGCGTAAGAGGCCGGGAAACTGGACGTTTGTAATAGTGACAGACCGCCATGAACTGGACATCCAGATTTATAAAAATTTTGTCTCAGCCGGTGTGGTTACGGAGGGACGAGCCCAGGCTGAGAGTAGTCAGCACTTGCGCCAACTGCTTACCGAAGACCATCGTTATGTGTTCACCCTGATTCATAAGTTCCGCACTGAGAAAGGAGAGATTCACCCTGTCCTCTCCGAACGTGAAGACATCATAGTTATCACAGATGAGGCGCACAGGAGCCAGTATGATACTTTGGCCATGAACATGCGCACCGCCCTGCCCAGAGCCTCTTTTCTGGCTTTTACAGGCACTCCCCTGATCGTCGGCGAGGAAAAGACCAGGGAGGTTTTTGGAGAGTATGTCAGCATTTATGACTTTAAACAGTCTGTGGATGACGGGGCTACTGTTCCTCTGTACTACGAAAACCGGATACCAGAGCTGCAACTCAAAAATGAAGACCTCGACAAAGAGATGGAACGTATTCTTGAAGAAGCTGAGCTGGACGAAGAACAAGAGAAAAAGCTGGAGCGTGAATTTGCCCGTGAATACCACCTGATAACCCGGGAAGACAGGCTGGAAGCCATATCCAAAGACCTGGTCTCCCATTTCATAACCAGGGGATTTAGAGGCAAAGGCATGATGATTTGCATAGATAAGGCTACTGCCATACGTATGTTCAATAAAGTGCAGAAATACTGGCAGGAGAAAATTAATTCCCTGGAAAAAGAACTTGTCCGGGCTGACAGCCAGAGTAAGGACGTTTTATCAGAGCGTTTAAAATGGATGAAGGAAACCGACATGGCTGTGGTGGTCTCCCAGGGACAAAACGAAATTGGCGATATGGAGAAGAAGGGTCTGGATATTCGTCCTCACAGAAAACGCATTCTGGAAGAGGACCTGGAGAACAGGTTTAAGGACCCAGAGGACCCTTTCCGTCTGGTCTTTGTCTGTGCCATGTGGATGACCGGCTTTGATGTGCCTTCCTGCTCAACCCTCTACCTGGATAAGCCTATGCGCAATCACACCCTGATGCAGACTATAGCCAGGGCCAACAGAGTATATC
>Ga0207421_10008271_pt1 | contig 10843 bp, 8 predicted proteins | sample SodLakKL_010_SED_4_FD_187542 | JGI IMG/M metagenome (GOLD analysis project Ga0207421, IMG submission 187542) | Alkaline sediment microbial communities from Lake Tanatar, Kulunda Steppe, Russia - 8KL_010_SED (SPAdes) (version 2) | ecosystem: Environmental > Aquatic > Non-marine Saline and...
GCCGAGACGCTCCCGGAGCGTCTGGGACAACAGCTCTCGTGGCTCGACAGTCACGTCGTGTGACTCCCCGTTTACCGTGAGACTCACGGCGATCTTCTCGCAGTTCATTTGTTCTTCCATTACCCGTATTGTGGGCCTCATTGATAACCATTTTGCCGCTGAGTGTGGCCATATGGTCGCGGCAACTGTATTTGAACCCTGTTCCAGCCAATTCTGTCGACAGGCAGCGATCGAACTCAAATGGGCAGGTGGCTACCGACTCTCTGCCTCGTAGACCGATCGGCGCTGTCTAGCTTCCCCGGTAGGTCGTGTAGCCACCAGGGGAGAGCAACAAGGGGACGTGGTAGTGTTCGTCGGGGTCACTGATCACGAACCGGACAGGGACGGTTTCGAGGAACGACGACGCTGCGTCTATCTCACGGTAGTACTCTCCGACCGCAAACGAGAGCTCATAGGTTCCAGCCTCCATCTCCTCAGTGGTCAACAGCGGCTCCGGGAGCCGTCCATCGTCGTTCGTGATGCCCTCGGCGATCGTCTCGGACGTCTCGGAGTCCACCCGTTCGAGCGTTACCGAAACGCCAGCCGCGGGACCCTCCCGGCTCGTGTCGAGTACGTGTGTCGTAAGCGTTCCGCCCATCACTCGTCCTCCGACTCGAGGTCATCGTGTGTCATCGAAAACCGCTGGAAACCGGTCGGCCTCGGCGGTTCTCGTAGCACTTCGCTCTCGCCGTCGAGATCCTCACGGACCGGAATCCAGGTTCGGTTGTTGGCCTCGAACGAAACGGACTCGAGTTGGGGGAAGCGCTCTATAACTCGCAGCCCGACCTGATAGATCAGGTCCTGGATCGAGTTGGGATCGGTTTCGTCGAAGACGACGTGTGCGATGTCACGGACCTGCTCGGCGGGCACGTAGCGATCGGGCCCCATCGCGTCCGCCGGCTCGCTGTAGGTCCAGGAGATATCCAGCGAAATAAAGAGGGTCCGATCTTCGCGTTCCGGAAGCGTGGTATACTCGTCGTGGATGTAGTCGGTAAACGAGTTCTCGCCGACCTTTGCGAGTTCGAGCCCGGTGATGCCGCCCGTATGGTCGTCGATGACCAGGTCGTCTCCGTCCCGGGTCAGCGACACTTCGCCGACCGCAGCTTCGTTATCAGAGAGCCGAAAAACCCGATCGCTCGGTTCGAAGCCATCGTCCCCCGGGACGAGTCGGTCGTCGAAGGCGAACTCGGTTGCCGACATGTGGACCGTGCTCATGTGGTCGTAGGTCTCGAGAAACTGCGTGGCGACGAACTCCAGAAAGCCCTCGATCGTCGCACCGTCGTACTCCCCTGCGTGGTGGAGCACGAAATTCTTCATCGAGTCCGTCGCAACGATCATCTCGTTGTCGCCCTCGCTGTACGACGGCAAAAACGCCTCGCCCTCGACTTCGACCTCGACGTCGAGCCCGAAGAGGGTGTTCTCTCGGCCATCGAACGTCGATTCGGGGATCGTCCTGATCCCCTCCAGTGGCGTTGCATAGGTCCGACAGACTGCAACGTGTTCTTTTCCATAACTCATCGTCCGCGCTTCGCTCGGCTGTGATTCTGGTTCGTTCATTGTTTAGGGGTGCGTTCGCTGTATACGCATGATTGGTTTTTCGTCCGCTTTCGGAAACGTCTGTACACCTTTCAGGTTTCGCTCCCTGGTTAAAAATTTTCCCCCGAGATTGTGGTATATCTCGCCACGCTGGGCCCGTGTCACATCCTTTTGTGGACCCACATCCACACTCCCGTGTCTTCGGTGGCCACGAGACGTTGTGCTCTCGGTCGCCGCTGATTAATCGTCATTTGCGAGTTCGACGGGAGGCGAAGCGGTCTCGGCGGTATCGAACAGTGGGCTCGAGTCACCGGGAACGAAGGTGTTCAGTAGCAGTGCTGATATGCCGGTCATGATAACCGGCTCTCCAAAGAACGTCTGGCCTCCTTCTGGCAGTCCCTCCAGTGCCTCCGGCACCGTTGCGACGCCCAGTCCGAGTCCGAGCGCCGTTGCGATGATGATCATGTTTCGTCGGTTCATTTTGATGTTGACAAAGAGCAGTCGCATCCCGCTTGCCGCGACCATCCCAACCATGACGAGCACTGCACCGCCGAAGACGGCGTCCGGAATCGTCGTCACGATCGCACCGACTTTCGGCACCAGTCCGAGCACGACGAGAATTACGCCGCCGACACCAACGATATGGCGACTCATGACGCCGGTGAAGTTGATGATGCCGACGTTCTGTGAGAACGATGTCTGTGGGAACGATCCGAAGACGGCGCCGATTCCGCTGATGAACCCATCAGCAAAGATCCCGCCACGGAACTCCGACTCGGTCGGGTTTCTCCCTTCTGCAGCCGTAATACCCGACATATCGCCGATCGTTTCCATTCCCGACACGAGAAACAAAAACAGGAACGTCACCAGCGGGATCGGCTCGAAACTCAGTCCGAACGCACCTGGCGTTGGGACCTCGACCCACGCTGCGTCGGCGATCGGAGTAAAGTCAACGAGTCCGAGGGCGATCGCAGCGGCGTAGCCGACAGCGATCCCGACGATGATGCTCAGCACGCGCCAGATGCCGTCGAGAAACAGATTGAACAGCACGGCAATTCCGAGCACCAGAGCGGCGAGTCCCAGGTTTTGAGCCGAACCGAACGAATCCGAACCAACGCCGCCTGCGGAGTACTCCATCCCGACCGGGATGAGATAGAGACCGATGATGATGACGATAAGCCCGGTGACGATCGGCGGAAAAAACGACTCCAGCCGTTTGAATTGCCACCCAAGCAGGAACGGGACGACGAACGCCGAGATGAGGAGCGAACCGAAGACGACGTCTAGACCGGAACTCGCGCCGATCGAGGCCATCGCACCGACGAAAGCGAAACTCGTTCCCATGACAATCGGGAGTTTCGCCCCGATCGGGCCAACGGTGTACGCCTGTACGAGGGTCGCGATGCCAGCAAACAGTATCGCCATCTGGACGAGAAACGCCGTGTCCGCAGCGCCGAGTCCAACGGCTCCGGCAACGATGAACGCGACCGCTGTCGAGGGAACGATCATTACAGAGATATGCTGTAATGCAAGCAGTATTGTCGTCAGTAACGGTGGTTTTTCGTCGATACTGTATTCTATTTCAATGCTTTCGCCCGTTTTGCTGGACATTTGACAACTGCCTGTTCCAGGCACGTGAAAATAATAGTTGTGGTGGCTACGGGGAAGAATCGACCCCATAACGTGGTGGTGGGACGGTAGGTGCCACTGCACGTCAGTGCACACCCGATCGCACGATGGCAGCGCGGTTCGGAGCGAGGAACGCGAGTGAGAACCGCGGACCCTGCGATCGGTGCGTAAACAGTTTCAGTTGGTACTATCGTGTCATCGGTTCCGCGGTGGTGAGTAGCGAGTATACCAGCCAAACGAACAAACGAAGGCCGAGGGCGGTGAAACCGTGTGCGTTGACCCTCATATGGGTTGCTGTCCCGATCGCTGTCGTCACGACAGCAACGATGCATCGATATTTATACTTCGTTCCGCAAGTGGCTCCATGGAACGGCTCCTCGATTCAGTTCACACCGCACCGATTATCGATAAAGACGGCTACGAGTACCTCGTCCACCCGATCAGCAACGGTGTTCCGGTTCTCGACCCGGCTCTTCTCAGGGAGGTCGTCATCGAGATCATGCAGACGGCTGATCTCACTGTCGACAAGATCGTCGCTCCGGAAGCAATGGGGATTCACCTCGCAACGGCGGTCTCCATGCAGACCGATATTCCACTCGTCGTGATCCGAAAGCGATCGTACGGCCTCGACGGAGAGGTATCGTTACACCAGCAGACTGGCTATTCGGAGTCCGAAATGTACATTAACGACATCGAGGCGGGTGACCGACTCCTCGTCGTTGACGACATGCTTTCGACAGGTGGAACCCTGGCTGCGATCTGTAGCGCACTGGATGAGATCGGTGCTGAGATCGTCGACATCGTCGTTGTCATGCGGAAAGTCGGACCGTCAGCCCTCGACGAGACGCCGTACGATCCAACGAGCCTGCTGGATATCACAGTCGAAGACGGCGACGTGATCGTCCACGAGTGATCGGCCGGTTCCCGGCGCCGTTTTTACCCACGTGTCAGTTTTGATCCCAACAAACCAGGCGCTCAGTTACAATTGTACATAGTAGCTCCCATTCGCACCAGTATCCAACAAGTCGAGTGCATGTTGGGAGATATCTGCCGAGAAAAGAACGTATATGCCAGTATGTTTTGAACGTGAAACACGTCATGATCAGCGAAGTTGCTGTAGACCCTCCCAGCCGGAACCGAGCGTCGCACTGTCGACGACATCTCGTCTGGAGGGGGTGCGTATGAGCAGGACTGCCCCGCTCCTTGAGGTCGAAGGGCTGACGAAGCACTTTGGCGACGTCGTTGCAAACGACGAGATCGACCTCACAGTGGAGCGTGGAGAGATACACGGACTGCTCGGCGAAAACGGCGCTGGAAAGAGTACGCTGATGAATATGCTCTATGGGCTGTATACGCCGACCAGCGGGACGATCCGTATCAACGGTGAGGCACAGACGTTCGACTCGCCGAAGGATGCGATCGACGCAGGCATCGGAATGGTTCACCAGCACTTCATGCTCATCCCGCGGATGACCGTCCTCGAGAACATCGTCCTCGGCGAGCGAGAAACGGCAGGTGATACCGGTAGTGGGCTCACTGGCAGCCTCAAAGCGCTGTTTGCACGGGAACGAAACGCCCCCCGGCAGCGTGTCCAGGAGCTGGGTGCGGAGTACGGACTCGACGTCGATCCAGATGCAAAAGTGTGGGAGCTCGACGTCGGAGAACAACAGCGCGTCGAAATCCTCAAAGCGCTCTACCGGGACATTGATCTCCTGATTCTCGACGAGCCCACTGCCGTGTTGACGCCGAACGAGTCCGAGCGGATGTTCGAGACGATTCGGCAACTCGTCGACGAGGGGCTGACGGTCATCTTCATCACGCACAAACTCTGGGAAATCGAGCGGATGACCGATCGAGTAAGTGTGCTTCGGGATGGGAAACTGATCGACACGGTCGAAACGGACAGCGTCAGTCAGTCGGACCTCGCCGAAAAGATGGTCGGCAGAGAGGTGCTGTTGTCGGTCGACAAGGACGAACACCCGATCGGGGAGCCGGTGCTCGTTGCGGACAACGTTTCGGCACACGACGATCGTGAGATCCCGGCGCTGACCGGAGCCAACGTCACAGTTGGGACGAGCGAAATCGTCGGGATCGCGGGCGTCAGCGGGAACGGCCAGCGAGAGTTGGCGGAGACGCTTATCGGATTCCGATCGACAGAGACGGGAGAGATCCGTATCGACGGTGAGGATCTCACCGGTGCTCCTCCACGACGGTTCGTCGACGCAGGAGTGTCGTTCGTTCCCGAAGACCGGTACGTCCACGGCTGTGCCCCGGCGTTGAGCATCATGCACAACGCCGGTCTCAAAGAGTATCGGTCCGAACTGTTCGAAAACGGGAGCGTCCGGTTCGATTACGACGCGATGGCGACCTATGCAGAGGAGTTAGTCGAGGAGTTCGACGTCCGCGGGGTGACCACCGTCCGAAAGACACCTGCGGCGGACCTCTCCGGTGGCAATTTACAGAAGCTCATCCTCGCACGGGAGATGAACCGCGATCCGAAACTGCTCGTCGCCAATCAGCCGACACGGGGGGTCGATATCGGGGCTATCGAGAACATCCGGAATCTGATGCTCGAACAGCGGGCCAACGGAACCGGCATCCTGTTGATTTCGGAGGATCTAGACGAGTTGCTCGACCTCAGCGATCGCATTCTCGTTCTGTACGAGGGGGAGTTCGTCTTCGAGACGACACCGGACCAGACCAACAAATGGGAACTCGGCATGTACATGTCGACGGGTGAGGAGCCACAACAGAGCGAGCCACCAGCGGCGATCACGGAGGCCGAATGATTCCGACTGTCGCCTTCAAAAACCGGGAGACCGTGCCGACGTGGTTCGCGTATGGAGCGCCGCTGTTGACCGTGATCGCTGCGCTTCTCGTCAGCGCGATTCCGCTGGCCTGGCTGGGTGTCAACCCGATCAATATCTACTACGAAATGTTCATCAGCAATCCAACGGGAATCCGTGGAGTGTCGTACATTCTCGTGACGGCAGTGCCGCTGTTTCTCGCCGGGCTCGCGGTCTACATCCCGCTCAAAGCAGGCCTCTGGAACATCGGTGCCGAAGGGCAGTTGTTCGTCGGGGCGATTATCGGAAGCTATCTCGCGCTCACTTTCGAGTGGCCGATCTACGTGTTGCTTCCCGCGATGATCGTTTCGGGAGGTATCGTTGGTGCACTCTATGGCGCAATCCCCGGCTACCTCCGAGCCGAACACAACGTCAACGAGATCATTTCATCGCTAATGTTGACGTTTACCGCGACGACGTTTACGGGCTATCTGCTTCGCGGGCCGATGCAGGGTGGTGGGGGCCAATCGGCAACCGAACGCCTCCCCGATTTTGCTCGGCTTCCGACGGTGATCCACCCCCGGCTGCATATCGGCGTTGGGCTGATCGCGGTGGTCGCCGTCCTCGTCTATCTGCTGATCAACAGGACCCGACTGGGCTATGAAATTACGCTGATCGGATCGAACCCATCGGCTGCTGCACAGGCTGGAATCAGTGAATACCGGACGTACATTACGGTGTTCGTCCTCGGTGGATTCCTCGCCGGGATGGCTGGGATCATCGAAATTGCAGGTGTTCACGGCCGGCTGTTCGAGGGGTTCTCCCCGGACTACGGCTTCACAGCGATCGCGGTGGCACTGCTTGGCCGCAACGGCGTGTTTCGGGTCCTGCTTGCGGCCCTGTTTTTCGCCGTTATCACGACGGGCGGGACCACGATCGCGGTCACACAGAACGTGCCGACGGCGATTATCAACGTCATCGTGGCGCTGACGATTCTCTTTTTGCTCACCGCGGAGTTCATCAAGGAGCATCGAATCGTCATCAATCCCGACCGAGAGTCCGATCCTGAGACGCCGTCGGGGCTGGAGGGGGCATCATGAGCGCGCTCGCCGGCATCGCCGAATCGACGGTTCGTCTCGCGACCCCGTTGTTGTTGGCTGCGATGGGTGAGATCATCGCCGAACGCAGTGGTGTGCTCAACCTCGGCGTCGAGGGAATGATGTTAGCCGGTGCACTGGCCGGGTTTATCGGAACAGTCGTCACCGGAAGCGCCTGGGCCGGGTTTGCGATCGGGATACTCGCCGGCGGCCTCCTGGCGTTGCTCCATGCAGTGCTCAGCATCTCGCTCAAAGTCGATCAGGTGGTGAGTGGGATTATGTTAACGCTGCTCGGTGTCGGACTCACGACGTACTTCGGACGGGGATGGGTTGGCGAGAACATCAGCGGCTTCGCCCGGATCGAGATTCCCATCCTCTCGGAGATTCCGATTATCGGCTACGCACTCTTCGATATCACCGCGCTCGATTATCTGACACTGCTGCTCGTGCCGGTGATCTGGTTCTTCCTGTTCCGGACGAACGTTGGTGCCGAAATCACGGCCGTCGGTGAAGATCCCGAGACCGCGGATACGGCCGGCATTCCCGTCTTCAAGATTCAGTACGCCTGTGTCTTACTCGGTGGGTTACTCGCCGGCGCAGCCGGTGCACAGCTCTCGCTTGCGTTTACCAATTTCTGGGCGACCGAGATGGTCGCCGGCCGGGGCTGGATTGCGGTTGCACTCGTTATCTTCGCCCAGTGGCGGATCTGGCGGGTGCTCGCAGGTGCGTACTTCTTCGCACTGATCGACGCACTCTCGTTCCGAACGGGGGGATCGGTCGGTGAGGAACTCCTCGGACAGGAACTGCTCGCCACCGTCGCGAACTTCGTCATCAACCCACAGGTGATGCAGACCTACCCCTACATCATGACGATCGTGGTGTTGTGGTACATCATGCGCCAGGGCAACCTCAACGAGCTGGGCGCACCGAGATCGCTGTTGAAATCGTATAGCCGAGAACAGGACTAATCCGGGAGACGTTTTCGCGTCTCCATTGTCGGTATCCGCCGATCGCGTCCTGCCTGCTGGCCGCCAGCCACCCACTGTCGATAGAGGAGGAGGAATTATTTTATGACTGGACACCCATTTGCGATTGAATGAAACTTTCAGGGACTGTTATCGCAGATGCTGAGACGATCATCGAAGACGGCTGTGTCGTCGTCGATGGTGAGACGATCGAAGCTGTCGGGAAACGGAGCGAGATCGGTCCGCAGTACCCCGATCATCGTCCCTACGATGTCGATATTCTCTGTCCCGGCTTCGTCGGCGGACATATCCATTCCGTCCAGAGTCTCGGACGTGGCATTGCCGACGACCTCGAGTTACTAGATTGGCTGTTCGAACGGATTCTCCCGATGGAGGCCTCGCTGTCGCCAGACGAGATGGAGATCGCTGCCAAACTCGGCTACCTCGAGATGATCGAGAGTGGGACCACGACCTGTATCGACCATCTCTCGGTCCATCACGCCGATCGGGCGTTCGAGGCAGCGGGTGAGATCGGTATTCGCGGGGTTCTCGGGAAGGTGTTGATGGATCAGCGGTCCCCGGATGGATTGCTCGAGTCGACGATAGAGGGGTTAGCAGAGAGCGAGCGACTGATCACCGAGTATCACGGCTCGTTCAACGACCGGATCCGCTATGCGGTGACGCCACGGTTTGCCGTCTCCTGTTCGGAGGAGTGTCTTCGGGGGGCACGTGAGCTTACAGATCGGTACGACGGCGTTCGGATTCACACCCACGCAAGCGAGAACAGAGACGAAATCGCAACCGTCGAGGAGGAAACGGGGATGCGAAACATCCACTGGCTCGACGAAGTGGGACTCACTGGCCCCGACGTCGTGCTCGCTCACTGTGTCTGGACGGGCGAGAGCGAACGCGAACTTCTGGCTGAAACGGGCACGCACGTCACCCACTGCCCGTCGTCGAACATGAAACTCGCAAGCGGGACGGCACCGATCGTCGACTATCTCGATCGGGGAATCAACGTTGCACTGGGCAACGACGGCCCGCCATGTAACAACACGCTCGATCCGTTCACCGAGATGCGCCAGGGGAGCCTGCTGCAAAAGGTCGATCGGCTGAGTCCGGTCGTCGCACCGGCACCGACGCTGTTCGAGATGGCGACGCGAAACGGTGCCCGTGCGGCTGGCTTCGAGAACCTCGGCGCGCTCCGTCCGGGCTGGCGAGCGGACATCATCGGTATCGAGACGGACGTCACTCGCGCGACGCCGTTGCACGACCCGCTCTCGCATCTGGTGTATGGCGCCCGTGGGGACGACGTCGTCTTCACTATGGTCGACGGCGAGGTCCTCGTCGAGGACGGCGAGGTGACCGTTGTCGATGCGGATGCGATCCGCGAAGCGGCACGGAACGTAGAGCTGTCCATCGAGGAGCATCTGGAAGCCGCGGCCGATGTGAGACCCTGAGTCGAGTGCCCAGCTGCTGAGACAGCTCAAACGACGACATCAACGAACGCCATTCGATCGACGTCGACGAGTCCACGAGGGGTTAGCCGCCATTCGGGAATCACCTCGAGTGCGAGGAAAGTTAGCTGGAGAAGCCCGGTGTCGACGAGTCCGATCCGTTCTGCGGTCGTTTCGACGGCCCTGTAGCTCTCGGCGACCGTCTCGATCGGGCGATCGGAGAGCAAGCCTGCAACCGGCAGGGCAAGCGAGGAGAGTTCGTTTGTCTCGGGATCGTACGCGGCGATTCCGCCGCCGATCTCGCGGAGATGAGTGGCGACAGTTGCCATCGCGTCGTGTGTGACGCCGGCGACGACGAGATTGTGGGCGTCGTGTGCGACGGTGGTCCCGATCGCCCCACGTGAGAGTCCGAGCCGGTGGACGAACCCTGTTCCAATCGGTCCGTCAGGGCGGTGGCGATCGATGACCGCGAGCGGGAGGATGTCGTCGTCGGTGTTTGCACCGAGCCCTGTCTCGACGACTGGCACCGTCGCCTCCATGCGGGCTGTCTGGAGGCCACCGACGGCATCGATGACGCGAACGCGAACCGCAGACGGTGGTGTCTCCCCGGGGGCCGGTTGTGGGGCTGGATGGACGAGCTGGGGCACTGAAACCGGGTCACAGTGCATGGTTTCGGTCGAGAGCGCTGTCGATGTCTCCGGCTCGCTGTCGGTCGTTGGGTCGAGCACGCCATCGATCATGACGTGGTCGACAACCCAGTTCTCGAGATCTGCTACCAGGACGAGATCCGCAGGCGCACCCGGCTGGAGCCGACCGAAGGGGAGGTCGTACCGCTCGGCAGTGTTCAGTGTCGCCATCTGGACGGCGGTAACGGGGTCGATACCCTCCGCGATGGCTGTTCTGAGCACGTCATCGATCCCGCCCCGATCGAGGAGGTCGGTCACGTCACGGTCGTCCGTACACAGCGACAACAGTCGGGTGTCGACCTGATCGACGAGCGGTGCAAGCTCTGTGAGATTCTTGCTCGAAGACCCTTCACGAAGGTAGACGGCAATTCCGGCGTCGGCTTTTGCCCGGGCCTCTGTGAGGTCGATACTCTCGTGGTCGGTGTCGAGATAGCGGGCAGCCTCCTGGAGCTCGCTCCCGGTGACACGAGGGAGATGCCCATCAACCGTGAGCCCCTGCTCCCGTGCTGCGCTGATCTTTTCGTGGACGGCGTCGTCACCGTCGATCAGCCCAGGAATGGTCATCACCTCGCCAAGCGCAACGACGTCGTCTTCGTCCAGCAGCTGCCGGACGGCGTCGGGCCCGATCGTCGCGCCACCGTCCTGTAA
>Ga0207421_10008273_pt1 | contig 10841 bp, 5 predicted proteins | sample SodLakKL_010_SED_4_FD_187542 | JGI IMG/M metagenome (GOLD analysis project Ga0207421, IMG submission 187542) | Alkaline sediment microbial communities from Lake Tanatar, Kulunda Steppe, Russia - 8KL_010_SED (SPAdes) (version 2) | ecosystem: Environmental > Aquatic > Non-marine Saline and...
GGCCGCTCCCACACTCCACCTACCCCGGCCAACCACACCCGCCTTCCCCAACCGGCAACCTTGTGCGCTACACTATGCGCCCGTGCCGGGATGGCGGAACTGGTAGACGCGCCGGACTCAAAATCCGGTTCTGGCAACAGAGTGCGAGTTCGATTCTCGCTCCCGGCACCAATGCACCAATGCTCCCCAACGCCCCCGGGCCACGGGGGAGATCACCGACGCCGGTGTAGCTCAGCTGGTAGAGCATCTGATTTGTAATCAGAGGGTCGCGGGTTCGAATCCTGTCGCCGGCTCCATCCCAATTCCGTATCCACCAAATTCCGTATCCACCCGAAGGCCGGGATGCATCCGGGCGCCCTGTCCGTGCTGGCGCGTTGCGTTCTTGAACGGATCCCTGGGTATCACCGCCTGTTCAGCACATCCCCTGCCGCAGGGAAACGATGATCACACCGTCAACGCGAAGAGCGAGACGACGTAACGATTCATGAGCCATCCTGTTTGTCCGGAAAGTTTTGCCGGATGTCGCTGAGCACATGTTCGCGCCCTGATCCTGTCCCCAGGCGCATACAGGGCGCGAACTTAGCTACGGCGCCGCGTAGACCCCGCGCCGCGGCGATGACAGACGTCCCTGCCGCTTCAGGTAGGCCAGTGCCTGCGAAAGATTGCGGGTGTCGACGCCCATCGCGTCCGCCTCCTCCCGGATTTCGGAAATTGTCATCTCCGGCTGCTTGGCGACGATCCCGCACAGTTGCTCACCGATCGTTGCTCCACCGCCTGCTCGGCGCCCTTTGCGGGGAGCTCGCCCTCGTGCCCTGCCTCCGAGCTTCTGAATCTCGCGGTCCAGCGCAGCCAGTTCCTTCCGCTGACGCGCGACGATTTCCTTGCGCTGGGCCTTCAGTTCCTCGCGCTTCTTCCTGAGCTCCTGCTCCTGGCGCTCCGCCTCTTCCTTCTCGCGTTCCCGCGCGAGCGCATACAATTCCTCGGCGCTCAGGTTGTTCATTTCCTTTGCCGTTTTGCTCACGAACGTCTCTCCTAAGTCGATAGGTTCAGTTGAAATGGGAAGTCATTCCACGGTAGTGAAGTGTAGTTGAACCCCCACAGACACGCATCGCAAAAAAGGGTTCCGCATGTTTCTTGACTCGTGCGAAATTTTCGCTCTGAGCTCACGGCAGATTGTTGCCGTGCATTGTGCTGATAATCGCGAAACTCTGTCGGTGGCGGCCCGCGTGGTCTTGACGGGTCAGCGCTGCACGAAGCGAGCCTCTGACCGATGGTTTTCCGGCGCCCGATCTTGCAAGTATCCAGTTCTTGCAATTCCCGGATCACCGCCAGCGCTGCGACAACGAGAGACGCCACAAGAACGACAACGGAATGGGCTGACCGATCGCGGGCGAAACGGACCGTCTTCGGCGTCTTCGGGGTAATCACCGACTGCCGTTCAGTGCTACACGGCCCGCAATCATATTTCCGGTGCTGCCGGAGGACTCCGGCAGCACCGGTTCGCCGGTTTCAGGGAAGGACGGAACCTATCGGGCCGTTTTTGGGGGCAAAAACGGCCGTCTAAGGCCCTCAGAGGCGCGGATTTTGCCCGTTTTTGGCGGGTGATCAGGGGGTTGGCTTGGTCCGACCCCGGGGTGGGGGGTGCTTGACAGTGGGGGGGGTTTGCGGTTGGTATGGAGGTGGTCCCTGCGTGGTGGTTCGCTTGACGAGCCGCTTTTCCGCGGTTGCGCGGACGGGTGTTTCGGCCTGCCCGGCGGGGGAGTCAATGCCCGAGGAGGGATCGAGCCATGTCGGACGCACATTGCTTGACCGGAATCTGGAGTTGCCTGCAAACGGCCGACTCGCCCCAGCCTGTCCGCGATGCCCGAGAAAAGGCGGCCGCGCCTGTGGCGAAGGGTTACAGGCGACCGGCGGAACGGGGCTTTCGCCGCAACGAGCGCGGCCGGGTGACCCTGCTTTTCGGGAGTCTGTCATCGGCCCACGACCGGCTGGTCAAGGCGACACTGCAGGGCCTCGGGTACAACGCCGACCACCTGCCGACGCCGAAGCGGCGCGACTTTCAGAGCGGCCGCGAGTACTGCAATCCCGGCCAGTGCAATCCCGTCTATTTCGTCACCGGCGCGCTGATCCGCTACCTGGAACGGCTGCGCGACGAAGAGGGGCTTTCCACCGACCGGATCGTGTCGGACTACATCTTCGTGACCGCCGGTTCCTGCGGGCCCTGCCGCTTCGGCATGTACGAGGCGGAACACCGCCTGGCGCTGCGCAAGGCGGGCTTCGAGGGTTTCCGGGTGATCACCTTCGACAAGAAGGCCGGCGGCGACGGCCACGATCCGGGCGCGATCGGCGATGGCTTCGAGATGGACGTGCGGCTCTACCGCGCGCTATTGAACGCGCTGTTCATGGCCGACGTCCTCAATGCAATCACGCATCAGATCCGGCCCTACGCCAACGATCCCGACCAGGTCGACGCGGTGATGGACACCTGCATCGCTCACTGCGAGGAGACCCTGCGGCGCCGGAGCTACGCCGTCTCGCCGGGACCGCTCGCCCGCTGGCTTCGTCCGCTGACGCCGTTCCGCTCTGCGGAAGACGTCGCACAGCTCCTCGCACAGCCCCGCGAGCGCGACTGCATCGAAGCCCTTGGCCGCTGCCGCCGCATCATTGAGGAACGAGTGCAGATCGACCGCAGCATGCCGAAGCCCCTGGTGAAAATCACCGGCGAGTTCTGGGCGCAGACCACCGAGGGCGACGGGAATTTCCGGATGTTCCGGTTCCTGGAGAGCGAGGGTGCCGAGGTGCGCGTCGAGCCGCTGGCGGCCTGGATCGACTACATGCGCCACAACCTGCACTCGCTCCTGAAGGATCGCCAGGTGATCACCTGCGACGCGGCCCGCGCGCGCGGTGGCGCCTGGGTGTTCCCGTGGACGGCGGCCTGGTCGCGATACCTGTTCCAGGACGGCATGCTGCGGCTCACCGGAGTCCTGATGCGGCGCGAGTACGACCGCATGCGCCGTGCCCTCGGCGGGACCACGCCCGCCCTGTCCCAGCAGGGCGTGCTGCAGCGGCTCGGGCATCCCTTCTACCACTCCCGCATCACCGGCGGCGAGGGCTATCTCGAAATCGCGAAGAACCTGCACGCCTATCACCACGGCCAGGCCCACATGACGCTGTCGCTGAAGCCCTTCGGGTGCATGCCCTCGACGCAGTCCGATGGCGCGCAGGCGGCGGTGCTCGGACGCTACCCCGAGATGAACTTCCTGCCCATCGAGACCTCCGGGGACGGCGAGGTCAACGCCTATTCACGCGTACAGATGGCCCTGACCGAGGCCAAGGAGCATTGCCGCCGCGAGTTCCACCAGACGCTGCAGGACACCCGGTGGACCCGGGAGACGCTGGCCGACTTCGTGCAGCGGCACCCGGAGCTGCGTCAGCCGCTCCACCGCATCCGGGGGCGCGAGGGCGTCGCCGGCACCGCCGCGAATCTTGCCTGCCACGCGGCCGAGCTGCGCGACCGCCGGGGCCGAGGGCTGGCCCGCACGTTCGCCAGGATCCGGCATGGAGGGTCGCAATGAACGCAGAGAGCACGAACCGTTCGACGCAAACCCGCCCGGAAGAGTCCGTACCGCTGATGATCGGTCTGGACGTGGGTTCCACCACCGTGAAGGCCGTGGTCACGCGCGGCGACGAAGGCGGGCCGCTGTGGCAGGACTACCGGCGCCACGAGACCCGGCAGGCCGAGACGGTGCGGGACTTCCTCGACCGGATCGAAGCCGCCTTCCCGGATACGCCGCCGGAGGGTTTCCGGATCTTCGTCACGGGCTCCGGAGGCGGGCCGCTCGCACCGCTGCTCGGTGGCCGCTTCGTGCAGGAGGTGCACGCGGTCGCGCTGGCGGTGGAAACGCTGCACCCCGAGGTCAGGAGCGTCGTGGAACTCGGTGGCCAGGACGCCAAGGTGCTCCTGTTCCAGGACCTCGGCGAACTCGGGCGCAAGCGGACCGCCTCAATGAACGACAAGTGCGCCGGCGGCACCGGTGCGGTGATCGACAAGATCGCGGGCAAGCTCGGCATTGCGCCGGAGCGGGTTGGCACGATCGACTTCGCCGAGCGCACCCGTCACCCGGTCGCCGGCAAGTGCGGGGTGTTCGCGGAGACGGACATCAACTCGCTGCAGAAACAGGGGGTGGACGTCGAGGACCTGATGGCCTCCCTGTTCGACGCAATCGTGCAGCAGAATCTCTCCGTGCTGACCCGGGGCCACACCCTGCGCCCTCCGGTCCTGCTGCTCGGCGGACCGAACACCTTCATCCGGGGCCTTCAGGAGTGCTGGCGCGAGAACCTCGAGTCCCTTTGGCAGGAACGCGGCATTCAGCCGGAACCATCGGCAGACGGCGCACCCGAGCCGGTGCGGGTGCCTGCGAACGCGCAGTACTTCGCCGCCATCGGGGCGGCGGAATTCGGCCGCAGGGAACTCGCCGACACTCCGGCCACCGGGCAATACCGGGGACTTGCAGCGCTGGACGACTATCTGAATCGCCGCGGGGGCTCCGGGCACAGTGACCAGGTGCAACCCGGTCCGGCCAGCGCCCCCGAGGCGCTGGAGGCCTTTCTCGGCGAATACCGCACCCAGCCCTGGGAGCCGCCTCCGATTGCGGTGGGGGACCGGGTCCGCGCCTTCGTCGGCATCGACGCCGGTTCGACCTCCACCAAGGGCGTGCTCCTGAGTCCCGAGGGCGAGGTGCTGGCAAAGGCCTACCGCCTCTCTCAGGACAATCCGATCCGCGACGCGGTGGCCATCCTGACCGAGCTGGAGCAGGACATTGCCTCCCGGGGCGGCCGGCTGGAACTGCTGGGGGTCGGCACCACCGGTTACGCGAAGGACATGATCCGCGAGGTGCTGTGTGCAGACACTGCAGTGGTCGAAACCGTCGCGCATGCACACGCCTGCGAGCACTTCTACCCCGGCACCGACGTGATCGTCGATGTCGGCGGCCAGGACATCAAGCTGATGTTCCTGCACGGCGGGCGCGTCCGTGACTTCCGCCTGAACACCCAGTGCTCCGCGGGCAACGGCTATTTCCTGCAGGCGACCGCAGCCTCGTTCGGTGTCGATCTCGCGGATTACGCGGAGACCGCACTGGGCGCGGAACGGATGCCCGATTTCAATCACGGCTGTGCGGTCTTCCTGCAGTCGGACATCGTCGACTTCCAGCGTCGCGGCTGGCGCCACAGCGAGATCCTGGCGGGCCTCGCGGCGGTGCTGCCGAAGAACATCTGGCTCTACGTCGCGCAGATCCCGAACCCCGCCGAACTCGGCAGCCGCTTCGTGCTGCAGGGCGGCACCCAGCACAATCTGGCCGCGGTGCAGGCGCAGGTCGAGTACCTGCGTGCCCGCTTCCGCAAGGCCGGCCGCGAATGCGACATCCGGGTGCACCGGCATTGCGGCGAATCGGGCGCGATCGGATCTGCGCTGGAGGCGCTGCGGCTGCACCGGGACCGCGGACAGTCGACCGCCTTCATCGGCATCGAGGCGGCGCAGCGAATACGGCACCACACCGTGCGCGGCGAGGAAACACGCTGCAACTTCTGCCGCAACCTCTGCCTGCGCACCTTCATCGACCTGAGCTTCGACGACGCCTTCGCGGCCGAGTTGTCTCCGGCCGACGCCCCGGAAGAGCCCGAGTCCGAATCCGCCGGCGCGGGCGAACAGCGCCGGGTGATCGTCGCCAACTGCGAGAAGGGCGCGGTCGAGGACAAGGGGTCGATGCGCCAGATCAAGGCCGAGATGGACGAAACGGCGAAGGAGAACCCCAATTTCGTCGAGATCGCCGCACGGGCCGTGTTCAAGGCTCCGGCGGTACCACACGCGACCGACACCCCGCAGCGACGCTGGCTGGGCCTTCCTCTCGGCGAATCCCGCAACCGACGCCGGGTGCGGGAGCTGCGCAAACGCGTCCGGATCGGCATCCCCCGCGTACTGAACCTGTATTCCAGCGCCCCGTTCTTCCTCGGCTACTTCCAGTCGCTCGGTCTCTCGCCTCGTCAGATCGTCTTTTCCGCGGTGACCGACGAGGCGTTGTACCGGCGCGGCGCGCGGCGCGGCAGCATCGATCCCTGTTTCCCCAGCAAGCTGGGCATCGCCCACGTGCACGACCTGCTGGAGCGGGTGCATCCGAAGCGTCCGCTGACCCACGTGTTCTTCCCGATGATCGACGCGCTGCCGCCGCACCAGACCGACGTGCAGGCCTCGAAGTCCTGCCCGACGGTGGTCGCGACCGCGGAGGCGACGCATGCGGCTTTCATCCGCGAGGACGACCTGTTCGCGGAACGCGGGATCCGTTTCAAAAAGACCTTCGTGAATCTCGACGAGCCGCTGCTCTGCGCGCGCCAGCTCTACGAGGACTGGGGAGAAGAGCTGGGCATCGGGCTCCGGGAATCGCAACAGGCGGTGCGCGACGGCCTGAATGCGCTCTCGGCGTTCCTCGAGCGCATGCGGGCGCAGCAGCGCGCCGAACTGGACCGCCTCGAACGCGACGGGCGGATCGGCATCGTGGTGCTCGGCCGCCCCTACCACAACGACCCGGGGATCAACCACGGCATCCTGGAGGAACTGCAGCGGGCCGGCTACCCGATCTTCTGGCAGGACGCGCTTCCGGTGGATGAGGACCTGCTCGAGCGCCTGTTCGGCGACGAGATCCGCGCCGGGCAGATCGACTCCGGCCTCAGCATCACGGATGTGTGGAAAAATCGCTTCTCCGAGCACAGCTCACGCAAGCTGTGGGCAGCCAAGTTCGTTGCGCGCCACCCGAACCTCGTGGCGCTCGAGCTCTCGAGCTTCAAGTGCGGCCACGACGCCCCGCTCTACTCGGTCGTGCAGGAGATCGTCGAATCTTCCGGCACGCCCTACTTCTGCATGAAGGATCTCGACGAAAACCGCCCGACCGGCTCGATACGCATCCGCACCGAGACGATCGACTACTTCCTGAAGCGGTACGGGGAACAGCAGGTCGCGAATCGAGGCAGTCAGGCCGCGGACACGCCGCTGTTGTAGGGCCTCACCGGCAAACGTCCCGCACCAGTCTGCCCAGCTCGCGCTCCTCCCGCGCCGCGTCGAACAGCGGCCGCAGCGCGCGGCACGCATGTTCCAGCGCGGCGTAAAAACCCGAATCGCGCTCCGCGAGCAGCAGCACGGAACGGAGCGCATCCGCGTCTCCGACCGGGAAGAAACCCGGGTAGTCCTCGCCGAGCAGCCCGATCGACCCGTGAATGCGCGACGCGACCACGGGCAGATCGGCCATCACGGCCTCGCCGATCACATTCGCGCCGCCCTCCATCCGCGACGGAAGCACCAGCAGATGCGAGCGCGCAAAGGCCCGGCGCAAAAGGTGCCGCGGAACCTCCCCGTGCCAGCGAAAGCGCGGGTTTGCCGCCATCTCGTCCTGCGCCTGCGCGGCCCAGTCCGGGCTGTGTGCGGCGCCGAAGAGATCGACCCGCAGACGGCTCGTTGCCGGCAGATCCCGAACCGCCAGCGCCGGACGCAGCGGATCCTTCTCCTCGCGCAGGTGCCCCGCGACGCAGACCCGGAAATCGCGCCGTGCCGGCTGACGCGGCAGCCCCGGCGGCGCCGACTGGTGGATCACGCGCAGCTTGCCGCGGTATTCGTCGGGCACCGTCTCGTCGATCAGGTCGTGCAGCCCGACCAGCAGATCCGCGACCTCGATCGAACGCAGCGTCGGAGCGGGCTGGCTGTGAATGAACCGGTACGCATCGGTGCCGGTCAACACGACCACCAGTGGCCGGTCCGGGTGCTGGTTTGCGAAGCGCTCGATCGAGTCGGCGCTGCGCCAGGCGTGCAGCGCGATCATCAGGTCGGCCGGCTCGCCGTGATAGTCGCGCGTGACCGCAACCCGGTGCCCCAGCCGCCGCAGCATCGCGGCCCAGCGCGCCGCAGTGGTCCAGTTCCCGCCCCGCGCGCGCGACGGCGCCGGGGTGATCAGGTGTATTCGCAATCGAGGGTCCATAATGGGCAAACGTGTTCGACAGCAACTTAACCCAGAGGAGACCAGCGTGCACTTGCCGGCGCCGAGCGAACTGATCGCGCAGATGGAGGATACCCGGGCCCGGACCCTGACACTGATCCAGGATCTGGACGCGCAGCAGCTGATGGGGCCGCGGCTGCCCACCGTGAACCCGCTGCGCTGGGAGATCGGGCACGCAGCCTACTTCCACGAGTACTGGGTGCTGCGCGAGCATCTCGGCGAGGCCCCCGGGCGACCCGACGTGGACCGCCTGTACGACTCGGTCAACATCCACCACGACACCCGCTGGGACCTGCCCCTCCCGCCCCTCGAGGAAACGCTGGCCTACATGGACGGCGTGCGGGAGCGGGTGCGGCACCACCTGGAGCAGGACGCGCCGGATCCCCGCCGCGACTATCTCGCCCAGTACGCGGTCTTCCACGAGGACATGCACACCGAGGCCTTCACCTACACCCGCCAGACACTCGCCTACCCGCCGCCGGCCATCGGCACGGCCGCGGATCCGGGCTGGCGCGCCGGCGGGCTCGACGGTGACGCGGAAATTCCCGGCGGAACCTTCCTGCTGGGCGCGACGCAGGACGGCGGCTTCGTCTTCGACAACGAGAAGTGGGCGCACCCGGTGGAGGTCGCGCCGTTCCGCATCGCCCGGGCCGCGGTCAGCAACACCGAGTTCGCGGACTTCGTCGAGGACGGCGGCTACGGGCGCCCGGAGCTCTGGGACGAAGAGGGCTGGGCCTGGCGCAGCGCCGCCGGTCTGGAGCACCCGGCGTACTGGCGGCGCGGGGCCGACGGCTGGGAGTGGCGGCACTTCGACCGCTGGGAACCGCTGCCCGCCCACGCGGCGGTGATTCACGTGAGCTGGTACGAGGCGAGGGCCTGGTGTCGGTGGGCCGGGCGCCGACTGCCTACGGAAGTCGAATGGGAGGTAGCCGCCGCCGCTGTGCCCAATGCCGATGGCTCCGCCCTGTCACCCGTGAAGTGCCGCTATCCCTGGGGCGACGGCCCGCCGGACCCCGCGCGCGCGAACCTGGATGGCCGCGCGCTCGGGACCGTCGACGTTGGTGCACTGCCCGCGGGCGACAGCGCCTTCGGCTGCCGGCAGATGATCGGCAACGTATGGGAATGGACCGACACCGTCTTCGAGCCCTACCCCGGCTTTACCCCGGACATGTATCGTGACTACTCCATGCCGCTGTTCGGGGAGACGCGGGTACTGCGCGGCGGCGGCTGGGCGACGCGCTCCCGCCTGATCCGCAATACCTGGCGCAACTACTACGGACCGGACCGCAACGACGTGTTCGCGGGCTTCCGGACCTGCGCAGCCTGAACGCGCGACCGGCCCGCCTAAAGAGTCGGGAAGACAACGGAGAAACCGCCGATGCAGAAGGACAACACGCCCGTCGCGAAAGAGCTGGTGCTGGTCGGTGGCGGGCACTCGCACGTGGCGGTGCTGCGCCGCTTCGGGATGCGCCCGCTGCCGGGCCTGCGCCTGACGCTGGTCACTCGCGACATCCACACCCCCTACTCCGGGATGCTGCCCGGCTACATCGCCGGCCACTACGACTTCGACGAGTGCCACATCGACCTCGGTCCGCTGGCCCGTTTCGCCGGTGCGCGCCTTTACCACGGCGAGGTGCAGGGGCTCGACCCCGAATCCGGGACACTGGAGGTCGAAGGGCGTCCGCCGGTGCACTACGACCTGCTGTCGATCAACACCGGCTCGCGCCCGGCGACGCTGGATGTGCCTGGCGCCGCCGAATACGCGCTCCCGGTAAAGCCCATCGACGCCTTCCTGCGCAACTGGGAGGATCTGATCCAGCGCGTGCTGGAACGCCGGGGACGCTTCCGGATCGCGGTCGTCGGAGGCGGTGCCGGGGGCGTGGAACTCGCGCTGGCCACCCAGTATCGCCTGCAGACGCTGCTGCGGGAACGCGGCGACGACCCGCGCCGCCTGGACTTCGTGTTGCTGACCCGGGGTCCCGATATCCTGCCCACCCACAACGCCGGCGTGCGCTCGCGCTTCTACCGGGTCTTGGGCGAACGCGACATCCGGGTTTTCACCGAGCACCGCGTAACGGAACTGCGCGAGGGCGTGATCGTCTCCGAGGGTCAGCCCGAGGTGCAGGCCGACGCAGTGCTGTGGGTCACCTCGGCATCGGCCCCGGCCTGGCCCGCGCTGTCCGGCCTCGCGGTGGACGACCGCGGCTTCATCCGCGTGGACGCAAACCTGCAGTCGGTGTCCCACCCGGGCGTCTTCGTTGCGGGTGACGTGGCGGCCCTGCCGGACGACCGCCCGAAATCGGGCGTCTTCGCGGTGCGCCAGGGGCCGGTGCTCACCGAGAACCTGCGGCGCGCGGCCACCGGCCGGCGGCTGCGTCGCTACCGACCCCAGCGGCAGTTCCTCGGGCTGATCAGCACCGGCGACCGCTACGCGGTGGCCTCGCGCGGACGCTTCGCGATGGAAGGCGCATGGCTTTGGCGGATGAAGGACTGGATCGACCGCCGGTTCATGCAGCGCTTCAACGAACTGCCCGAGATGGACGAAGAGGCCGGACCGAAGCTCGCGGCCGGTGTCGCGGACCAGGACGCGATCCGGGAACTCTCGACGCTGGCAATGCGCTGCGGCGGTTGCGGCGCGAAGGTCGGCAGCACCGTCCTGACCCGGGTGATGCAGCGCCTGCCCGTCTCCGGGCGCGGCGACGTGGTGCTCGGCATCGACGCCCCGGACGACGCCACGGTGCTCACCGTCCCCGAGGGCCGCATGCTGGTGCAGAGCGTGGACTACTTCCGCGCCTTCATCGG
>Ga0207421_10008274_pt1 | contig 10840 bp, 8 predicted proteins | sample SodLakKL_010_SED_4_FD_187542 | JGI IMG/M metagenome (GOLD analysis project Ga0207421, IMG submission 187542) | Alkaline sediment microbial communities from Lake Tanatar, Kulunda Steppe, Russia - 8KL_010_SED (SPAdes) (version 2) | ecosystem: Environmental > Aquatic > Non-marine Saline and...
GGCAAAGACCCGTCCCCAGGCGATATCCAGGATTTTCTGGCCTCGCGGCTTGCGAAATACAAGATTCCGCGGGAATATGTGAAGGTGGCGGATATGCCCCGCACGCCTACCGGTAAAATTATGAAATTCGAGCTGCGGGAGCAGGTAGGGCATCAGTAGCGGCAAGTGCCCCGATTGCTGTCCAAATTTAGTGGCCGAATGAAAACCGTCTTTTTCGCCAATTTCTGCGCCCGGATCAAATCTGAAGGTCTTGTAAAAAGTTCAAGATCAAGGCTTGCCGGGTTTCGAAGAATGCAGCGTACTTGGCGTACGTAAAATTCTGAGAAATTGCGCGTAACGCAGATATTGGACTTTTACGAAGCCGTCAAATTTGATCCGCAAAATACGCCAAGTATTCCTGCGGTTAAAATTTTCACCGTCCTTAGTCCTTGACGAAAATTCCCGGTTTTCTTTCGGCCACCATTTAGATTTGTTGCCAATCCGGACTGATCAGTGGGCGTGGCTATTTTTTCTTCTGCAGGCGTTCGAGTGCCAAACGAAGACTGGTTTGCATCCGTCTCAATGCCTGGGCCAGTTGCCCGATTTCATCTTTCGAAGCTACTTTGATCGTTACCTTGAGATCCCCCAAGCTCATTTTTTCAGCGGCATTGGTCAGCGAGAGAATGGGCTTGGTGATTCTCCGGGCCGAGAACAAGGCGATTATTACAACCAATACGACAGTTCCCGCAAGAAGAAGGATGGCAAACTGCTGCACGTTCCGGAGTGGAGCAAATACTTCCTCGTGATCCTGCTGAACAGCGAGTACCCATCCATAATCATTTCCTATCACATGCCCCAGCGCCTGGTTGCCATTTTCCCTTGTAAAGCTTATCGACGTAGGTTCCCCGTTTTCCCGGTACGCCTGAACCAAGGGGTGATTTTCGAGGTTTCTTTCGTCAACGGCATACTCCGGTATCTGGTGGGATATAACTTTCCCGGTTTCATCGACAAGGAAGGCAAAACCGCTATCCCCCCTTTGCCACCGGGCTACGTTTCGGGAAATCTCGTCGATGCCCATTGCCGAGGCCATTACACCCAAGGTGTCCCCATTATCCGCGGTGATGGGGACAGCAAGAATAAGCGCCGGCTCTCCTGATGTTCTTCCGACAAGGGTTTGCCAGGCCAGTTGTTTGCCGTCCATTACATCCGCGTAGTACTGACGATCCGAATAATCCGTGAGCGGATTACCGTCATCCCTGCCCACATTCATGCCCTCCGTATCCGTTGTGAAAACCAGATATTTCCACGGATAATTCTCGGAGATCGATCGGAGTATCGGCTCCTGCATGTATTGATCCATCCCGATAATATCAGGAATTCCGGCAGCCGTTTTGAGTACCCTGACATTTTTATCGACCCACTCTTCCACTTGATTGCTGAGTCCTTCACCTGTCTGGGCCATGAGCAACTCGGTGTCTTTTCTGACCTGGGCGCTGCTCTCCCTGTAGAGGATCGACCAGAAAATACCAAGGGGCAGAATACTGACAAGCAACATGATAATGATGACTTTTCCGCTCAGACCAAACATCGGCTTTTTGTCGGCAATATCCTCCATGTCCTCTCGGACCTGGACTTTTTCACCGGGTGATCCGGCGGGTGGTTGTTGAGTTGAAAGGGGCGGGGCGGGGTTATCCCTGGCGGGCGCATTGACAACAAAAACGCCCTTGCATTCGTTGCATTTGTATTTTGCGGAGGCCCCGGTTATTTTGGTTTCGTCAACCCTGTATCTCTTGCCGCAATGGTCGCAGGATATGTCGATCATTTTCACCTCTGTTTATGACGGTATGATTTTTAGTAAAGAATTTTTGAAATCCTTCTGCGCATTCGGGTCCGGAATCTGCTCGGCCACCCTGTTGACCAAATCGGCAGCCTTATGTACCGGAACGTTTTCCATTGACAAGGACATATCGTCCATGACATCCTCGATCACAACCTCGGCGATGGGTCCCAAGGATTTCATCAGATTTTTTTTCATATAATTGTAAAAGGAAATATCCAGATAGCGTACATTTTTTACAACTTGTTCGATAAGTCCCAAAAACAGTAGTTCTGAAATAAATGGTTTCAGTTCGCTCGTCCCCATGCCGGTTTCATTGGCTATTTCAGCCATGTTTTTTTCTTCAGAAATTGCCATCATAACGCGAATCATGTCTGAGCTCATCGTGATTTCGGTTGTATCCATCCGCTTAGTCTTTTTGAAATACAGACTGGAAAAACTTTCGGAAGACATATTCATAGGATGACCACCTGTAATATTATTTGAGCCAATAGTTCCGACTATCTATAAAATAAGATCAACTTAATTGTCAACATCTTTATAATCGAAAGGAAATTCTACAGACAAGCGAATTGCTTCCGCAGTGCAGATTGTCCTTCAGACTTTAATTGGCGTCCCGGTTTTGTAACTCAAAATAAGAAGTGATCGGTTGTCGCCTATGAGCAAAACATCAATATCTTGGATATCAACCAGCGGATCATGACGGACGAGTATTTTGCCATGACCATATCCGAGTTTAGGACGGAGTATCGATGAACAATAACATCCCTTTGGTCGGCGTCGGAGTGATCGTCATTCGCAACGGGGGCATTCTGCTGGGCAAACGGATCGGTTCACACGGTGCGGGGACCTGGGCGCTGCCCGGCGGGCACCTGGAGTACGCAGAGCGCATCGAAGACTGCGCAGCAAGGGAAGTGCTTGAAGAAACAGGACTTTACGCGGATATATACCGAAAGACACATTGTGACGGCCTGTTCGGTCAAAATATACAATGACCTAAACAGGACGGCTTCGTAAAAAGTCCAATATCTGCGTTATGCGCAATTTCTCAGAATTTCATGTATCTTTTGGTTCGGGCGCCGAATCAATTGAATACGGATCGCTCATAAATGTCGCCCAGCGGCGGCGTCTTTCCGGGGAGGAACTGATCGACAAGATCCCGACCGACGGGCTGGCTTTGCCGGAAGGCCTATCGGTACGCCGGACGGTTTTTCCTTGAGAATCGGAAGGAAATGGTTGCCATTTATCAATCAGAAGGCTGTTTTGTTTCAAAAGCCGGGTCATAAAAAAAGGGGTTGAATTAATGCGACTGAAAAGCTGCTATTACGCTGCGCTTGCCGTTTTTATCCTTGCCCTCGGGGCATGGGCCCTGAGCATCCACGCGGCCGGCGAGGAAAATGAGGCCGGAAAGGGCCAGATCCGTGCGCTGATGTACCATCACTTCGGAATGGAGGATCAGTACCCATCAACAAGCGTTTCCATGGAACAGTTCGAAAATCACCTGGCGTATCTGGATGAAAACGACTTCACGGTAATGACGCTGGGTAAAGCCTTGGACCGGCTGGACGCCGGGAAGGCGGAAGGCGAAAACATCGTGGTCATAACCATTGACGACGGTTATCAATCCATATGGGACAATGCGCTGCCCCTGCTGGAGGAATACGGATACAAGGCCACCGTTTTTATCGCCACCGAACCGGTCGGCGGATCGGGGTATCTCGACTGGGATCAGATCCGGGCCCTGCGGGACAAAGGTTTTGAGATCGGGGGCCATTCCCGCACCCACGGGTATTTCCTGAACCGGCCGGAAGGGGAGGTTGCGGATGCGTTCGAAGCGGACCTGAAAAAGTCCCACGAGGCGTTTGAAGAGAATCTGGGCGAAGTGCCCACGCTGTACGCCTATCCCTTCGGGGAATTCGATCCGTCAATGAAGGCGGTTTTGAAAGATTACGGCTACGAGGCGTCCGCCGCCCAGAAATCGGGCGTCATTTACGAGGGAACGGACCGCTTTGCAATGCCGCGTTTTCCCATGAACGTCCGCTTCGGGGACCTGGACGGGTTTTCCGAAAAGCTGGGGATGAACGCGATGCGGGTGGTGGAGGCCATACCGGAAAATCCGGTTGTAGGGGAAGAAAACCCGCCGATTCTTGAACTGCGGATAGACAACGAAGAAATCAACACCGGCGGGATCCAGTGTTTCGTGGCCGGGCGGCCGGACTGCGGCATCCAGACCACCCGGGAAGACGGCGTTCTCACGCTCAGGGTGCGCGCCGAAAACGAACTCACGGCCCGCAGGACCCTCTATACCATCACCGCCCCGTCCATGGACGGCTCCAAGTGGTTCTGGTATTCCTATTCGTGGGTGATCCCTGAAAGGGATTAATCGGCTTTCGGATTATTAATCAAGCCAGGGGGCAACCTTGTCCGGGTTTTGGTCTATCCATGAAACAGCGCTTTCATAGGGCTTGCCGCTTTCCCGGATCATGTCCATGACCTGGTGGATGTCTTCGGCTTCCCAGTGAAAATTGTCCAGAAGCCGGTAGAGGCGGGGATCGTCTGTTTCCAGGCCGGTTCTGACCATGGTGTGGATCGCTTCGGAGCCGCCGTAAATGTTTTCGGGATCGTCCAGGTATTTGAGATCCCAGCGCGCGAATTTCCAGTGGGGCGTCCAGCCGGTCACGACCACCCATTGCCTGTTTTCAATTTTGCGGCCGAGCGTTTCCGTCATGGACGCGCCGCTTCCGGAAACCAGCTCCATATCCGGCAGCGGGTATTCTTCGATGGCCTCTTTTGTCAGGCGCATGATGCCCGCCTCGGGATCGATGCCAATGATCCGGCCGCCGAAGGCCCCGGCATGCTCCGCCAGTTCGGAAACGGAGTCAACGGGCACGTAACCCGGAACCACGAGCCCCACCCGGGTGCCTTCCAGGTTCGGGCCCAGGTCGGCCACGTTGTATTCCACCTTCCCGTAAAAATACCGGTGAAGGCCGGGAAGCCAGGCGCAGACGAAGCCGTCCACGTCGCCGGCGGCCGTTTTCAGCCAGATAAACTCGGCATCCATCCGGACCAGTTCGACATCATAGCCCAGTTTTTCTTCAAGAACGGCCTTGACCACATAGGTGGCCGCCGTTGCGCACGCCCACTCCACGTAGGCGAGCCGGGCGGTTTTGTTTTCGGCTGCGGCGTTTCCGGCGGCGCATAAAAGGATCAAAGCGCCGGCAAGAATGCATCTGAGAAATGGTGCGGGGTTTTTCATCGCGTATAGCCTCTTGTTCGTTGGGTCGGCACGGGCGTTTTTCAGGGGGCGGAAGAGCCTTCAGGATTCGGCTGCCGCTTCGTGAATACCCATGAATCGTTCATTGCCCCGGATCATTTGCTGAAGGGTTTTGACGTACCGCATGCCGATTTCCGCATATTGTTCCAGGCCGCCTGCCAGCAGTTCGGCGTCGGGTTGTTTTCCGGCAAGGCGCAGCCGGTATCTCATGCTGCGGAGATCGCTGTATGCCGGATGGCGGTTCAGGTTGAGGATATAGGCGCGCACCGAGTCGCCGGCATCGTCGAATGCACGGACTTCATAGCTCGCTCCTTCGGGACGTCTTCGGGGAACGATGCCGCAGCCTTCACTGAAGCACCACTGACCGAACAGGTTATTTCCTTCCCGGGCAAAGTACGAGGTCCCCCAGCCGGACTCTTTTGCTGCCTGGATCAGGGCCAGGGACTCCGGAATCTTGTCGATGCGCAGCAGCATTTCCGTGAAAAAATCTTCGCCATCGTCATAGGTTGCATCCACGCGGTATTTTTCCGCCAAAGCGTCAAGGGTTTGGATTTCGCGGGCGGATAGTGTATCGTCCTTACGGTGGCGCTCCCAGAGAAGAAGAACATGCGCGCGTTCCCGGAGCACTTTCCGGTTTTCCTTCTGGACGATCGGCCGAAGAAAATCGAAAAATTCCTCCTTTTTTTTCGATACGTCCGCGTATTCGCCGAATTCGGGCAGCTCGGTGTTCACTTCTTCCGGTATGGGCGCCATGGCAGGGGCGGGCTCCCGCGGTGTTTCATCTCTGGTATCAACATAACGCTGTCCGCCGGTCACCAGATCCGGCAGTTCAACCCTGCCGATGATTTCTTCCGGTTCGATATCCGCGGAATTGCCATCCCGCTGACACCCGCCTGTCAATGCCGTCGCGGCAAAGCAGATCAGAAAAACAAGTGTAATGCAAAACCTGGTTCTTCCGGGCATTTGGCCTCCTGTGGGGTTGCTCCGGTTTGTCCGAACAAGCAACAGGATTTATAATAATTTGTAAAATGACGGATTTGCAAACATATTAATTTACCAAAATCAGATACCGGTTTAAAGAAGAAATTTGACGACTTCGTAATAAGCCCAATATCTGCGGTACGCGCGATTTCCGAAGAAATTCACGTACACTAAGTACGTTCAATTCTTGGAAAATCGCGCAAGCTTGATCTTGGCCTTTTTACAAAGTCGTCTGGCTGCGATTTTTTACGAGTCCAGCAAATTTGGACCGGCATTGGGACCGATCAAAACGAACAAGGAGGAATCGATGAGCGACAAGGAACTGTACCGGCAGAAAATGAAAGCCCATCTTGACGAGTGGAAGGCGGAACTGGAGAAACTGAAAGCCAGGGCGTCCAGGGCCGACGCGGAAACCCGCATGAAGATGAAAGACGATATCGCGGATCTTGAGAAAAAGCTTGAAGCCGGCAGGGCAAAGCTTTCCGAGCTGGAAAAGGCCGGGGGCGAGGCCTGGGAGTCGGTCCGGGAGGGAATGGATGCCGCGTGGAAGTCATTGAAGACCGGCTTTTCGGATGCCGCTTCGAAGTTCAGGAAGTAGCCGAAGCCGGACGGCGGTGAAAGACGGTTTGAATTTTTGGGCGGAAAATAGTATGGGTTTTCCGATTTTATTTTTCAGCGGCGCATTCATCCTGGGGGGATAAGGCGGGCATTGTCCCCTTCGCGGGTTCATCGTGATATACAAGGAGTATCGATGGGGAAAAAAATCCCCGGGGCCGGCGCCGGAATAGCCGCCGGCCGAAGGGAGAGCATCCCGCCGGTAATACGGATCGGTTCTCATGGCGCCGGCACCATGGCAATGCACGGCGGACATCCGGAGCATGCTGAAGCCGTTGCCGGAAACTGCGCGGAGGAAGCGCCGGAAGTAAGGGCGGAAAACGGTTTCTCGCAATTTCCGGATCGCTGCCCGGATTGCTGCCCGGGCTGCGCCCACCGGCGCATGTCGCAGGCTGAAAGTCTTTCGCGGAAATCCGAATGGATAGGAAAGAAACTCTCCCCCTGGCTGCATCGGCTGGAGCCGATATGTCCGGCCGGTGATGTTCACCTGTTTCATTACCGTAACAAAGTGTGCCTGTCCGCCGCATGGTCGGATGCCGGGTGGCAACTGGGCCTGCTTTCAAGGGACCGGGTGGTCAACCAGGATGACTGCCCGGTTCATAGCGCCTTGGTCAACCGGTCGATACGCTTGTTAAAGCCCATGCTTCCGGGTGGTGACCGCTTTTCCCTGGTATTCTATGCGCAATCCGGTACGCAGGTCACGCTGGTGGTAAAGCAAAGGGATATTCCTCCGCCCGGCTGGCTTACGCCGGAGCGAACCGGACGGATCCGGTCGGCCGGTATCGAAGGGTTGTGGGTGCATGCGAATCCGGGGGCGGGAAAAAGGGTGTTTGCAAAAAATCACTGGCGGCTTTTGTGGGGCCGGCCGCGCTCGCGGGATGAAGACGGTTTTGTATACGGCCCGTTATCCTTCAGGCAGCCCATCGCCGCCCTGCACCGGGACGCAATGGCGAGCGCCCGGGCCTTTTTGTCTCCGGCTGCCGGTGACCGGATGATTGATCTTTACTGCGGCGGGGGCGCGGGCCTTGCCATGTGGCTGGCTGCCGGCTGCCGGGTCATGGGGGTGGAACTGGGCGGCGAAGCCGTGGAATGCGCCCGGATCAATGCCCCGGGTGCCGAAGTGCTTCGGGGCGCGTGCAGGGAGCGGATTCCCCAGCTCAGCGATTGGGCAGGGGGATGCGGGGGGCAATCCACGCGGCGTCTGGCATTTGTCAACCCCCCCAGAACCGGCCTCGAGCCGGAAGTAACAAGGTGGCTTGCCGAATCGTACCGGCCCCGAAAGATGGCATATCTGTCTTGCAGCGCCGGTACGCTGCAAAGGGACCTGGGTCTTCTGGAAGGTTCAGGATACAGGGTTTGCCGGATCATTCCCTATGATTTTTTCCCCTGGACCGGTCATGTGGAATGCCTGGCGCTGATTCAGGACAGCCGGGAAGCTAAAGCGGAGTGATATTTATGTCAATCGAATCGCTTTTTTCCGTTATTCCGTCGCATCGCATCGAATACCATCGCAATGCGCTTGCGCTCATCCCGCCGGAGGATGACCCGGATCCGGGCGTGGCGGTGCTGATCATTGATGAGAAGACGAAAAAACGGACGTTGCAGTGCAGCTGCGAGGCGTCTTCCGGAAAGAAGCGCTGTACGCATCTGAAGGAATTGTCCGGTGCCGTGCGCAAGGTTGCCGGTCTGGGTGATTCCGGGGCCGTGGACAATGCGTTTCGCGGCGGCGCATGGTACCGGCTTGCCATGGCCCTGCACGAGACATGCCCTGTGCGCGCTGCAGAGATCAACCCGGAAGACGGACAACATGCGGCGGTTGAAAACGGACGGGTCCGGCTTTCGGATCCGGACGGCGGGGTTTGGGTGGAGGTCTTAACGAACGGCGATCCGGGCGGCGGGGATCCTGTCGGGCTGCTGATGGAGCGGACCGGCATCCGCCCGGCCGGAGATAATCGGCTGCACCGGGGGAAAACGCTTGATCTGCTCACGGTTATGACGCTTTCTGAATCCGAGCAGGTGATGCATAGCCGAGGCATGCAAAGCCGGCGCATGGCCGCTGAAAAAAGTTTCTGGTACCGGCTTGCGTATCACTGCCGCTCGGTCATGGCGGACGGCGCAATTGAAATGAATATGGACATCGATGCGGAATCGGGCCGGTTCATGATCCGGTGCCGTGCCGGGGATGCTTCCGAAGTCATTATCGCGGTGCCCCGCGAATCGGCCATGTCCCTGAAAAAGCGGCTTGACAAGGATTTTCATAATCGCTCGTCCCTGCCGGTCTGGCCCGGGTCGATCGAATCCATCGTCCGGGTGCACGCCGACGAGAGCAACAACCTGAAACTCGAACTGTATCTGCTGCTTCATCTGCCGGACGGGTCCACCGAGGCGATTGAGCGCCGCCGTCTGGGCAAATACTGGTACGGTGATACCGTTTATATCCCGGAAAAGCAGGTTCTGGCCACCTGGCGGCATCCGGACCGCCTGGGGCCGGCTTTCGGGCGGGCTTATTCCAAAAAGATCAAAAAAGACCGCGTTCCGGAGGTCGTTGAAAAAATCGGCGATATTTTTTCTCCGCCCAACATCGTCGATCCCGCCGTGAGCCGCCTGAAAGTCCACCGGGAACATACCGGCATCGGGATCGATCCCGGCGCCCTTGACAGGGATTGGTGCTGGCTGGATATCCATTACACGTTCAGCGGGGATGTCAGCGTCTCCCTGGCGGATATCTACCGGGCCAGGCGTTCCGGAAAGCGATATATCAGCGTGGACAACGGGTGGGTCGACACGCAGGCGGTCCATACCGATGCACTGACGCATCAGCCCGGCAGCACGGTTTTGCAGCAGCTTGCGGATGGCAGGCAATCCCTGTGCGTTTCCAAAATGGAAGTGCTGCGCATGCAGGCCGCATCGGGCGGGATGTTCCGGCTGCGCGGCAAGGCCGAAAGCGGGGAAAACCTGGCAATGCAATCCCTGTTATCGATGCAGCCGCCCGATTTTCCGGCAGAAATCAGCGGACTTTCCGGCACGCTCCGCCGTTATCAGTACCGCGGCGCCCAGTGGCTGGCATTCCTGCAGGCAAACGGCCTGGGCGGCATGCTGTGCGACGAGATGGGCCTTGGCAAGACCCACCAGGTCATGGCGCTCATGTCCTGGCTCACCAATGACGAGAACAATGAAAAGCCCGCGATCGTCGTGTGCCCGACTACCGTGATATCTCACTGGGCCCGGAAGATCCGGGAGCATGCGCCGGGACTTGTTCCCCACGTTTACCACGGCGCGGACCGCGACATTCCGGATATGGCGGCGCCGGGGAGCGTTCTGATTACCTCGTACGGGCTGCTTTTGCGTGATGTCGACTCCCTTGCCAGGATTCATTTCAGTGTTGCGGCTTTTGACGAGGCACATCACATCAAAAATCCGTCCGCCAAATCAAGCCAGGCCGCCGCAAGACTGACTGCGGACTCAAAGATCGCGGTGACCGGCACCCCGGTTGAAAACCGGCTGGGCGATCTCAAGGCCCTGATGGACCTGGTGCTTCCGGGATACCTGGGCAGCGACGACGCGTTCAGGCGGCGCTATGAAAGCGGCCGGAAAGGCGTGGCGGCCGCGTTGCGCAGGCTGGTTCATCCGTTCGTTTTGAGGCGGACCAAGGCGGCTGTATTGGATGAGCTGCCCGGGAAAATAGAGGATATCCGCTACTGCCGTCTGACCGACGCCCAGGTGAAACTCTACCGGGAGGCGGTCGACGGCCGCGGCCGCAAGCTGCTTTCGCAGCTTCGGCAGGCAGGCGAAGATATCCCCTATATCCATATCTTCGCCCTGCTCACGCTTTTGAAACAAATCTGCAATCACCCGGCAAGCATTGCGAAAAAAGAGGCGGATCTATCGGGGGTTCCGGGCATTGAGCCGGCCGCGCCCGATTCCGGCAAATGGCAATTGTTTACGGAATTGGCAGATACCTGTCTTGAAAGCGGCGAGAAAATCGTTGTGTTCACCCAGTTTCTTCCCATGGTGGATATGATTCTTCGGCATTTCAATGACAAGGGAATCGGTGTCGCATCGATTACCGGAAGCACCCGGGATCGGGGCGCCGAGATTGACCGCTTCAACACCGACCCGGCCTGCCGGGTCTTTGCGGGAACCCTCCGCGCGGG
>Ga0207421_10008275_pt1 | contig 10840 bp, 9 predicted proteins | sample SodLakKL_010_SED_4_FD_187542 | JGI IMG/M metagenome (GOLD analysis project Ga0207421, IMG submission 187542) | Alkaline sediment microbial communities from Lake Tanatar, Kulunda Steppe, Russia - 8KL_010_SED (SPAdes) (version 2) | ecosystem: Environmental > Aquatic > Non-marine Saline and...
TTGGCCAGGAGAATTATAAAATGCTTCTTATTCCAACGAGTGACGATATCACCACTCCTCAATTGATTATTTAGCAACTGCAAAAACTGATTGCCAATATTATCTATAGGGTCAATATCTATCTCCTGCTGTCTTTCTTTCATCTTTTCCTGGAGCCTGAGATGAATGACACATCTTGATGGGCTGTCTCGCTGACAGCGTCGCTTTTCTAGCTCGTAAAGTTCAACAAATTTTTCTGGAGTACAGAGATAAGCCCCTTCTTTATCAATATTTTTATCTATGGCCTTCAAAAACTCTTCTGGCTGTTCTGCTCTTTCAATTTTAAGATCTCTAAAAATATTTTCTAACCTGGGAGGTACTTTCAGACCGTTATCTTCATACATGGCCTTGATTTCCTGATATTTGGTCCGGGCCTCACTTTCTCTGCCGGCACCGACCAGAGTTTCAAGATAGTTAGTAATAACATCTTCATCATATTTTATTATTTTCTGAATCTCGTCATAGAAGGTCAGGAGGGTATCGTATGCTTCTCTTTCTTTTAAGTAACCATCAAGTTCTAATGTCGTATTCCTTAAGAGATCTCGGTAATAGTTTCTGGCAGACCAGAGCCATTCCTCTGAGCGGGCTTCCTGGAGATAATCGCCCTGATAAATGGAAATGGCATCATTAAAAACTTTAGCTGCTCCCTCAGCAGAATTATTGACCAGCTCAGTAACCTGCTGGCATTTATTTTCAAAGACCTCTGAGTCAAGCCAGTAATCTGCATTTCCATTAAAGGTGTAAGCTGAACCTGATGTCTTGATAAAGTGGCCGTTGCCTTTTTTAGTATATTTATTTAATAAATTCCGGAGCCTGTAAACTAAAGCTGAAAGAGAGCTTTCTGGATCATCATTATTCTCCAGGCCTAGAATCATGATCAGTTCATCCCTGGATATCTCCTGATTATTAAAAGTTATTAAGTATTGTAGCAATTTCCAGCGTTTACTTGACTTCTTTATGTTTTTGGTGATAATTTTCCCACTGTTTGCGACTTTAAAGTTACCGAGAGTAAAGATTTTCAGCTCTCCTGCCATTTATTGTTGACCCTCCTTCATGTTTTAATTAGCGCTAGAACTAAAACATTATATTTTAATTAGAGCTAGAGCTAAAAGATTAATTATAAACCAGCTTAGTTATTGAAAATAAATTTATTATAATTGGGAATAATATTTTTTTGTCCTATTTATATTAGTGTAAGATTAGAAGAGTTTTGTGACATCTTTAGAGGTTTTTTTCCCAATAATTTTTCTCAGGCATGACTTTTTCTGAGGCAGCATAGAAATGGGCCTCATCTATTACTGAATAAATCTTCTCATATTCTTCTCTTATGTTAAATTCTTCTACCTGGTCTTTAATTCTACAGTTGCAATTTCCATCAGGGTTATATAATGTACATTGATCATTGAGAAAATTTCTGATTTTTTTACGGGACCTGGAGACTATCTTTCTAACAGTAGCTTCTTTTTTATCCATAATTTCTGCAATAATTTCATAATCAAGCTCAGCACCATCTCTTAAGACATAGGCGACCTTCTTCTCTGGAGTCAGACATTGCAGGACAGCTGTCAGGCAGCGATCGCACTGTTCCTTAAGCCAGAGGCGGCCGTCGTAATCGATCTGATCAGGTATTCTGACATCAGGGCCGTCGAAACAATGCTTTAGAAATTTTTCATCATAGAGTTTTTTGTTTGGCCAGTATTTACTGATAGTCCTGTAGGCTACTTTATATATCCAGGTTGATATTTTAGACTCTCCACGAAAACTTTCAAGACTTTTAATGACTTCATACCAGGCTTCCTGAGCAGCTTCTTCAGCTATATGGTTATCAGGTATTATCCTGTATGCCAGACTGGATATCAGCGGTCCATACTCATCTACTAACTCCTCAACTGTCAATTCTTCGCAGGCTATTTCTACCATAAGTCCTCCCTTTAGTTCAAAACCTTGTTAAAATATTATTACTATTTATTGGTTGTTATCAACATAATTCTAGCTAATAAAAAATTCTCCTTCATTAAAACAAAAAAAATTGCCTTAATTTTTAAAGCTATCTCAAAAGATTATAAATGACCGTAAAATAATGAAAAAAGCAGATCAAGCTGAGCTATCTTACTTAAGCACAGTCCAATCTGCCTGGTTTATTGCCTATTTAACTTTCATTATCACTTTTTGAAGCCGTCAATATAAAGATATTATACTAAAATTTAATTCTCTTTTATCTGAAGTATTGCAATGTTTCTTAGCTTTATTTATTGTAAAATATTCCTTAAGTTTTTAAAAACTATAGGATAAACCTCCGCTTAATTCTATAAGCCCCTGATCGAGCAGTTCTGATTCAACGCCTGTGGTAATGTATAATTTAGATTTTAAATTTAAATTCTCTGTTATATTCTGTTTTATACTCGGTCCTATGTGAACACCAAATTCATTCACGATATTGCCCAGGGCTTTAAAGCGGTACAATCCAATACCCCCTAAAACATCAAGAGAAGAATCATCTTCTTCTCCCCAGGTAAATAGACTGCGGGAAAGACTTATCTGATATATCGATAGGTCTAGCTCCACATCGTCAAATTCTGTTGCCGGCGCCCTTAGTGTATAAAAACTGGCTTCTGTCAGCATATTAAAATTGGTAGTAACACCCAGTTCTGCCCCTCCCTTAAAACCAAAGGTGCTGTATTCACCTAAGGGTAGAAATCCTACTCCTCCATATATATCGACATCTGGATTAAAATCAGCTGCCCTCAGATTGAGATTTCCAGCTATTAGAGTTGATATTATCAAGACCATGCTCAAAACAATTACCATGAGAATTTTTTTCATCTACAGACCATCTCCTTTAATTAAGTATCCCAATTATTAACATTACAAACCAGCTGCCTAATGCTATTCTACTACTAAAAAAGTCGCTGTTTCTGTATCGTCTTCCGTTTTTAGTTCCACCTTACCCTCATTGCCTATCAAAAAGTTGCTGAATTTATCATCTGGTATTTCCACTTCTTTTTTATATTCCAGGGTCTCTCCTGGCTCTAAAGTCACATCTTCTTTTGTTTCAGTAGTAGAAAGCCCACCAACACTCAATCTGGCTGTTATATCCTGAGTGCCTTCATTCGACCCTATATTTTTTACCTTTGCTTCTACATATTCTTCGCTGCCTACACTGATTTCTTCAGGCACAATCATTTCTGTGATTCTAAAAATTACAGACTTTACCTCTATTATTTGCTCTATTTCTATATCGGTAAATGTCTCCCCTTTATAGTCTACAGTAAGCAATCCTAAATAATTATATTCATCCTCTTGATCTGGATTATATTCATCGCTTAATTCTTTCTGCCAGGCTATTTCTGCCGTTTTAGTTCCACCATCGGTAAAGGTAACCCCGGCCTTCTCGGCCAGTTGTTCTTCGGCTTCTTCTTTGCTAGTACCAAGTAATACTGATATATTATCCAACTCTTCTAATGAGTCCACTGCTATTGTCCCAGGCTCAAATAAATCACATCCACCTAGTATTAGGGTAATCATTGAAAATAGAAAAACCATCATTACTAATTTGCTTAATTTTATTTTAATATCTAAACACCTCTTTCATATTTTCTCTGTCTGCTATGAGTTATGATTTTAAATAATTACTCAAAAGTTTCGATTAAATAACATCTAGTAAAAAGTTTCCACCCCATGAGACTATGGGGTGGAAGTTTCATTCTGTAATAAAACAAAATTTGTTATACTTGATATTATATTTCTATATGATACGAGTTTCTCCTGCATATAAAAGAAAAAAATCGCCTTAATTTTTCAGCCTATCCCAGAAGATTATAAAAGACTGTAAAGAAATGAAAAATACTGCCACCAAGCACAAAGATATGCCAGATAGCATGGTTATATTTTAGACTTTTCTTTACATAGAATATTGTTCCAACTGTATATAATAGTCCACCTACAAATAAGAAGATAAGACTGGCAGTTGGGAGGTTATAAATTAGGTCTCTGATAACGAGAATACTTAGCCAGCCCATGACCAGATAGAGAACCAGTGAGATTTTTTTAATTTTTTCAAAACAGATAATATTTAAGGTTATGCCAAGTACAGCAATCGCCCAGACAGCAATAAAGACGATTCTGGACCAGAGTCCATCCAGAGTGGCCAGGGTTATTGGGGTATAGGTTCCAGCAATCAGCAAGTAAATCGCCGAATGGTCAATTATTCTTAAAACATACTTAGCTTTACCCTGGGGAAAGCTATGGTACAATGTGGAGGCCAGGTACAAAATTACTAATGTCGTTCCGTATATACTATAAGATACAATATGTCTAAATTCACCATAGAGATTGGCCATTACCACCAGGACTCCAGTAGCAGCCATGGCCATGCCCAGGCCAACTCCATGTAATACTGCATTTACCAACTCTTCTTCATAAGTATCTGCCATCTATTTCAGCTCCTTTTTATTTCCTTACAGCTAATTATTACAGCTAATTTATTCAATTACAACTGAATTTATTATAACATACTTTAAGATTTTATTTAATATAAACTTGACATACCCACTCTGTTTTAATATAATGTATACCAGTTAGGTTGGTTTTCTGTAAACCGCTTAACAATTTTCTTAATTTTTAGGAGGTCGATATTATTTGTTCGCAATTAGCAGTAAAGAACTTGAGAAGTCGTACGGTGGAGAACTTGTCTTAAATAAAATCAACCTGGAGGTAGATACTGGCCAATTTGTAACGCTTTTAGGGCCATCTGGTTGTGGAAAGTCTACTCTACTTCACATATTTGCCGGACTTGAAAAACAGGATTCCGGCCAGTTAGACTGTCAGGGCCAGCCTATCACTGGGCCGGCACAGAATAGGGTAATGATGATGCAGGAAGCTGCTCTATTCCCCTGGCTTAATGTTGAAAAGAATGTAGCCTTTGGCTTAAAGGAACGAAATATAGATAAAGATAGACGCATGGAACTTGCTCATCAGGAGCTGGAAAAAGTCGGACTGGTAGATGTTAAAAAGGCCTATCCCCATCAGTTAAGTGGTGGCATGGAGCAGCGGGTAGCTCTGGCCAGATCAATGGTTTTAAAACCTGATATTCTCCTGATGGATGAACCATTTTCTGCCCTGGATGAACAGACACGCTTTAAATTACAGCAGGAACTGGTTAAACTCTGGCAGGATACTGAGATGACTATCATCTTTGTCACCCACAGCATTCGGGAGGCTCTGCTGATTTCTGAGAGGGTAGTGGTCATGGCTAGCAACCCAGGTCAGATAAAGGCAGAATATGAGCTTGACCTGCCCTATCCCAGAAAGCCTAACCAGCAGAAGATTGTTAACCTGGAAGCTGAAATCCTTGAAGACCTCCTCAGTGATGATGCCAATAATCAGCAGGCGATAATCGAGAAGGTTGCTGGATGAGATGAATTTTAAAAAGCTGTTTGAAACATTACTTATACGTTTTATTGTAATTGCAGGCTTTTTAGTTATCTGGCATACAATTGCCGGACTTGATCTCTGGCCAGATTATTTGCTACCAGAACCAATGGCAGTTCTTGAGACCCTGGTCAGCAGATTCCAGGACGGCTCACTGATTAATTCGATTCTGATAAGTTTCAGGAGACTTTTAATCGGTTTTAGCCTGGCTTCAACTATAGGATTCCTCTTAGGACTCCTATTAGGCCTGGTACCGGCAGCTGATGATGCTCTCTCGCCGTTTATACTAGCCTTGCAGAGCGTTCCCAGTGTTGTCTGGCTGCCTTTAGCCCTGCTCTGGTTTTCCCTTGGAGAACAGGCCATTATAGCCGTTATTATCCTTGGGGCCAGCTGGAATATGGCCACAACGACAACCAGCGGAATTAAAAATGTTAATCCAGTCTATTTAAAGTCAGCCCGGACTCTTGGAGCAGGAAGTTTCAGTGTTTTTACCCGGGTAATCATGCCAGCCTCCCTGCCATCATTAATTACTGGACTCCGTTTCTCCTGGGCATTTTCCTGGAGGGCATTGATGGCCGGTGAACTTATCGGCGGTGGCAGTGGTCTCGGACAGCTTCTAATGTGGGGCCGGGACATGGGAAATATGCGGCTTGTCATTGGTATTATCATATTAATCGGAAGCTTCGGTTTTATTACCGATAACTATATATTTAAAAAGATAGAAAATAAAATTTTACAGCGCTGGGGTTACCAGCAATAAACTAAGGAGGATTTTCAATGCAAAGCAAGAATAAGATTAAATATACAGTAATATTTTTAAGTTTAGCTTTAATTATTGGACTTGGACTCTTAAATTATACAGGCACTCTCGATGCCATAGGTGACAGCGATGAGGTTGAAGATAAAGGCGAAATTGTTATTGGCTACTTTCCAAATCTAACCCATGGTTCGGTAATGGTTGGACTGGAAGAAGGCTTTATCGAGGAAGAATTTGCAGGTTATGATATAAAAACTGAGACCTTTCCAAATGGCTCCCTCTTTATGGATGCCTTGATGACTGACTCGATAGATATCGGCCTGGTTGGACCTGGGCCGGCACTTAATAGGTTTCTTCAGGGAGCAGAAGTTGTTGCCCTGGCCGGCGCCAGTACTGGCGGTAATCTATTGGTTACTGCCCCTGATGTAGAGTTTAATGGTGCTGAAGACCTTGATGGCCTAAGAATAGCCACACCTGCTCTGGGCTGCACCCATGACCTTCAGCTCAGGCATATGCTGGCAGAGACTGGCCTGACAACTGAAAGACAGGGCGGTACTGTTGATCACAGAACTCAGCCACCGGCTAATTTAAGTGGCATGTTTAGAAGAGGCAATCTTGATGCAGCAGTTATTTCAGAGCCCTGGGCCTCAAGGCTGGAGCATGAAAATGAAGGCCAGGTTGCCCTTGAATGGAATGAGGTTCCCTGGGATGGAGAATTACCTAATACTTTAGTTGTTACAAGAAATGATATTGTTACTGACAATCCTGAAATAGCCGAAAAGTTTATGGCTGCCCAGGAAAGATCAAATCAATTTATTGCTGGCAATCCAGAGAGAACTGCTGAAATCATTCAGGCCAGCATTCTGGATATCGCAGAGCAGGAATTAGATATACAAATCATAAGCTCATCTTTAGAGAGAACTCAGTTTAGCTCAGATTTAAATCGACAGACTGTTCAGGAAATGGCTGATATTTCAATGGATTCTGGCTTTATAGATAATAATGACCTGGAAGGTTTCTTTTTAGGTAATTAAACGATATAATTAATCTACAAAGCTAACTCTGGCTGATTATTAGAAGCTGATTATTACAAGCAGGTTATCTATAACTAATTATTAAATTAGATTATATAAAGCAAGTTGTCAGGAGGCAAGTAGATGCTAATTACTTCAGGAGAAGACCTGATCGGTAATACCCCGATTATCAAATTAAATAATTTAATTCCAGCTGAACTACCTGACTTTTATCTCAAGCTGGAGTATCTCAATCCAGCTGGCAGTATTAAAGACCGGCCGGCCTATGAGATGCTTAAGGCTGCTGAGAAGTCTGGCAGGTTGCCTGCAGATGGTGGTGGCCTGATCTTAGAGGCTTCCAGCGGCAATACTGGTATCGGGCTGGCCAGAGCAGCAGCAATTTTAGGCCATAAGGCGATAATTGTGCTGCCAGAAAAAGCCAGTCAGGAACGGCGCCAGTTAATGGCTGCTTTCGGGGCAGAATTAATCATCTCCCCTGGAGATAAGGGCATGAAAGGGGCCTATGAACTCTGTCAGGAGCTGGAAGAAGAGTATCCTGATGCCTTTCGGCCAGATCAATTTAGTAATCCTGCCAATCCTGAAGCCCATCGGAAGTCTACTGGCCCGGAAATATTAGAAGCTTTCGGCCAGGACCTGGATCTCCTGATAATATCCTGTGGCACTGGCGGCACTTTAACTGGGACTGGTAGTTATCTTAAAGACAAGATCCCTGGTCTGGAGCTGATAACCTATGAATCAGTCTGTGCCCCGGTTTTAAGCGAAGGCAAACAGGGCAATCATAATATCCCAGGAACAGGCCCAGGTTTTATACCTGAAATTCTGGATCAGTCTATTTATGACCGTATCCTTTTGCTGGATGAAGACGATGTCTATAATATCCAGCATCAACTAGCAGTTCAGGATGGCCTCTTTTTAGGGCCATCTTCAGCGGCAGGAGTTGTTGCCGGGCTAACAGTTGCTGATGAATATCCAACAGATGCTAAGTTTTTAATCATTGCCCCTGATGGCGGGGAACGCTATCTTTCAACACTTTTTCCTGAATAAATTTTAAATAAATTAAAGAAACCCCTGGAACGGCTTGATTAAAAGCTGTCCAGGGGTTTTTATATTCTAGCTATTTATAACTATTTCTAGTCATTATTTAATTAATTTCTATATTTAATTAATCTGCTCCTTCAGCTGCTGCTTTTTCATCTTCTTCTGTCCACTCAGCAAATCCAATTCCAAGATAACCATAGGCTATGGAAATCAGAGGAGTAATCCAGTTAAAGAATGCAAATGGAGCATATACTAATGGATTAATTCCTAAAACACCGTACATAAAGGCTCCACAGGTATTCCAGGGTATAAGTGGAGATGTGATAGTACCTGATGACTCAGCAATCCGGGATAGGTTCTTCGGATGGGCGCCAACTTCTTTATAGGCATGGCGGAACATCCTTGCCGGTAAAATTATTGCCAGATACTGATCAGCAGCTACAAGGTTGACAAAAATAGCTGTTACATGAGTGACCATGGAAATATGACCATAAGTTGTGGCTTTCTTAAGGATACTCTCTAAGATAACTGCCAGGAATCCACAGTTTTCCAGAATTCCGCCTAAACTTAGAGCTGCCAGAATTAATGATATCGTCCACATCATCCCGTTTAAACCACCGGCACTCAGGAGGTCATCGACATGCTCTACTCCAGTCTCAATAAAGTAACCATAATGCATTGTATCCAGAACAGAAGCAAGACCTGCTCCCTGAGCTATCATTGCTGTAATACCACCAATTACTGCACCACCGATTAATGCAGGAATCGGAGGAACTTTAAAGATAATCATTAAAATAACAAGTAGTGGAACTATCATTAATACTGGACTAATCCAGAAATTCTCAGATAGTGTCACTGTTATCTCTTCGATAGCACCAACATCTAAATCCTGACCGGCAAACTGCATACCGATAACTGCATATAATACCAGGGAAATTACAAATCCTGGAATAGTTACCAGTAGCATATGTCTAATATGTTCAAAGACATCTGTGTTTCCTGCTGCACCAGGAGCCAGGTTAGTCGTATCAGATAGCGGCGAAAGCTTATCGCCAAGATAGGCACCTGAAATAATTGCACCACCAACTAATCCTGGTGAGATTCCTAGACCGCCACCAATACCAACTAGAGCAACACCAATGGTACCGGCTGTAGACCAGGAACTACCGACAAATAGAGCAACAATAGCTGTCATTATTGCTGCTGCCACTAAAAAGATCTGAGGTGACAGAATCTGCAGACCGTAATAGATCATTGTCGGGACAATACCACTCTGAATCCAGGAACCGATTAACATACCAACGATCATTAAAATAATAATTGCCTGTAAACCAGTAGTAATACCACTTAAAATTCCATCTTCTATTACCTTCCAGCGAATCCCCATCTTAACAGCTACTAAAGCTGCAAAAGCTGCTGAAAGAACGATTGGAATGTGTGGATCAATCTCCAGGACAATAATGCTGAGACTGAGTGCCAGAATTAAAAATATAATTGGTGTAATGGCCTCTGTCAACGTCGGCATCCTGGGTAGTTCATCATACTCCATATTCTTCTTTTTTGCCATTTAATATAACCCCCTTTAAATAATTAAATAAATATAAGTGGAAATTAAGAAATTAAAGAATATTATCACCTATTATTATAATAGTAATTTAAAAATTAATCAAGTTATTAAAATTCTCTGAGAAGTCAAAAAACCTTCTTAGGCGGTATTATTACCCACTATGGTAGTTAATCTCCTTTATATTTAAATTTAAATTATTAAATTAATAAAAAAATAAAAAGGAAAAGGCTGACAGCGGTCAGCCATCAGCCTAAACAGTATAAATATATTTAATTAAAGGGGAAGCTATTCAACTAAAACGCCAACCACCGGGACATCTGGCAATACTGAACGGAGATGACCAGCCTCTTCAATTTCATCAGTCAAATCCTGACCGGCTTCATGACCAAAATGTTCTCCATCTTCAAAGCTTTCAGTAACGTCAAAGATAAAACCATCAACGGCTACAAATGCATCATTGCCATCCTGGCCATCATATTCTGCCAGTTCATCCAGAGTTAATTCATAAGAGACTAAAGCACCAACTACAGGCATTGCCATGAGGGTATCCTCGCCATGTTGATCATGGAATTCATCAGTTAAATCCTGACCGGCTTCATAATCAAAATGCATACCATTTTCAAAGGTATCAGAACCATCATAGATAATTCCGTCAACAGCTACATAGGCAGGCATATCATTCTGACCATTGTAGTTTGCAAGTTCGTCCTCAGTCATAGCTCTACTTAAATAATAGCCGACAACTTCTCTGCCTTCCATAAGCTCAGCTTCATGGGCCTCATAAAATTCTTCAGTCAAATCCATTCCAGCATCATGTCCGGCATGACTGCCATCTTCAAAGGTGTCTGAGAGATCATAAATTCTGCCATGATAACCAACATAGGCTGGATTGTCATCAATGCCATCAAATTCTGCTAAAGTTTCAGTCGTAAAAAATCCAGTCGGGGCAGTTCCATGACCAGCTGTCATTGTAGT
>Ga0207421_10008276_pt1 | contig 10840 bp, 10 predicted proteins | sample SodLakKL_010_SED_4_FD_187542 | JGI IMG/M metagenome (GOLD analysis project Ga0207421, IMG submission 187542) | Alkaline sediment microbial communities from Lake Tanatar, Kulunda Steppe, Russia - 8KL_010_SED (SPAdes) (version 2) | ecosystem: Environmental > Aquatic > Non-marine Saline and...
CGCGCGTGCGGGGAACAGCTCTCGGTATCGCCGTACGTAACTCGTACGAGCGGTTCATCCCCGCGCGTGCGGGGAACAGACGCGATCAACTATAGCGTGCCACCTCATTCGCGGTTCATCCCCGCGCGTGCGGGGAACAGTCGAGGAGCGGGACAACTTCATATCGAATCTGCGGTTCATCCCCGCGCGTGCGGGGAACAGTCCAAAAATAAATCGCGGTGTCAGAGAGCATTACAGCGTCGGCTTTGACCCACCAGTTTATTCTTGTTCTTGAGCCTATGTCAAAGACCCGCCTGATGGAAGCCGTGACCTGTATGCAGCTCACTGTGAAACGACCAGTCTAGCTATCCTCGTACAGGAGATTCCGGCTGATCGCGCCCCACTAAGTTATCATCTTCAGCCTCGTCCGGAGGGAAGAATGAAACGAGTTTGAATCCGTCGAAGTTCTCCGGAAGCCGCCGATTCTTGCCCAGGGTCGCGAAGTCATAGCCACATTCAGTGTTCGTACTCCAAGCCATAACCACGTTGCCTTCGGACACTTCCCCTTCCATTTCTTCCCATAGCATCTCGCGAACTCGCTTTGACGCGTCGCCGAGATATACTCCTGCCCGAACCTCTATGAAGTAGACGGAGAGTCGCCCTCGGAGTCGCGGTGGTATGTTTTCAGCTACGATGACCAGCATCGCCCGTCTGCTTCCTATTTGGGATTGCGTTGGACACCACACCGTCGTCTTTTGCCACTGGAGAGACGTCGCCGGCACGAAGCATATCGTCGATCGTAGGGATCAGCTTCTTAAGAACTCTCGTCTGACGAAACAAGTCTCGGCAGGCAGTACGCGTATCTCGTTCGGGATTACTAGTGCGACCGGAAGCGACTTTGAAAGCTGCAGGCACAACTGTGTCGAACTTGAAGACATCCGCTACGTCATAGACAAACGATTGCGGCTTCCCGGAGTGGATGAAGCCAATAGCCGGCGAATACCCTGCGGCAAGAATAGCGGCTTCAGAGATTCCATAGAGGCAAGCCGTGCCTGCGCTCAAGCACCGGTTTGGTATATCCGCCTTATCCCAGTCGTTCTGGTCGTAGTTGCGGTGGTTCCAACTCACTCCATAGGTTTTGGCAATCGTCTGGTACATTTTCCGAACGCGTGAGCCTTCAATTCCACGAAGTTGATCGACACTTCTTCGGGCTGGGGGTGGCTCACCGAAACGGAGCTCGTACATTTTTCTCACAACGCGCAAGCGCGCATGCTCGTCGAGCGCGACCTTCGCCTGGTACAGAAGCTTGTCGCTTCGTGCACCACCCGGTTGCCCAGCTGCATACAGCCGGACACCTCCGTCGCCAACCCACAATAGAAGGCATCCGACCTGGGCGGCCAGTTTCACCGCCTCATGAGTTACCCGAGTGCCCGTCTCCAGCATTACACACGCCAAACTCCCAACAGGTACGTGGACGCGAACGCCTTTCTCGTCGATCAAAACGAACGCACCGTCTTGGACGTCCACCTGTCCGTATTGAAGAAACACCATAGAGGAGCGTTCCTTCATCATAATTGGGCGTGCAGGAGCCATTCCTTTCAGACGTGGTGGCATTATCAGCTCCTCGTGATCATCATGCGCTTACACCGGGGCTACCGACAACAGACCGAAGCCAAAGCCTTTCGCTGGACCAATACCGGCCTGAAGCGCTCGCTGGAAACGCTCGTTATCCTCCACTTCCAACGTACCGTCGAAGCGGGCGGCATAGAGGGTAACCGATCCTGCGCCGTTCCTGCCCTTATGTCCGTGGACTTTGCCTTCTTGCTGTATCTGCGTCTGTACGAGACGGGCTCCATAACTGGACAGTTTCCCTCGTAACCACGTTAGTTGTTGTTCGTCGTTCACCAAAGGTACTCGTATTCGCTTCAGGTTGCCTCGCGAGTCCTTCTTTTCATCTCTACCACCCCGGATTGTTTTCACCGGGTTCGCTCGTATTCGAAACCTTAGCTTCTGGGTACGAATGAACACCGGATAAGAGAACTCCTTGGTGGATGCCTCCACGCTGCTGCCCAAACAAGCCTGTGCACGATCCCAATCAGGCTGAGTCAGGCTCTGCACAATCAGCTCCCACTTACCGGTATTTCCTTCCTCTGGACGAAACAGGGGACGATGACGAACGTCGTTATCAGGAAAGGCGGACGCAATGAACTGATGCATCTGGTAACAGTCGGTCAGGACATCCAGGTGACGTTTCCGGGCAGGCGTTAACAATACTCTACTGAGAAACATCGACCTCCTCCTTGGGAAAACTCTCGAGAGGCTCGAAAATAGTCCGAACAAAGCGCACCCCGTACTCCCGAGCGCCAAGCACAAACGACCGCGGCTCGTCTTGACGAACTTCCCCTGAGCTTCCGTCATCCGGGAGCACGAGACGTACCATTTGCCGCATACGCTGCCCGGCTCCAACCTGACGCGAGCGTCTCACAGGAAGCGGTACCTGCCTCAGCACGTCTTCGATGTCGTCCGTGTCCCACATGGAGCTCGAGTCGACGAGCGGTTCGGAAGGCACGTAGGACTTTCGACCAAGGAATAGCGGCCAAACCGGGGAGTACAAGGCGTGATAAACAGCCGAGAGTGTGCCTGTATCGCCGTGTACCGCCACAGAGAAATCCGCGTCTTCCAGGAAGTAACGTGTCACTAGCTGTGGTTGATTTGACACTCCTCCGTCAGCCTGCGCTACCCCCATCGCTGTTTGGAACTCCCGCTTCACCGTGCCCTCGTGATTGACGCGAACTCCTATGGTAAGCTGTTGCAGATCGGCGATTGGTTCGGAACGGTCCCGTCCAAGAGCTGCGGAGAACAATCCCAGAAGCCCACTCTTGGTGGGCTCCCGCTCGGTGTCCCGCTGGCGAAATCGACTTCGCGTGCCCCAAGATTGCATCGGACCAGCGAGCCGTAATACAAGCGTACTCATGCCGCCTCCGTTCCCGCGTTGGTCTCGACGTATTCCGCTATACGTTGGACGGCGTCATGCATGTTGGTCGCTTTTTCTCCCGCACTTGTTCCGAAGCATACATCCGCACCGATTCCGTGGTCGCCATAGCATTTCCGGAGTCTTTCGAAGTAATCCTCGAGCGCTTCCACTGAAGCTTGCTCCAACGATTTCCCCCCCTTGAGGTCCGGCTCCGCCGGAGCGCTGAATGCCCCTGCCAAAGACCAGGGGAAGCCGTCATGGCGCACAACCAGACGTACGTAGGCCGGAGGGCTCTGCGCTGCAGTAGAGTTCTGCTTGCCACTGGGAACCGCAAAGACGGAAGCTTCGGCAAAACCTCGAACTGCTGCCGCAAGAAGGTCTCGGTTGTATCCCAGATTCTCCGATAGCTTATCTATATCGAGGTTCGCGTAACGATAGAAGCACGCACTCGTGAACTCGGAGATCCCCATCATTCCGGCTCCGGAGTCCTCGACATTGAAGTCATCAACAGCAGTGTAGAAGTCAATGTCCATGTCGACTCGGTTGGTGGATATTGCGTGCGCAACCTGGCAGGCTGCGTCTACGTTCATGTTCTTGTCGTCCGCAACCATGCGCCCAAAAAGCGCGATGTCCGCAGCATATGACCGGGCACCCACGCGTTCCGACTTAAGGATCCCCTCGAGTTCCTTCGCAATGGGCTTCATTCCGTCTTGCTTAAGCAGTTTCTCGGCAAACTTGTTTCCATCAGCGCCGACTTCGTCGTACACTTTCGTTGCAGCCTTGATCACTTCTGACCGACCGGCGATACTAGCAAGCTCGCGAATCTCGTTTTCCCCCAAGTAGAGGAGATACTCCGTTCTTGTACCGTCATCGACGTTTGCATGCTTCTTGTCGAACTTCAGGCCAAGCAACTGGACAACGGCGGCCGCTGCGGTGCGGGCAGAATGCTCATCAACTCCTTGGGGTTCTAGCGATTCCACAATGCGCTTCTGTACAAGCTTGGTTCGCTGCCCCACGTCACCACCCGCTTCGCGAATACGCTCTGCAAAAGCCGGGTGCCAACGTACTGACCGCTTCAGACATTGGCTGGAAATGCGCGCCCGCCTTACGCCTCCAAAAACGCAATCCTTCGGTGTCCCCGTGTCGTCTCGGTTAAGGTTCGACGGCGGGAAGTTTTGGATAATGTGCACCTCAAGGTTCATTGTGGACCTCCTTGATCCAGAGTGTGGTAATACGACCGTGCCCAGCGGAGCTGGACTTTACGGTCATCCGACGTCCAGTAGCGTAGATCCCAATAGAGTTGTACGTAATCAACGCCGACGGTGCCGCCCTGGGCACCTGCGGCCATACTTATCGCGTGCCGCAGGTGTGTAGGCAATTCCTCCTCATGTGACTCGAGCATACGGAGAAAACGCCGTTCGGTCGCATTGTCGTCCTTGCCACCCGATACTTCCGCCATGACATGTCCCATATTGCGCCTTGGCGCATACGCTGCAGCGGACTCTCCCCCCGTGCCGGCCGGACCATGGTGATGTGGATGCACTCCGAAGAGTCCGGCGATCTGCAGGTACCGCTGAACGTCTGCACGTTGCCGGGGCCCGTCTCCCTCCGGGACAAAAGCAAGTACGTGCCGGTATGCTGCGGTTGCCCCGACGTTATCCGAAGCGAGACGTCTTAGACTTGCCAAAGCACCCCGATCCTCGTTCTTTGCCAGTTTGACGAGATATTCAACCATCTTCTCGATAGCCATGGTTCCTCCTATGAAACGTCAACCCCAAGCTCTAAGACTCTGGGGTCCCTCCTTGCTCTGTGCCCACGTCCGTTTCTGCTGACTTCGGCCTGCCGAGATACTTGGCCAACCCGGAGAACAGTATCCCGTAGGCTTCTACCAGCGCTCGGTATCCGTTAGCGGCATGAGGTGCTCGCGCTTCCACCGATACTTCGAATGCGCCTCGCGCCGCCTCTCGAATGCTCTCGATCCATTCTCCCCGTGCCTTTTCCTCGTCAATGCGGGACAGCCACCGACGAAATGGAACCTCCAGTTGTGCAAAGTAGGCGCGAGTTACTCCTGTGGATCTGAGCATTTCGTTTACTTCGGAGGGATTGGGGTTCTTGCCGAGAACTTCTGCACAGAACGTCCTGGCAGCGTTTTGCAGCACTCCCCCGACTGACTCCGCCCAGCCCAATCCGGCATCGACGGCTGCCATGAGGTCTTCATTCTCCAGCAGTGGAGAAGGGAACGACATGGTTTCCTGACGCCAGAAGGTGGGTGTGGCCTTGCTATTGGCAAGCGCGATGATCTCGCATGCAAGCCTGCGTCTGCTGTCACTTAGATACACGGATAACTGCCGGAACTGGGCCGGCCGCCGGTCTTCGGACCGCCCGCTTTCCTTATAGGCTCCTGCGAAAATCGCATCAGCGTCCCTCCAGATGGCCCGATCCGGGTCGAGTTGGGGGGCATAGCACTGACCGGGCGTCTTTGGCGACTCTCGAAAGAAGAACCACGGTTCAACACTGTTATCCGGGGCGACGCCCTGCGCTATATACAACGAGCTTACCCGCACGCCATGCTCGGCGAGCGAAGGGATCAGACGTATATGGCGCGCGGGGGCGGTAAGATAGTCCAGATAACCCGATGCTTTTATGCGTTCGGTTCTACGTTCGCTGGTGCGTTCCCAAATTGGAATGTCGTTCTGCGGTTCCGGTCGCGGTATCGGGCGATCGCCTTGGTACGTCAGGAGGTTCAGTACGATTGTTTCGTAGAGCGACTCGCCTGATAGCAATGTAGGAATGCCCGCTACCAGAGGAGCCTGATAGTAGCTCTGTTGAAACCCGAAATGATTCGTTGTTTTCTTGGCTAACCCCCCAAGAGAGAAGTACTGGGCAGTCACTAAAGCGCGTGCCGCCTCGTCAGGGCGGAAGTAGGGAAGCGTAGCATCGACGGAATGATCGAAGAACACTTTGTTGTTGCCTGACGTGAGCTCGTGGACGATCAGGCGCGCGTTGAACGGCTCAAGAGCATTGCCGTGCCTATCGGTATTCTCCAATTGAGCACACTGAAAGAACGGGTAGTCCGGGTGAAACAGATCGAAACGGTCCGACCACCGACGAAAGTAGTGCCGTATCGCTTCTTCGTCGAAGGCCTCACCTTCGTAGAAAGTGAGCCATTCCCGTTCACCCTTCGGCCCTTCGAAAATCCGGTGAACCAAAGCTATCAGCACGCGGAAAACCGAGGCAGTAGATAGAGGATTGTCGCAATCCAAACGGAGAAGGTGGTGCGCTCTCAGGAGCGCTTGCTCCAGTCCGATGTATTCCCGTTGGCCTGCTCGGGTTACGACAGGTATCCATGTTTCGTTGCGCAAATCGTAGCTGTATTCAGACAATGTCTTCCCCCTCATAACTGTCCATGGTCTTCTCCTTCTGCGAGACCTGCAGGATCCGCAGACCGATCTCGTTATCGTACTCAAGTGCCCCCACGTCACATTCAAAGCGACCATGCCGAAGCTCCAAAGGCCGTGCGTATCGGAGAAACCAGTGGTGCTTCCACCTGGGGGGAACTTCCTGCTCACGGAAATACTCTACCCACCGCTGATGTCCAATCGGCACTGCGGCTTGCAGATAGTCTTCCGCCTGGCTACCGCTGACGCGAGAGTTGTGCACGGCGGAAGTGGGGTCCTCATGCTCCTGCTGGCCCCAATCCAATTCCCCCGCGGGGACAACAATAAGGGTGACCGAATCGGCTCCGAGTCTCGTCACCGGCCGTTCATCCGAATCGTCCAGTGCGTGCAGGTCATCGAATAGCTCGATGCTGTCGCCCTCTTGCGTAACTTGTGGAAGAGCGAAGCGAGCTGCCTGCCAGCGCATTGCGCAGTCTTCCCCGTACGCTTCCTCGCTCCAGTGGGATAGTGTTTCAGCTGGAACACTCTGACTGCCGTCTAATCCGGGTGTTGCGCCAGAGGGTTCTCCATAGACGAGTTCAATGAGTTCTGATACGCCCCCAGGTACCTGGATGGAGCCACCACGGTCCGCAACTCGTGCAAGAACATCTGCCGTTCGGGCCAATACGGCCGGATAGTAGATGAACCCGGAAGAACCGAAAGGTTGTGTTGGCCCTTCTTCGTGAAGCTCGGCCGGAACGCAGACAAATAGCCGCGCAGTGCTGTGATGAGGTGGGCGACTCGTGTTCGATCGTCTGTGCATACGGCCGGCGCGTTGTAGGAGGAGGTCGATGGGAGCTAGATCGGAAAGCAGGCAATCGAAGTCGAAATCAACGCTCTGTTCTACAACCTGGGTAGCGATCGCGACAAGCTTTCGGGGGCGAGACGCTGATGTGCCGGCACCAAGCATCGTCTCCAGCTCTGTCTCCAGTTCCTGGCGCCGAGCACGCGTAAAGCGGGCATGAAACAAGCGGAGGGTAACGTCCGGCGGTACCAAGGCCTTAATCTTTTCATATAGTGCCTGTGCCTCTGACACCGTATTGACAATTACTCCAATGCATCCGCCGTCCGTCACGAGCTCTGTTGCTTTCTCGGCCAACGTATCCAGCTTCTGTTCGGCCCGGACGTGCATCAACTCAACCCCGAGAGTGGGGCGCGGCGGTACTTCGACCGACTCCGAACGTAGCCCATGTACGTCGTCGACAATCGTTAACGATGGATAGGGTGCAACGTCAGGATTCGTTTGCGTTCTTCCGTTTTGCTGGTTGCAAGTGGGGCCGTAGGCCTCCATCAAACGTCGCTTTCGTCCCTCAGGCAGCGTCGCCGAAAGAAGAACGACCGAGGCGCCCATTTGGTGCAGCCAGCCCACCAGTCGCTCGATTATCTCCGTCATGTAGGCGTCGTACGCGTGGACTTCATCGAGCACCACCACCTTATCCATCAGGCCGAACAAACGCACGAAAAAGTGCTTCACCTGCATGGCGGCCAGCATAGCCTGATCGATCGTCCCAACGCCGTGCTCGGCGAGAAGGGCTCGTTTCCGGCCTGCAAACCAAGACGTAGCCTTCAATGTGCTGTCGCTGCTACTACCGAAGACTTCGCTGCGGCGCAACGCCTGGTATTCCGGATGGAACGCCGCCTCACCATGTAGCAGATGTAGCTCCGTACTGCTCCCTAGAAACCGGCGCGTCAGGAACCTTTTGACGCGCGAAAACATCTGATTACCAGTCGTCTTTGTCGGAAGCGCGTAATAAAGACCGAGTGCAGAGCGCCTTACAAGCTCCGAGTAGGCACCGAGCACCGCCTCCGTTTTCCCGCTACCGGTGGGCGTCTCAACGATCGCTAGAAAAGGCGTCTCGGCTTCATTGACCAGCTCGATGAATCTGCTTTGCAATGGGTATGGCGACTTGTCGAACAGCTCCGGAAAACTGCTACCGGCGAGCTGTGTGGGGTTGTTGCGAACAAGGCCGTAACGCCTAAGCACCTCGGACGCAAGTTGCCGCCGGCTGTTCAAGTATTCGCCGAGATCCGGCGGGTTCCCTTCGGCGAATGGGAAGGTGGCTTCGTCCGATCCGATCCAATCTACGATTGACGTCAAACCCGCCAGCATACACAGATGTGCCGCCGTGGGTTCGACGATCTCTACAGCTGTGCTTGTATCGATCCCGAACGTAGAAAACACCTGGAGCACTGTCCGTTTGCGGGCTCGTCGCCACTTCTCATCACCGCATCGACCTGCCTTTCGTGTCAGCAGGAACCGGCCGTGATGACCTGCAATGGCATCAGCTAAACGCTTCCGGACGAACCGGTCGGTCTTCAAGAGTTCCTGGAACGCCTCCTCTAAGGCATAAAGGCTGACAACCCCATGATCCGTTTCGGCCCCGTCTTGAGGAAACACGAAACCTTGTGTGCGCAGTTCCTCAGCGAGTTCCGGCTCCTTGTACTGGAAACCCGGCGATACCTTCCCGAGGTCGTGAAGGGCGATCACGGCACAGATTAGCCAAACCGCGGCCTTTTCGCTAAGGTGTGGAAACAAATCCGCGATGGACTTCCGCAATCCCGGGGAGGCACCCATAAGGAATTCCAGGCAGACTGCACCGACATCCAAGAGATGACAGAGCACGGAATGAGTCTGTAATTCTCCGTTAACCGTTCGACGAGCCTTTGCCCAGAACGCGCTCGGGCCTTCCATACCGGTCTATTCTCCGCAGTTGGGGCTTCGTATGCCGTCGTCGCTGAGGCGCCCCTTCGCCCGGTACCACGCACATTCGGTCTGATATCTGACGGCCTTCTCTCTCACCATTGTGATGCCTGGCTTGCGGCCCACGTTGAATCGACTTCTCTCATGGAAACGGCGTTTTTCTCTGGGTGCCCAACTCGTGCGCTCAAAGCGTGTCTGACCTCCGCCAATCAGAGCTCCCTTCCGGCGGAACTCTCGCCGAATCGCTTCTGCCATGTTCACGGTGAGCCTCCTTAACGGCTGCCGTGTAGGATCGCGCTCTTCGGAGCCCTTCACATACAGAATAACCTGACTTTGCATTGATGTCAAACAATTATCCTTAAACATTCAACTTTTACTGAACATATCCCCGAGGAATCGGGGAAGAGCTTTCGGCCGGCAGATCCTAAAACAATCAACCGGTTCATCCACGAAGAGTCGAGGACTGGCCCAACCTGCGGCCCAAGCCCTCGCCACTATACACTCCTCGGGACCATCGCGAGAAGGCTCCGCCGATCCCCGTTCAATCTGCGCGTTCCGGCCAGCAAGGCTTCCCGGCCCATTTCCTGTACAGCCATACTCTGCACCCAATGCTGTCTCCTTATTGGCTGCGCTGCGTATTCGCTCTCTCCTATAGCACACTCTCTGGATCCGGACTCCCATCGTGATAAGTCCAGATGCAGCCCCGAGAGTTCCATAGGGTTCCTTACCACATCCGTGTCGCAACGAGCGCGACAGCAAATCGATTTGCTTCCAGAACCGTCCGCATACGGCACGTCGAATGCTCTCTGAGCGGACCTTCTCTCGTTTCGATAGTCATTGCTTGCGCAGACTCTGTCCCTCGCACCGTTCATCCTCCTGTCTCTCTTGCTGTGGACGCTTGCCGTCACCGGTCTTCACCTCTATCCACTCCGTACATCTCGGCCATCCTTTGCACTTCCTCTCGAAAACGCTCGCGGAGGCTCTCGGGGTTGACGATCTCGACCTCCGCGCCCCAGCCGCGGATCCACGGATACATCTCCAGGGGCTCGGCAACGCGGCAGCGCCACTCTAGGCGGCCGTCGGGTAGCTCGCTGATCTCTTCGGATGGGTGCCAGCGTGATTCGCGGACTCGCGGGGCGACGTTGGGGGAGAAGGCTAGGACTACCTCCGTGGTAGATTCCCCGTACCAAACTCCCCAAGCGTTTCGCAGTAGATCCTCCAGATCGATATCGGCAGGCATTTCGTAGCTCTCAGAGGTGGTCGTCGTCGAGACAATACGATCCAAACGGAAGGTGCGGAGGTGCTTCTCTCTCGCGCACCGCCCGATTACGTGGATTGTGCGGCCCGCTGCATATGGGCGGATCTGATAGATCTCCGTCCGATATGTCCGCGGCTGGTCTCGGGAAGGACTCTGGTAGGTAAGGTCGATGCGCCGGCTTTCGCTCCATGCCCGGGTCAACCCTTCCAGGACCTCCAGGAAGCGCCAATCTACGCGGGTGTCCTCCGAATCCAGAAGATCCGCGTCGGCGCGGATCACCTCGGACATGCGCGGGGCAAACGTCTCCACTGCTTCACCCAGTTTGCGGACCGCGGTGGCCGCATGCGGATTGTGACGGTCGGTCTGCTCCGCCATAAGGCGGGAGGCAAGGTGAAGGGCGAGGACCTCGTGCATCGTGAGGCGTATCTTGTTGAGATAGGCGTCGCGGTCGATGGCGTAACGGCCGTTGCCCGTTTCGACGACGAAACTCC
>Ga0207421_10008277_pt1 | contig 10837 bp, 9 predicted proteins | sample SodLakKL_010_SED_4_FD_187542 | JGI IMG/M metagenome (GOLD analysis project Ga0207421, IMG submission 187542) | Alkaline sediment microbial communities from Lake Tanatar, Kulunda Steppe, Russia - 8KL_010_SED (SPAdes) (version 2) | ecosystem: Environmental > Aquatic > Non-marine Saline and...
CATCGACTACTCCTAGATCCCCGGGCCGGACACGACACGACGCAACCCCAACTGCACACCCACCGGCGACACCGCCGCCACACTCGCCGTGCGCGACAGCCCGGCCGCGCCCACGGCCCGACCGGGTCGCTCCGAGCGTCAGCGCACGAAGCGGATCGTCAGCGGGTAGCGGTAACCCTCGCCGCTGGAGGCCTTGACGGTCGCGACGATGGGCAGGACGAACCACGCCACGGACGCCGCGGCCACCGCCACCGCACCCAGGACCAGGCCGATGCCGAGCGTCAGGATCCCGATGATCACACCCGGGATCAGCAGCACCGTGAAGGCCACGATCGCCACCAGCACGGTGAGCTGGAAGTTCAGCGCCTCCTTGGCGTGGTGCTCGGTGTAGGGGTCCTCGTCCTTGCGGATCAACCACACCACCAACGGCGCGACGAAACCGAGGATCGCCACGGAGGCCAGCGCGAGACCGAGGGCACCGAGGTGGGCGCCGATCGCCCAGGCGCGCTGTTCAGAGGTCAGGCCGGCCGCGCCGAACCGGTCGCCGGGCGCGGGGGGTGGTGCCGACGGGCCGGTGCCGGAGGCTCCGCTGGCACCCGACGGGGAGCCGCCGGCGCTCGACGACCCGGGGGCGCCGGCACCGATGGCTGGCCGCGCCGATGTGGCCGTCGTCCCCGAGACTGCCGCGGGTGCGCCAGCGGGGATCGTGGCGGTCCCGCAGATGGTGCAGGTCGGTGCACCTTCGGCGAAGGTCGCACCGCAGGTGGTGCAGGTCGTGGCCGTCATCGTGGTTCCTGTTCTGGCGATCGTGCGGGAGCATTGGGCAGGATGGGGGCGTCGGCGGGGGGACGTGCTCTCCGACTCCCCACAGCATCCCATGACCGTCTCGGCCGAACCATCGGGGAACCCCCCACCACGACCCTGAGGTGGCCGCCAGCTCCCAGGGTGGCCGCCGCCGAGGCGTCCCGCAACCCGCGCATCCGCGGGTTCCAGACACCGCCCGAGCGGCCGCGGACCCCGCGACCACCACCAAACACGCGCCGACGCGGGTTCCAGACACGGCCCGAGCGGCCGCGGACCCCGCGACCACCACCAAACACGCGCCGACGCGGGTTCCAGACGGGACCACCAGGCCGCGGACCCCGCGACCACCACCAAACACGCGCCGACGCGGGTTCCGGCAGCACCCCACCCGGCCACAGCCCGAGCGGCCACGGACGCAACAACGCCGGTGGGGCGGCCCTCTCGGGCCGCCCCACCGGCGTCTACCGACCTACCTCGACCTCTAGAAGGTGATGCAGGCTTCCGTGTAGTCGTAGGCGTCCGCCGTCGGACCGGTCACGTTCGCCTCCAGCGTGGTGATCCCGAGCGGAGCCTCGGGGTCGGGCTGCGAGATGACGGCCGTCCGGTTGGCGTTCTCGTTCGGGTCACCACCGAGCGTGGTGGTCGGCAGCGAACCTTCGAAGTCGACCTCCAGCCCGTCGGTCACCGACCGCAGGCCGGCGCGGGTCAGGTCACCGTTCTCCGCGGCTGCTTCCAGCGCGGCGAGCAGCGGGTAGGACCAAATCCACCCGAAGGTGTAGCCGTCGTTGTCCGGCAGCTCACCGTCGAGCGACTCGCGCATGGCATCGTGCGCCGCGCTGTCCCCGTCGAAGTTCTCCCACGGAGCGACGTGGGTGAAGAACGCCTGCAGGGCCGGCGCAGCCGGCGAGTCCAGCAGCGCCGGGTTCCAGGTCGGCACGGAGCCCAGGAACTGGATGTTGGCTTCCGACGCGGCGACCTTCCCGACGATCTCGGCCATCTCGGCCGGACCGGTGGCGATCACCACGACGTCCGCTCCGGAGTTGAGGATGGCGCCGACGGCCTCGTCCTGGTTCTCGACCGCACCGGCGGGCAGGGTCGTGATCGTGTCCGCGATGTCCACGCCGTTGGCCTCGGCCCAGGCGACCGCACCAGCGGCACTGTCCCCGCCGTAGTCACCGGGGTAGCCGACGTGCGCGAGCGTGCCGATCTCCTCACGGTTCTCGACGTACCAGTCCAGACCGATCATCGACTCGACGCAGTAGGAGTAGCCGGACTCGACGATAAGGCCCTTGTCCTGCTCCTCGAAGTGCCAGCCGGACCACCAGGACGCGGGGCCACCGATCATGTCATCAGCGTCCATGTCGGGCAGGATCGCCTCGGTGGTCGGGGTGCCGAGCGTCTGGGCGAGCGCGAGGATGTCGGGCTCGATCTGCCGGTACAGAGCGCTGTGCTCCTGCGGGTCGTAGAGCGTGTCACGCGTATAGGTACGGGCGTCGATGTCGTAGCCACCGATCCCGCCGTTGTCGTTCACGCGGTCCCAGAAGGCGTACTGCCCATCGGTGATCGGCCCACCGAGCGGCGCGAACGGTCCCTGGGTCAGGTCGGACAGGATGCCGAGGTAGATGCAGCCGTTGTCCGGGTTCACCGCGTCGTCGCACGGCTCCTCGGTCACACCGAAGTCCGTCGCGATCTCCGCGGGTGCGGCGTCGTCGGCCGGCTCGTCCGCGGCGTCGTCGTCGGCCGGCTCTTCCTCGGTCGTGTCGTCCGCTGGTTCCGGCGCATCCTCGCCGTTGTCATCGCCGTTGCCGCAGGCTGCTGCAGCGAGGGCGAGCACACTGAGTATGGCGGCTGTACGTCGCCACCGACTGATCTCCCGCATCCCTTGTCTCCTTGTTCGAATCGAAAAGGGTCCCGAACGTGTGAGGGGTTCCCCACACGAAGCCTCAATGACCTCTCAGAGAGGCCATCACGTCCTCCCGGACCGCAGCGAACCGTCACGCCACAGTCTACTACCAACCTCGTAGGTCTTGGTGGCCATGTGGTCGCACCGCACACCGCAGCGTGCGGTCGCACACCGCCGCAGCGTCCCGCCCATCATCAGTACGAGAACGGCCATGCCTTCCAGTAGTTGCGCATCCGTAGCCACAGGCCGAACAGGCCACGCGGCTCCAGGATCAGGAACGCGACGATCAGCGCCCCGAACAGGATCTGGTTGACCTGGAAGATCGTCAGGAACGCGCCGCTGCCCTGTCCCCCCACGAACGGGATGTAGGCCGAGGCGATCTCCACGAACCGGGGCAGCAGGACCACGAACGCCGCCCCGATGATCGACCCGGAGATCGTGGCGACCCCGCCGATCAGGATCACGGCCAGGAACTCGACGGACAACAGCAGCCCGGCCAGGCCCCCGAAGTTCTCCGGGGTGATCTGCCCGAACGCGATGGCCAGCAGCCCACCGCAGATCCCGGCGTAGAACGACGACACACCGAACGCCAGGACCTTGGTCTTGAGCAGCGGCACACCCATGACCTCGGCAGCCACGTCGCGGTCACGGACCGCAGCGAACGCACGACCCGACTTGGACCGGGCGAGGTTGCGGGCCAGCACCGCCAAGATCACCAGCAGCACGAAACAGAACAGGTAGAAGATCGCCTCACGCTCGAAGTCGACGCCGAAGATCTCCTGGCGTTGGTTGAAGTTGAAGCCGGCGATCACCGGCTCCGGTGCCCGTCGCCCGATGAAGCCACCGGTGACGAACTCCCACTCCCGGAAGATGTGTTCCCCGAGGAAGACCAACCCGAGGGTCAGGATCGCGAGGTAGAGCCCCCGCACCCTGGCCGCCAACGGGGCGACCAACAACCCGACCGCCATGGGGACCAGGCCGGCCAGTGGCAGCCAGATCCACATCTCCAGTTCCAGGCCCCCGGCGGTCCGGCCCGGCGTCCCCCCGACGAAGGCGGCGGTGAACGCACCGAGCCCGATGAAGAACGCATGGCCGAGCGAGACCTGGCCGGCGAAGCCGGTCACGAGGTTGAGGCCGATGCCACCGATCGCGTAGATCATGACCACGGTCAGGTTGCCCAGCCACGCCCGGGTCGCGAACGGCGTGAAGGGCAGGATGATCACGGCCAGGAGCAGCGCGAGTGTCCAGAACTTCTTGGCGTTGGTGTTCAGCAGCGCCTGGTCCGCGGCGTAGCGCGTGTAGAGCTCCGGGCGTCCGCGCAGGGTCGCGCGGGCCGCTTTGGGCTCGATGGTGTCGGGAGGAGCGCTCATACCCGGACGACCTCCTTGGTACCGAACAGTCCGTAGGGTCGGACCATCAGCACCACGATCATGATCGCGTAGGGCACCACGATGTCGAAGTTCGACCCCAGCCAGGGCGCGTAGGTCCCGGCATAGGTCCGGGTGAACGATTCGGCGAGGCCGATGATGATCCCGGCGTAGACCGACCCCTGGATCGAATCCAGACCGCCGAGGATGATCACGGGCAGGGCCTTGAGCGCGACGAAGGCGACGAGCGGACTGACCCCGCCGGCCGCCGTGCCGATCAGCATCCCGGCCAACGCCGCCAGCGCCCCGGAGATCGCCCACGACAGCCCGAACATCCGCCCGACGTTCACGCCCTGCGCGAGCGCGACCTCCTGATCCAGGGCGGTCGCCCGCATCGCGAGCCCCACCCGGGAGCGCTTCAGGAAGATGCCGACGATCGCGATCGCGATCATCGAGATCACGATCTTGGCGATGTCGACCTGGTTGACCCGGGCCCCCAGGAAGTCCATCCGTTCGAGGCCCCAGGGATCACCGACCACGATGACGTTGGTCCCGATCAGGCGGAACGCCACGATGAACAGCGCGACGAACACCCCGAACGTGACCATCGCCGCGGCGAACGGGGGCTCACCCACCATCGGCCGGAGCGCGATCCGCTCGGTCAGCGCGGCGACCGCCGCCATCGTGATCATGGAGGCGATCACGGCGACGGGGAACGGCATGCCGAGGTTGAACACGTAGAACGACACGTAGTAGGCGCCGAGGATCATCAGCGCCGGCTGGGCGAAGTTCACCACGTCGGTGGCGCGGTAGATGATGACGAAGCCGACGGCGAGCAGCGCGTAGGTGCTGCCGACCCCCAGGCCTCGGACGATGACCGGGATCAGTTCCTCCACGTGCACACCTCCAGGGTCGTCGTCGCGTGCACGATGGGGTCGGGGGCCGGCGCAGGAGCGGGGGCCGGCGCCGGACCTGCGCTCGGCAGGATGGGACCGCCCATGACGCAGCGGCCGGTCACGCGGCCCCCTCCGCATCCTCGTCGTCGGACGCGGCCCGCTCGCCGGTGTGGACCTCGACGAGATCGCCTCCGGGGTAGGCCGTGCCGTTGCCGTACATGTCATCGACGAGGTGGCCGAACATGTCGTGCATCGACGAGCGCTTGACCTTCTGGGTGGCGGTGAGCTCGCCGTCCTCGTGGTCGAGTTCCTTGGGCATCATGCGGAACTTGCGCACGTTCTCGACCCGGGCGAACCGGTCGTTGGTGTCGGCGATCGCCTTCTGCATCAGCTTGAGGACCTCTTCCTTCTCGGCGAGGTCGCGGAAGGTGGTGTAGGGGATCTTGCGCCGCTGCGCCCAGTCGCCGACCGTGTCCATCTCGATCCCGATCAGCGCGGTGAGGTAGGGCCGCTTGTCACCGATGACCACCGCTTCCTTGATGAACGGCGAGGTCTTCAGCGAGTTCTCGATCTCCGAGGGCGAGATGTTCTTCCCGCCGGCGGTGATGATGATGTCCTTGATGCGGTCGACGATCTTGATGTGGGTGCCGTCCACCCACTCGCCGACGTCACCGGTGTGCAGCCAGCCATCGTCGTCGATGGTCTCCGCGGTCTTGTCGGGCTTGTTCCAGTAGCCGGCGAACACCGCCGGATGGCGCGTGAGGATCTCACCGGTCTCCTCGTCGAGCTTGAGCTCGATCCCGGGCTGGGGCTCGCCCACGGAACCGAGCTTGACGCGTCCCGGCCGGTTGACGGTCGCGACCGCGCAGTTCTCGGTCATCCCGTAGATCTCGTAGATGATGACGCCGATGCCGAAGAAGAAGCGCAGGACCTCCGGTGCGATCGGGGCCGCACCCGAACCGGCAGCACGGACCTTGCGCAGCCCGACCCGGTCACGCAGGGCACGGAAGACCAGCGGGTAACCGATCGCGTACAGCACCCGGGTCTTGACCGAGTGGTTGCCCTCCCGCTCGACGAGCTCGTCACCGATCTTGGTCGCGAGCTTCATCCCGAAGCCGTAGGTGAGCTTCTTGAGCAGCGACGCACTGTTCATCTTGATGTGGATGCCGGCGTAGATCTTCTCCCAGATCCGCGGCACCGCGAAGAACAGCGTCGGCTGGACCTCCTTGAGGTTCGCCTGGACCGTCTCGATCGACTCCGCGAAGTGCACGGTCACCCCGGCCTGCGCGTTGGTCCACGTGGTCGCGGCACGTTCCGCGACGTGGCACAGCGGCAGGTACGACAGGACGACGTCGTCGTTGGTCGGCGGCGGGTTGTAGAAGCCGCCGTCCGCGACCAGGGTCTCCATCGCGAAGGCGACGTTGCCGCCCGTCAGCATCGCGCCTTTCGGCGGCCCTGTCGTCCCGGAGGTGTAGATGAGCGTGACGATGTCGGCGTCCGTGGCATCGGCGGCCCTGCGGTCGATCAGGCTCGCATCGGATCCGCGGTGCTGCCGGCCGCGCTCGATGAAGTCCTGCCAGTCCATGAGCTTCGGGTGGTCGTACTCGCGCACCCCTCGGGGTTCGAGGTAGACGATCCATTCGAGGTCCGGGCAGTCGGCCTCGACCGCGAGGGCCTTGTCGACCTGCTCCTGGTCCTCGGCGATCAGGATCTTCGAGCCCGAGTCCTGCAGGAGGTAGGCGACCTCGGTGGCCGGGTTGGTCGGGTACAGCCCCATCGTGATCGCCCGGACCGCGACGATGCCGACATCGGCGTAGAGCCACTCGGGACGGTTCTCCGAGTGCACAGCAACCCGGTCGCCGGGTTCGACGCCCAGCGACACCAGCGCGTGGCCGACCAGTTGCACGTTGTCCCAGTACGCGGCCCAGGTGATGTCCTGCCAGATGCCGTAGCGCTTCTCGCGCATGCAGACCCGCGCCGGGTCCCTGGTGGCGTGGTCACGGATACGTGCCGGGATCGTCGCGAGCCCCGCGTCGGCGTGCGGTGCGGCCGGTTCGAGTGTCGCAGTCATGAACGTGCCTCCTCGGCGTCCTCGGTGGCCTTTGATTCGGCGATCTCGTCCGCGAGGGTCGGGCCCTCGTCGGCCTCCCCGAGGTAGGCCGCGATGACCGCCGGGTCGCTCTGCACCTCATCGGGTGACCCGAGCGAGATCCGCTGCCCGAAGTCCAGCACCATCACCCGGTCGGCCAGGTCCATCACCAGGCCCATGTCGTGCTCGACCAGCACCATGGCCAGATCGAGCTCCGCACGGATGTCGAGGATGAACCGGGCCATGTCCTCGGTCTCTTCGACGTTCATCCCGGCCACCGGCTCATCGAGCAGCAGCACCTTGGGCTCCATCGCCAGGGCGCGTCCGAGCTCGACCCGCTTCTTCACCCCGTAGGGCAGCATCCCGACGGGGAACTTGCGGAACGCCTCGATCTCGAGGAAGTCGATGATGTCCTCGACGATGCGACGGTTGGCCAGCTCGACGTTCTTGGCCTTCCCGACGTAGAGCATCCCGGCGAGCGTGCCGTACTGGAGGTGCTGGTGGCGGCCGAGCATGAGGTTGTCGAGCACCGTCAGGTTGTCGAACAGCTCGATGTTCTGGAACATCCGCGCGACCCCGAACTTGGCGATCGCGTCCGGGCGCATCCCGAGCAGCGACCGCCCGAGGAAGTCGATCGACCCCTCCTGCGGGCGATACACACCGGACAGACAGTTGAAGATCGAGGTCTTGCCGGCACCGTTCGGGCCGATGACGGAGAACAGCTCGCCCTTCTTGACGTCGAAGCTGACGCCGTCGATCGCCTTGGTCCCACCGAAGCGCAGGGCGAGGTCGGTCACCGTCAGGATCGACGAGCCGTCGGGTGCGTCGACCGCGGTATCGGTCAGCGCCTCGGACAGTTGCCGTGTCGACGCGCTCATGACAGCCACCGCTTCCGTCGCTTGTAGTGCTTGACGTCGCGGAACGACGTCGCACCTTCCTCACGCAGGCCGAGGTAGAACTCACGGACGTCGTCGTCGTCGCGCAGCACCTCGGCGGGTTTGTCCATCACGATCTTGCCCGTCTCCATGATGTAGCCGTGTGACGAGATCGACAGCGCCATGTTCGCGTTCTGCTCGACCAGGAGCACCGAGGTGCCCTGCTCGTTGATCTCGACGATCAGGTCGCGGATCTGCTGCACGATCAGGGGGGCGAGACCCAGTGACGGTTCGTCGAGCAGCAGGAACGTCGGTTCGGCCATCAGTGCGCGACCGATCGCCAGCATCTGCTGCTCACCCCCGGAGAGGTAGCCGGCCACCCCCTTGCGTCGGTCCGCGAGCACCGGGAAGGTCGTGTAGACGCGGTCGAGGTTGGCCTCGATGGTGCCGCGGTCGGCGGTGTGGGCGCCGATGCGCAGGTTCTCATCGACGGTGAACTCCGTCAGGATCCGCCGCCCCTCCATGACCTGGCCCACCCCGGCGGCCACGGTCTTGGGGGCATCGAGGTGGTGGATCGGATCGCCGTTGAGGGTGATCGTGCCCTTGCGGATCTCCCCGCGGTGGATGTCGAGCAGACCGGTGATCGCCCGCAGGACCGTGGTCTTGCCGGCACCGTTGGCGCCCAGCAGTGCCACGATGGAGCCGGTCGGCACGGTCAGGCTCACGCCCTTGAGCACGAGGATGACGTCCTCGTAGACGACCTCGAGGTTCTCGATCGTGAGCACGGACCCTCCCTCACCACGGGCCGTCGCCGACGGCTCGATGCTCTCCCGGCCCGGTTGGGCCCGTTCGGGGCCGGTTGGGCCCGACCGTCCGTCGCGGCACTCCCACCGCCTCGGACGAGCGGAATCGACTCGTGATTCTAACGAGACGATTCCCTGCGGTGCGTTTCGTACCCGCCGCGACCCACCGTGTCAACGACGGGCCCTGGATCGACCGTTGCCGAGCAACGACCCACCTCGTAGCATCCCCGACCGGGGGACGGTGGCCTTCGTGAACATCACAGGAATCGCGACGGGTGACGGGCACGGCCGGGCGACCGGCCTGCCCGGAGACCTGCGCGCTTCGACCGCGCCGGACACCGCGCACTGGCGCGTGCCACCCGGCTGGGAACCCGTCGCCGACATCGCCCGCAGGGTCCTCGACGACATCGACCCACTCGTCGAGCGGATAACCGACGCGGTCTTCGAGGAGATCGTCCCCTACCGCGATGACCTGGTGCCCCGGGAAGACCTGCGCGGGTCGGTCCTGCGCAACCTCGAGGCACTGGTCGCCGGACTGGCGGAGCGACGACCGCCCACCGCACAGGAGCGAGATGTCCGGCGGGAACTCGGCACGCGGCGGGCGCTGCAGGGTGTCGCGGTGGACGCGGTCATCAAGGCCTACCACGTCGGCTACCGGGAGCTGTGGCAGGCGCTGGTCGCCGCGCTGCCTCCCGGCGACGAGGACGCGACCACCAAGCTGTTGTCGGCCGCCACGGTCGTCTGGCAGTGGGTGCACGAGGTCACCGATGCGATCGCCGCCGCCCACGCGGCGACCACCCGCACGTTGGAGGCCCGTGCCGTCGGCGCCCGCCAGCGGTTCGTCGAACTGCTGGCGGCGGGTGACCTCGGCGGGCCGGAGGCACGCCGCCTGGTCCGGGCGCTCGAGTTCGATGCGGCCGGCGGCTTCCAGATCCTGATCATCCGTGGCATCACCGACGACCTCGATGCCGTGGAGTTGCAGCACGCGCTCGAGACCAACCCGGGCCGGCACGCCGTCGCCTCACGCGGTGCCGTGGTCATCGTGGTCGTGCAGGACAGCGACATCGAGGAGGTGGCGACCACGATCCGTCGCGCGGTGCCGGGCGGCTCGATCGCGATCGGCACCGAGCGGCCGGGGCTCCCGGGCGCCCGCGCGAGCCTGGAGGACGCGGAGCAGACGTCGGCCGTCACCGGAACCGGCCAGGTCGTGCGCTTCGAGGACTCGTGGCTGTGGGCCACGCTGGCCGGCGCCGACGAGCGACTCTCCCGGTTGCTGGCAGCCGGCCGGGCCGTGGCCGACGAGCACCCGCACCTGGTCGCCGCCGTGCAGGCCTTCGCCGCGGCCGGCTTCAGCGTCAGTGCCGCCGCCCGCAGCCTGGGCCTCCACGCGAACACGGTCAGCTACCGGCTGGACCGCTGGCACGAACTCACCGGCTGGGACCCGCGGACCTTCGCCGGACTGACCCGGTCCGTCGCCGCGCTGGGGCCGGTCGGTCAGCGTCCGGGGAACGGCGGGAGCCCACCGGGGCCGGAGGGCGGATGACCCTGTCCCGGCGGACCTGACGAGCGGCCCGGAGGTGGCGGGCCCGGCTGGCGCGACCCGGGTGCCGGCGGTGGTGGCGTGCCGGTCCCCGACCCTGACCCCGAGCCGGGGCCATCCGTGCGGGACGATGGCGGCGGGGGCAACGGCGCGTCGGTACTGACGGTGCCGGCGTTGAGGGTCGCCAGACGCTCGATCCGCTCCTTCATGCTCGGGTGGGTGGCGAAGCGTCGCGCCATCTTGGCGGCCTTGTTCCCGCCCTTGGAGGCATCCGGACTCTGGGTGTCGTTGGGTTCCTCGAACCACATGTGGGCGGTCGCGACCTCGAACCGCTGCAGCGAGGTCTGGTCACCGTCGATGCGACGCAGTGCGTTCACCATCGACTGCGGGTCGCGGAGCACCTCGGCGGCGGTCGCATCCGCGAGGAACTCACGCTGCCGGGACACCGCGAACCGGATCAGCTGGGCCGCCAGCGGCGCGAGCACCAGCGCGACCAGGCCGAGGACCAGGAAGATCACCTGCGCTCCTCCACCACCCCCGCCACTTCGGCGGCCGCCCCG